>ENA-UOUJ01000688-UOUJ01000688.1-activated-sludge-metagenome-genome-assembly--contig:-NODE-688-length-20780-cov-4.759710_pt1 | contig 20780 bp, 18 predicted proteins | sample MGYA00249839_ERZ747224 | MGnify/ENA primary metagenome ERZ747224 (study PRJEB28782, sample SAMN03220277) | activated sludge metagenome | biome: wastewater; feature: sewage sludge; material...
AAGAAAATGCGACCAGACAATAATTTCTAGAGCATGGTCCGATTCAACCTGAACGGATCATGCTCTGATGTCACGAGAGGCAGGCCAGCCTCTCGGAACGAGCGGTCACCGCATGAGACGGTGGTGTAGCCGAGGTTGCGGTGACCGGCCTCCCGGCGATCAAGCCGGAAACCGGGCCGCATCAGACCCTGGAGCTTCGCTTCTGATTGAATCAGAAGCGAAGCTCCAGATTGTTTTACGCGCTTTCTTCATGCGAACCGGATTCCACCTCGCTCGAAAACGCTATGGCCGTCACTCGGCAGCGACGGCTGTTTCACCGATACGCGGATCAAGCTTGCCGGCGCGGTAGAGCTTGGCCATTTCAGCCAATGGGATCACCTTGATCTTCGAGGCATTTCCGGCCGTACCGAACTGCTCGAAACGCTCGCGGCAGAGGTCGCGCATCGCATCCATCGCGGGTTTCAGGAATTTGCGCGGATCGAACTCGCTTTTGTTGCTGGCCGCGACTTTCCGGAATACCGCGGTCATGGCCAGCCGGCAGTCGGTGTCGATATTGACCTTGCGGACGCCATGCTTGATGCCGCGAACGATCTCCTCGACCGGCACGCCCCAGGTCTGCGGCATCTCGCCGCCGTACTTGTTGAACTCATCCTGCAGATGCTGCGGCACCGAGGACGAGCCGTGCATCACCAGATGCGTATTGGGAAGGCGACGATGGATTTCCTCGACCACCTTCATGGCGAGAATGTCGCCGTCCGGCTTGCGCGAGAACTTGTAGGCGCCGTGCGAGGTGCCCATGGCGATCGCCAGCGCGTCAACCTTGGTGGCGCGAACGAAATCAACGGCCTGGTCCGGATCGGTGAGCAACTGATCGTGGCTGACAGGCCCTTCGATGCCGTGTCCGTCCTCCTGCTCGCCGCCGCCATGCTCGAGCGAACCGAGCACGCCCAGTTCGCCTTCCACCGAGGCGCCGACCCAGTGCGCCATGTCGACGACGCGGCGGGTGATGTCGACGTTATACTCGTAGTCCGCCGCGCTCTTGGCGTCGGCCTTGAGCGAACCGTCCATCATCACCGAGGTGAAGCCATATTTGATCGCGGTGGCGCAGGTCGCTTCCTCGTTGCCGTGATCCTGATGCATGCACAACGGAATGTGCGGATACATCTGGTCCAGCGCGTCGATCATGTTCGCCAGCATGATGTCGTTGGCGTAGGAGCGCGCGCCCCTGGAGGCCTGGAGAATGACCGGAGCGTCGACGGCGGCCGCCGCCTCCATGATGGCAAGCCCCTGCTCCATATTGTTGATGTTGAACGCCGGCACGCCGTAGCCGTGTTCCGCGGCGTGATCCAACAACTGTCTCAAAGTTATGCGCGCCATGTCGGTTCCCTCCCCATCTGGCTATCGTGAAAAGATATCGCGTTTGACGCGATCGTATTCTTGGCCACGTCCCCTCCTGACGCCATCGGGGCTGACGATTTCGGACAGGCGATCATTCCCCTCATGCGCGCCTCTTTCGCTCGATGAGTTGAAGGATCAGCGGCGTCAGGATCAACTGCATCGCGAGATCCAGCTTGGACCCGTGGATGACGATGGAGTTGGCGCGCGACATGAAGCTGTTCGGGATCATGGACAGCAAATATGGAAAATCGATGCCTTTCGGATTCTTGAGGCGAATGACGACCATCGACTCGTCGGGCGTCGGTATCCACCGGGCGATGAACGGATTTGACGTGTCCACCGTCGGCACGCGCTGGAAATTGATGTCCGTCTCCGCGAACTGGGGACAGATATAATTGACATAATCCGGCATGCGCCGAAGGATGGTGTCGGTCACGGCCTCGGTGGAATAGCCGCGCGCGCTACGGTCGCGGTGCAGCTTCTGGATCCATTCGAGATTGATCACGGGAACCACGCCGATCTTGAGATCCGCGTATTGCGCGACATTCACCTTGTCGGTGACGACGGCCCCGTGAAGGCCCTCGTAGAACAGCAGGTCCGAATTCTCCGGCAGCGGCTGCCAGTCCGTGAACGTGCCGGGCGGCACACCGTGCAGCGCCGATTCCGTATCGTCATGGACATAATATCGCGTGGTGCCGGTTCCGGTCTCGCCGTAGCTGCGGAACACCGACTCGAGCTCAGCGAACAGGTTGGTTTCCGGGCTGAAATGGCTGAAGTGCCTGTTACCCTTGTCGGATTCCTCGGCCATGCGGGTACGCATCTCGGCGCGATTGTACCGGTGAAAGGCGTCGCCCTCGATGTAGGCCGCAACGACCTTCTCGCGACGGAAAATCTGCTCGAAGGTCCGCTTGACGGAGGTCGTGCCAGCGCCCGACGAACCCGTAATTGATATGATAGGATGTTTCCTCGACACGATATCAGCCCCTTAAACGCGAAACAGACCGCGATTCCCGAACAACGGCGCATTCGCTTCCAGAGCGCCATCGGGCACCGTATGCAAATGTTCGAGCCGCTGGACGTTCTTGATCGACCCCATGATCAGCGGAACTCGCTGGTGCAGGCTGCCGGGAACGAGATCGAGAACCCGCTTCCGTCCGGTCGAAGCGCCGCCTCCCGCCTGCTCGACGATGAAAGCCATCGGGTGCGCCTCGTAGACCAGGCGCAGGCGGCCTTCCTCGTAACCGTCGCGGGCGTCTCCCGGATAAAGGAAGATGCCGCCGCGAATGAGGATGCGGAACGCCTCCGCGACCAGCGAGCCGATCCAGCGCATGTTGTAATTCTTGCCGCCGGCGCCGTCGGCTCCCGCGAGACACTCGTCGATATAGGCGCGAACCGGCAAATCCCAGTGCCGCCTGTTCGATGCGTTGATCGCGAATTCGGTGGCTTCCGGCGGAATCTTCACCGCCGATCCGGTGAGCTTGAACACCCTGTCGACCCGGTCAAGCGTGAAGATGTCGACTCCCTGCCCGAGCGTGAGAACAAGAGAGGTCTGCGGACCATAGACAACGAAACCGGCCGCGAGTTGCGCGCTTCCGGCCTGCCTGAAGGCGGCGTTCACATCGGAGGGCGTCGGCATGATCGAAAAAATCGTACCCACCGACATGTTCGTATTGATGTTCGATGAACCGTCCAGCGGATCGAATGCGACGCAGATCGGCGCGCCCGGATTCAAAATATCCAGCGCCTCCATTTCCTCGGAGGCCAGCGCTGCGATCGGCAGCTTGCCGAGAGCGTCGCGGATAATTTGATCGGCGCGAACATCCAGATCCTTCTGAACATCCCCGTCGGTGTTGCGGCCCTGTGCCTGTCCGGTGATCCCGGCCAACGCGCCGCGGCAAGTCAGATCAGAAATATCGATCGCAGCCTGCGCAAGCGCAGCTACCGCCCCCTTCACTGCCTGGCGAAGCGGATCCGATCCCCCCTCGCCGTCCATCCTTTCCTGCAGTGTCAGCTCTTGACTCATTCAGACTCCCCCTCGGCCGCAATCTCCAAACAGCCGATTTGCCGCTTTCCAGAGCATCGCGAGAATTGACTCGTTGCATGTAATAAGTACAATTTCAATATCCTTCATAGCCGCAAAATTTTCCTTATATGATCACGAAGCTTCGCGACGTAACTATCCGGCAGCTTCGTGCCCTGGCATCGGTCGCGGCCGGCGGCAGCGTCACCGCCGCCGCAAACAAACTGCATTTGACTCAACCCGCGGTCACGCTGCAACTGCGGAATCTTCAGCAGCTTTGCGGGCTGCCCCTGCTTCAGCGAACCAGCGAGGGCATGACCCTCACGCCTGCCGGACAGGAACTGTATACGCTTTTCGAGCGCATCGAAGCCGCGATTGACAGTTGCGCGACGTCGCTCGACATGATCACCGGCCGAACCGGCGGACGCATATCGATCGGCGCGGTCAGTACGGCAAAGTATTTTGTCCCCTTTGCGATTTCCGCCTTTTCGAAGCTTCATCCGGGGATGGACATCAGCCTGACGATCGTCAACCGCCAGGACATCCGCCAGGCCTTGCGCGGCTACGCGCTCGATCTTGCGATCATGGGCCACCCGCCTCCCGATATCGAACTGGACACGCATCTGATCGGCGATCATCCGCACGTCGTCATCGCGCCGGCGGGACACCGGCTGGCGAACGCGTCCGGACTTACGGCGGTCGATCTGGCGCACGAAAAGTTCCTTTCCCGCAAGCCGGGCTCGGGCACGAGATTTCTCATGGAACAGTTTTTTGAGAAGAGCAATCTCGAGCCGCAGATCGGCATGGAGATGAGCAGCAACGAGACCATCAAGCAGGCGGTCATCGCCGGTCTCGGGATCGCTTTCATCTCGGCGCATACCGTGGCCGTCGAACTTAAGGAAGGCCGGATGATCACGCTCGACATCACCGGTCTTCCGATCATCCGGCAATGGTTCGTCGTCCGGAAGAAAGACAAGGTGCTGCTGCCTCCGGCGCAGGAAATGCTGGATTTCCTGGTCGCGAACGGCAAGCAGTTCCTGCCGCAGGCGCCGCTCGGCCGCGGCGGCGCTGATCCGCGGTCCGCGCCGGTCGGGTGAACGGCCCCGCCACGCTGACGCGTCGGCAACCATCGCGGGATATTGACGCAAAAGGCGTCGGGTCGACGCTCGTGATCCCTCAAGCCCGCCCATCACGCGGCAAAAGCCCCGCATGAGTGTCGATGCATGAGCGCCGATTCGTCGCGCGTTGCGTTGCGCGCCGGGCGCATCGAAATTATAAGTCATTGAAATAATGGTCGGAGTGGCAGGATTTGAACCTGCGACCCCTGCGTCCCGAACGCAGTGCTCTACCGGGCTGAGCCACACTCCGACAAGACGCGGCTTATAGCGTCGGGTTGCGCGCACCGCAAGAAGCTGAATCGAGAACTCCATGACTGTCGACCTCACAACGAAGATTCAACAGGCCGGCGAGACGGCGGCGGCGGCGACGCGGGTGCTTCGAAATGGCGGGCTCGTCGCGTTTCCCACCGAGACCGTTTACGGCCTGGGCGCCGACGCCGCCAACGCGGAGGCGATCGCACGGCTCTACCGGGCCAAGGGCAGGCCCGCCTTCAACCCGCTGATCGTGCATGTCAGCGATGTTGCCGCGGCCCAACGGATCGCCCGGTTCAACGCAGCCGCGCTCGCGCTCGCCGATGCGTTCTGGCCGGGCCCGCTGACGCTGGTGCTGCCGAAAGGCGCGAACTGTCCGGTGGCTGATCTCGCCACCGCCGGCCTCGATACCATCGCGCTGCGGGTTCCCGCCCACCTGGTGGCGCGGGATATCCTGCGCGGGTTCGGCGGCGCGGTCGTCGCGCCGTCCGCCAACCGGTCGGGCCATGTTTCTCCGACCACGGCAGCGCATGTGCGGCATGATCTCGAAGGCCGGATCGACCTCATCGTCGACGGCGGACCGGTCGACGTCGGCATTGAGTCCACCATCGTCGGCTGTTTCGATCGGCCGGCGCTGTTGCGGCCCGGCGGGATTTCACGCGCCGATATCGAACGCGTGCTGGGCGGCCCATTGGTCTCGCCCGATCCCGGCGCGACCGATGGACGACCGCAGGCGCCCGGAATGCTGGCCTCGCATTACGCGCCGCACGCCAGGGTGCGGCTCAATGCCGCGAACCTTGCGCCCGGCGAGGCGCTGCTGGCCTTCGGGCGAGCCGATCCGCCGGGCATCGGCACTGCGACTACTGTGATGAATCTGTCCGAACGCGGTGATCTGAAGGAGGCAGCGGCCAATCTGTTCGGTTGCCTTCGCGCCCTCGACGCCAGCGGCGCGCCGACCATCGCGGTCACGCCGATTCCCGAGGACGGGCTCGGGGAAGCGATCAACGACCGGTTGCGCCGTGCCGCCGCGCCGAAAGGCTGATGGATTTGCCGATCGCCATATCAAAATCAGCGCTGCCGCCGTTGTCGCCCGATCTGATCGCGCGCTTCGCCGCCATCGTCGGCGGCAAATATGCGGTGACTGACGCCGACGAACTGGCCCCATATCTCACGGAAGCGCGCAACCTGTTTCATGGCCGCTCGCCGCTGGTGCTGCGTCCCGCATCGACGGCGGAAGTGTCGGCGATCTGCAGGCTCGCAAGCGAACATCGGATCGCGCTGGTCCCGCAGGGCGGCAACACCGGCCTCGTCGGCGGACAAACCCCGCTCAACGGCGAGGTCGTGGTGTCGATGCGCCGGCTGGACAGAATCCGCGACGTCGACACCGCCTCCAACACAATGACGGTCGAGGCCGGCGCTATCCTGCAGACAATCCGGCAGCGCGCCGACGAGGCCGATCGCTTCTTCCCCTTGTCGCTCGCCGCGGAAGGAAGCTGCACCATCGGCGGCAATCTCTCGACCAATGCCGGCGGCACCGGCGCGCTGGCATACGGCGTGGCCCGCGACATGGCGCTCGGCCTCGAAGTGGCGCTGGCCGACGGCCGCATCCTCAACGGCCTGTCCAAGCTGAAAAAGGACAATACCGGCTACGATCTGCGCAACCTGTTCATCGGCGCCGAAGGCACTCTCGGCATCATCACCGCCGCGGTCGTGAAGCTGTTTCCAAAACCACGCTCGGTGCAAACCGCCTTCGTCGGCCTCAGAACGCCGGCCGATGCCTTGAAACTGCTCGCAATTTCCCAAGACGAAGCCGCCGGCGGCCTGACGAGCTTCGAACTGCTCGCCGGGATCTGCGTCGACATCTGCGTCAGGCACGGCGCCGGCATCCGCGATCCGCTTACCCGCCGACATCCGTGGTACGTGCTGATGGAAGTCTCGTCCTCGCGCGACGATGCGGCGGCGACCGTCGAAACCATTCTCGAGCGGGGTATAAAGAGCGGCTGCGTCGAGGACGCGGCGATCGCGGCCAGCCTTCAGCAGCGCGCGGCGTTCTGGAAACTGCGGGAGACGATTCCGCCGGCCCAGAAACGCGAGGGCGGCTCGATCAAGCACGACATCTCGGTGCCGGTCGCCGCCATACCCGCCTTCATCGCCGAGGCCAATGCCGCGGTGGTGAAGCTCATTCCGGACGCACGCCCGGTCCCGTTCGGCCATCTTGGCGACGGCAATATCCACTACAACGTCAGCCAGCCCGTGAGCGGGATGACGCCGCAGGAATTTCTCGCCCGATGGCAGGAAGTGAATGCGGCGGTCTTCGCCATCGCGCTGCGGATGGGCGGCTCGATCTCCGCCGAACACGGTATCGGCGTGCTGAAGCGCGATGACCTGCCCGGCGTGAAAGACAGGACGGCAATCGAGGTGATGCGCGGCATCAAGGCGCTGTTCGACCCTCTCGGGATCATGAACCCGGGCAAGGTGCTGTGAAAGGGTTCGAAACGGTAGCGCCCTGAAGGCACAGCGATAGCTGCAAATACTGCTGATCCCACGTTAAAACAACGAGCCCTGACCGTCATTGCCGGAGGCTGCGGACGCGACCTTGCGAGCCGCAGGCTTTTTCGGAGTCTTCACAGCCTCTGCTTCCGCCTGCTCCGCTGAGATCGGCAGAGTCAGTTGCTCATCGTCGTTGGCGACACGGTTCACGCGCACCGACACTTCATGCCAGACGAATTCGCCGTTTTCCGGCGCGCGCAGTAACAACGCGGCTTCCCCGGTATCGACAGCGTTGCCGTCGAGCCAGCGCTCATGACTTTCCGGAGCGATCGTCACCGGCACGCGCGGATGCAAGGTCGCAAGATCACCGCGCGCCACCGTGGTGATGATGGCGACCGTATCAAGCTCCTCGCCGTTCGGTCCGTTCCAGGTCTCGGCCAGCCCCGCGAACGCCACCAGCCCGCCGTGGCCCGGCCGGATGAAGACCGGCCGCTTTCGTCCTTCCGATTGATGCCATTCGTAATAGCCGTCGGCCGGAAGCAGGCAGCGACGCCGTTTCATCGCGTTCTTGAACGCCGGCTTGTCCAGCACCGTTTCGGCGCGGGCGTTGATGAGAAGCGCGAACTGCCGGGGATCCCTGACCCAGGCCGGAATCAGCCCCCATCGCATCAGACGAAAATGCCGGCCTCCGTTTTCGAGGATGACGACAGGAACCGGCTGAGTCGGCGCAACATTGTACCGCGGCGGGAAATTCGGCTGTTCGGCGTAGCCAAAAGCCTGACGCATCGTTTCCGGCGGCGACAGGATTACATAGCGTCCGCACATTTCGTCATCCAAACTGGTAAGACATTCAATCCGTTTTAATCCCGCGGCCCAACACTGGGACCAATGACACCCCGAGCCGACGAATCATCCCTCTCTCCGGCAACCGCGACGCAAACCGGCCAGAACATGGCGGACAGCGCCGCCGCCCTCGCCGCCGCCAATATCAATCCGAAAAGCGGCCTTGCGACCGACTATCTCAATCATTTCAACGAAGCCATCATGCTGCTCGAAATGATCCCGGACATGCCCGATTGCGTGGAGGATTTCCTGAACTGGCGGCCCCTGACCTACCGGGAGCACTTCATGGCGTCCGGTTTCAAGGCGCGCGAGCAGGCGATCGAGGCTTATGAGAACGCCGCCCCCGACATTCGCGCCGAATTCGACAGGCTGACCGTCACGATGACCTCCATCCTGACCGCGGTGGCTTCCGCGACGAAAAACGTCCACCGGCACGAGACCCGCGCCGCGCTGGCGACCCAGGCGGTCGGCTGGATCAAGCCGATGATCATGCGGGCGGGCGGCATTATCAATGGCCAGGGCCGGGAAACCGATGTCGATTACATCATGAACCACTGATGTCACCGCCTCAATTTCCCCAGCTCGCCGTCAGCGCCGCGATCTTCCGCGACGGCAAGGTTCTGCTGGTGCGCCGCGCGCGGCCGCCCGGCAAGGGCCTGCACTCGCTGCCCGGGGGACGCATCGCGTTCGGCGAGACCGTCGCCGCCGCGCTGCATCGTGAGGTGGCGGAGGAAACCGGGCTTGAAATCGAGATCGCCGGCCTCGCGGGCTGGCGGGAGGTGATGCCGGCCGGTCCCGGCGACGGACATTTCGTCGTGATGTCGTTCGCGGCCCGCTGGATCGCAGGCGAGCCTATCCTGAACGACGAACTCGACGCCTTCAACTGGGTCGCCCCGGAGTTGCCGGGCGAATTGCGGCTCACCGAGGGCCTGCAAACCATCGTCGATGCGGCCCGGCGGCTTGTCGGGGTTTGAACCGGGGTTGAAACGCCTTGCGCGGATTGCCCTGCCTTGCTTCCATCGCATGGAATGGGCATATCACGGCGGATTCGGGCCCTTTATGCGCAAATCGGTTCTAGCGGTTGTTCTGATCACGACGATCTGTGGCGTGCTGCCCGCGCGCGCGCAGGACGGAGCCGCGCCCTTCGACGCCGAACTGCAACGTCTGGCCGAAATCCTCGGCACGCTGCACTATCTTCGCGGCATCTGCGCCGCCAATGACGGCGCGAAATGGCGCAATGAAATGCAGGCGCTGATCGATGCCGAAACGCCGTCGGGCGAACGCCGAGCCAGGATGATCGCGGGCTTCAACCGCGGCTATAACTGGTTCCAGCAGACCTACCGGGCATGCACGCCGGCCGCGAATGTCGTCATCCGCCGGTATATGGAGGAAGGAGCGAAAATTTCCCGCGACCTGACCGCCAGATACGCGAACTGACCCGGCCTTCCGCGCATTTCCGGGATATCCGGATCAAGCCCGAGGTCATCCGCCCGAAAGCGTTCTTCCGGAAACCCGTTTCAAATGCAGAAAGGCGCGTTAACCTTTCCTAAAGAACTGACTGTCCGCTGCCCGTTCGCGTGCTAGGGTCCTTCACCGCTTCATGGAAACGGTGAAGGATCTATCTTTATGTTTTGACGCGTTTTCTTCACGCGAACCGGACCCCACTTCGCTCGAAAACGCTATGAACCACGGGCGTCGAGCGTTTCGCCCCGTCAGACGCATTCGGAACTTTCATGCACCCGCCATTTGCATTCAGCCCAACCCGCGATTCGTTTGCCGATCAGGAGCAGAAGCAGGCTGCCCTGAGCTATCTCAATGAAGCGTGGGCCGACGCACGCCACGACGGCGTCGATGGCGATTGTCTGGCGCAGGCCAGCCTGTTTGCTGCCTTCGCCGAACTCGTCAGTACCTATGGTGAGGATGCCGTGGCGACCTTCGTCGAGGGCCTCGCCGGCCGCGTCCGCAACGGCGAATTCTCGATTGCGCTGGCGAAGCAATAAACCCCGGATCAGGACCGAAAACCGGTTTCACGTTCCGGCTCATGATCCGGGCGTCAGCGTCTCCAGGAAACGCACCGGCTCGCCCGTGGATGCGGCAGCCAACTCCCCTTGCCACATCACGCGGCGGCCGCGCACGAAGGTGCCGACCGGCCAGCCCGTCACGTCGACCCCGTCATAGGGCGTCCAGCCCGCGCGCGAGGCCACCCACTTGTTGGTGATGGTCTCGGTCCGCTTGAGATCGACCACGGTGAAATCGGCATCAAAGCCGGCCGCGATCCGCCCCTTGCAGGCGATGTTGAACAGCCGCGCCGGACCGGCGCTGGTGAGATCGACAAAACGCGCCAGCGACAGGCGGCCCGAACTGACGTGATCCAGCATCAAAGGCACCAGCGTCTGCACGCCGGTCATGCCCGACGGCGAAGCGGGATAGGTCTTCTGCTTCTCTTCCAGCGTATGCGGCGCGTGATCAGAGCCGAGCACGTCGATAATGCCCTGCCCGATACCCTTCCATATCCCCGAACGATGAGCGGCATCGCGCACCGGCGGATTCATCTGCGCCAGCGTGCCGAGCCGCTCGTAGCATTCGGGCGCGGCCATGGTCAGATGATGCGGCGTCGCCTCGCAGGAAGCCACATCCTTGTGGTCCCGCAAATATTCGATCTCCTCGCGGGTCGAGATATGCAGCACATGAATGCGCTTTCCGGTCTCGCGGGCGAGCGTGACGAGCCGCTGCGTCGCCAGCAGCGCGGCGGTCTCGTCGCGCCACAGCGGATGCGAGCGCGGATCGTTTTCAACCCGCAAACTCTTGCGCTCGTTGAGACGGTATTCGTCCTCGGCGTGAAACGCGGCGCGGCGGCGGATCACGTTGAAGATTTTCCGCAGACTGTCGTCATCCTCGACCAGCAGCGCCCCGGTGGATGATCCGACGAACACCTTGACGCCGGCGCAGCCGGGCGCGCGTTCAAGTTCGGGAAGATCCCGCACGTTCTCGCGGGTGCCGCCGATGAAGAAGGCGAAGTCGCAGTGCATCCGATGATGCGCCGCCTTCATCTTCGCCGCAAAGGTCTCCGCCGTCACCGTCAGGGGATTGGTGTTCGGCATCTCGAACACCGCGGTCACGCCGCCCATCACCGCGCTGCGCGAGCCGGTTTCGAGGTCTTCCTTATGAGTCAGTCCCGGTTCGCGGAAATGCACCTGGGTGTCGATCACGCCGGGCAGGATATGCAGCCCCCGGCAGTCGATCACCTCGCCGGCGTCGGCCTGGCCAAGCCCGCCGATCGCGGCGATGCGGCCGCCGGACACACCGATGTCGGCTACCCCCTCGCCGTCCTGATTGACGATGGCGCCCGATCTCAGAATCACGTCAAATGTCTTGGTCATCGTTAAATGTCTTGGTCATCGTTCCCGAAAGCATCCGCGCGCGCGCCGAGCGGACCCTTGTTGCCGGCACCTTAGCGGCTTACGTTCCGAAAACGAAATCCGGCACGCAGGTTTGTCCGGGGACACTGCGCAAGACCAGTTCAAACAACACACCCGGCCAAGAGAAGGTGTCATGAAAGCAGCGTTTCTTCCCGACCGGGGCGTGGTCAAGGTCAGCGGCGACGACGCGCGCAATTTTCTCAACGGTCTTGTGACCACCGATGTGACCAAGGTTCAGCCCGGGCTCGGCCGGTTCGGCGCGCTGCTGACGCCGCAGGGCAAGATCACGTTCGATTTCCTTATCACGGAAGCTCAACCGGATCACGGCGGCGGCTTCTTGATCGACTGCCCGTTGCCGCTGGCGCAGCCGCTCGCGACCAAGCTCGGCTTCTACAAGCTGCGCGCCAAGGTCACGGTCGAAAACCTTTCGGGCAAGCTCGGCGTGCTGGCGGCCTGGGACGGCGAACCCGCGATGCACCCGGACCTGACCTTCGCCGATCCACGAAGCGACAGACTGGGCTGGCGCAGTCTCGTGCCGGAGGAACTCGCGGCCCGGGCGGCCACGGTGATCGGCGCCGAACTGGTTGAAAGCGCCGATTACGAGGCTCACCGGATCGCGGCGGGCGTGCCGAGCGGCGGCGCCGATTTCAACTTCGGCGACGCCTTTCCACATGAAGCCAATATGGACCGGCTGCACGGCGTCGATTTCGACAAGGGCTGCTATGTCGGCCAGGAAGTGGTTTCGCGCATGGAGCATCGCGGCACCGCGCGCAACCGGATTGTGCGCGTGCGCCTGGACAGTGGCGCGCCTGAGCCGGGGACGGCCGTGGTCGCGGGGGAGAAGGCCGTGGGCACCATGGGCTCAGCGGCGGCGGACCAGGGTCTTGCGCTGCTGCGTCTTGATCGCGCCGCCGACGCGATCGAGGCCGGGATCCCTTTGACGGCGGGCGGCGTTCCGATCCGTGTCGCCGAGCCGGATGAGTTGAAGCTACCCGCCAAGAACACCGTCGCATGACGCAATCCGCGCGCTTGCATGCCGACGGCCTCACCCGCTGTCCGTGGCCCGGCGACGACCCGCTCTACCTCGCCTATCACGACACCGAGTGGGGCATACCCGAATATGACGACCGCGCGCTGTTCGAAAAGCTGATCCTCGACGGCTTTCAAGCCGGCCTGTCGTGGATCACGATCTTGCGCAAGCGCGACAATTTCCGCCGCGCCTTCGACGGCTTCATGCCTGAGAAGATCGCGTCTTACGACGAGAACAAGGTCCACGCCTTGATGAACGACGCCGGCATCGTGCGCAACCGGGCGAAAATCGAGGGCGCCGTCACCAGCGCGAAGTCCTATCTGGCGATCATGGAGCAGGGTCCGGGCTTTTCCGCGCTGCTGTGGAATTTCATGGACGGCCAACCGAAGGTCAACCGGTTCAAGACCACCGCGAACGTTCCGGCCTCGACGCCGCTCTCGATCAAAATCTCAAAGGAACTGGCGTCGCGCGGATTCAAGTTCGTCGGCCCCACGATCGTGTATGCCTTCATGCAGGCGACAGGCATGGTCAACGACCATCTGGTGACATGCCATTGCCACGGGACATGCGGCAGGCAGGCGCGCAAGTCACGTCCCGCAACGCGATGACGGCTCGGGCTCCGAAAGTCGCGACGCGCGCGTGGCAGCGGATGCTGTCCGGCCGGCGGCTCGACCTGCTCGATCCCTCGCCGCTCGACATCGAGATCGCCGATATCGCGCATGGCCTCGCCCGCGTCGCGCGATGGAACGGCCAGACCCACGGCGCACATATTTTCTCCGTCGCGCAGCACACGCTGCTGGTCGAGGCCGTCATGCGCGAGCATGCGCCCCGCATCGATATTCAGGTGCGGCTGGCGGCGCTGCTGCATGACGCACCGGAATATGTCATCGGCGACATGATCTCGCCGTTCAAGGCGGTGATCGGCGGTTCCTATAAAGCCGTCGAAAAACGGCTGCTGGCGGCGATCCACATCCGGTTCGGACTGCCGTCTGTCCTGCCGATGGAAACCGCGCGACAAATCAAGGCCGCCGACATGGGCGCCGCCTATCTCGAGGCGACCCACCTTGCCGGCTTCTCCGAGCCCGAGGCGAAGCGGCTGTTCGGCAGCGATCCGGGCCTGCCGGCAACGATGATCGACGATTATCTGACGCCGTGGCCAGCGAGCGAGGCAGAGAGCCGGCTTCTGGCGCGTTTCCAGAGCCTTTGCGGCCAACTTTCTTGAATTGCTGACGCCGCCTCAATCGAGGCTCGTTATAGCGTTTTCGAAAGAGGTAGAAACCGGTTCGCTCGAAAACGTTCTAGAGCGGCGGCCGGTCAAATGGAATCAGCGCCGCCGCTCCAGTTAATTGATTGAGCATCGGATTTATCCCGAAACCGGTTCCCACTTTCGGGTCCGATGCTCTAATCGGTGGACGGGCGCAGATCCAAAGCGCCTCCGGCCCGAGCCGGCCTCGTGTCCGGCTTGACGGGTTCAAGCCTCGCGCTCTCCACCCGCGGGGTTGGAACGCGCGCGGTCACCTCCGTGTTCGAGGCGGACGCATCGGCCGTCCGCGAAACCCTGCTGCGGGCATAGGGGCGCGCAGCGGCGCGCGCCAGCAACATCTGCCTGCCGCCCTGATGGTTGAAGTCGCAATACGCAAAGCCCATGCCGGACACCGAGCCGCGGAAGCTGCGTTCGCTCTTCTTGTCGAGATTGAAGCACGGCTCGAACGGCAGTCCCTTGATCGACGCGCAAACCGTCTGGCCGCGTACCTGAAGCGTATTGCCCGGCAGCCTCATGTGGCGAACCGGACCTTCGCCGCTGAACTGCACCGCGCCGGCCGCGCCCCCGTCCTCGAATACCCGGCCGGCGCCCCGCGTGCCGTCGAAGCAGGTGAACGCGAAAACCTTACCGGCCACAAAGCGTTTGGCCTCGCTGGCATTCATGAGGTGACCGGCCATTGCCGGTGCGGCGATCGCACCTGCAAACAGGACTCCCGACACGAAACGCGCAAGCATACTGCAACTCCGAAAACTTGATGACGGGAACGGCCGCCGATGGCTGATGCCTTTACCCGCTCCTTACCATACCAACCGTGGCAACATTGGAGCAGCTTGGTTGGTAAAGTCTGAATATCCTAGCGGATTTCGCAAAAGTGGATACCGGTTTTGCAATCCGGGCACGCGCAAGTTGTTGATTACGAGCGTTTTCCTGAACACGAACCGGATTTCAGACTGCCGGAAAACATCCTGTCTGAAAACCGGCTTCCACTTTGCGCTGGCGCGGCCCTTCGGGTCGGGATCATGCTCTACCGCCGCCGGGAAGAGTCAAGTTCCGCCGAACTGCGACCCGCCTCGGCGAGTCTGGCCGAGATTTCGGCGGTCTGAGCCGTCGCGCTCCAATTCGGCGCATCACGACCGTCGCCCCACGCGCGCGGACGGTAAAAAGTATGAACGCCGGTGCGGTACATCTTCTTCATTTCGCGGACCCAGGAAGGATGGACCCAATAGGCGTGATAGTGCGTCGACTTGCCGACTTCCGGCAGCCATAGCCGCCCGTCAAGCGTGGCCCTCGCGATCCTGCGGGCGCGATCCCACATATCCGGCTCGGTGACGACGTCGCGAATGCCGTCACAGGCGAACGTGAACTGGCAGGCCAGACGACGATTGGCGTTCTGGTAGACCACGCCGCACACCGTGGTCGGATAATAGCCCGAGAACACGCGGTTCATGACCACCTGCGCGACCGCGATCTGACCGCGAACCGCTTCGCCGCGCGCTTCGAAATAAACCGCTTCCGCAAGGCATTTTTCCTGCCTGGCGCGCTTCTTGTCATCCAGAAGACCAAGCCGCTCGGCCGGCGTCTTGACCTCGCCCTTGCCAACCACGGTTTCACCGGCCCTTGCTGAATCCCGCCGCGGCGGCAGCGCTACCTTCATGTCGGGATCGGGAGCCGGCATCACGATCATGGGTTCTTCACCGGGACGCCAGCGTTCCAGGCCTTCGTTGACGACGCCGAGCGCCGAATCGCCGAAGTACAGGCTCGCCGTCTTGATGGAGAACCCGTCGGTGGAGGCTTGCGCCTCCGCAGCCGCGTTGGCGGCATCGGGATCGTCGGACGGCTGCGCCTCAAGCGACAGCGACGCATCGTATTGAGGCAAAGGAGGTGCGTTGAGAGCGTCCGCCAATTCGGGATCGAGCGTCGAGGGCTCCGCGCTCTGCGCGGTCGCCGCCGTCTTTGCCCCCAACCCCGACGCATTGGATGTCGAAGGATCCTGCGGCGCAGCATTGGTCGGCGCAACGGGCAGCGGCTGCTCCGGCGCAACCAGAGCGAGACGGTCCGCCTTCAGCGCCCGGTTGACCCTTGGGAAATCCGAGGCGCTATAACGTTGCGGCGGCCGCGTCAGCCGGTTGCCGACCACGACGCCCTCATCGAGACTTGCAAGCAGAAGCGTGGCCGCGCGCGGCGACGATGTGCCGACCGGGCGTCCGAAATTGAAGGTCGCGACCTGAATGGAGCTGACCGCGCTGGCGGAAACACGCTTCTGCCAGCGTTCGGCAACACCAGGCTGCCGCGCAAGCAAGGACGCGATGTCCTGATATCCGATTTCATTCGGGATCAATGCGAAGAAGCAGAGACCGGAACCGAAGAGCGCAAGAGCGCCCTTCGGTTGGTTACGCAACACAGACATCGATACGCTCACGCAACACCACACACGCGATCGAGCTGCACTTTGATGCATTTCGATCGATCACGGTAATATCCGATTAAAGTTGCGAGCGCGTTAATCGGCGATGCGGGCTGGCAACAGGCAAGCATGCGCCCAAAAGCGCGAGCGAACATCGGGCCAGTTGGTAAACGACGGCCTGAGCGAAAGAGTAAACATAAGGTCAACGCCCGGTCCGATCGTGAGCGCTCATCATCCCCGGTCCGCGACGGCCTTGCCAAGCGCCGCGTGAGCGGCGGCGAGACGCGCGATCGGCACGCGGTAAGGCGAGCACGACACGTAGTTCAATCCGATGTCGTGACAGAATGCGACCGAAACGGGATCGCCGCCGTGTTCGCCGCAGATGCCGACCTTGAGATTTGGACGGGTCTTGCGGCCGCGCGCGACGCCGATCTTCACCAGTTCTCCGACACCGCCGCGATCCAACGAGACGAAAGGATCGATGGCTACAATTCCCTTCGCGATATAGGCGCCAAGAAAACTCGACGCATCATCCCGGCTGATGCCGAACGTGGTCTGCGTGAGATCGTTGGTGCCGAACGAGAAGAACTCCGCCGCTTCGGCGATCTCTCCCGCCACCAGACAGGCGCGCGGCAATTCGATCATGGTGCCGACCTGGTAGGCCGGTTTGCCGCCGGTTTCGCGCATCACCGATTGCGCGGTCATATCGATCCGCGCCTTGATCAGATCAAACTCAACCCTGGTCGCGATCAGCGGCACCATGACCTCGACGGCAACCGCCTTGCCCGTGCGCCTTTCGGCCTCGATCGCCGCCTCGAAGATCGCCCGCGCCTGCATTTCGGCGATCTCGGGATAAACGATGGCAAGACGGCACCCTCGAAAGCCAAGCATCGGATTGAATTCGGCGAGATTGCGGGCACGGTCGGCCAGCTTGCGCGGATCGGCGTTCATCGAACGCGCGACTTCCTCGATCTCGGCCTGGGTATGCGGCAAAAATTCATGGAGCGGCGGATCAAGCAGACGGATCGTGACCGGCAGGCCCTTCATGATTTCGAACAGATCGACGAAATCAGCGCGCTGCATCGGCAACAGCTTCGCTAGCGCGGCGCGGCGCGCCTGCTCATCCTCGGACAGAATCATTTCCCGCACCGTGCGGATGCGGGTCTCCTCGAAAAACATATGCTCGGTGCGGCACAGGCCGATTCCCTCGGCGCCGAACCTGAGCGCCGTTCGCGCGTCGGCGGACGTGTCGCCGTTGACCCTTATGCCGAGCTTGCGAATCTCGTCGGCCCAGCCCATCAGCGTGCCGAACTCGCCCGATAGCTCCGGCTCGATCATCGGCATCTGTCCGGCCAGCACCTCGCCGCGCGAGCCGTCGATGGTAATGACGTCACCGGCCTTGAAGGTGCGATCGCCGACCGCCATGACGCCGCGGCCGTAGTCGATCCGGATGCTGCCGCAGCCGCAGACACAGGGCTTGCCCATGCCGCGCGCGACCACCGCCGCGTGGGAGGTCATGCCGCCGCGCGTGGTCAAAATGCCCTCGGCCGCATGCATGCCGTGGATGTCTTCCGGACTGGTTTCGATCCGCACCAGGATAACCTTGCGGCCGTCGGCCTGCAGCTTGGTTGCTTCTTCCGAAGAAAACACGATCTCACCCGCGGCCGCGCCGGGCGAGGCCGGCAGACCGGCGGCAATCAGATCACGCGTTGCATTCGGATCGATGGTGGGGTGCAACAACTGATCGAGCGAAGCCGGATCGATGCGGACTACCGCATCCTTCTTCGAGATCAGGCCCTCTTTGGCGAGTTCAACCGCGATGCGCAACGCGGCGCGCGTTGTCCGTTTGCCGCTTCGGGTCTGCAGCATCCACAGCTTGCCATCCTCGACCGTGAACTCCATGTCCTGCATGTCGCGATAGTGCTTTTCAAGCAACCCGACGATGCGCGTCAATTCCTTGAAGGATTCGGGCATCGCCGTTTCCATCGACGGCTTGTCGGAGCCGGACTCCTTTCGCGCCGCTTCGGTAAGGTCCTGCGGCGTGCGGATGCCCGCCACCACGTCCTGGGCGTTGATGAGAAACTCACCGTAGAGCCGGTTTTCGCCGGTGGACGGATTGCGCGTGAACGCCACGCCGGTCGCCGATGTCTCGCCGAGGTTGCCGAACACCATGGCCTGCACATTGACGGCGGTGCCCCATGACTCCGGAATGTTGTGCAGGCGGCGATAGGTGACCGCCCGCGCGCTCATCCAGGATGAAAACACCGCGCCGATCGCACCCCACAACTGCTGATGAGGATCCTGCGGAAAATCCTTGCCCGTCTCTTGCGCGACAGCCGTCTTGTATCTGCCGACCACCTCGATCCAGTCGTCGCCGGTCAGGTCGGTATCAAGCGAATAGCCCTTGCCATCCTTGAACGTATCCAGAATTTCCTCGAAGTGATGATGCGCGAAGCCAAGCACGACATCGGAGTACATGGTGATGAAGCGGCGATAGCTGTCATAGGCAAATCGCCGATCGCCGGACCGTACGGCAATCGCCTCGACCGTCCGGTCGTTGAGACCGAGATTGAGCACCGTGTCCATCATGCCGGGCATCGAGGCGCGCGCTCCCGATCGCACCGAGACGAGCAGCGGATCGGTGGCGTCGCCGAACACCTTGCCGGTTATTTTTGCGACATGCTCCAGCGCTTTTTCGACCTGCGGCTTCAGCTCCTTCGGATAGGATTTGTCATGCGCATAGAAAAACGCGCAGACCGCGGTGGTAATCGTGAAGCCGGGAGGCACCGGCAGACCGAGATTGGCCATCTCGGCGAGATTGGCGCCCTTGCCGCCAAGCAGTTCCTTCAGTTCTGCCTTGCCCTCCGCCTTGCCGCCCCCAAAGGTATGGACCCATTTGCTCTTTGCCCGCGGCGGCGTCGGTCGTGCGTTGCTCGTCGCCTTTCCCGTGCCGGCGGAATTCCGCGCTTTCGTCCGGGATTTCGCAGGTGATCTTGATTTCGTCGCCAGCTTTTTCGACTTCGAGGCAGCTTTGACCATGGTTGAAACCGTTCCATAGCGTTTTCAAGCGAAGTAGAATCCGGCTCACATTAAGAGAACGCGTCAAAACATAAAGAACAAGGGTCGTTCACCGTTTTCATAAGGCGATGAAAGACGCTGGATCAGGGACAGCAGATCAAGGAAAACAAGCGCGCCTTACACCATGTTTCGACGACTCCGCGCAAGCTGCGCAGATTGTCTTGTTCCAAAGGCTATCGGCGGATGATTCAGGTTCGGAAGCATCATGCAAATGGAGAAACAGCCCGGCTTGCGCCAGGCTGTTTCGACGACGTCTCTCGATGGAGAGACACCGAGCGGTCGATAGACATCAAGCCTGCGGCTGCGGTTCGAGACCCGAATCTGGATCCGGCTCCGGGCGCGGACGCGCTTTTCCGGCTGGCGGCACCGCTGAAGCGCGCGGGGTCGCAGGCTCCAGAACCGATTCCCTGTTCGGCTTCTTACCGTTGAGGAGGTCGGTGATCTCGTCGCCGGTCAACGTCTCGAATTCAAGCTAACCTTTGGCGAGCGCCTCCAGATCGGCCCGCTTCTCCGCGAGAATGCGGGTCGCGTCCTTGTAACCAGTCTCGACCAGACGCCTGACTTCGGAATCGATCTTTTGCGCGGTCGCCTCCGACACGTTCTGCTGACGGTTGACCTGCATCCCGAGGAACACCTCGTCGTTGTTCTCACCATAGGACACGGTGCCGAGTTCCTTCGACAGACCCCAGCGCGTCACCATCATGCGCGCAAGACGCGTCGCCTGATCGATGTCCGACGCCGCGCCCGACGTCACCTTCTCCGGACCGAAGATCATCTCTTCCGCCACGCGGCCGCCCATCATGATCGCGAGCCGGGAGGTCATCTGCTCCAGCGACATCGACAGCTTGTCGCGTTCGGGGAGCTGCATCACCATGCCCAGCGCCCGGCCACGCGGAATAATCGTCGCCTTGTGGATCGGATCGGTGGCGGCGACGTTGAGGCCGACGATGGCGTGACCACCCTCATGATACGCCGTCAGCATCTTCTCTTCCTCGGTCATGACGAGCGACTTGCGCTCGGCGCCCATCATCACCTTGTCCTTGGCCTCCTCGAACTCCGATTGCGTCACCATGCGCTTGTTGCGCCGGGCAGCGGTCAGCGCGGCCTCGTTGACGAGGTTCATCAGGTCGGCGCCGGAGAAGCCGGGCGTGCCGCGCGCGATGGTCTTGAGGTTGACGTCCGGCGCCAGCGGCACCTTGCGGACATGGACCTTGAGAATCTGCTCGCGTCCGACGACATCCGGATTCGGCACCACGACCTGACGATCGAAGCGGCCGGGTCGCAGCAGCGCCGGGTCGAGCACGTCGGGCCGGTTGGTCGCCGCGATGAGGATGACACCCTCATTGGCCTCGAAGCCGTCCATCTCGACCAGCAACTGGTTGAGCGTCTGCTCGCGCTCGTCGTTGCCGCCGCCGAGGCCGGCGCCGCGATGGCGGCCGACCGCGTCGATCTCGTCGATGAAGA
>ENA-UOUJ01000690-UOUJ01000690.1-activated-sludge-metagenome-genome-assembly--contig:-NODE-690-length-20754-cov-19.215179_pt1 | contig 20754 bp, 24 predicted proteins | sample MGYA00249839_ERZ747224 | MGnify/ENA primary metagenome ERZ747224 (study PRJEB28782, sample SAMN03220277) | activated sludge metagenome | biome: wastewater; feature: sewage sludge; material...
AGAACAAATTAATGAAAACTGAATTTCATTTTTCCATCTGAAAAGTGAACATTTAAGACGTAAATTTACATTTTTTGTCTACAAATTATTTTATAAAATTTATAAAATTTGATTTTTATACTTAAATATGAATATTTTTATTTTAATAAAATAATAAAAATATTTATTTTATTTTTAAATAAAATTTATTTTGTATATTATGCGGTTTTTATAGGTCTTGATAACACTCATTGAACAATAACTATTTATTTCACATCATTAATTGTAGATATGTTTATAAAAAAATGCATTTTTTCATGAAATGAAACCGTTGAATGATTTACTGATAATTTTGTATTTCGTTTCAGGAAAAAATTTTATGAAGAAGGGATGCTTGAAATTTGAGATATAGATTATTATGATGAAAACAAAAAAAGATCGTTTTTTCAAAAAACATTTAAACAAGCGATTGAAGATTGTTATGATAAAGATGGTATAATTTTTTGAAAAAAAGGTTATTCTATTATATGACTTGTTTTTTTTTGTTGATTTACAGGTAACTATGTGTTTTTATTTTATTTATGAGCTGTATGAGTTATTTAATAAAATTATATCGTTTAAATATTAATTATTAATTTTACAATATGATTATATATTTTAATTATTAAATAATATTTTATTTTTATAAATAAAGAAAATTAAAAATTAAATTTATTTTAATGTAATTGTTCATTATATTTTAATTTTTTATAAATTAAAAAAATAAATGAAATTTTTTTTTTATATTATTTAATTTTTTTAAAATATATTAATTATTTTTTTAAATTTAAATATTATCAAATGTTTTTGATAATATTTTTTTTTTTTAATAATTTTTTTTTTACTATTAAACAAACTTTTCATCAAAATTTTTTTTTGTATAATTCGTTTTGAAATTATATTTACATATTAAATGATAATAATAATAGTATTATTTTAATAATTATTTTATTTTTTATTTTAAATACTTTTTTTAATAAAAATATTATAATGAATATTTTAATTTTTTTTTTTTTTTTAATTTTGAATAAAATTATATGGTTTAATTTTTTATTAAGTGATTTTATTAATAATAATGTATCACTATTAAATGGTTTATTGTTAATTCATCCTTTTTTAGTTTATTTAACATATATTTTATGTATTAATTTTTTCCTAATTTATATTAATTTAAAAAAATTAAATATTTTTGTTATAAATCAATTATATAATGTAATTTTATTTATTATTGCAGTAAATTGATTATCATTGGTTTTAGGTGGTTTGTGAGCTCAACAAGAATTAAATTGAGGGGGTTGGTGAAATTGAGATTTTGTTGAAATTATATTATTAATAATTTTTTTACATTTAATTTATTTTGTTCATTTTAATATTTTTAAAAATTATAATTTATTAATTAATTTTTTTTTGTCGTTAATTTTTTTTTTATTTTTGTTTATTTATTTGGTGCGTATTGATATTATAAACTCAATTCATAATTTTAATAGTATTAATTTAAAAGATAATTATTTTTATTTTTTTATAAAAATATTTTTTTTTATATATATGTATAAATTAATTTTTTTTAAAAATTTTTTTAAAAAATATAATATAATTAATTATAATATTATTAATATTTTTTTAAAAAATTTGAATAATTTATTATTGATTTATATTTATGTTAATGTTTTATTTTTTGAAAAAAATATATTTTTACTTGATTTAAATAAATATATAAAATATTTATACATTTTTATGTTTATTTATTTGTTTATTTTTTTAAAAATATTTAAATATTTTTTATTTTTTTTTTTAATTATTTTTTTTTTTTTATATGGCTTATTTTTTTTAGAAAAAATATTTCTTATTTATATTTTAAGTATTATATATTTATATTATAAATTTACTGTGAAACATATTTTTTTTTATATATTTGTATTATATATTATATATTTTAATAAATTCAATATTAATATTATTTTAATATTTGATATTTTTAATAAATTTTATATTAATAATAACTATATTTTTACTAACTTAAATTTAAATTTTTTTAAAAATAATAAATATAATTTAATAAATTATTCGTATATTAATAAACAATTAGAGTTTTTTAATTTTAATGTTAATGACATTTATATTAATAATTTGACCTTTTTTAAAAATATTTTAATTATGGTGTATAATTTATTCGAATTTAATTGTATGAAGATTTTAGAAGATGTGTTTGTTATAAAAAATAATTTTATTTTATTTATTATGTATGGTATAATTTTTTTTTATATATATATTTTGTATAAAATTAATAAATTTTTCATAAAAATATTAAATTTTAATTTTTTTTTTAATAAGTTTTAATTGGTATAATTTTATTAAAAATTAAATTTCATTAAACTACACTTAAATTGTATTAATTTAATTTGTAATTAAATTAATAGATTGTGTAGTTTAATGGTAAAACAATAATCTCATAAGTTATGTATATAAGTTCGATTCTTATCGCAATCTTAAAAATTAAAATTGCTAAAAAATTTGATTTAAATTAAAAATTCAATTTTATTTTTATTTTTAATTTTTTTTATTATGGTTTTTTATTATGGTTTTTTTTAAACGTAAAATTAAAACTAAACAAGTAGAACGTACATTTCAAAAAAATAGATTTTTTACTGCACCAAAAAAAATAAAATTCCGATTAGGAGATTCAATAATAATAAGTTTAAAAGAAACTAGAATTGAATTATTACATATTGGTAGAATGAAAAGGCTTTTTAAAAAAACACTTACTAAAAAATCATGACATTATGGAAAAAAAGAAAAAATTTGATATTATGGAAAAACGTATTTTTATTTGCAAAAAAAATCAAAAAATTCACGTATGGGTAAAGGTAAAGGTACAGCTGATAGAAAAGTTTTAAAATTAAAAAAAAATTTTGTTTTGTTTGAATGTAAAGGATTGTCTTTTTACAAATTAAAATGATTAGTTAATAAAATTAATAAAAAATTGAATTTTAAATTTGCATTTTTTTGTAAAAAATTAATATTAAACTCAAGCTGATTTAAAAAAAAAAGTTATGGTTTTTTTTATAAAAAATATTTACTTACGTAATAATTTTATAATTGTGTAATTGTGTTTTATAAAATAAAATAATTTTAAGATAATTGCTAATATTTATATGATTTAAATATTAATTGTAGAAATTGAATGTAAATATTATTCTTTCTTTTTTAACCAATTTCAGACCTTCAAATTTTTCATATTTAGATGATATTAGTTTTTTAAAAATTAGAAAAAATTCAAAAATTATTTTACGAAATTTTTTTTTATTTTTAATATTATTAAAATATTTAACCAATAAAAAAAAAAAAAGTTTTTTAAATCAAACAATTTGGATAAAACCTACAAAAAAAAAACTAATAACTATATTAAAAGCACCTTATAAAAATAAATTAGCTCGTAACCAACTTTTATTAAAACGTTTTTTTATTTTTTATAAATTAAAATTAGTATTAAATGATGATATAGAAATTAAAAATTTTAATAATATTATTGAATTAGTTCAATTTTTTAAAAAATTTAATTTTTTTTTAGAATCTAGTCTTATATATCAATATAAAACAAAAATTAATTTTAATTTTTTTTATAATGATTTTTTTACTATAAATTAAAAATTTATTTTTATAAATTTTTAATTTATATTTAATAACTAAAAGATATAAATTCATTGACTGTTTATGATAAATATATGCATTACGATTTAATTATTTATAATTCAAATTTTTGAAAAATTTTAAAATTAAAAAATGTAGATTTACATTTTTATAATTTTAATTTTAAAAAAATTAGTTTATCAGCCCGTACTATAATTTTTTTAATAATTATAACTGTAATGTTTAATCAAATAAATTATTTTAAATGTGATTTAATTAAATTTAAATATTTGTTTTTTACAAAATATTTTATGAATTTAATTAGATATAAATTTTTTTCATTTTTTTTAAATTTAATGTTTTAACTAAATTATTTTATAATTTGTATAAATAAGTGGATCAATTAAGATTAAATTTTAAATTAACTTTTTTTTTTTTAAAAAATACAAACTCAAATAATTATGTTTATTTTTATAATAATTTTGTAGACCCTAGTATTCATATCAATTATTTGTATTTAGGTGCTAGTTATGCTGAAGAATCTTGATTTAATAAAAATATTTTTAAAAAACTAGTAGAAGTTGATAATAATATGTTTGTACCTAAAATTTCTTTTAAAAAAAAAAAAATGAAATGTAAAAAAATTTTTTTTAAAAAAAAAGTTTTTATAAATTTATTATATTTTTAATTTTATTTTGTTAAAGTTTTACTTTTATAATTTTTACCCAATTATGTCTTTTTTAATTTTTTTTATGTTTTTGTGAATTTTTTTTTTTGGTTGTAATTCACAATTTTACAGGTCTATTCTACAAGTTACTGATATTTTAAAAAATTCAAAACCTGTAAAAAAAATTAATTTTTTGTTTTTCACATTTTGAATAATTATTCTTTTGGTTTATTTTTTTTTTTTTATATATTTTTTTAAATTTGATTTTCAAATTTTTTGATTCAATCATTTAAAAATTTCAAATATTTTTAGTAATATTGCTTTTGTTTTTTTTTCAATTTGTATTTTATTTTTATTTATTATTTTATTTTTTAGAAATCAAAATGCAATTCGCAATATTGATTTTTTTTTCTCTATAGCTAATTTAATTTTATTTATTGTTTTCTTTTTCTTAAATAATACATTTTATACATTTTTTTTTAATTTAGAGATTATATCTTTGACTATATTGTATAAATTTAGTGTATCAAAATTGTTTTTTAATAAAAACAATTATAAAGATAATAAAAATTTATTCAAATCAAATTTGTTTAAGTTTTTTTTAAATACACTTTTTTTTCAATATTGGGTTAATTTTTTTAGTTCAATTTTTTTATTATTTGTAATATTGAATTTAATGTTTATGTATGGTTCTTCTGAATGAATTGTTTTAAATGTTTTATGTTTGTTTAATTTTAATTTTTTTTTAGTTTTTAATTTTTTTTTTTTTATTATTTTATGGGTTTTTTTTTTTATTGGTTTTTTTTTAAAATTGGGAGGGGCTCCATTACATTTTTTTAAAATTGAGGTGTACAAAGGTCTTTCATTTATATCAATTTTTTTTTATACAACAATTTATTTTTTAAGTTTTTTTTTATTTTTTGTATATTTAATATTGGTATATTTAAATTGTTTCAAAAATTTTTGAATATTTATATTTTTAATTTTTTTTGTAATAAGTTTTATATATTTGTTATTTTTAATTTTTAATATTACGTTTTTTAAAAATTTTTTTGCTTATAGTACAATTGTTAATATTTTTTCATTTTTTTGCATTTTATTATTATCATTATAAAATTAATAATTAATAAATACATTATTTGTTAATTTTAATTATTGTAGAAATTGAAATTTTTTAAATTTTTTAAAATTAAAAAAAATATTCTAAATTCTTTTGAAAACACTTTTTTTACTAACCAAATAAATTATTCGTATAAAAAATTTTATATTTCAAATAGAAAAAAATTAACTAAAGTTAATAATAAATTTAAAAATTGTAATTTAACGATTGTTAATAAATTTTTAAATATTTCTACAAGATCTGGTAAAAAACGTACTATTTTTGTAAATTTGCAAAAATTTTATAGTATTTATTTATTTGGTTTTTTTTTTAGTAACGATTTAAATTTAGATTCTATGAATTTCATTAACGATAAATTTGATTATAATAGTGATGTTAATATTAATAATAATGGTTTTAATGAAGAATTTTTTAAAAGTTTCCCATACTTTAATTTAATAAAGAAATTAATAATTGATGATTCTTCGTTTATTAATTTGAATAATTTAATTAATTTTGTCTTACCATTATATAATACTCTTTTCACAATTAAAGTAAAAAAGTTAGGTAAAAAAATGAAAGCAAAATATAAAAAAAAATATTTATATAAATTAAGTTATGTTTACCCAAAAAACCGAACTAACTTAACTTTGAAATTTATGAATTTTCAATCTTTACAAGTTAAAAATTATTATTTGCCAGAACGTTATACAAAAATGTTTGCATCAATTATTTTAGCACCACAAGATTCTTTGGCATGAAAACAACGTGTTTATGCATATTCAAATATTGTAAAAAAATACAAACGCAACTAATTATTTAATTAATTATGTGTTATTAGTTTTAGTTGCAAAAACTTTAGTTTTAGGTGGTTGCATGTTACCAATTGCTTTAGGTGCTTTAGGTACTGGTATTTTATTTGCTGGTTATAATTTAGCTGTTGCTAGAAATCCTGAAGAAGCTGAAGGTATTTTTAATACAACATTAATGGGTTATGCTTTAATTGAAACCTTTGTTTTCATGTCATTTATTGCCGCATTCGTTATTTATTCAATCTAATTATTTAATATTTAATTTGAATCATTGAATGCCTTATATTATTTTAATTTTTAAAGTATTATTTACATGTATTTTTGCTATTGCTGTACGAGGTACTTTACCTAGATATAGATTTGATCAAGCAACACAGTTAAATTGAAAACATTTTATATATATATGATTCATATTTATTTTATTCAATTTAACTTATTTATTTATTTTTTGCTAATAAAATTATAACACATTTATGTCTAGGTAGCTCAGTGGCAGAGCGTTAGGCTGAAAACCTAAAGGTCATTGGTTCAACCCCAATTCTGGACAAGTGCGTAGCTTTTTTGATAAATCAAACGTATTTTGACTATATTGATTATCATTTTGATTATCAATTTTCTGATCATTTTCTTTTGTACGCGATTTAGCTGTTTTATGTTTTTCAAACTTATTCTTATTCTTATTTTTATTCTTATTCTTATTTTTAATTAATCATTTAAATATGATTATTATTGTATTTTTTTTTCAAGAAAAAATAGAAGAAAAAATAGCTTATATTAATTTAGATTTATTAATTAGATTTTTTAATTTATTTAAACGTAATTTTAAATTAGTTTTAAATTTTTTAAGAATTAGATTTATTTTATTTTGGGTTTTTATTAAAGATACAACTAAAAAGTTATATACATTTATTTTTGCTATTTATGATAATATTAAATTAAAAAATTATAAATGAAAACCATTATTTAAAAAAACTTCATATTTTGGTTTTTTTAGATCTAATCGAACAAAATGGTTTAAATAATTTAAATTTAATAAAAAAATAAAAAAGGTTTTTAAAAAGGTTTTTAAAGCAGCTAATGTTGCGCAAATTATATATTTATTTACTTATTAGATCTTCTATTTTTAAATATATTCACAATAACAATAACAACAATATTTTAACTAAAAAAAATTTTTCTTTTTATTTATTTTATTCGTTTTATAATTTTTTTTCTTATAATAATAATTTATTTTTTAAAAATTACATTTTATCAAATTTTTTTAAACATTTTTTTCTTTTTAATAATTTTTTTATTAATTTATCATTTTTTAAACAATTTGCAATAAATAAATTATGTAAACATCCTATTTTAAAATTCACAAGAAAACGTTTTAAATATTTAAGTTTCAATGAATTTGAAAATGAGGTTGAAGAAAATAAAATTCAAACAGATAATTTTAATTTTGTTAATTATACAAATGTTTTTAATTTTTTATTAAAAAAAAATAAAAAAAAAATTTTAAAAAATAATTTAAAAAAAAAAAAATTTTTTTTTTTTTTTTTATTTGATATACCATATTATGAAAAAAAAATACTAATTTTTAATTCCAAATTAAATATTTCTGAAAAAAAAAAATTTACAATTTCGATTATTTTTGATGGAAAAAATATAATTTTAAAAAATAAAAATTTTTTATCAATTAATAATTTATATTTGTTTAATAATTTTAGAAATAATGTAATTTTATTATTAACAAGTGGTTTAGATTTGAATATTTTTTTAAAAAATTTTATAATCGAATTTCATAAAATTTTTAAAAAAGAAATTAATTATGAATTAATATTAAATTTTATTAATTTTTTTAATATAAATTCTTATATTGATGTATTACAAGATTTTCAAAATTCTGAAAATTCTGAAAACATGTTGAATTGTAGTTATTGTGATATTGAACATAATACAAATTTTTCATATACTCATAACAAAGGTTTAGTGAATTTTATTTTTTTTGATTTATTTTCAGAAATTTTTTTTAAAAAATTAGTATATAATTATGATTTGTATAGTTTATATAAAAAAAATGATTTAATAATTTTTTTAGTATTTTTTTTTTCAAAAAATTATAATTTTTGTAATAAATTTTTTTTAAATAATAATAATGAAATGTATGTACAAAATAAAAAAAAATTTTTTAATTATAAATTTAATGAAATTTGAAATAATGGTAATATTAAATTTAGTGATTTTTTTTATAAAATTGAAAATCAATTAAATATTTTGTATGAAATACAAGATACAGAAATTAATAATAATATTTTTATTTTAGAATTAGAAATTAATAATTTATTTTTTTTTAAACTTAATAATAATGTTTTTGATTTTTTAAAAACTTTTTTTTTTTTTAAAAAAAAAGAAATTTTTTTTTTTTATATAAATTGTATTGAATATTTATTTAATGAATATATTATTGATTTTTTTTTTTATAAAATTATTTTGAGTTTTTCTTTTTTTTTTAGTTTTTTTATAAATAAAAAATTTAATATATACAATTATGGTAGGTTTTTTTTTTGTAAAAATGAATTATTTTTTAATAAATATACTTTACCTATAAAAACTAATTATTTTAAAAAAATAAATAGACGTAAATTAAGAATTAAATTTCCGAAATTTAATAAAAATAAATTGAAATTTAAAAAATTATATAAATTAATTTTAAAAAGTTTTTTTATTACTTTTAAAAAATTTAATTTAAATGATTTTTTTAAAAACATTAATTCTACATATGGTTTTATGTCATTGAATTTTTTTTTTTTATTTATGAATTCAATTTTTGTAGAAGAACATTTAGTTGATTTTGATCATCTTTTTTGGGACTTAACAACACATATAAATAGGAATGTAATTTTAAATCGTTTAAGTAGTAATACTATGAATGTTGAAGATTATTATATTTATAATAGTCATTTACCTGTTTTGACGACAGATTTACCTATAAAACAACGATTTTTAAAATCTGTTGAAACTCTTGCATCTTTAAGTTTAAATAAATTTCATCAATTATATTTCATTTCATTTTTTGAATCTTTATTTAAAAAAAAATTTTTTGTTAGATTTGAATCTAATTTTTTTAGAAGATATAAACCAGAAACAGCTGCAAAATTATTTATAAAAGGTTATCAAAATTTTAATTTTAAAATTTTAAGGAATTTACATACTACAGAATTTTTGGAGATTATATGGTATTCGTTTCAATTTAGAGATTTAAGGTTGTTGAATAATTGGTTGAAAAAAATTATGCCAATGGTTAAATTGAAAGATCATAAAAAATTGATTGCTTGTATGAAATTAATTTTAGAAAATAATAGTATTTTTTTTAGAACAACATTAGGTGTGAATGGTTTTTTTTTTAAAATAAAAGGTAAAATAAGTGTTACAGGTAACGCAAAAAAACGAAGTTCAGTAATACGATTTGGTAATGTAAGTCTATCATCTAAATATTTAAAACTAGAGTATGAAGAAGGTGAAATAAATACAAGAGTAGGTATATTAGGTTATAAAATGTTTTTATGTTATTAATATAACTATTAATATAATTTTTATATTCATACACCTTTTTTACCTTTTCTTTTTATTATAACCATTTTTGACAATCTTAAACCACGTAATGTATATGGGTTTATTTTTCTGACATTTACTATTTTATTACTTATTTTTTTAAGTCTATGTATACTTTTACTTTTTAATAAAAATTTATATTTGGATAATTTTTTAATTATTATTTTTTTTAAAAATGTAATTTTTATGTGTGATACACCAAAAAAAAATTGAATCATTTTTTTTTTTCTAAGTATTTTAATTTTATAACCTTTACCTTTAAATTTTATTTTTAAAAAATTATAAGAATATAAGTTTTTTAAAAATTTATTAATAGTATTATTCATATAAATTGATGTATTACTACACTCATCAAACAATAATTTAATATTATTTGTTTCTTTATTTAAATATAAATTTTTAGTGTTTATTTTTAATTTTAAAAAAATTACATTATTATATACAAAAACGTGAACTGTTTTTTCATTATTTGTTTTTATACATAAAAAATTAAAAATTACAGGTAAATAAACATTTCTAAAAATCATTTTAAAACTTTAAACATACATAACCATTAATAATATACCACTCAATTTGTATTTTATTGCAACATTCTGAGGTGTTAAACCTATGTTTGTTGATAAAACATATTGATTTTTTTTTAATAATGCATTGTTTGATAATTCTTTATACGTTATAGTTCTTACACCAGAAGGTCTAAATAAGTTTTTTAATCTCAATTTATTTTTTGTGTTAATTGAGATATAATAATAATTATCATGAGTTTGTGTTATTTTATCTACTGGTTTTCTTATGTAATTTATAAACCTAAAGCTTATTAACAATTTAATTAATTTCATATCATTTTTATTAATTCTCATTTTTATAAAATCACGTTTTATTTGCGATGCCAATTTAATATTATTCAGAATTTTATGAAATTTCATTTATCAATTATTTATTTGTATGTTTTGTAAATTATTAGTAATAAAAAGTTTTTTCATTTGATGTCTTGATAAGTTTGAAATTTTATATACACCTTTATAACGACCTGATTTTAAACAAATATTATTTTGTTTCGCAATTGGTGTTTTATTTAAAATTAACGACAATTTATAGTTCGCATACGCGCGAGTGATAGGTTTGGTATTTTTATTACTTAATATACTTTTTAAAATTATTTTTTTTATTTCTGATTTTACAGCAAATTTTGCTTTTAATACTTCTTTTTCTATGTGTGTTAGATTGTTTTTAGTTCGTCAAATCATTTTTAAATAAATTATCTATCAATTTCTCCAAATACTATGTCAATAGTACCCATTAATGTTACTAAATCTGCTAAAAAATGACCTTTAGCTAAAACTGGTAATACTTGTAAATGATGTAAAGCTGGTGATCTAACTTTGCATTTATAAGGCGTATTTGTGTTATCAGAAACTAAAGATACACCGAACTCACCTTTAGGTGATTCTACAGCTCTATAAGTTCAGCCTGATCTTACTTTAAAACCTTCTGTTCAATATTTAAAATGACTTATTAAATCTTCCATTGATCTGTACATGTTACTACTATTAGTTTTATGTGTGTTTTGTTTGTTTATATAATTGACTATTTGGTGTGATTTTATATTTTTATTTTTTATTTTTTTTTTATTTTTAAAAATTTTATTTATTACTTGGTTAATAATGTTAAGACTTTCGCTCATTTCATTCATTCTGATTAAAAATCTGTCATATGAATCGCCATTTTGACCAACAAAACTTCTAAAATTTAAATGGTAATAATTTGCATATGTTTCTAATTTATCTAATCTGATATCTCTTTTTAATCCAGTACTACGAGACATAACACCAGTTAAACCGTAATTTATACATGTCTCGTATGAATATGTACCAATATTTACCAATCTTTGTTTCCAAATTTTATTATATGTTAGTGTATTATGCATTTCATTTAATGTAGCAAAACAATTTCTACTAAAAAATAATATATCTTCAAGTAAAAATCTAGAAATTGATTTTAAATTAACTTCATTAGGTCTATAAAATGCTGCATGCATTCTAGCTCCTGAAACACGTTCATAAAATTCCATTAATTTTTCTCTTTCTTCAAATGCTCAAAAAATTGGTGACATACTACCAACATCTAATGCATGACAAGCTATTGCTAACATATGATTTAAAATACGGGTAATTTCATCATACAATGTTCGTATTAAAACAAAAGTCGCACTGTAATTTGTAGTACCTAATAAAGACTCAATCGCTAAACAATAAGCGTGTTCTTGGACTAACATAGAAACATAATCAAATCTATCAAAATATGGTAAAGAGTGTAAATAAATTTTATCTTCCATTAATTTTTCTGTACCACGGTGTAATAAACCAATGTGTGGGTCAATTTTTTCAATAATTTCACCATTTAATTGAACTATTAATCTTAAAACTCCGTGAGCAGCTGGGTGTTGAGGACCTACATTTAAATTCATTGTTTTTATATTTTTTAAAGTGTTTTTATCTTTTAATATTACCGGCTTTCAAAGCTGGAATATACTTCTATTCACATATATGTTTGTTTCAATTTTTATTGAATTATGAATTTTATACTAATGTGTGATTTATTTCATTAATTTTATTAAATATTTATATTTATATATATTTATTATTAAATATTTTTGCATTTATTTTTATGTTTGATTTAAAATACATACAATCCTTAAGTGATTTAAAAAAATTCAACAGAATACCTTATGTACATACATATATTACCTTAATATTTCTATCGTTAGCTGGTATACCACCTTTAATGGGTTTTTTAAGTAAATTCTTAATTTTTATTTATATTTTTTATAAAAATAATATTTTTTTTTTTTTTATATTTATATTTGGTAACATGTTTATAATTTATTTTTATATTCAAAATTTAAAATTTTTAGTTTCAAAAAATATTGAATTTTTTTTTTTTAATAAATTTAGTAATTTTTTACTTTTTAAAATAAACAATTTATTAAATTTATTAAATTTTTTTAATATTTTATTTTTTTTATATTTAGAAGATTTTTTAATTTTTATTAATTATAATTCTTCGTTTTTATTAATTTAATTTTTAGTTTTATTTTGTCAACATTACAACAACTTGGTAAAAGAATTTCTTTGAAAAAAAAAGCTCATCATCGAGCAGCAGCATTAAAAGGGTGTCCACAAGTTCGAGGTGCTGTTAAAAAAGCTAGAATTGTAACTCCTAGAAAACCTAATTCTGCTAGAAGACCGACTGCAAAAATTATTTTAACAAATAAACGTTGAGTGGTTGCACATTTACCTGGTATAGGACATAATATTAGACCACATTCTGCTGTTTTAGTTAGAGGTGGTGGCGCTAGAGATTTACCAGGTGTTCGTTTTACATGTATTCGTGGTGTTTTAGATTTTGCTGGGTTAGATTATAAAAAAAGACGAAGATCAATATATGGTGCAAAAAGACCTAAAGAAAAAATTACTCGAATAAGAAGAAAATTTAGATTTAGATAAATTTTTTAAATTGTATTTATATAAATTGTAATAGTGAGAGTAGATTATTTATTAACTCCTGTTAATGCAGTTGTATCTTGAGCTCGTCAAGGTTCTTTTTGGCCTATGACATTTGGTTTAGCTTGTTGTGCTGTTGAAATGATGCATACAACAGTCAGTCGTTACGATTGAGATAGATTTGGTGTAATTTTTCGTGCAAGTCCTAGACAATCGGATTTGATGATTGTTGCAGGTACATTAACAAATAAAATGGCACCAGCAATTAGAAGACTGTATGAACAAATGTTAGATCCTAAATGAGTTTTATCAATGGGTAGTTGTGCAAATGGTGGTGGTTATTATTATTATTCATATTCAGTTGTAAGAGGTTGTAATCGTGTTATTCCTGTTGATGTATATGTTCCTGGATGTCCACCAACAGCAGAAGCTTTGTTATTTGGTGTTTTATTTTTACAAAAAACTATTTATAGACAAATTGATGAAGAAGAAAGATTTAAAACCAATAAAAAAGGAAATGGTGATGGAGAAGAAAGATTTAAAACCAATAAAAGAGAAAAAGTTTGATAAATACAAACCTAAATATTTAAAAATAAAAAAAAAAAAATATAGACGATATGCTAAAATATTATATTTTAGAGCATGTTTAAAAAAAAAATTAAGAAGGATTCGTCGTACTAAATATATTGTGGTTTATAAATTTTTTGATTTTTTTAAAAAATTAATTTTTAAAAAAGAGTTTTTTATTTTTAAAAATTTTTTTTTAAAATTTAAATTAAAAATTAATTCAAATGTATTATTATTTCCGCATTTTGTATTTGAAAAACAATTTCTTTTTAAATTTGGTGAATACCAAACTGTGATTACAGATTTAACAAATAGTTCTATTTTTTTAAAAAAAAAATACGGCTTTTTAAATAATCCTGGTTTGAATTATTGAGTTAATACTAATAATAATATAGAAAATGCAGATCCAAAAGATCCTATTTTATATATAAAAAAATATATTGAAATAGATAATAATTTTAATTATTTAAATTTAATAAATTTTAAATATAATTTAAATTATAATATTTTTTTTTTTATTTTAGTAGATATTTATAAAATTGTATTATTTTTGCATTTTAAAAATATTAATAATTAATTTATAAATATATTTATTAAATTATACACCGATTACAAATGCATCAAGATTTAAAAAAAGAGTTACCAACTATGGTACATTGCACAAAAAATTTCGACCATTAATAACACATTTTGAAAAAAATTCTGGTCGAAATGTTTCTGGTAAAATAACAATTAGAGGTAGGGGTTGTAAATTAAAAAAAAATTTTATAAATTTGGATTTTAAACGTGTTTGGTCCAGTGATTTTGCTGTTTGTGTTGGGTTTTCTAAAATATCTAAAAGATCATCGTTCAATGCGTTGGTAAAATATTCAAACGGGACTTTTAGTTATATATTATCGTCAAACTCATTTAAAATAGGTTCTTACACATTTACAACTATCAATCCTATTAAATTTATGAAAATTAAAAAATTTTCGTGTTGTAATATTTTATTAAAATTTGTTAAATATTCTCATACACTTTTTAATGTAGAACCTTTTGTGAATTGTGGTGGTAAATATGCACGTTCTGCGGGTGTTTTTTGTAAAATTATTAATATTGATTTGTTAAATAAATACATAAAAATAAAATTACCTTCTGGTAAACAAAAAATTGTTTCGATTTTTTGTTTTGCAACGTTAGGTAGGGTGTCTAATATTTGACATTTAAAAGAACATTATTCAAATGCTGGTTTTTCACGAAGTGTAGGTTTCCGCCCAATTACTAGAGGTGTTGCTAGAAATCCTGTAGATCATCCACATGGTGGTCGTACTAAAACCAATTCACCAACACTCACCCCATGAGGTAGGATAGCAAAACGTGGTAAATAAATTTTTAAATTTTTGGCTCGTTCAAAATGAAAATTAGTTTATTTTACACCTTCTATTTGACGTAAAATATTATTGTTAAAAAGAAGAAAATTTTTAAGATGTAAAAAAGTATTTTTTGATAGATCTTCACATATTCCTGAATGTTTTTCAGGTAATTCATTTAGAATTCATAAAGGTTGAAGATACAGAAGATTGTTTGTACACCCCTATATTGTTGGTTATAAATTTGGTGAATTTTCTTTTTCTAGAAAACCATTTCATTTTCCATTAAGAAAAAGTTTAAAAAGAAAAAATCAATTTTTTCGTAAATAAATAATTGGGTCGTATAAGTTTGCCATTACTAAATAGATCTGGTAATTTTTTATTTTGGAATTCAATTTGAGATGATAAACATAATTATTCAAAAAACTTAAAGGAAGATATTTTTATAAAAATGTGCATTCCAATGATTTTTAGAACAAAATTTACTAAAAAATTTATTTTTTTTTTAAAAAAACAACATTTAAAAGAAAGTGAAATAATTCAAGGCGATATTTTAAATTTCACTAATATTGATTATAAAAATTTATGTAATTTTTATGCTAGAAAAAATAAGAAAATTGATACTTATTTTTCAAAAGTATGGGTTCTAAAGTACCAAGGTTGGGTTATTATTTATTTTTTTTATTATTCTTCACTTTTTAATAAATTTTTAAAATTCACAAAAACTCATGGAGTTTTTTTTTTTCAATATAATAATATTTTTTATAATTATTATACTAATTTTATAAAATTAAATTTTGATTTTAAAACATTTAAAAAAAATGCCAAAAAAGGTTTTATTTTTTAATTTTATTTTTTGAAATATAATTACGCATTCAATGGTAGGGTTATTGATACTACGATTAGTATAAAAAAATTTATAAAAAAAAATTTCGGATTGAATTTAGTTTTTATAAAAATTTTAGAAAATAGATTAGAAAAATTTGCAACCCACATAATAAACGAATTAACACACCAAGAAATTAAACATTTTTTATTATTATTATACAAAACTATTCCATATAAAACTTCTGTATATTCACGTTTTTGTTTAAATATTTATTTATTAGATTTAGCTACTTGTTATAAAGGGTGGCGTCATTACAAAGGTTTGCCAGCTAATGGTCAAAGAACTTGGTCTAATGGTTGAACAGCTTATAAATCTAATTATATTTTAAGAAATTTTAAAATAAAAAATGCAAAAAAATATTATATGAATGTACCGGCTAAAGAAGGTAATGTTGCTTATTTAGCTGAATATGTAAATATGCTGTGGCGTTTACAATGACCTATTGAATGATATTCAGCTAGAAATCACAGATTAAAATATTCAGGACATCCTGGTACTATGAAAATAGATTTATACTCAATGTGTAATTATCAAGTTATGCATCCTGCAAAATTAAAACGATTATCAAAAAAACAAAAACAAGCTTTTAAAAAAAATTATTTTTCATTAGGATTTGATGTAGGTTTTACTAGGCCTTTACTGAATTCAATTTTTAATGCATCAAGTAAAAATGATTTAAGTGTTAATGAGTTGAAAAGTTTTAAATTAGTTTTGCGTGATGAAAGATTGAATAAAAAAAAAAAAAAAATTAATATATAATTTTATTTTTCTTTAAAAGGTTTTTAAACCTGATATGGTTAAAAGTCCATGTGTCACAACACTACCAATTAATTATGATTACGATATTTATAATAATGATTATTACAATGATTACAATGATTGTACTGATTTGATTGATTCTTCTGATTCACTATTAAAATTCCATTTGGGTAATTTTTTTTTGTTTAATTTTTCTATTTTTAAAAATTATAAAATATTAATTAATATGTTATTAATTAATAAATTTAAAAAATATTTTTTTTATTTTTTAACAACTATAAAATTTACAAAATACAATTGGTGTTTACGTAAATATCGTTCAGAATGGATTCGTTATTTTTACCCACACAATGAGGTTATATCAGAAGAATTTTTGTATTTCAATGAATTTAATACTTTTGGTTTTTTTAATACAAATAAAAAGAAATTTTTAGTAAAAAGTTGTGTTAGTTTAAAACGTGTTTCAGGTTTGTTGAGATTAAGATTTAATTTAAACACAATTCTTTTAAAAAAAATTAAACATTTAAAATTTCATCAAAAATTATTTAATGAGTTTAAAATGAATAGGTATTTTTTTAAAAAAAAAAACACACATAAAATTGATTCTATTTTCCCATCTTTAAATTCAAACATTAATAATAATTATAATGATGAGACTAAATTGAATGTTTTTTTAGACTGCTTAGATGAAAAAAATAAACCATTAACAACTTTAGTTTTTAATGAAGATTATTTTAATTTATTAGGTGTTGGTTTTAATGAGAGTGGTGATGATAATATTGGTGATTTATCTAATACTGTAAAAAAATATTATAATGTTTTTAACTCAAATGGTGAAATAGATTATAATTATACTGGTGATAGTAGTGATGATTCTAATTTAGGTGATTATCCAACAAATACAAGTGTTGTATTTAAAGATGAAGAAAGTGATTCAGAATTGGATGAAAATAATCAAAGTGATCGTGAAAGTTATTATGGATTAGATGAAGATAAGAAAAAAAAATCTTTTTTTATTAAAAATAAAAAACGTAAAAAAAAAGCCTTAATAAAAAATAAAATTGCATTTAAAAATAAACATAAAATAAAAAAACTTAAATTAAATCTTTTTTCAAAAAAACCTTTTAAAGTGGGTTTTTTAAGTTCTAAAAAATTTGTTAAACGTGTATTAGGTCGCCGTGGATTACGAAAAAAAAAAAATTTACGCCCTTTTTTATTTAAAAATTTACCATTTGTAAATTCTTATTTTGATAAAAAACGTGATTTTGGTGATATCAATGATTTAGAAAGAAAAAATAATTTTTTTTTAAAAGATTCATTAGATAAACCTAAAAAAAATAAAATTTTTTATGATAAATTAAAAAATTTAAAACGTAAAAATTGAAGAAAAAAGAAAAAAAGACTCACTTTTTATAGTTTAAAAGATTACAGACCTTTAGAGGTACCCAAAACTAGATTTAAACGTCGTTTTAAAGCTATTGTTTTTAAAAATAGACAATTACTTTCTACTATGATAAAAAAAAAAATGAGACACCATTGGCATTTTTCTAAAATTATTAAAAATTTTATAAAACAACCGTTTAATGATTTTTTCTCTTTATTTGATTTATCATTATCTAGTATTTTATTAAGATCTCATTTTGTATTTGGTTTAAATGATTTAGATTTTTTTATTAATAATAATTTTGTTTATGTTAATAATAAAGTTGTTACAAATAAATTAAAAATTTTAAAAGTATCTGATAAAATAAATTTTGTATTTAATAAACATTACTATTATTATTATAGGCATACTTTAAGTTTATTTAAAAATAATTTTTCTAAATTGAGTGATTATAATTTTATGAGAAAAGGAAAAAAATTCCATTATTCTCGAACACCTAAACCAGACCACCCAAATTGAATTAAAAAATTTATTTATTTTAGAAAAGATATACCAAATTTTTTAGAAATCGATTTCATGACCATGACAATTATATTAATATATGCACCAAAATTTGTATTTGATTTAAATCGCAATGTTGTGAGATTTGTTAATCTTTATCAACGCCATTTATATAATTGGAGATTTATAATATAATATTTTTTTAAATAATATTTGTAGGGTTTTTTTAAAATTTTAAATTTAAGTTGAAAAAGAGTAAAAAAATTTTAAATATACGTGTTAAAAGAGTTTTTTAAATTGTTACAAACATATATAACTTTATTTCAATTTTTGGATAAAAAACAAATTAACTTTTTTTGTAAAATTATTATTATATTGTTTTTTATTTTTTTATTTTTTAATTTAAAACATTTTTTTTTTTGTATATAATTTTTTAAAATATTAATATAGTTTAACTAAAATTTTTATTTTAGTTTTTTTAGTACAATGTGGTACAATAGTTATTGAGTATGTGTTTATTTTGTGACTGCATTAATTTTTATTTATAAATTATTTTAATAAAATATGTAGGGTTTTTTTTTAAATTTATTTTTTTAAATTTATTTTTTTTTAAAATAATTTACGTTTTATACCAATCCAGTAGTGAGCTTTAGTAATTTTGATTGGATTTTTACATATACTGAAGATTTTTTATCTTATTCGTATAATTTAGTATCATTTAATTTATCAAATATGATTGTTAGTGATGGCAATTATTTTATAAATAAAATGTACGTTAGTAATTATAATTTTTTTTCATACGATTTGTTTATATCTGTTTTAATTACACAGATTTATTATATGACAGTAAATATGACACCATATTTTAATGAATTTTTTAAACATTTATTAAATTCTGTTGAATATACTGATTTTTTTTATATTCATCCTGAAATTTATTTTATTTTTAAAAATAATTCAAATTATTATTATGTGTATTTTACTGATTTAGCTGTGTCTTTACATACTAATCTTGTAACAGAAACTTTTATTCATACATTGTTTTCTTTTATTGAGCTTGTTTCATTTTTTATGCTATTATCATTTTTTTTAATTATGTATTTTTCATATTATAATAATTCAACGACAGAAGAAAATTTAATAGATCATGATTACATTGTTAATAGTACTACTGTTGAATCTGAAGAAGAAATTGGATCAATTGACGATACTTTTTTAACAGTACTTATTACAACATTATTATTTTTATGGTTTTTTTGGATTAATGGTTATTTTTTTTTTTTTACATTCTCACCACATACAATGGTTTTTTCATTATTCCCTTTTTTATATATGTTGATTGTTTTTATTCCTATGTCATTATTATTTGATTACGGAATTTATTTTTTAACTTATTTATCTGGTTCAGGTAAATCTACTTCTATTACAGTTGAATTCACATTTGATTATATTGCATTATCAATTTTTTTTTTAAGATTAATAGTACAAAACGTACGTTTAATTTTTATGGTTTTTACATTTACTGAATTGCATGAAATGATTCTTCTAAATAAAATTAATGTTAATTTTTGTTTTTTAGATGAATTAGTTTTAGCTGCTAAAGGTGGTTATTGAAATTTTTTTAAAAATGGTCATTACTATTTATTTAAATTATGTGGTGTTTTAGTACATTGAGCTTATGAACTATTTCATACATTTTTTATGCTTATTTTTCAATTTATTGCTTATTTTGCTATGATTTTTTGATTATTTTTATTTTTATATTCTATGTTTGCAGTTGAAATGCAGGAAGCTTATTTTTATATAAAAAGAAAAATTTTAGAAAGAAAAAATTTATCATATAGAAGAAGAAGAAAATCTTTTTTTTTTTTTTGGTAAATTTTTTGAATTTTTAATTATTTATTAAATAAATATAAGATTAAATTTTATTAAATAAATATAAGATTAAATTTTATTAAATAAATATAAGATTAAATTTT
>ENA-UOUJ01000691-UOUJ01000691.1-activated-sludge-metagenome-genome-assembly--contig:-NODE-691-length-20724-cov-3.657797_pt1 | contig 20724 bp, 21 predicted proteins | sample MGYA00249839_ERZ747224 | MGnify/ENA primary metagenome ERZ747224 (study PRJEB28782, sample SAMN03220277) | activated sludge metagenome | biome: wastewater; feature: sewage sludge; material...
GCTGATGGACGAGCCCTTCGCCTCGCTGGACGCAGCCACCGCAGGGCGGATGCTGGATCTGACCGCGGCGCTGCTGGAGGCCAGCGGCGCGGGCCTGATCCTTGTCACCCACGATCCAGGCGAGGCCGCGCGGCTGTCCGCGCGGTCCCTGACGCTGTCGGGCAGTCCCGCGGCGCTGGGCTGAGGCCGCTTACCAGTGCCATCCGCTCAGCGTGCTGTCGGGGCAGCCGTGAGAGATGAAGGTCCGTCCCCCATTGTGGAACCGTGCCAGCGGCATCCCGCCCTCGAGTCCCACGTCCTGCCGCAGATGTTCGGGCAGTTCGGACAGGCTTGCCCGGACGGCCGCCCGCGCCAGCGCCTCGGCCCAGGCGGCCCGCCAGCCGCGCAGCCGCCATCCCCGCGTGGCCGGCGCCACGCCGCATTCCAGTGTCATCGCCATGTCGCAGTTCCTTCGATCCGGCATTGATGCCTGACTGCAGGATGCTAGCTTCCGGGCCGTGGCGCCAATCATGGCTCGGCATGGGGGCATAAGCTCGGCTGATGGACAACCTTCCCCCTCTGGCGGCGCTGCGGGTGTTCGATTCGGCCGCGCGCCTGATGTCCTTCACCGCCGCCGCGCGCGATCTGGGGATGACGCAGGCCGGCGTCAGCTATCAGATCCGCTTGCTCGAAGAGCGTCTGGGCGGACCCTTGTTCCTGCGCAAGCCCACGGGGATCGAACTGACCGCGCTGGGCACCCGGCTGGCCCGGCCGACGCACGAGGCATTCGACCTGTTGCGGGCGGCCTATGCGCCCGCGCGGGGAACGGATTCGCTGTCGATTTCCACCCTGCCGACCCTGGCGGGCAACTGGCTGTCGCAGCGGCTGGGGCGGTTTCAGATGGACAATCCGGGGCTGGCGGTGCGGCTGGAAACCTCGGACCGCGTTGTCGATTTCACGCGCGAGGATATCGATGTCGCGATCCGCCTGGGCGACGGCAACTGGCCGGGCCTGACGGCGCAACGGCTGTTCGGGGTCGAGTTCACGCCGATGCTGTCGCCCGCGCTGATCGAACGCCACGGACCGCTGACCGATCCCGCCCAGATCCTACCGCTGCCCTGGATCGACCCCGAGGAACCGGGCTGGTCCCTCTGGCTGGCCGAGGCCGGGGTCACGCGCATCTGCGACTGCCCGCCGCGGCCGGGCCTGTGGCTGGGCACCCAGATCCACGAGGCGCGGGCGGCGATGGCGGGGGACGGGGTGGCGCTGCTGTCCCCGCGCTTCTTCCGGTTCGAACTGGCGACCGGCTCGCTGGTCCAGCCCTTTCCGATCACCGCGACAAACGGCAAGGCCTATTGGCTGGTCTATCCGCCCGCGCGCCGCAATCGCCCGTCGATCCGCGCCTTTCGCCGCTTCCTGATGGCCGAGGCCACCGCGGACGAGGCCGGCTGACGCTCATGCGAAAAGGGCGCCCCCCCGCGGACCGCCCCCTTGCAGAGCCTGAGGTGCAGCGTCAGAGCGCGGTCCAGCCCCCGTCCACGCTGATCGTGGTGCCGGTGATCTGCGCCGCCGCATCGCTGCACAGGAACACCGCCGTGCCGCCCACCTGTTCCACCGTCGCGAATTCGCCCGAGGGCTGGCGGGCCAGCATGACCTTCCTGATCACGTCCTCGCGGCTCATGCCGTGGGTCTTCATCTGGTCGGGGATCTGCTTTTCCACGATGGGAGTCAGCACATAGCCGGGGCAGATCGCGTTGCAGGTGATGGGGTCGGCCGCGGTTTCCAGCGCCGTGACCTTGGACAGCCCGACGATGCCGTGCTTGGCCGCGACATAGGCCGATTTATAGGGGCTGGCCGTCAGCCCGTGGGCCGAGGCGATGTTGACCACGCGCCCCCAGCCGGCCTTGCGCATCATCGGCAGCGCGGCGGCGGTGGTGTGGAAGGCCGACGACAGATTGATCGCGATGATCGCGTCCCATTTTTCGGCCGGGAAATCCTCGATGGGCGCGACATGCTGGATGCCGGCGTTGTTGACCAGGATGTCGCAGCGCCCGGCCTTTTCCACCAGCGCACGGCAATCGGCGGCCTTGGACATGTCGCCCTGGACATAGCGGACCTGGACGCCGTGGTCGCGCGCCAGCCTTTCGGCCAGTTCGTGATCCGCGGCATCGTCGGTAAAGCTGTTGATGACCAGATCGGCCCCGGCACCGGCCAGCGCCTCGGCAATGCCCAGCCCGATGCCGCTGTTCGACCCGGTGACGACCGCCGTCTTGCCCGTCAGAAACCTGTCCGCCATCTCTCGCGCCCCTTTTCCCGTTGCGCCGCGACCTTAGCGCCGGCAAAGCCGCATCCGCCAGCCCCTTCCTGCGCACGCGCCCGCCCGGAACTGCCCCGCCCCCGGTCCATTCGGTTAGCGGCAACACTGACGAGGGCGGACGATCATGGCACATCACGACGATACGGACGACGGCCTCGGCGCCGCTCTCGTCAAGGGAGCGGTGGCGGGTGTCGCCGCCTCGGCGGCACTGGACTGGTTCATGTGGAACAACCTCAGCCCCGAAACCCGCCAGCGCACGCGCCGCGTCCGGCCGGACGGGCTGGACCCCGGCCATGTGATCGCGCGCAAGGCGGCCCGCGCGATGGGCACCGATATTCAGCCGCGCGGCCGGAACAACCAGCACCCTGCCGGGGTCGCCGTCCATTTCGCGATCGGCATGGCGCCGACGCTGGTCTATACGGCGCTGCGCGACCGGGCGCCGTCGCTGACCATGAGTGGTGGCACGCTCTTCGGGCTGGGGCTGTTCATCATGCAGGACGAAACGATGAACACCGTCACCGGCCTGGGTGCGCGCCCCGGCGAATATCCCTGGGCAGGCCCATGCGCGCGGCCTGATCGCGCATCTGGTCTATGGCGCGGTACTGGACGGCACGATGCGGCGGCTGGCCGGCCCCCCAAAAGGCGCCGCCGTCGCCACTGACCCGGAGCGCCCTTTCTGCGACAAGGCTTCGCAGGCCGGATGGCATGCCTCGCGCTGCGGCAAAGTCGCCCTGTCCCCTTGCGCAGGGATTCGCGCTGTGGTTGTAGCAGACAAAAAAACGCCCGCACGAGGCGGGCGTCAAGTCATGAGGCAGGTTTCATACAGGCAAGAAACCTATCGAGCAGTGGGTTCGATATACGCTTTTACGTCTTCGAGTCCAAGTCCCGAGTTTGCCAGTCCATTTGCGGCTGGTTAGGTTCTGCGCGGGCGGCGGCGGCGGGCTGCGGCGGAACGGAACGGCAGCCATGAGAATCTCGGGAATCCTTAACGAAATCGCGATCACCGGCATGTTCGGCTTGACCTTTGCGCTTTGCGCGGGTGTTGCCGCGATGCCGCGCCCAAGTGCCGCCGAACCTGTCCATGGTCTTGCAATGTATGGGGAACCCGCGCTAACTGACGGGTTTCCGCACCTGCCCTATGCCAACCCTGATGCCCCCCGAGGCGGGATGATTCGGCTGGCCGAACCGGGCAGCTTTGATTCGCTGAAACCCTGGGTGCTGAAGGGCAACCCGGCCTGGGCGGTGGGCGCCCATGTCGCCGAAACCCTGATGATGCGGTCCATCGACGAGCCGTTCGCCCTTTACGGCCTGCTGGCCGAAAGCGTGGAAACCGACCCCGACCGGAACTGGGTCGAATTCACCCTGCGCTCTGATGCCCGGTTTTCCGACGGCAGCCCCGTCACGGTCGAAGACGTGATGTGGTCCCATGAAACGCTGGGGACTGCGGGCCACCCCCGCTATCACGCCGCCTGGGCCAAGGTCGCGCGGATGGAACGGACGGGCGAGCGCAAGGTCCGCTTCACCTTCAACGTCCGGGACCGCGAACTGCCCATGCTGATGGGGATGCGGCCGATCCTGAAGAAGGCGCAGTGGCAGGGCAAGGACTTTGCCGCCTCGGGGCTGGAGCCGCCGATCGGATCGGGCCCCTATGTCATCGAGGCGGTCGATCCGGGACGGTCGATCAGCTTCCGGCGCAATCCCGATTACTGGGGCCGCGACCTGCCCATCAACCGCGGGCTGAACAATGCGGATGTGATCCGATACGATTACTTCGGCGACGCCAATGCCATGTTCGAGGCCTTCAAGGCCGGCGAGATCGATGTCTGGCGGGAACTGAACGGCGCGAAATGGGCGCGGGAATACGATTTCCCCGCAGTGACCCAGGGGCGGGTGGTCAAATCCGAAATCCCCCACCACCGGCCATCCGGCATCATGGGACTGGTGATGAACGGCCGCAATCCGGTCTTTGCCGACTGGCGCGTTCGGCAGGCGATGATCGAGGCGTTCAATTTCCGCTTCATCAACACCACCCTGACCGGCGGAACCGATCCCCGGATCACCAGCTATTTCGCGAATTCCGATCTGGCCATGCGCCCCGGACCCGCGCAGGGGCGGGTGGCGGAACTGCTGGCGCCCTTCGCCGCCGGCCTGCCGCCCGGCGCGATGGAAGGCTATGCCCTGCCCGAAGGCGCGGATACGGCGCTGGACCGCAAGGCGCTGCGCCGGGCGCTGCAGCTTCTGGCCGATGCGGGCTGGACCGTGCAGGACGGGGTGCTGAAGAACGCGCAAGGCCGGCCCTTCGCCTTCGAGATCCTGCTCAACCAGTCGGGCAGCGCCATGCGGTCGGGGTCCGAGGTCCAGAAGATCGTGGACATCTATGCCGAATCGCTGAAGAACCTGGGCATCGTGCCGCGCGTCACTGTGCTGGACAGCGCCCAATATGTCGAACGCACCAACAACTTCGCCTTCGACATGACCTGGTACGAACGCGGGCTGTCGCTGTCGCCGGGGAACGAGCAGGCGCTTTACTGGGGTTCGGCCAGCGCGAACCAACCGGGCAGCCGCAACTGGATGGGACTCGAATCGCCTGCGGTGGACGCGATCATCGCGGAAATGGTGAACGCCGATTCGGCCGAAGACTTCACCGCTGCGGTGCGGGCGCTCGACCGGGTGCTGACGGCGGGCCGCCATGTCATTCCGGTGTCCTTTGCCCCGGTCAGCCGGGTGGCCCATGCGGCGAGCCTGCATCATCCGCAGGCCATCCCGCTTTACGGGGACTGGCCGGGGTTCATGCCGGAAACCTGGTGGGTCGAACCGGCGCAGTGACTTTGCGGGGCGCGCGGGACCCCGCGCCCCCGATTCAGGTTTCGGCTGCAGATGCGGCCCCGCGCCGCCCCCCTTGAGCGGAGAAATGGCATGAAGTGGTCGCATGTGCAGGAAAACTGGTCGGCCTTCTATGAGGCGATCATCGAAAGATGGAACGGCACCGACGAGGCGGAGCTGGACGAGATCGACGGCGACCAGCGCGCCTTCATCGCCTATGTGGCCGAACTGACCGGTCAGGATCCCGAAGAGGCGCGCGAGGAAATCCGCGAATGGCTGGCGGGCGAGATTCCGTCCGATGTCGTGATGGACCCCACCCACGACAACCATTCGATCAAGCTGTCGGCCAAATATGTGGGCGAGGGCGAGGATGAATACGCCGACGACGCCCGCTTTGGCGATGACGACGACTATCCCGACGACGGCGACACCAGCCAGGAACACCGCTGACCGCCGGGGCAGTGCCCGGCCTCAGACCGGGCGGATCAGCTTGCGTTCCAGCACCCGCAACACCGTTGCCAGCTCATGCCCGCGGCGCAGGATTTGTCCGTCCGGCCCGATCACCGCATACATCCCCTGGGCATGGCGCAGGCGCGGGCGTTTTTCGATGCGATAGAGCGGATGTTCCGCAGCCCGGCGAAAGACGGAAAACACCGCCACGTCACGCAGGAAGGACAGCGCATAGTCCCGCCATTCCCCTGCCGCGACCATGCGCCCGTAAAGCGACAGGATCACTCCCAGTTCGCGCCTGTCGAAGGATACGACATCATGGGCCTGCGGTGCCGGAACGGGGACGAAGGGCGGAATCATGACAGGCGAAGGGCGACCTTGGACGATGGGGGCAGGCGCGGGCGGACGCGCCGCCCGGACCGGATGGCAAAAGCCGCCGCGGCCGCACGTGCGGACCGCGGCGGCCCCGGGTCAATAGCAGGCCACCTTGGCGATGCGGCCGTCGGTCCCGATTTCGATGTTCAGCCGGTCCACCCGGTAATCCATCGTCACCGGCTGGCCCGGTTCGATGACGCGGCTGCCGGCGGGCAGCATCATGGACTTCAGCACCGCGCCGGGCTGGCCCACCAGCCCCTGATAGCTGGACGCCTTGCAGGCATCGGTGTCGGGCTCGGGCAGCGGCGCGGCGGGTTCCACGCAGGCGGCCAGCGCCAGCAGCGGCAAGGCGATCAGGATTCTTTTCACGGGGATTCTCCTCAGCCGCAGTCGATGTTGTAGATGTTGCCCGACGCATCCAGGCGGAACACGATCCGCAACGGGTCGTATTCCTGCGGCTCGATGCCGCGGAACTCGACCACGCGATAGTCGCGCGTGATTCCCAGCGACGGGATGATCGTCCCCGGCCGGCCCAGCGCCGAGACATAGTTCTGCGCCTTGCAGGCATCGGGTTCGCGGCTTTGCAGCCCGGCCACGCCCGTCACCGGCAGGGCCGCGGGAAGCGGGTCCACCACCGGCACGGGTTCGGCCACGGGGGCAGGGGCGCAGGCGGCCAGCGGGGTCGCGGCAAGGACAAGGGCGATCAGTCTGTTCATCGTTCCAACCGTAGTTTCGTTCGCAGTTTTCCTGACCGGCCATTATATCTGCCGCGGCGGCGCATGGAATCCGCGCACCGGTCAATTCCGACCGCAAATACCAGATCGCGCAGGGGAAATCACCTGCCCCGCGGCCCGGACCCGATCACGATGCAAGCAGCCTGTGTCCTGCAGGACAGCCGTCCACCATCCCGTCCTGCGGGCGCGCGCCATAGGCAGCCATCATCAGACGCACCGCGCCGCGCACCACCCGTTCGCGCAGATCGTCATCCACGGCCGCCCCGCCCAGAAAGATCTTGCGCGGCTGCACGCTGGCCTCGCACAGTTGCAGGAACTGCTCGGCGGCCAGGGGGATGTCGTCGATGACCAGAAGCCCGCGCGACACGGCATCGCCCAGATGGGCCGCCAGGACGTCGCGCACGGCCACGGGCCCCATCTCGTAATATTCGCGGGCCAGGGCCGGGAAACGTGCCGCTTCCCCCACGCTGACGCGATAGATGCGCGCCCATTCGGGCGAGGTCACATGCGCGACCAGAATGCGCGCCAGGGTCATCAGCATCTCTTCGGCCGGCTGGGCGGGATCGATGCGTCCGGTCGCGTCCAGGGCGGCCCGGCGCAGTTCGGACCTGAACACCTCGGCGAACATCAGCCGCTTGTCGGGGAAATAGGTATAAAGGGTGGCCTTCGAGACGCCGGCCTCATGGGCGATGTCATCGACGCTGGCCCCTTCGAAGCCGTCGCGCAGGAACACCCGCCGTGCGCCTTCGACCACCTGGGCGAATTTCCGCCCGCGAACTGGCTGGATTTCCTTCACGGGAATGCCGCTCTCATCTATCGGGGATGGGGCAAAGCCTCATACGAAAAGCGCAGGTTTTCAAGCGGGACCCTCGCAGCGAATCATTGAAATTTATCAACTTCGGCGGCTTGGCGGCCGGGCGGGATCGTGCAAACCTTGGCGTGTTCTTCGTTCCCGCCACCGACCGCGAGGTTCCCATGCCGCCCCATCCCTCTTTCCGCGAATCCGTCGACCGCATGTTCACGCATGCCGCAAGCCTGCTGGACCTGCCGCCGGGGCTGGAGGAGAAGATCCGCGTCTGCAACTCGACCTATACGGTCCGCTTCGGGGTCAGGCTGCGCGGGGCGATCCACACCTTTACCGGCTATCGTTCGGTCCATTCCGAACATCACGAGCCGGTCAAGGGCGGCATCCGCTATGCCGCCAATGTGGACCAGGACGAGGTCGAGGCGCTGGCCGCGCTGATGACCTACAAATGCGCGCTGGTCGAACTGCCCTTCGGGGGGTCCAAGGGCGGGCTGGCGCTGGACCCGCGCGAATACAGCGAGGACGAGCTGGAAAAGATCACCCGCCGCTTCACCTATGAGCTGTCGCGGCGCAGCCTGATCTCGCCCAGCCAGAACGTGCCTGCCCCGGACATGGGCACGGGCGAACGGGAAATGGCGTGGATGGCCGACGCCTACAAGCGCCTGCATCCCGAGGACATCGACGCCCGCGCCTGCGTCACCGGCAAGCCGGTCAACTTCGGCGGCATCAGGGGCCGGGTCGAGGCCACGGGCCGGGGCGTGCAGTATGCGCTGCGCGAGGTCTTCCGCGATCCCGACATGCTGGCCAAGTCGGGGCTGTCCGGCACGCTCGACGGCAAGCGGATCGTGGTGCAGGGCCTGGGCAACGTCGGCTATCACGCCGCCAGGTTCCTGTCCGAGGAGGACGGGGCGAAGATCATCGCGGTTGCCGAACGCGACGGCGCGGTGGTGGATGAACGCGGGCTGAACATCGAGGACCTGCGCGCCCACATGCGCGCAACCGGGGGCGTGGCGGGCTTTTCGGGCGCGACCTTCCGCAAGGATGCCGATGCGGCGCTGGAACTGGACTGCGACATCCTGATCCCCGCCGCGCTGGAAAGCGTCATCCACGAGGAGAACGCCCCCCGCATCAAGGCCCGCCTGATCGTCGAGGCCGCGAACGGCCCCGTCACCGCCTCGGCCGACGAGATCCTGCGCGAGCGCGGCGTGGTGATGGTGCCCGACATGTATGCCAACGCCGGGGGCGTCACGGTCAGCTATTTCGAATGGGTCAAGAACCTGTCCCACATCAGCTTCGGCCTGATGGAGCGGCGGCAGGAGGAGGCCCGCCACCGCATCCTGGTCGATGAGCTGGAGCGCCTGTCCGGGGACCGCGGCCTGGGCTGGACGCTGTCGGAAGGCTTCAAGCAGAAATACCTGAAGGGCGCGGACGAGCTGGAACTGGTGCGCTCGGGCCTCGACGACATCATGCGCGACGCCTATCAGAACATGGCCGCGATCTGGCACGAGGACGACCGCGTCGCCGACCTGCGCACCGCCGCCTTCATGGTGGCGATCCGCCGCATCGCCGACAGCTATCAGGCGCTGGGGCTGTAGGTCCGGGGGGATGCGGTGCGTGCAAGCACGCACCCTACTCCGCGGCATCCGCCTCCTTCTCCGCGATATCCCTGTGGCGCGTCCAGAGCCTCGGCCGTCACGCCACAGGGCGGCAGCGCCCGTAGGGTGCGTGCTTGCATGCACCAGTCCGCCGCCTGCGCCGTCCGGCAACCGATGATCGGCATCCGGCAAAGTGCAGGGCTGCGGTGCGTGCAAGCACGCATCCTTCGCACCCCTTCAGGTGCCCGGCAGGACGGTGCACGTATCCTGCCCGCCCTCTCACCCCGCCCGATATCCCGCGATCGCGCCCCAGACCGCGTCCAGATCCCCCGCCGTCACGCAATAGGGCGGCAGGACATAGACCGTGTTGCCCAAGGGGCGCAGCAGGACGCCGCGCGCCATGAAATGCGCGCGCATCCGCGGGCCTTCGGCGGCAAGGTATCCCGCTGCCCCGACCTTCAGGTCGATGGCGGCGATGGTGCCGGTGCGGCGGGGGTTTTCCCAACGCGGATCGCGGGCAAGGTCAGCGAGCCTTTCGGCCTGCATCGCGCCAACTGCATCCAGACGCGCCTGCATCCCGCCCGCGGCCCAGATCCGGGCATTGGCCAGGCCCGCCGCGCAGGCCAAGGGGTTGGCGGTATAGCTCGACGAATGGAAGAAGGTCCGCGCCCGATCCTGCGACCAGTGGGCCTGGAACACGGCCTCGGACGCCAGCGTCGCGGCCAGCGGGATCGCGCCGCCGGTCAGGCCCTTCGATGTGCACATGATGTCGGGCGCGATCCCGGCATGGTCGCAGGCCCACAGCCGCCCGGTGCGGCCCCAGCCGGTCATCACCTCGTCCGCGATCAGCAGCACCCCATGCGCGTCGCAGATGCGGCGCAAGCCGGCGAGGATCTCGGGCGGATACATCAGCATCCCGCCCGCGCCCAGAACCAGCGGCTCCACGATCAGCGCGGCCATGTCTCCGCCCCGCGCCAGCGCCTCGAAGGCCGCCAGCGTGTCGGCGCCGTCGCGTGGAAACGGGATGCGGTCCACGGCGAACATCAGCGGCTGATAGGCGGCGTTGAAGACGCCGCGCTCGCCCACGCTCATCGTGCCGATGGTGTCGCCGTGATAGCTGCCCTCGATCACCGCAATGCGGTGGCGCGGGCGGCCGGTGCTGTGCCAGAACCCCAGCGCCATCTTCAGCGCGACCTCGACGCTGGTCGAGCCGCTGTCGGAATAGAACACCCGCGTCAGCCCCTTGGGCGCCAGCGCGACCAGTTCGCGGGCCAGCGCCTCGGCCGGCTCGTGCGTCAGCCCGGCGAAGATCACCTGGTCGAGCGAGTCCGAGGCCGCGCGGATCGCCTGCATGATCGGGGGGTGGCGGTGGCCGTGGGTGATGACCCACCAGCTTGAAATCGCGTCGATCAGCCGCCTCCGGTCGGTGTCGATATACGCGCCCTCGGTCCGCAGGGCGACAGGCGGCTCGGGTTCGGTCGCGTGCTGGGTGAAGGGGCGCCAGACGGGGCTGTCGGTGGTCAGGGCGGTCATGCGAAATCCTGCGGATCGAAATGCGCGCGCATCGCCGCGGCCAGCGCCTCGGGCGTCAGAGCGTCCAGCCGCGGCAGGCGGCCCAGTACGCGCGCGCCGGTGATCCGGGCGATGGTCGCGATATTGTCGGGGTTGTCGTCGCCCACGAAGGCCAGCCCGTGCACCGGCACATGGCGCGCGGCCAGAGATTCCAGTGCCGTCACCGTATGGCTGATGGTGCCAAGGCCGGTGCTGGCGACCACGATCACGGGAATCCCCCAGCGCGCGAACAGGTCGGCGGACATGAGTTGGCGGGTGACGGGAACCAGCACGCCGCCCGCGCCCTCGATCACCAGCGGATCGGCCACCGGCGGGACCAGGGCCGCGGGGTTGATGGTCACGCCCGCCAGTTCCGCGGCGCGGTGGGGCGACAGCGGCTCGGGCAGGATCATCGCCTCGGGGTGGATGCGGGCGCCGGTCATGCGGCGGACGAAATCGGCGTCGCTGCCGGGGACGGGATCATGGGCGCCGCCCGTCCATGCCGCGCGCGGAAACGGATCCGGGGCGGCAACGCCGGTCTGCACCGGCTTCCAGTAATCCGCGCCGATCAGGCCCGTCAGGCCCGCGGCAAAGACGGTCTTGCCGATGTCGGTGCCGGTGCCGGTAATCACGAAGCGGGCCACAGCGCCTCCAGTGTCTCGGCCAGCCGCACCACATCGGCGGGCGTGGCGTTCAAGGTCAGCGACACCCGCAGGCGCGAGGTGCCGGGCGGCACCGTCGGCGGGCGGATGCCGCGCAGGTCGAAGCCCGCCTGCTGCACCGCGCGGGCAAGCTGCATCGTCGCCTCTTCCGGCCCCACGATCAGCGGCACGATCTGGCTGCCGGACGACGGCAGATGCGGCAGGCGCGCGGCCATTTCCCGCGTGAACAGCACGATCAGGTCGTGCAGCGCCTGCTGGCGTCCGGGTTCGTCCTGCAGGATGTCCAGCGCCTCGGCGCCGGCCACCGCCATCAGCGGCGACGGCGCGGTTGCAAAGATGAAGGGCCGCGCCCGGTTGACCAGGAACTCGCGCAGCACCGGGGCCAGCGTCAGGATCGCCCCCGACCCGCCCAGGCCCTTGCCCAGCGTGTGCAGGGTGATGACGTTGTCCCCCCCTTCCAGCGCATGGGACAGGCCCCGGCCCTGCGGCCCCCAGACGCCGGTGGCGTGCGCCTCGTCCACAACCAGGAAACCCTCGCGGTCGGCCAGATCCGCCAACTCGCCCAGCGGCGCGCAGTCGCCGTCCATGCTGTAGAGGCTTTCGACCGCGATCCAGACCGCGCCCTTGCCGCCGCGTTTGCGCCAGTCCGCGATCACATCGGTCGCGTGGCCCGCGTCATTGTGGCGGAATCCGGCCACGTCTGCCCGCGTGACCCGCGCGCCTTCGCGGGACGAGGCATGGGACAGCGCGTCCATCAGCAACAGGTCGCCCTTTTGCGGCAGGGTGGACAGCACCGCCAGATTGGCCTGATAGCCGCCCCCAAATCCCAGCGCCGCGCCTGCGCCGAAAAAGGCGGCGGCCTTTTGTTCAAACGCCTCCTGCCATTCGGTGTTGCCGCGCAGCAGCCGCGAGCCCGCCGCGCCCACCGGCACGCCCGCATCCAGCGCGGCGCGCACCGCATCGCGCAGGCGGGCCGAGCCGGCCAGCCCCAGATAATCGTTCGACGCGAAATCGACCCCTTCGCGCGCGGCGAGTTGCCGCCTGCGCCCGGCGGCGTCGATGCCGGCCAGATCGGCGTGGAACGCCGCAAGCCGGTCGTTGCGTGCGTCCCGGTTCACCGCAGGATCGGGACCTGCATCGCCGCCCGGTCGGGCGCGGGGGCGTCCGCGGGCATATGCTCATGCGCGACCATCGGGGACATGCCCAGCTTCGCCAGCAGGCGCATGTCCTTGTCCTCGTCGGGGTTGCCCGCGGTCAGCAGCGTGTCGCCCACGAAGATCGAATTCGCGCCCGCGAAAAAGCACAACGCCTGCATCTCGTCCGACATTTCGGTGCGGCCCGCGGACAGGCGGACATGGCTTTCGGGCATCATGATGCGGGCGACGGCAATGGTGCGGACGAAGTCGATGGGATCGACGGCCTCGGCGTTTTCCATGGGCGTGCCGGGAATGGCGATCAGCATGTTGATCGGCACCGAATGCGGGGGTTCGGGCAGGTTCGCCAGCGTCACCAGCATGTCCACCCGGTCCTGATGCCCTTCGCCCAGGCCCAGGATGCCGCCGGAACAGACCTTGATCCCGCTGTCGCGCACCACGGCCAGCGTGTCCAGACGGTCGGCAAAACTGCGGGTGGTCACGACATTGGCGTAATGCGATTCCGAGGTGTCGACGTTGTGGTTGTAGTAGTCCAGCCCCGCGTCCCTGAGCCTGCGCGCCTGGTCGCCGTTCAGCATCCCCAGCGTCATGCAGGTCTCCATCCCCAGCGCCTTGACGCCCTCGACCATGGCGACGACCTGATCCATGTCGCGCTCCTTGGGGGATCGCCAGGCGGCGCCCATGCAGTATCGCGTGGCGCCTGCGTCGCGGGCCTTCCTCGCCTCGGCGATGACGCGCTCGACCTCCAGCAGCTTGGATGCGGACAGGCCCGATCCGTGGCGGGCCGACTGGCTGCAATAGCCGCAATCCTCCGGGCAGCCGCCGGTCTTGATGGACAGAAGGCGGCTCAACTGGATGCGGTTGGGGTCGAAATGCCGGCGGTGGACGGTCTGGGCGCGGAACAGCAGCTCCATGAACGGCAGGTCGTGCAGCGCGCGGGCCTCGGCCCCGGTCCAGTGCTTGCGTGCGGATGCGGTGTCGGCGGCGATGGCAGGGCTGGACATGGAAAGCGGCCTCGCGTCTGGGGAATGAGCAAACTGCGGCACTCCGTTAACAGCTTGGCAGGGCGCTGTCCAACCCGGGTGCGCCCCCTTTTCCATTGACGCGCCACGGCGCTTTTCATGTAATCGCCGCAGTTCCGGGGCATGTTCGGCCCCGGCCCACGAGGTGCGACATGACCCTGATGACCCGTCTGGCCGCAGGTGCGGCCGTCCTCGCGCTGTCCGCTTCCGTGACGGCAGCCGAGCCTGCGCTGATCTTCGATCTGGGGGGCAAGTTCGACAAGTCGTTCAACGAGGCCGCCCATACCGGCGCCCAGCGCTGGAAGCAGGAGACGGGCGGCACCTACAAGGAACTCGAGATGCAGTCCGAGGCCCAGCGCGAGCAGGCGCTGCGCCGGCTGGCGGAAACCGGGGCCAATCCTGTGGTGATGGTGGGCTTCGCCTTCGGCGAGGTGCTGGGCAAGGTCGCGCCCGACTATCCCGGCACCCGCTTCGTCATCATCGACACGAAGGTCGAAGGGGACAACATCCAGTCCGCCGTCTTTACCGAGGAACAGGGCAGCTATCTGGCCGGGATCATGGCGGCGATGGCGTCGAAGACCGGCACCGTCGGTTTCATCGGCGGCATGGACATTCCCCTGATCCACAAGTTCCAGTGCGGCTATGCCCAGGGGGTCAAGGCCGCGAATCCCGATGCGAAGATTCTGGTCAACTATACCGGCACCACGCCCGCCGCCTGGAACGATCCCGTCAAGGGGGGCGAGCTGGCCCGCGCGCAGAAGGCGCAGGGTGCGGACGTGATCTATGCCGCGGCGGGCGCGACCGGCATCGGCGTGCTGCAGGCCGCGGCCGACGAGGGGATTCTGTCGATCGGCGTGGACAGCAACCAGAACCACCTGCATCCCGGCAAGGTCCTGACCTCGGTCGTCAAGCGCGTGGACAATTCGGTCCAGGAGGCATTCAAGGCGGGGACCGATGTCCAGCCGGGCGTCAAGGTGATGGATCTGGCTTCGGACGGGGTTGGGGTCGCGGTGGACGACAACAACCGCGCGCTGATCACGCCCGAGATGACCGCCGCCGTCGAGGAGGCGACCGCGAAGATCAAGTCCGGCGAACTGAAGATCCACGATTACATGACCGACAACGCCTGCCCCGTGGAATGAGCCGGGCGGCGTGGTCGTGACCGCCATCCCGGACGCAGGCGCGGCGCGACCGGAGGCGCCGGCCATCGAACTCAGCGGGATTTCCAAGGCCTTCGGTCCCGTGCAGGCCAACCGCGGCATCTCGCTGATCGTGCCGCGCGGCACGATCCACGGTATCGTGGGGGAAAACGGCGCGGGCAAATCGACGCTGATGTCGATCCTCTACGGCTTCTACCGCCCCGACAGCGGCACGATCCGGGTCAACGGGCGCGAGACCGCCATCGCCGACAGCCAGGCCGCGATCCGCGCGGGCATCGGCATGGTGTTCCAGCATTTCAAGCTGGTCCCGAACTTCAGCGTCCTTGAAAACGTGATCCTGGGAGCAGAGGACGGCGCGCTGCTGCGTCCCTCGCTGTCCCGCGCGCGGGCGGAACTGAAGCGGCTGGCGGCGGAATACCGGTTGCAGGTCGATCCCGACGCGGTGGTCGACGATCTGTCGGTGGGCCACCGGCAGCGGGTCGAAATCCTCAAGGCGCTGTACCGGCAGGCCGACATCCTGATCCTGGACGAACCCACGGGCGTCCTGACCCCCGCCGAGGCCGACCACCTGTTCCGCATCCTGCGGGGCCTGCGCGACCAGGGCAAGACGGTGATCCTGATCACCCACAAGCTGCGCGAGATCATGGAGATCACCGACAACGTCAGCGTCATGCGGCGCGGCGAGATGGCGGGCACCGTGCGGACCGCCGCCACCTCGCCCGCCGAACTGGCCGAACTGATGGTCGGACGCAAGGTGCTGCTGCGGGTGGACAAGGCCCCCGCGCGGCCGGGCCCGCCGGTGCTGGAACTGTCGGGGCTGCGGATGGTCGATGCGGGCGGCGTGGAACGGCTGCGCGGCATCGACCTGACCGTGCGCGCGGGCGAGATCGTCGGCATCGCGGGCGTCAGCGGCAACGGCCAGACGCAGCTGATGGAAATCCTCGGCGGCTATCCCGAACCCGGCGCCACCGTCACCGGCACGGCGCGGCTGCGGGGGGCGCCCCTGCCCCTGACCGGAACGGATGCGAGCGCCCGCCGCCGCGCGGGCATCGGCAACATCCCCGAGGACCGGCAGGGCGAGGGCCTCGTCATGGATTTTGCCGCCTGGGAAAACAGCGTCCTCGGCCATCACCGCGATGCGGGCAGCCGCTCAGGCCCGCTGATGGACAATGCGGCCATCCGGTCCCGCGCGGCCGACCAGATGCAGCGCTTCGACGTGCGCCCGCCCGATCCCGGACTGGCCGCCCGCAACTTTTCCGGCGGCAACCAGCAGAAGATCGTGGTCGCGCGGGAAATCGAACAGAACCCCGCGCTGCTGCTGGTGGGCCAGCCGACGCGCGGCGTGGACATCGGCGCGATCGAGTTCATCCACCGCCGCCTGATCGAGCTGCGCGACGCAGGCGCGGCGATCCTGCTGGTGTCGGTGGAACTGGACGAGATCATGGCGCTGTCGGACCGCATCGCGGTGATGTTCGACGGGCGGATCATGGGCGAGCGCGATCCGCAGGCGTCCACTGCGGGCGAACTTGGGCTGATGATGGCGGGGGCGTCAGGATGAGCCAGCGTCCAGGTTGCTTTTACGTTCGATGCGGCCGCCCCGGAAAGCTGCCCGACTGGACAGAGATGTTCGTATGGCCGAACTGCCGGCAGATGGTTGCCGACATCGATGCCCTGCTCGACACCAGCGGCTTTTCCTTCCGGGACCGGCGGCAGGTCTTGCTGGCCGAGGTCTGGCGCCTCGTGCAGGAAGGTCACGACGACCTGACCTTCACGATCCGCGGGCACATGGGCAGCCCGCGCAACCTTGAATTCCTCCAGACCCAAGCCGCAGGACCAACGTGACCCATCCAGGAACCTTGTCATGACCCGCCCGCCCCGCTGGGCCGATGTGGTCCTGACGCCGCTGATCTCGCTGGCGCTGGCCTTCGCGCTGTCCGCGCTGGTGATCCTGGCGATCGGGGAATCGCCGTGGCTGGCGCTGAGGACCATGGTCACGGGGGCGCTGGGGTCATCCTATGGCTGGGGCTATACGCTGTATTACGCCACCAACTTCATCTTCACCGGCCTTGCCGTCGCCGTCGCCTATCACGCCAGCCTGTTCAACATCGGGGGCGAGGGGCAGGCGACGATGGGAGGACTGGGCGTCGCGCTGGTGGCGCTGGCGCTGCCCTGGCCGCACTGGGGGCTGGCGCTGCCTGCGGCGGTGGTGGGTGCTGCGCTGTTCGGGGCGGCCTGGGCGCTGGTCCCGGCCTGGCTGCAGGCGAAACGGGGCAGCCACATCGTCATCACCACGATCATGTTCAACTTCATCGCGGCGGCGGTGCTGAACTATGTGCTGGTCAATGTCATGCGGCCGGTGGGCAGCATGGACCCGGCCTCGGCCCGCTTTCCCGAAGGCACGCGTCTGCCCCGGCTGACCGACATGGCGGCGGGGATCGGCATTGAATGGGGCAAGGCCACGCCCGCCAACATCACCTTCCTGATCGCGCTTGCCGCCTGCGCGCTGGTCTGGGTGCTGATCTGGCGCACGCCGCTGGGATACGAGATCCGCGCCTTCGGCCGGTCGGAACGGGCCGCGCGCTATGCGGGCATCTCGCCGGTGCGGATCACGGTCGTCGCCATGCTGATCTCGGGCGGGCTGGCGGGCCTGATGGCGATCAACAACGTCATGGGCGAGGCCGGGCGGCTGGTCCTGAACCATGTCGAGGGCGCGGGCTTCATCGGCATCGCGGTCGCGCTGATGGGGCGCAACCATCCCTTCGGCATCCTGCTGGCGGCGCTGCTGTTCGGGTTCCTGTATCAGGGGGGCGGGGAACTGGCGCTGTGGACCTCGATCCCGCGCGAACTGATCGTCGTCATTCAGGCGCTGGTGATCCTGTTCACGGGGGCGCTGGACAACATGGTGCGGATGCTGATCGCGCCGCTGTTCGGGCGGCGGGCGTGATGGATTACGCGACGATCCTGCAGATCCTCGACAGCGCGGTGCGGCTGATGGTGCCCCTGCTGCTGGCCTGCCTTGCCGGGCTGTGGTCGGAACGGGCGGGCGTCTTCGACATCGGGCTGGAAGGCAAGATGCTGATCGCGGCCTTCGCCTCGGCCGCCGCGGCGGCGGCGGCAGGGCAGGTGTGGATCGGGCTGGCGGCAGGGATCGCGGCCTCGCTGGCCTTGGCGGGGGTGCATGGGCTGGCGTCCATCACCTTTCGCGGCAACCAGTTGATTTCCGGCGTGGCGATCAACTTCCTCGCCTCGGGGCTGACGGTGCTGCTGGGGCAGACATGGTTCGGACTGGGCGGCCGCACCCCCGCGCTGGAAGGGGCGGCGCGCTTTGGCACATGGCATCTGCCGGGGGCCGAGGCGCTGCGCGGCATCCCCCTGATCGGGCAGTTCTATGCCGATGTGCTGTCCGGCCATACGCCGCTGGTCTATGTGGCGATGCTTGCTGTGCCGCTGACCTGGTGGGTGCTGCTGCGCACCCGCTTCGGTCTGCGGCTGCGGGCGGTGGGGGAAAACCCGGCTTCGGTCGATACGGCGGGCGTGTCGGTCACGCGGCTGCGCTGGACGGCCGTGGGCCTCGCGGGGCTGCTGTGCGGGATCGCGGGGGCTTATCTCGCCACCGGCCTGTCTGCGGGCTTTGTCAAGGAAATGACGGCGGGGCGCGGCTTCATCGCGCTGGCCGCGCTGATCTTCGCCAACTGGCGGCCGTGGCGGGCGCTGGGGGCCACCTTCCTGTTCGGCCTGATGGAGGCGGTGGCGAACCGCTGGCCCGAACTGGACCTGGGTCCGGTCACGATCCCGTCGATGTTCATGAACGCCCTGCCCTATATCCTGACCGTCATCATCCTGGCCGGCTTCATCGGCCGCGCCACGCCCCCCCGCGCCGGAGGAGAGCCCTATGTCAAGGAGCGCTGAGCTTGCCCGCCTGATCCGCGACCGTGCCGGGGCCGAGCCGCCGGAGCTTGCGCTGGTCCTGGGGTCGGGACTGGGGCATCTGGGGGCAATGGTCGAGGGCGTGGCGATCCCCTATGCCGACCTGCCCGGCTTTCCCCATGCGGGCGTGTCGGGCCATGTGCCGCAGCTTTATGTGGGGCGGCTGGAGGGGCGGCGCGTCGCCGTCCTGGGGGGCCGCGCGCATTACTATGAATCCGGCCGCCCCGACGCCATGCGCCCGGCGCTGGAGGTCATCGCCGAACTGGGCTGCGAGCGGCTGGTCCTGACCAATGCCGCGGGCAGCCTGCGCGAGGACATCCCGCCCGGCGGGCTGATGCTGCTGGCGGACCATCTGGCCCTCGGCCCGAACCCCCTGGTCGGAGAGGCGGACGAGCGCCGCTTCGTCGCCATGACGGACGCTCACGACCCCGGCCTGCGGGCAGACCTGCGGGCGGCGGCAGCGGCCGAAGGCGTGCCCCTGCCCGAAGGCGTCTATTGCTGGTTCCCGGGCCCGTCCTTCGAGACGCCTGCCGAGATCCGCGCGGCGCGCGTGCTGGGCGCCGACGCGGTCGGCATGTCCACGGTGCCGGAAATCATCCTGTCGCGCTTTCTTGACCTGCGCTGCGCGGCGGTGTCGGTCATTACCAACATGGGGGCGGGACTGTCGTCCGAACGGATCAGCCACGGCCACACCAAGGCGATGGCCCCATTGGGCGGGGAACGGCTGGAACGCATCCTGCGGCGGTTGCTGCGCGGCTGACATTCCCCGGAAAACCGGCAGAAAACCCCGAAATCCCGTGTGTTTCCCGTGACATTGGGGCCCTGAACACCTATATGGTGCAGGACAATTCGGGGTATATGAAGAATGAGCGCAGCGACCGCGCAGCCGCAGGAATACGGCGCGGAATCCATCAAGGTTCTCAAGGGGCTGGAAGCCGTCCGCAAGCGGCCCGGCATGTATATCGGCGATACCGACGACGGCTCGGGCCTGCATCACATGGTCTATGAGGTCGTGGACAACGGCATCGACGAGGCTCTGGCCGGTCATGCAGATTTCGTCCGCGTCAAGATTCACGCCGACAGCAGCGTCAGCGTCCGCGACAACGGCCGCGGCATCCCCGTGGACATGCACCCCTCCGAGGGCGTCAGCGCCGCCGAGGTCATCATGACCCAGCTTCACGCGGGCGGAAAGTTCGACCAGAACAGCTACAAGGTGTCGGGCGGTCTGCACGGCGTCGGCGTGTCGGTGGTCAACGCCCTGTCCGACTGGCTGGAACTGCGGATATGGCGCAACGGCCGCGAACATTTCGTCCGCTTCGAACACGGCGACACCGTGGAACACCTGCGCGCCGTGGGCGATGCAGCACCTGGCGAGACGGGGACCGAGGTGCGATTTCTCGCCTCGTCGCGGGAAAACGGCGGGACGGGGACGTTCTCGAATCTCGATTACAGCTTCCGCACGCTGGAAAACCGGCTGCGCGAACTGGCCTTCCTGAACAGCGGCGTCCGCATCATCCTGGAAGACGAGCGTCACGCCGAACCGCAGCGGGTCGAATTGTTCTATGAAGGCGGCGTGCGGGAATTCGTGCGTTACCTCGACCGGTCCAAGACCCCGGTCATGGCCGAGCCGATCTTCATCCGGGGCGAACGCGGCGGCATCGGCGTGGAAATCGCCATGTGGTGGAACGACAGCTATCACGAAACCGTGCTGCCCTTCACCAACAACATCCCCCAGCGCGACGGCGGCAGCCATCTGGCGGGTTTTCGCGGGGCGCTGACGCGGGTCATCAACAACTATGCCCAGACCTCGGGGATCGCGAAGAAGGAAAAGGTCGATTTCACCGGCGACGACGCCCGCGAAGGGTTGACCTGCGTATTGTCGGTCAAGGTGCCCGACCCCAAGTTTTCCAGCCAGACCAAGGACAAGCTGGTCAGCAGCGAGGTGCGCCCGGCGGTCGAGAATCTGGTGAACGAGAAGCTGGCCGAATGGTTCGAGGAAAATCCCGCCGAGGCCAGATCCATCACCAGCAAGATCGTCGAGGCCGCGCTGGCCCGCGAGGCGGCGCGCAAGGCGCGCGAGCTGACCCGGCGCAAGACCGCGATGGATGTGGCCAGCCTGCCCGGCAAGCTGGCCGACTGTCAGGAACGCGATCCGGCCAAGTCCGAACTG
>ENA-UOUJ01000692-UOUJ01000692.1-activated-sludge-metagenome-genome-assembly--contig:-NODE-692-length-20721-cov-4.378012_pt1 | contig 20721 bp, 14 predicted proteins | sample MGYA00249839_ERZ747224 | MGnify/ENA primary metagenome ERZ747224 (study PRJEB28782, sample SAMN03220277) | activated sludge metagenome | biome: wastewater; feature: sewage sludge; material...
AACCGGCTAATAAAACTCGGTAAGTTTTTGGAGGCGGGTTGTGCAACGGCTACCCTTGTTAGCGGTAGTTTAAATGTTCAGGTCAGGCGAATAGTTAGAGTGTTTGCTAATCCAATTTTTTATTTCGGTCTTTAAGTCATCAATAATGTTCAGAAATTCAAAAAGCGTCATGTCTTGATGGTTAAATCGTCCAAATTTTGCTCCGATTAAAGGTTGTCCTAAAACTTGAACCGTTGCATACTTATCAAGGTCCTCGTCCTTAACATCCATAACCAATACGTAAAACCTAAGCTTGTCCACTTTTTCATATATACTTTTCGGCATAAAAGGACTTTCTGATAATTTAATAAGTCGGTCAAGTCCGGAAGAATATTCGGTGGAGAAAAGTAATTTCTGTCCATACCAATCTTCAAAATGTTTATGATGTTGGTCTTGTATTCTTACAAATAACCCGAAATTTTTCCCTTGAATTTGAAAACTTGTCTTCTTAAATTCTTCCAGAAATGAAAAAACTACTTCTGTATTCTTTTGTAATAAAGGTGTTTCAATTCCAAATTTATTGAATAATAAAATTGCAATTAACAATGTCAATAAACCAGCTATTGAGCTAATTAATGTTCCTATGATGTTGAGGATTTGGTTAAACCCCTCTGTCTTGTCACGGAAAATTATAGGTAAAAATACTGCCAAACTAATTGTCAGTATGAGTATAAAAATTATGTTTCTCTTGTTTGTCATAAATTACCGCTAACGCTAAGTGAAATATACGACAAAGATTCAAAAGTTGATAATGGAGCTGCTGCTGCTGCCTTTGGCGTATATTTCGAGTTGAACGACCCGATGGATGGAGATGGAGCTTTGTGTGCTAAGTGGTAAAGTATTGCTTAGGAATACGGACGGTTGACTATGCGTTGAGTAGGAGTTGGGTGTGGAATAACCTGACACGTTGCGGAGAGAACTCGCGCAGGACCCTACCATGTACCCACAAGTTGTTATTATTGCCAATCTTCAGCGCAGGGTTATCTCCGTCCGTAGAAATACATGATAAGACACAGCAGAAAAGTGCAGATAACTATTACAACAGGAAAATATTTTTCACCCAGGTTTGAATTTTTTCTTTGTTTGGTTGCTTCCAATATTATCTCGTGAAGTTCGTTGTCCGTACCGGCTAAAAGACTTAATCTATAAGAAATGGGAGCAAAATATTGGTAGTTTATTCTGCTGATGGAACGTAGCGTTTCTTCAATTATTTTTTTGTTTACCTCGTGCTGATGCTCGTGTTGTAATACTGCAATATGGCTATCGGAAAGAAGGAGAAGAATGTAGTCGTGCAGGGCGCGGTGGTTCATTCTGTAGCTATCAATCTGCGCCATGTGAACGCGTAGTTTTATAGCCTGCTGTAGTAGCCACTCACCATTGATATTGGCTGGTTCTTTTTTAAAACTAAGACCGGCAAAATATCTTTCCTCATCATAGATTTTTCTCTTTTTTTCATCAGAGAGAATGCTGTAGGCGGTCTGTATTTCGGAGAAGTGTGAAGCCGCTAAATTGTTGTTGGGGTTTTTATCAGGATGATATTTATGCGCCAGCGTCCTGTATGCTTTTTTGATGTCTTGCAGGGTAGCATTGGAGGAAATTCCAAGTGTTCTGTAGTGATCTTTTAACGGCATAGTTTCCTCTGCTAAAAATAGGATTTTCAATCTGTAGAAATAGCCACAAAAAAAAGACCGCATAGGGCGGTCTCGAAAAACTATTGTAGGGAAAATACTATTGCTGCGTTGCAGTATAGACAACCGCAAAGGTGTAAGTTCCTGCGGGCAGTCCCCAACCTGGGTTGCATTTATATTTTACCGAAAACTTTTGATTGTTGCCATTTACGCCATTCAAAATCACGTCCTGGTTGTTGGTTGTCAGGTTGCCATAATTGGTAAATGCAGACACTGTGTTGCCACCCGTTGTATTGCTTACAATTTTTAGGGCAAAAGCATCTGAAGGTGTGACGATATTGGAAATGTTACCATTGCCCACGTAGGAGAAGTTGGTAAGGTCAATCTTCGCACCAATCTTAAAGTTTTTGTTAGAACGAACTTTCAATTCCTGTTCTCCCGATTCTACACCATTTGCGTAGTGGTCGGCAGTATTGAATGCCAAAGAAACGGTGCTTCCATTTGCCGAATTGTTATTGGTAAAAGTTACTTCGATGGCGTTGCTAAGTGCAAGCTGCACATTTTGCTGGGCGGTAGAAGAAGCATTAGATGAATTTACCTGTCCAGATGCCGAGCTGCTGATAGCGATGATGGCTGCAAAAAGTGTGATGATGTTTTTCATGGTTGTTTGTTTTGTTTTTTTGATGATTGCGTAACAAAGGTGCTGCTTTCTGCATAGGCTGCATAAAGTGTGGAGGCGTTTAACGCTCGTTTTGCAACTGCTTTACCGATCAATAACAAAAAGCCCCGCAACATTATGTGCAGGGCTAATTCCTCTCTCCTCATTTCGTTTTTCCTATCGGATATTTCGTTGCGGTTGTTGCTGCACAGGTATTAATGCAGGGCGCATAAAATGATAAGGAGTAATCGCAGTGCCGATGTTTCGCCAACGGGGCATCATGCTTCTGGAAACGGGCCGGTAAGCGCGAGCCAGATGTAGATGTTCATCAGTTGGTTTCGTTTGTGCGATAATTGCGGTAATAATTTGATTCAATACTCGGCGAAGAGACTTCATATACTTTCTGCCACTGACCAGGAGCCGGTTTTGTTGATATTCTACACGCGAATGTCAGTAAAAATAAGGAGTTATAAACGTTAATATGCTCTTTTGCAGCAAATTTTATATTCCTTAATTCCTATACAAAATATGGCTTCTTTCTGAGCTTTGCAAGAATAGTTTCAGGCTGTCTCGAATTTTTGATCTTTTGAGAAAATTAAAAGACGTAGCTAAATAAACTTATTGTCCTTCGCAGTTTTTATTGCATCGGCTTTTGAATGGACATCCAGCTTGTGGTAAATGTTCTTGATGTGCGATTTCACAGTTTCAAGATCAATAAAAAGTTCTTCTGCAATTCTTTTACGGCTTTTTCCTGTGGCAATTTGTTCGAGTATTTCTGTTTCCCTTCTGGTGAGGGGAGATTGTTCATTACGTTTGAACGAAGAGATTACCATACGCGCAATATGGGCGCTCATCGGCCCGCCGCCTTCCATCACTTCCTGAATGGAGCTGATAATTCTTTCGTGGGGTGTATTTTTTGTGAGATAACCTGAAGCGCCATTGCCCAACGCGCGGAAAATTTGCTGCTCTTGCTCATAAACAGTAAGCATGAGAATGTAGGTTTCAGGAAGAAGTTTTTTCAGTTTCGGCAATGCTTCTATGCCAGAAAGCCCGGGCAGTTCTACATCCAGTAGCAAAACATCAGGATCGTCGTGAGCAATTTTTTTCGCAGCATCTTCAAAAGAAGGATAGCTACTTACTACTTTATATCCGGGGGTATTTCCTATGAGATAAGAATATCCCTCGCGTATTGTTTCGTCATCTTCTATCAGACTTACGCGAATGTCAAGATCACGGCTCATACCATGTGTGTTTTTTCAAAGGTCTTATTGTTTTAGCAAATGTTTATCCCCTTTTTAAGGGTAAAATTTATTTGATAGCGTGTAATTTTAAGCAAAGTCTTTTTTATGAATGATGTAATAAAGCAACAATTGCACTTGCTGATTGATCGCTGCAACGATGAATTGATATTAAAGGAAGCGAAAGCTGTTTTTGAAAACATTTCAGAAACCGATTGGTGGAATGATTTAACTGAAGAAGATCGAATCTTGATTCGTGAATCAGAAACCCAGTATGAGCATGGAAATTACAGGTCGCATATCGAAATTGGGAAAGACCTTGATTCATGGAAAAAGAAATAGTCTGGACAGCAAATGCTGAGAAAGATCTTTGGGCTATTGTGTCATATCTTTCTGAAAACTGGCCAGAGGAGGTTCTTACGAAATTTAGAAGAACACTTGCTCTCAAAGCTCAACTCATACAGAAGTATTCTAACATCGGTCGTAAAAGCACAAAATATTCGCGATTTAGAAAGACATCAGTTACAAGGCATTACCTACTTATTTATTCCACTACCCATAGGCACATTGTTATTCATCGGATCAGGCATACAAAACAGAATAGCTAACCCAACTGCTTTTTGGTTACATAATCTCCCGGCAATCTAAAAGTCAGTGTAATGATTGTTCCTTTTCCTTTCATTGAATCAATATAAAGTCTTCCCTTTATTCTCCCTGCACGAACATTCATGTTGCCAATGCCGTGCCCTTTTTTTACATAATGAATGTCGAAGCCTCCGCCATCATCCGTCAGTATCATTTGCAAAGTGCGGTTGTCGCGCAGAGAGGCTTCAAGTTTTACATTTGTTGCTTTGGAGTACTTAAGACAATTATTCAGCGCTTCTTTAAAGATCATGATAAGGTTGCGACCCACGTCTAAAGGAAGTTTATAATTTCGCCATTTTTCATCACTCCCTTCAAATTGAAAGTCAATCTCGGTATCCTGAAATAGCTCTCCACCAAAGTCTCTTATGCGATGCAAAATTTCATACAAACTGTCGTTTGAGGGTTTCAACGACCATAGAATATCTCTTGTGCCGCTGTAAAGCTGTGCGGTGTTGTCTTGTATCTGATGAATAATTCTTTCAGAGTCGGGCGTAAGTGTGCCGATTTTATTTTTCAAAACGTTTGTCAGCACATTGATGCGCGTAAGTCTGTTGCCCACTTCATCATGAAAATCCTCAGCAGTGCGCTGGCGAACTTTCGCTTGCTCTTCCCTTCGCAACTGTTCTACGAGTTTCAGTCGGTATTGTTTTCGTTTGTTGACGACGTATTGGATGCTGATGCCGAGAAGAATACAAGCCATAAGTATTATCAGTCGAAACCAGCCGGTTTTATGAAAGGGAGCAATTATTTCGAAAGGATAAGAAAGGTCTTCAACAGCCACACCCGATCCATCGGTATTGCACTGCACTTGCAAAGTGAATTTTCCGGGAGGCAATGCTGAAAAGGTAACTGTATTTGTGTTCGACCAGTCCGACCAGGGAGCGTCTATTCCTTCAATGCGATACCGGTATTTGATCTGTTCTTCGCTGCTTAATGAAACAGCGTGAAAAGTAAAAGTGATTGTGTTTTTTTTGAAAGGCAACCGCAAACCAATCGGCACTTTATACCAAACGTCAAGACTGTCGTAATAGCTGGTGTCATTTATATTTTCACCGAAAACTTTTATGGATTGCAATACGATACTTGTGGGTCTTGCTAATACTGCTTTTGCATTAGGGCGATAGTGAATAGCGCCATTGGTTGTACCAAACCAGATGCTGCCATCCGGCATTTTTAACGCGGCACTATGATTGCTTTCCATACCGGTCACTCCTTGGCCTTTTCCATAAAATCGGATAAGTGGTTTTTCATCTCCCAGCATTGTAATCTTATGAATGCCGTACCCGGTTCCTGCCCAAATATTTCCTTCATTGTCTGCAATAAGATTGTAAACAAAATCTGAATGCAAACCATTGCTTTTATTGATCACAAAAGATCGTCCTGATTCCAGATTGTAATAGATCAATCCATTATTACTCGACCCGATCCACAGTGCTTTTCCCACAAGAGTAAAACATTGAAGTGACGCGCTGTCCGGTGCTTTATTTGTGGTGAAGGAGTAAACATTGTTGTTGTAAAAAAGTTTCATTCCATTTTCTGTTGCAAGCAAAATGCTGTCATTTCCTATGCTCACAAAATCCTGAACGGCTGTAGCCGTCAGCGGTATTTGGAAGAAGCTGTCGCGTTCCATATACGATGCTCCGCTAATGCCACCGATCCACAATCTTTCTTTTTCATCCACATACAAAGAAGTAATAGCATTGGAAGGAATATTGGAGTTTTGAGTAGTAAACTGATGAAACATTACGCCGTCATATTTCCATAAACCAGCGCCTGCCGTGCCCAGCCACAAACTGCCTTTTCTGAAACGCAAAGCATAAATAGCAGGCTTGCCTTTTATTGGCAACGGCAATCCGAATACAGCGCCGTTTTCATAAACATATAATCCTGCATCGTAAGTGCCGAGATACAACCTTCCGTAGCGATCTGCTTCTATACTCATTACTTGTCCGCTCGGTAAGCCGGACGTTTCATCAAGCACTGTGAACTGTGCGCCGGAAAAACGAAAAATACCTTGTCCGTCCGAAGCCATCCATACATTGCCTTCCATGTCGGTAAGCAATGCCGGAAATCCATTATCGCTTAGCCCGTTTTGCTTTTTGAATAGATAGAATGAAGTGTCGGTCAGGCGAAGCACACCGCTTGTTAGTCCAAGCCATATCGCTCTATCTTTGTCTTCAGTTATAGACAAGATGCCAGGAATATTATCAAGTGGCTGACCTTTTATTTTTACTGGAACAACGCTGGCCGAATCAAGAAAATACAAACCCGCATTCGTTGTAAATAATAATCGTTTTCTGCTGTCGCGAAAAATCTCAGTTATAATCGGACGATTATTTGGGTCGTTACCATGCACACTTATGCTGTCCCATTTTCTGTTTGCATAGCGCAGCAATACACCTCTTCTTGCCCACCACAACGCATTATCCTCAGGAAGCAACGCCGATATTTTAGTTTCCGCATTAGGGATAGGAATTTGAAATGCTCTGTTACCTGTCACTTTAAAAGCCTTACCGCCGGAAATACACCAGGCTGTTCCATCGTGCCCAATCTTAATTTTAGAAACAGAATTACCTGCCGGGTCTTCAGGCGATTGCAGCATAAAGTGCTTAAAAGTTTTTCCATCGAACTTGGAAAGTCCGCTCATGCTTCCTACCCATATCATTCCCTGCTGATCTACTTCTACAGCGCCAATTGTATTGCTCAACAATCCATCCCGAACAGTATAATTATTGAACGTCTTCCCATCAAAGCGCGATAGTCCACCAAGCGTTGCAATCCACAAATGACCCATGCTGTCTTGCGCAAGATCTCGTGACTGCGATTGAATCAAGCCATTTTCAATATTCACATTATGGAAGGGGTAACGTTGCGCTGGAATGTCTGTTGAAAAAAAGAAAGCGAGTAACACTAAAAGTTTAAGCCTTAGTAACAAGATGCTGTTTGAACGATTGTCTGTCATAAATGCTTTGGTATTAAAGACCATTCACCTTTCTAAAAATTGTTTTCAAAATTGCATCATGTATAAGGTAAGAAATATCGTTCTCGTGCATAAATACAAATTAAGGCATTTCTTTTTCCTGCGAATATGTTCCTTAGCTTTTTCCCGCAGAAACCACAGATACAAATTGTGCCGCTTGCGCAGATGCTCGCAGAAAAAAAATCCGGAATAGCACTCTCTTTAGTTCTGTGTCTTCTGCGAACATTTCTGCGAGTTTCTGCGGGAAAATTCTCTCTGTGAGTATTTGCGGGAAACTTTTTTTCTAAGAAAATTCTGCGGGAAACTTTTCTCTGGAAACTAAAATTCACCCCTTAAAGGTGATGTCAAAAAATTCATTTTCACCCGCATTGGGTGAAGGCTACCCACATTCACACCGATACTTTTGAAAAGAACAAACAGGACTGTATGAAGCACGGGTTGATAATCTTATTTGGGGTGTTTATTTTGAGTCAGGCATGCTTTGCGCAAAGTGAGGGAAATACTTTGACAGGAAGAGTGCTGGACAAAGAAAAAAATCCTTTGACATCTGCCAATATTGTGCTGCTACAAGACAGTGGAAAATTGGTTAAAGCAAATTTTTCGGATGAGGAAGGAGGCTTTAAGATTGAAGGAATTGCTAAAGGCGATTATGAATTGAAAGTGGTTCTTGCGGGTTTTGAAACTTACAGCGGAAAATTCACAGTAACCGGAAGTGCAGTAGTGCCCGATATTATTTTGTATGAAAAAAGTACACAGTTAAATGAAGTTGCAATACGCGCACAAAAGCCATTCATTGAAGTGCGGGCGGATAAACTGGTAGTGAATGTGGAAAACAGCATCGTGAGCGCAGGCTCTTCTGTGATGGAAGTGTTGCAAAGATCGCCTGGCGTATCGGTAGATAACAACGAGAATATTTCTTTGAAAGGAAAGCAAGGCGTGATGATTTGGATCAATGGAAAACAAACCCCGATGGCTGGCGCAGATCTTGCAAATCTTTTGAAAAGTATGCCGGCAAATTCTGTTGACAGGATAGAAATTATCTCGAATCCTGGTGCTCGTTATGATGCGGCTGGCGCGGCAGGCATCATCAACATCGTTCTTAAAAAAGATCAACGTATTGGTGCAAACGGAAGTGCAAATATTTCTTATGGACAAGGTGTTTACTCAAAATATGGGGTAGGGGCAAACCTAAACTTTAGAAGCAAAAGGTTTAATGTCTATGCAAGCTATAATTACGGTTATCGTCTATGGTTCAATCACCTGATGCTGAACCGGAGATTTTTGGATACTACAAAAGGAGATCTCCAGTTGTTTCGCTACGATCAGGACAATAACGCAGTATTCGATTTCAAGAATCATATTGCAAACATCGGGGTTGACTACACACTCACCGCAAGAACAACCATTGGCATTTCTGTGAATGCTATTACCAACTCCTTCAATCCGAAAGCGGATAATTTTTCAAAAGCATTCGGACAAAATGATGAGCTATTGTATCGCTTCAATACAACCGGAAGACACGATAATTTTTACTACAATTATTCTGCTAACACTTATCTCAAACATACGTTCGACAGTACAGGAAAAGAATTAAGTTTAGATCTGGACTATGCCAGGTTTGGCAATCAAAGCAATCAGCATTTTGTTACCGCATATCAATATGTGGATGCAAGTCAAACCCAACCCGATTACTACTTGAAAAGTGATCTTACCGGTATCACGCAAATTCGCTCGGTGAAGGCAGACTTTACGAATCCTATGAAAAATAATTTGCGACTGGAAGCTGGTATAAAATCAAGTTTTGTCACTGCCGACAACGAACCCATTTTTCATGTAAAAACAACAGGTGATTATATGCTGGATTCCTCACGTACCAATCATTTTATTTACAACGAAAACATTAATGCCGCGTATGTAAATGCAAATAAAGATTGGGAAAAATTCAGCGGACAATTAGGCTTAAGATTGGAGAACACCAATATTCATTTCGAACAAAAAGCTTTGACTCAAACGTTTGACACAAGCTATTCCTACACGCAGCTATTCCCGAGTTTTGCATTTCAGTATCATCTCAACAAGATCAATGATTTGGGCATTACACTCAGCCGAAGAATTGAAAGACCGAATTATCAACAGTTAAATCCTTTCAAATATTTTATTGATAAAACCACTTATCGTGAAGGTTATGCAAGACTACAACCAGCGTCGTTTTATTCGATAGAGTTGCAGCATACTTACAAGCAGAGGTTCATTACCACCTTTACTTATGGCATCAACAAAGGCATCATTACAGAAGTGATTCAGCCCAGCGATGTCGAAGATTCCGTGACTGTGCAAACCAACAAGAATCTTGCCCGAATGTTGTTTGCAGGATTGAGTGGTTCGTACTCTTTTTCCATTACAAAATGGTGGAACAACGTCATCAATTTCAATGCCTATTACGCGCGTTATGAGGGAAAAATTGCCAACACCCCGCTCAACAGCGGCAGACCAACATTCAGTGTCAACTCCACTAACACATTCATTTTGCCAGCAGATTTTTCTGCAGAATTAGGTGGTTGGTATCAGGCGAAAGAACTGTATGGATACATGACCGTACAACCGCTTTGGATGATAAATGCGGGTATTCAAAAAAATTTATTCGACAAACGGGCAACATTGCGCTTCAATATTCAGGATATTTTCTGGAAAGGATATCCAAGCGCAACATCTGTTTACACTGGTTACAAGGAAGATTTTACCGCCGAGCGGGAAACACGAGTGGCGAATATTTCTTTCACTTACCGTTTTGGAAAACGCACTGTGCCTCAAACCAGACGACACAACAGCGGAGCAGAAGATGAGAAGCGAAGAGCGAATGCGGGAGGAGCGTGAATGTTTTGTATTGATAGAACGCAGATAATACTGATCTCACAGATCGGTGCAGATCATAAAATCATGAGAATCTGCGTTCCTTGTTGCTATATGATAGCTATTCCTTCCCCATCCACCTCATCGCATTCTCAAAAAGCAATTTGTCTTTCAGCTCTTTTGAAAAATCATTCATGCTTTCAATGAGCTTTCCGGGATGATGTTCGCCCAAAGGAAAAGGATAGTCGCTGCCCATGCAAACCTTCTCTTCTCCTATTACATCAATAACGTATTGCAGCGTCTTAGGGTCATGTACCAAAGAATCTATCCAGAATTTCCCAAGATAATTTCGTGGGTTCACATCATTATCAATCGCACAAAGATCAGGGCGCACGTTGAAGCCATGCTCAATTCTACCAATCGTAAATGGAAAACTCCCGCCGCCATGCGCAAATGCAACACGCAAGTTGGGATGACGTTCAAACACACCACCAAAGATCATTGATGCGATAGCACGCGCCGTTTCTGCAGGCATTCCTACCAACCAGGGCAGCCAGTATTTAGTCATGTCTTTTTGCCCCATCATTTCCCAGGGATGAATGAAGAGGCAACAATTCAATTCTTCTGCAGCTTTCCAGAATGGTTCGAAATAGGGATCGCTAAGGTTTTTATTGTTGATGTTAGAACCGATTTCCAACCCCGGCATTTTCAATTCTTTTACGCATCGCTCCATCTCTTTAATCGCAAGATCAATATCCTGCAAAGGCACCGTTCCTATCCCGATAAAACGCTCAGGATGTTGTTCTACACACTGCGCAATATGATCGTTGAAGAAGCGGGAAGTTTCGAGACCATGTTCCGGCTTTGCCCAATAGTTGAATAAAACCGGAATAGTTGAAAGCACTTGCATGCCCACTTCGGTCATATCCATTTCCTTCATGCGCACTTGCGGCTCCCAGCAATTTTGTTCTACTTCTCGGAAAACCTTATCGCCTTTTATCATCCGCGCACAACCCGGACAATGATGTTCCAAATGAATGAATTCACCATAACCAAACTTTTGGAAATAGTTCGGAATGTGCTCCGGCATGATGTGCGTGTGGATGTCTATTTTCAAATGCAAAAGTCAAAAGTTAAAAGGTTAAAACACGTTGAGCTATTATCAAATTACCTCATTATCAAATCATCAAATTAGCCAACCATTTCATAAACAACGGCCGCACCTTGTCCTACGCCTACACACATAGTTGCAAGGCCATACTTGCCGCCACGCCTGCGCAGTTCATACAATAATGTTGTGGAAATTCTTGCGCCGCTGCAACCGAGTGGATGACCCAAAGCAATTGATCCGCCGTTCACATTTACTTTTGCGGCTTCCAATCCCAGATCGCGCATACAGGCAATGCTTTGTGATGCAAATGCCTCGTTCAATTCTATCAGGTCAATATCGCTTACTTGCAAGCCCGCACGTTTCAAAGCTTTCAAAGTAGCAGGTACGGGTCCTATGCCCATGATAGCTGGCTCAACACCTGTAATCGCCATAGACTTCACTTTTGCCATTGGCTTTAAGTTGTATTTTTTCACAGCATCTTCGGATGCCAATAACAAAGCCCCTGCGCCATCGTTCACACCACTTGAATTTCCCGCCGTTACTGTTCCATCTTTTTTGAAAGCGGGTTTTAACGATGCAAGTTTTTCTAAAGAAGTTTCGCGCGGATGTTCATCTGTATCGAAAACAAAAGATTTTCCTTTACCCAAATCAACGGTTACAGGAATTATTTCTTCTTTGAATTTACTTGAAGCTTTTGCAGCAAAATATTTTTCCTGACTATTAAATGCAAACTGATCTTGCTCCTCGCGACTGATATTCCAGCGCTCTGCCACATTCTCGGCAGTTTCTCCCATAGCATAAGGATAATGCAGGCTGCTTAATTTATCATTGATAAAACGCCAGCCAATACTCGTGTCGAAAATCTCCACTTTACGTTGGTAAGGACTTTCAGCCTTCGACATCACAAACGGCGCGCGCGTCATAGATTCTACGCCGCCTGCAATAAAAATTTCTCCATCACCGCACATAATAGCACGCGATGCATCCATCACAGCTTGCAAGCCCGAAGCACAAAGACGATTTACAGTATTGCCGCCAACCGTAACGGGCAAACCTGCAAGCAGCGCCGACATACGAGCTACATCCCGATTATCTTCGCCTGCCTGATTTGCAGCACCGGCAATTACATCTTCTATTGCATTAACGTCAACGTTCGGATTTCTTTCGACTAATGTTTTGATAATATACGCCAACAAATCATCCGGTCTTACGGTTGAAAGTGATCCACCATGTTTTCCAATTGGCGTACGAATGGCATCTATGATATATACTGTGTTCATGTTTAAGTTTTATTTATCGCAAAGTCGAAAAGTTCTGTAATCTTTTCATCCTATAAATCCTGATTCAGATAATTTCACCGCAGAGTCGCGGAGACGCTAAGTTGTAATCGTAAGTCATTCAATCCTGATAATCTTTTCATCCTATAAATCCCAGTTCAGACAATTTTACCGCAGAGTCGCAAAGTCGCTAAGTTGTAATGGTAAGTCATGCAATTCTGGTAATTCTTCAATTCGTTTAATTCCTGTTCAGACATTCAATGCTTCTTCCAAATCCCCAATAATATCCTCCACCGTTTCAATGCCTACGCTAAGTCTTATCAAGCCATCTGTAATTCCAAACTCAATTCTTTTTTCTCTCGGCACACCAAAGTGCGTTGTAGATGCCGGGTGCGAAACCAAAGTGTCACATGTGCCGAGCGAAACGGCATGAACGCAAAGTTTTAGTTTGTTGATGAACTGAACGCCTACATCAAATCCACCTTTCAATTCAAAGCTCATCACCGCGCCGGCATGTTTCATTTGCTTCATCGAGAGTTCATGATCCGGGTGATCTTTTAGTCCGAGATAATTTACTTTTTCTACTGCAGGGTGCTGTGCGAGAAATGTTGCAACCTTCATTGCATTATCGCAATGTCTTTCCATGCGCAAGGCAAATGTTCTTAATCCATTAGTAAGTAAGAACGCCTCAAACGCATTGCAGTTGCCGCCCAGCAAACGATGCGTTTTTGTAACAACCGTTTTCATTTTCTCCAAATCTCTGCCAATCAATATTCCGCCAACTGCTGTTCCGTGTCCATTCAAAAACTTGGTGGTGGAGTGCATCACAAAATCAACATCGTACTTAAAAGGTTGTTGCAAATAAGGTGTAGCGAAAGTGTTGTCTGCGCAAACAATCAATTCGTGCGCTTTCCCCAAACCGGCTAAGGCTTCCATATCCACGCATTGCAATGTCGGGTTCGCAGGTGTTTCAATGTACATCAACCGAATGCTTTTGTCGGAAAGAATTGCTTTCCCTACGGCATCAAGGTCATGGAAATCCAGAACGACTGCTTCAATATTGAGGTTGGGAAGAATTTTATCCAATAACTCCTGCGTGCCACCGTAAAGAGAATAGTGCGTAATGATCTTGTCGCCAGCTTTTAGATTGCTGAGTAACATGGTTGTAATGGCAGCCATTCCAGAAGCATGAAGAATAGCTTTTAGTTGCAGGGGCTTTCCGTTCTTTTCTTTTAATCCATAAGCTTCCAGCAGCGCAATTTTTTCTTCTGCTTCATTGATTGTAGGGTTTCCAAATCTTCCATAAACATACCCCTGATCTTCTCCGCGAAAGATGGATGCAGCATGTTCGGCAGAATCGAAAGTATAAGTACTCGAAGCATAGATGGGTGTGAGGTGCGCACGATTACTTTCCTCAATATGCCCGCCGTGAACACATAAAGATTCGATTCCAAAATTCTTATGCTCTGCCATTGTCAGACTTATTATTTTAGTGCGCAAAGTTACACGTTACAATGAAGGAAACATTGTTGCAATACGCAGGCTATAATGTATGGGCAAACAAACGCATTATTGAAGTGATGATGAAGCTTGATGCGGCGCAATTGAACAAGGAAATAGTAAGTAGTTTTCCGTCACTTCAAAAAACAGTATCGCATATCTGGAGCGCCGAGTTTACCTGGCTTCAGCGTTTGCAACTTGCAGAGCAACCGATATGGGCGGAAGATGGTTTTCAGGGAGATTTCAAAGAAGCTTGTGTAAGATGGCAGGAAGTTTCTTTTCAATTGCAGGAGTTTGTAACGAGACAATTCAATGATGCCGCATTCGATCATGTGTTGCAGTATTACACCCGCAAAAGTCAGCCTTACAAAAATAAAGTGGGAGATGTATTACTGCATGTGTTCAATCATTCCACTTTTCATCGGGGACAGTTAATTACCATGCTTCGCCAAGCGGGTGTTACCAATATTCCTCCTACCGATTTCATTGCATACCTGCGGTAGAGAAAATTGTGGTTTTTCACTTGCTATTCTTTCTCTACTGTCCTTCTGTGTAGTTCCCGACTACATCGTAGTGGCAATTGTTCTCCGAACAATAAGCATAAACTACCTTTCTCCAATATTCATAAATATATCACAGAAGTTTTACGTTTGCAGTCGGGCGACTGCGTGCCATCACGACCTAGTCCACCGCTGACAAGCTTTGCTTCAGACTACGCAAACGCGAGATAAATATTTCAAAATGAGTAAAATCAAAATAAAAAGCTTCGATTCAAAGAAGGCTATCAGGAAAGCGATGGCTGGATGGATGGAAATCAATAACGAAGCCAATAGTAAATATGAACAACTATCTAATTAGCATCCAATGAAGGCAAGCGAAACCAAAATTGAGAAGTTTCTCGCGTCGAACGAAACAACATTTGCGATTCCAGTTTATCAGCGCAACTATGATTGGACACTCACTCAGTGCAAACAATTGCTACAGGATATTATCGAAGCAGGGCGTGACAACAAAATTAACGCCCACTTCGTTGGAAGCATTGTGTATGTACACGATGATGTTTATTCTGCTTCGGGATTAACAGAGCTAACCATTATTGACGGTCAGCAGCGCCTGACAACCGTTACGCTGATCTACTCAGCGTTGATGCGCGTTGCAAAAGATCAAAATGATATGCAACGTGTTTTGAGGCTTAGTAAAACCTATCTCATTAATGAGTTTGCCTCGGAAGAAGAAAAACTGAAGTTAAAGCCGACCGATAATAATAAAGAGGCGCTCAGGCATATCTTAAGCGCAACAGAACAGCAATATAAAGGATACTCACGCATAATTGAAAATTTCAATTTTTTCAAATCCTCCATCAACGCTGGGAATGCGGAAGTAATTCATAGGGGTTTATCCAAGCTCATTTTTGTTGACATAGCCTTAGATCGCTACAGAGATAATCCGCAAAGGATATTTGAGAGTTTAAACTCTACGGGTTTAGAGCTTTCACAGGCTGATCTTATCCGAAACTATATTCTTATGGGACTGAAAAGGAGTGATCAGGAACGCGTGTTTAGAGAATATTGGGAAGTGATTGAACGATTTGCAAAAGATGAGAACATCAATAAAAGTAAAGTCTCCGACTTTATTCGTGATTACCTGACGTTTAAAAACAAAGAGATTCCGAATAAAGGGGAAGTGTACATCAAATTCAAAGCTCAATATCCGACAACAACCGTAGATACCTTGACGGAAGTACTCAATGATTTGAAAAGGTTAGCGCAGCACTATAATAAGCTTGTAAACCCATCGAATGAACCTGACAAGGAAATCAAAAGACAACTTGAATATATACATAAAATAGAGATTAATGTAGCTTATCCCTTCCTGATGAAAGTTTACGACGATTTTGAGGAAAAAGTGATAGACAAACAATGCTTGCTCGAAATTCTTTCGCTGATTCAAACTTTCACATGGCGACGCTTCATCTTAGGACTTCCGACAAATGCCTTGAATAAAATTTTCATGAGTTTGTACGACAAGGTAGATAAGGCGAACTATTTGTATTCTGTTCAAAAATCTCTGCTTTCACGGACAGGGGTACAACGGTTTCCAATGGATATTGAGACGGTAACAGCCCTAAAAGACAAGGATGTGTATAATATCAAGCCTAAGAACAGAAGCTATCTGTTTGAGCGGTTGGAGAATTTTGAGAATAATGAGTCTGTGGTCATTGATGGAAATGATGCTATTACCATTGAGCACATCTTCCCACAAAATCCTGACCCTCGTTGGAAAGTTGAGATGGAGTCAGAGGAATACAATTTCATCAAGGAGAACCTTTTGAATACTATTGGAAACTTAACACTATCCGGCAACAACGGTAAACTTGGCAACAAATCTTTTCTCGAAAAGAAGAATATGAATGACCAAGGTAAAGAACAAGGTTACATTTTTAGTCGCTTATGGCTGAATAGAGAACTAAAGAGTTTTGATAATTGGAACAAGAACTCAATTCAGCATCGAGCTGACAAGATTGGTGAACGTTTTCTCAAAATTTGGGAATTACCTAAAATCGAAATGCAACAGGTGGACGATGAAAGTGAGGTAAACATTTTTGACGCTGAAGATCCTACGTTCAAAAAGCTCGAGTATGCAGTGTTTTTTGATAACCGACTAGAAGTCAAAGAAGTTGCGAAGTTGTTTGTTGAAGTTATTAGGCAACTATACGAACTGGAGACTGAAGCATTGTTAGCCCACGCTGTGGATTCAAGGATAGTCCTTGTAAAAAACGAGGAAAAGGATAGGCTGCGGGCCCCTGTAGAAATTAGCGATACCTACTGTGTTGAAACGGGACATTCCAATAAAGAAAAGTTCGAACGGATAAAGTCATTATTGACATTTTTTGGGTTTGAGGATGAGCTTTCAATAAAATATCTGGACGAACACATTTTGAAGTGAAAGACTATAAATTATACGGATGTACGGGTGCAAGCGCGAACTATTAACTTGAATTGAACACTGACATGATAATTGTCTATCCTTCCTTCGAACGCCTCTGCCTTGGTTCGTGTCGCCACCAACCTATTACTTCTGGCTAAACAGAGTTGCGGGAAGACTGTTTTGCCGGTTATTCTGATTTCTTGATGTTTTCATGATAATATGCTTTTCGATAAAGACTAAGAAAGCATACCGCCGTAAGCTCATAAGTTCCAAAGATTTTCTTAACGCTACATTTTTTCCGGCAACCTGATGCCACACAAATTCATTGCATGACGAAGAACGGAAGCCGTCATAATAATGAGTAATAACCTAAATTGTTTTTTCTCTTCATTCTCTGCTTTTGAAATGCTATGCTCGTCGTAAAAAGAATTGAATTGCTGTGCTAACTGAAACGAATAATTGCACATTGCCGAGGGATTATATTCCTGGGCTGCTGTTTCCAAAATAGAAGGATATTGTTCTATTATCAAAGCAAGCATTTTTTCTGCGGGAGCTAATGGTTGCGATAAAACAAGCGACTGAAATTTCGTACTATCGGGTTTCAGTGGACAACCTTCTTTTCTGAGAATAGAACAAATACGTGCATGTGCATATTGAATGAACGTTGCTGTAAAACCATGCAGGTCTATGGACTCTTTTGGATCGAAGATCATTTTCTTTTTCGGGTCAACACGCAGCAGATAGAACTTCAACGCCCCCATCCCAATTGTTTCGTAAAGTTTGTCAAGTTCTTCTTGAGTAAAACCTTCTGTTTTTCCTGCCTGTTCGGTTTGTTCTTTTGCAAGTGCAATCATTTCATCCATCATGTCATCAGCGTCCACCACTGTTCCTTCACGGCTCTTCATTCTTCCGGTCGGTAATTCTACCATGCCATAAGAAAGATGGTAAATACCGTCAGCGCAAGGCTCGCCAAGTTTTTTCAGGATCAGCTTTAGCACCTGCATGTGATAATTCTGCTCATCTCCGATCACGTAGAGACTTTGGTTCAGTTTGTAATCGTTGAATTTCAATTTTGCTGTACCCAGATCTTGCGTGATGTAAACGGAAGTGCCATCTGCACGCAACAATAATTTCTGATCCAAACCTTCATCAGTCAGATCAATCCACACGGAGCCATCTTCTTTTTTAAACAACACACCTTTCCTCAACCCCTCTTCCACGATAGTTTTTCCAAGAAGATAAGTATCGCTCTCGTAATACCATTTATCAAAATCAACGCCCAGTCTCTGATAAGAAATATGAAAACCCTCGTACACCCAGCCATTCATCGTTTCCCAAAGTTTTTTTGTTTCCGGGTCATTGGCTTCCCATTTGCGCAACATTTCCTGCGCTTCCTTCATGATGGGCGCTTCCTTTTCTGCTACTGTTTCGTCCATCCCTTCCGAAACCAATCCTGAAACTTCTGCTTTGTAAGCGTCATTAAACTTCACGTAATAGTCACCAACCAGATGATCGCCTTTAGTGTTCAGACTTTCCGGCGTAGCGCCATTTGCATAGCGCTGCCAGGCAATCATTGATTTGCAGATATGGATACCGCGATCATTTACAAGATTAGCTTTTACTACTTGTTGTCCGTTAGCTTTTAAAATTTCTCCCACTGCATAGCCGAGAAAGATATTTCTGAGATGCCCGAAGTGCAAAGGTTTATTAGTGTTGGGAGAAGAATATTCCACCATCACCCGATGATCGTGCTTTGGTTTTTCTCCGAAATGAGGATCGTTGAAATGGTTTTGCAAAAACGATGACCAATAATTATCGCGCACCGTTAAATTCAAAAAGCCACTTACAATTTGAAATTCTGTAAACAGGTCTGTTTTTTCTAAAAAATAGTTACCTAATTGATTCCCTAACACATCAGGCTTTGTCCGCAATAGTTTTAAGAAAGGAAACAGAACAATGGTATAATCTCCTTTAAATTCAGGCTTTGTTTGATTTACCGTGATTGTACCGGCAGGAATTTCGGTTTCAGGAAATAAATGTTTCAAAGCATCCTCAGCAGCCAGTCTTATTTGCGCAGCAAGCGTCATCTTAGTGTATTGTTTGCGAACAAAAATAATTGATTGCGCTCCTAACTTCCGACAAATCGTAAAACTTATGTCAATTTCCACCAGACATGGCAAATTGATCTTTGCAATTATTCAGAACCGCTATCTTTGTCAGCCTCGTAAAGTACCAAATGAAAAAAATACTATTTTCTGTTCTCGCTCTTTCAAGTGTGCTTGGTTTTCAAAGTTGTTCGGAAGATTTTGAAGTGAGTGCTCCTTACAAACCTGTAACGGTAGTGTATGGAATACTTGACATGAAAGATACCGCACACTACATCCGAATTCAAAAGACTTTTCTCGACGAATCGAAGAATGCTTTCGACATGGCGAAGGTTTCAGATTCCAACTTTTACAAGGAAGGCGATCTGGACGTAATGATAAAAGAGATGTCGGGAAATGCAGTGGTGGGTCAGCCTATGCTTTTGCAACGTGTGAACATGGAGAACGAGGGGTATGTGAAAGACTCCGGTGTTTTTTTCCGCACGCCAAACTATGCGTACAAGTTCAAGAAGTTGCTAAAGTCGTCTTTGACTTACAGACTCGTAATTAATAACCGCGCTACTAACACGGTTGATTCTGCCGACATTCAATTGGTTGATACAGCCACCCTCACAGTATTAGGCGCTACTCAAAATAAGCGAATCAATTTTGCTAGCACCGATCCTACAAAAAGCGGAAGTACGTTCAGCTTTTATGTAAATGCCGGTAATGCTTATTATTTAGAAGCTGCCATTCGTTTTCACTGGGTGGAAAAAGTACCTAACTCAGCAGACCCAGGAGTGAGAGACTCAGCAAGTTTCGTTTTTACCCGACTTAGTTCTATAGATGATATAAAGGAAGGCAGACTTGAAGTTGATAACTCTAAAATAATTGCGTTTTTACAGTCGGCAATGGGCGCTGCCCCTCAGGGTATCGCGCGATACATGGACAGTTGTGAAATTGTAGTTTACGGAGCGGGCAAAGAATATTCTGACTATATCAACACACTTCAAATTCAGTCGAGTGGGTTAACTGCCGATCAAATCAAACCGCTATATACGAACATAAGAGGCAAAGACGTTTTCGGACTTTTCTCTTCAAAAACTACCCGCGTTCTCAGAAATGCTTACATAGACGATGAAACACTCAACATGTTAAATGGCAGCGAGAACACGAGAAGCCTGAATATCCAAAAGCAACGTGCAGATCCTTGACAATAATTCACTCTTTCTAATTTCACATGCCTTGATTTCAAACGATCAGGGCATTTTTATTTCCCTTTGTCAGCAGGTCTGACAATATTGCCGGGACTTGCCATGTGGCATATTCATTGACAACTACAAAGAACCCAGAAATAAAAAATAAAAACATTAAATACTTATGGCAAAGATTATTGGCATTGACTTAGGAACTACCAACTCGTGTGTAGCTGTAATGGAAGGTAACGAGCCGGTGGTAATTGCGAATGATGAAGGTCGTCGCACCACTCCGTCGGTAGTGGCTTTTTTGAAAAATGGCGAACGTAAGGTGGGTGATCCTGCAAAGCGTCAGGCTATTACCAACCCTATGAACACCATCATGTCTATCAAACGTTACATGGGTCGTCGCTTTGACGAAGTAACCGGAGAAATGACACACCATTCTTACAAGATCGTAAAGGGAGACAACAATACTCCTCGTGTAGATATTGATGGTCGCATGTACACTCCGCAGGAGATTTCTGCTATGGTACTTCAGAAAATGAAGAAGACTGCAGAAGATTTCTTAGGGCATGAAGTAAAAG
>ENA-UOUJ01000693-UOUJ01000693.1-activated-sludge-metagenome-genome-assembly--contig:-NODE-693-length-20713-cov-31.122374_pt1 | contig 20713 bp, 19 predicted proteins | sample MGYA00249839_ERZ747224 | MGnify/ENA primary metagenome ERZ747224 (study PRJEB28782, sample SAMN03220277) | activated sludge metagenome | biome: wastewater; feature: sewage sludge; material...
GACCTTGCAAGATGCCCCCAAACAGAAAAGTGTCAGGAATAAATCTATGACCTTGCGCAGCTTGTGTCAATAAATTAAGAGATTGAGTCTATCCGGACGTTTCTGGGTAGGCTGTCCTGACGTCAGTTTAGGGCATAGCCTAATCGGACACGACGACATGATTGCATCATTTCGATAGTTGTAGTATTATTTGATGATGAAAAAGCAAGCCGCAACATCGATCTTCGAATCCCTCTCCTCGGGCCTGCGCTTGGATGTGTTCAGGCTGTTGGTCAAGAAGGGGCCGGGCGGCATGGTGGCAGGCGAGATTGCTAACGCGCTGGACATACCGCCGGCCAACCTTTCATTTCACCTCAAGGCGCTGTCACAAGCTCATCTGGTGACGGTTGAGCAGGAGGGTCGCTTCCAACGTTACCGAGCGGACATCCCGTTAATGTTGGATTTGATTGCGTACCTCACCGAAGAATGCTGTTCGGGTAGCCCCGATCAATGCCTTGAACTGCGTACCGCCTCGAAGTGTTCCGAGGAGTTCTTGCCGCTCCTGTCACCCACTCCAGCGAAAGCGACAACATGAATATTCTGTTTCTTTGTACCGGTAACTCCTGCCGTTCCATCCTGGCGGAAGCGACCTTTAACCACTTGGCTCCGACAGGATGGAAAGCGATGAGTGCGGGAAGTCAGCCGACCGGGACCGTCCATCCGCGTTCCCTGGCGCTCTTGGCGCGTGAAGGTATCGACACGAACGGACTGCACAGTAAATCGTGGGACAACCTGCCGCTGGCTCCGGATGTGGTCATCACCGTGTGCTCGAATGCTGCTGGGGAAACCTGTCCGGCGTATCTTGGCTCGGTACTGCGTGCGCATTGGGGTGTTGACGATCCCGCTCATGCCACAGGGACCGAAGCGGAAATCGAAGCCGCGTTCACGACGGCCTACCGTATCTTGCGGCGTCGCATCGAAGCCTTCCACGCGCTGCCGTTGGCGCAACTTGCGCACGACCGGACACGCTTGAAGGCGGAACTGGATCGGATTGGGGTGCTTTCGGCGTAGTTTTTTTGACTTATATTTGAATACTTGATGGAGAGTTTAAATGAAGAAGATCGAAGTGTTTGACCCATCGCTGTGTTGCAGCACCGGCGTCTGCGGCGTGGAGGTTGACCAAGCCTTGGTGACTTTTGCTGCTGATGTTGATTGGGCGAAGCAGAACGGCGCGCACATCGAACGCTACAACCTGGCGCAGCAGCCACAGATGTTTGCCGAAAATGCGACCGTAAAAGGTTTTTTGCAGCGCTCCGGTCAGGATGCGCTGCCACTGATCCTGGTCGATGGTGAAGTGGCCCTCGCAGGGCGTTATCCAAAGCGGGCTGAATTGTCCCTCTGGATCGGCATTGATCAACCTGCAGATGCCGCCATACCGGCGACGGGCGGTTGCTGCTCCGGCCCGCGTGGCTGCTGCTGAACAACATGGAGAAAACAATGATGAAATTCCTGCAACTTCCTCCCCGTTTTCTGTTTTTCACGGGCAAGGGTGGCGTCGGCAAGACCTCGATTGCCTGCGCCACGGCCATTCAGTTAGCCGAAGCCGGAAAGCGCGTCCTCCTGGTCAGTACCGACCCGGCATCCAATGTCGGGCAGGTATTTGGTGTCGATATCGGTAATCGCGTCACACCGATTCCGGCGGTTCCACGTCTTTCTGCTCTGGAGATTGATCCCGAGGCAGCGGCCAGTGCCTATCGGGAGCGCCTGGTCGGCCCGGTCCGCGGCGTGCTTCCTGATGACGTGGTAAAGGGCATCGAAGAATCGTTGTCCGGCGCGTGCACCACCGAAATTGCCGCATTTGACGAGTTCACCGCGCTACTGACCAACGCGGCACTCACGGCTGATTACGAGCACATCATCTTTGACACAGCGCCCACCGGCCACACTATCCGCTTGCTGCAACTGCCGGGCGCGTGGAGCGGCTTCCTAGAAGCCGGCAAGGGCGATGCCTCGTGCCTCGGCCCGCTGGCCGGTCTGGAAAAGCAGCGTACTCAGTACAAGTCGGCTGTTGAAGCCTTGGCCGATCCGCTGCAAACCCGTCTGGTGCTGGTCGCTCGCGCCCAGCAGGCGACCTTGCGCGAGGTCGCCCGAACCCACGAAGAACTGGCAGCCATAGGCCTCAAACAGCAACATCTCGTCATCAACGGCATCCTGCCTCACATCGAAGCCGCTACCGACCCACTCGCCGCTGCAATCCACGAACGGGAACAAACGGCGCTGAAGAACATCCCGGCTAAGTTGACTGCGCTTCCGCGTGATCATGTAGAACTCAAGCCCTTCAATCTCGTCGGCCTTGAAGCACTGCGGCAGTTGCTGACCGACCTTCCTCCACAAGCACCCACAGCGGTTGATTCCCCGATCGAACTCGACGAGCCCAGCGTGGCCGAGCTGATCGACGGCATCGCGGCGGATGGACACGGGCTGGTCATGTTGATGGGCAAGGGTGGTGTAGGCAAGACAACCCTGGCGGCCGCCATCGCGGTCGAACTGGCGCATCGCGGCTTACCGGTGCATCTGACGACCTCCGATCCTGCTGCCCACTTGACCGACACACTGGATTCCTCGCTCGATAATCTGACCGTGAGCCGAATCGATCCGCATGCCGAGACCGAGCGCTATCGCCAGCACGTCCTGGAAACCAAGGGCGCTCAACTCGATGCCGAAGGCCGCGCGCTGTTGGAAGAGGATCTGCGTTCGCCCTGCACGGAAGAGATTGCGGTCTTCCAGGCGTTCTCCCGCATCATTCGCGAGGCCGGTAAAAAGTTCGTCGTCATGGACACGGCCCCGACCGGGCACACCTTGCTCCTGCTCGACGCGACGGGTGCGTATCACCGCGAAGTGTCACGACAAATGGGCAAGACCGGCGTGCACTTCACGACGCCGATGATGCAATTGCAGGACCCGAAGCAAACGAAGGTACTCGTCGTCACGCTGGCAGAGACGACGCCGGTATTGGAGGCCGCCAACCTGCAAGCTGACTTGCGCCGTGCCGGGATCGAGCCATGGGCCTGGATCATCAACACAAGCGTGGCGGCGGCTTCGGCCAAGTCGCCGTTACTGCGTCAGCGTGCGGCCAACGAGCTACGCGAAATCAGCGCCGTGGCCAATCAGCACGCGGACCGTTACGCGGTTGTCCCGCTTCTGAAGGAAGAACCGATCGGTGCAGAACGACTGCGTGCGCTCATCCATCCCCAAACATAGGAGATCGACCATGTTGATCCGGAATTACATGACGCCCGATCCGGTAACCATTCAACCTGAAACACCGGTTGAGGACATCGCGAGGCTGCTGCTTGCCCATCGCATCAACGGCGTTCCGGTGGTCGACGGCGCTGGTCGGCTGATCGGCGTTGTGACTGCGGAGGACTTGATTCACCGGGGAGCGGACGAACGGCTTGAACCCCGTGAATCGATTTGGAAGGAGAACTTCTGGGTTTCCTTTCTTGGCCCAAAGGGGACGCAGCGCGACAAGGCCGAGGGGCGTACTGCCGCAGAGGTAATGACCACGGAAGTGCACAGCGTCGCGCCTGCCATGCATTCCTCCGTTGCAGCCCGGCTGATGGTGGACCATCACTTAACGTCCCTTCCTGTCGTGGAGGATGGGAAAGTGATCGGCGTCATTTCCCGGATTGACCTCTTAAGCCTTCTTAAAGAACTAGAAAACCCGCTGGAAAGAGAGAATTGACGTGATTGCTGCCCTACTGATTTTTCTTGCCACTATCGTCCTGGTGATCTGGCAACCGCGCGGGCTGGGCATTGGCTGGAGTGCGACGCTTGGCGCTGTCGTGGCGTTACTGTCCGGTGTCGTTCACTTCGGTGACATTCCTGTCGTCTGGCAGATCGTCTGGAACGCCACAGCCGCATTCATTGCCATCATCATCATTAGCCTGTTACTCGATGAGGCCGGGTTTTTCGAATGGGCAGCCTTGCACGTCGCACGCTGGGGCGGAGGGAAAGGACGTCTGCTGTTTGCGCTGATCATCTTGCTTGGTGCAGCCGTCGCCGCGCTTTTTGCCAACGATGGCGCAGCGCTGATTCTCACGCCAATCGTCATGGCCATGTTGTTGGCACTGGGTTTCACTCCGGCCGGAACGCTCGCCTTTGTCATGGCAGCCGGTTTCATCGCAGATGCCGCCAGCCTGCCGCTTGTCGTATCCAACCTGGTCAACATCGTCTCTGCCGACTTTTTCAATATCGGGTTCAATGACTACGCTGCGGTGATGGTTCCAGTGAATATTGTCGCCATCATTGCCTCTCTGGCCGTGCTGTCGATCTATTTCCGCCGCAGCATCCCCGCACGCTACGACGTGAATCAGTTGAAACAGCCGAATGAGGCCATTCGCGATGTGGCTACGTTTCGTTTCGGCTGGGTGGTTCTGGCCCTGCTGCTGGTCGGATTCTTCGGCCTTGAGCCGCTAGGCGTGCCGGTTAGCGCCGTGGCTGCCGCAGGCGCCCTGCTGTTGCTCGTCGTCGCTGCGCGCGGGCATGTCATCAGCACCCGCAAGGTGATCCGTGAAGCGCCTTGGCAAATTGTCGTTTTCTCGCTGGGAATGTATCTCGTGGTCTATGGGTTGCGTAACCAAGGCCTGACGGAGCATATCGCAAGGCTGCTGGATTACTTCGCACAAGGCGGTGTATGGGGCGCCGCCTTTGGAACTGGCTTCCTCACAGCGCTGCTGTCCTCGGCCATGAACAACATGCCGACGGTACTGGTGGGCGCCCTGTCCATTGATGCCACAAGCGCAACGGGCGTGGTAAAGGACGCGATGATCTACGCCAATGTGATCGGTAGTGACCTGGGGCCAAAGGTCACCCCGATCGGCTCGCTGGCGACGTTGCTTTGGCTGCATGTGCTGGCGCGCAAGGGAATGACAATCACATGGGGGTATTACTTCAAGGTGGGCATTGTGCTAACCGTCCCCGTACTTGCGGCGACCCTGGCAGCGCTGGCACTGCGCCTGAGTCTCGCTTAATGCGAGCGGAGCGCTGTTTGCGGACATGCATGCAGTATTGGAGTAAAGAAGGGTGAGCGGCTTGGCGTATGGCTATTCTTTTGAGTGCGGTCATCGGGATACCGCTCTATATCGCCTTTTTTAGCGGAACTGGATTTACTCGGCCATAGAAAGAAAAAGAGCATCCATGCCACGCCGTTCGATCCTGTCCGCCGCCGAGCGTGACAACCTGCTGGCATTGCCGGACGCCAAGGAAGAACTGATCCGTCACTACACGTTCAGCGACACCGACCTGTCCATCATCCGGCAGAGGCGCGGTCCGGTCAACCGGCTGGGCTTCGCCGTGCAGCTCTGCTACCTGCGCTTTCCTGGTGTCATCCTTGGCGTCGATGAGCCACCGTTTTCGCCCTTGTTGAAGCTGGTCGCCGACCAGCTCAAGGTCAGCATCGAAAGCTGGGACGAGTACGGCCAGCGGGAACAGACACGGCGCGAGCACCTGGTGGAGCTTCAAACGGTGTTCGGCTTCCAGCCCTTCACCATGAGCCACTATCGGCAGGCCGTTCAGTTGCTGACCGAGCTGGCCATGCAGACCGACAAGGGCGTCGTGCTGGCCAGCGCCTTGATCGAGCACCTGCGGCGGCAGTCGGTCATTCTGCCCTCCCTCAACGCCGTCGAACGAGCGACCGCCGAAGCGATTACCCGCGCGAACCGGCGCATCTACGATGCCCTGGCCGAACCGCTATCGGACGCGCATCGCCGCCGCCTCGACGATCTGCTCAAACGCCGGGACAACGGCAAGACGACCTGGTTGGCCTGGCTGCGCCAGTCACCGGCCAAGCCGAATTCCAGGCACATGCTCGAACACATCGAACGCCTCAAGGCGTGGCAGGCGCTCGACTTGCCTTCGGGCATCGAGCGCTTGGTTCACCAGAATCGGCTGCTCAAGATCGCCCGCGAGGGCGGTCAGATGACGCCCGCGGACCTGGCCAAGTTCGAGGCGCAGCGCCGCTACGCGACCCTGGTGGCGCTCGCCATCGAGGGCATGGCCACCGTCACCGACGAAATCATCGACCTGCATGACCGCATCCTGGGCAAGCTGTTCAACGCCGCCAAGAACAAGCATCAGCAGCAGTTCCAGGCGTCCGGCAAGGCGATCAACGCCAAGGTGCGGCTGTTCGGGCGCATCGGCCAGGCGCTGATCGAGGCCAAGCAAGCAGGCCGCGATCCGTTCGCCGCCATCGAGGCCGTCATGTCCTGGGATGCCTTCGCCGAGAGCGTCACCGAAGCGCAGAAGCTTGCGCAGCCCGAGGACTTCGATTTCCTGCACCGCATCGGCGAGAGCTACGCCACGCTGCGCCGCTACGCGCCGGAATTCCTCGGCGTGCTCAAGCTGCGGGCCGCGCCTGCCGCCAAGGACGTACTCGACGCCATCGAGGTGCTGCGCGGCATGAACAGCGACAACGCCCGCAAGGTGCCCGCCGACGCGCCGACCGAGTTCATCAAGCCGCGCTGGCAGAAGCTGGTCATGACCGACACCGGCATCGACCGGCGCTACTACGAACTGTGCGCGCTGTCGGAGATGAAGAACGCGTTGCGTTCCGGCGACATCTGGGTGCAGGGGTCGCGCCAGTTCAAGGACTTCGAGGACTACCTGGTGCCGCCCGCGAAATTCGCCAGCCTCAAGCAGGCCAGCGAATTGCCGCTGGCCGTGGCCACCGACTGCAACCGGTACCTGAACGACCGGCTGACGCTGCTGGAAACACAGCTTGCCACCGTCAACCGTATGGCGACGGCCAACGAGCTGCCGGACGCCATCATCACCGAGTCAGGCTTGAAGATCACGCCGCTCGACGCGGCGGTACCCGACACCGCCCAAGCGCTGATCGACCAGACGGCAATGATCCTGCCGCACGTCAAGATCACCGAACTGCTGCTGGAGGTGGACGAATGGACGGGCTTCACTCGGCATTTCGCGCATCTGAAATCGGGCGACCCGGCCAAAGACAAGAACCTGTTGCTGACCACGATCCTCGCCGACGCGATCAACCTGGGCCTGACCAAGATGGCGGAGTCTTGCCCCGGCACGACCTACGCCAAGCTGGCTTGGCTGCAAGCCTGGCACATCCGCGACGAAACCTACGGGGCGGCGCTGGCCGATCTGGTCAACGCACAGTTCCGCCATCCCTTCGCCGAGCACTGGGGCGACGGCACCACCTCATCGTCGGACGGCCAGAACTTCCGCACCGGCAGCAAGGCCGAGAGCACCGGCCACATCAACCCGAAATACGGCAGCAGCCCAGGGCGGACGTTCTACACCCACATTTCTGACCAGTACGCGCCATTCCACACCAAGGTCGTGAACGTCGGCGTGCGCGATTCAACCTACGTGCTCGACGGGCTGCTGTACCACGAATCCGACCTGCGCATCGAGGAGCACTACACCGACACAGCGGGCTTCACCGATCACGTCTTCGCCCTGATGCACCTTTTGGGCTTCCGCTTCGCCCCGCGCATCCGCGACCTGGGCGACACCAAGCTCTACATCCCGAAGGGCGATGCCGCCTATGACGCGCTGAAGCCCATGATCGGCGGCCCGCTCAACATCAAGCACGTCCGCGCCCATTGGGACGAAATTTTGCGGCTGGCCACCTCGATCAAGCAGGGCACGGTGACCGCCTCATTGATGCTGCGGAAACTCGGCAGCTACCCGCGCCAGAACGGCCTGGCCGTGGCTCTGCGTGAGCTGGGCCGCATCGAGCGCACGCTGTTCATCCTGGACTGGCTGCAAAGCGTCGAGCTGCGTCGCCGCGTGCATGCCGGGCTGAACAAAGGCGAGGCGCGCAACGCGCTGGCTCGCGCCGTGTTCTTCAACCGCCTGGGCGAAATCCGTGACCGCAGCTTCGAGCAGCAGCGCTACCGGGCCAGCGGCCTCAACCTGGTGACGGCAGCCATCGTGCTGTGGAACACGGTTTATCTGGAACGGGCCGCGAATGCCCTGCGTGGCCACGGCAAGCCCGTTGATGACTCTCTATTGCAGTATCTGTCGCCACTGGGATGGGAACACGTCAACCTGACCGGCGATTACCTCTGGCGCAGCAGCGCCAAGATCGGCGCGGGCAAGTTCAGGCCGCTACGGCCGCTGCAACCAGCTTAACGTGCTTTATTTTCCGTTTTCTGAGACGACCCCTGTTCAATCGTCCAGCGAGCTACCGGCAGCAGTATTTCAGCCATGTACTCAAAGTTATAGCGTACCGGATGGCCGTTCGGCTCATTTTCAACGTGGACAACTCGGCAGATTTCCCCGCTTTTCTCGTTAACGGTCTGTACAACACGCAGCACGCGACTTGCATCTTTCGCCTGGCGGTCGGCTCCAAGGTGGGCTAATCGGTCGATAAGGTAACGCTGGCAAGCGTTCCACCTGGGCAATGCCTGACGCGGCAACGTCCCGTCTAGAAGCCATTTGGCTTGTATGCCACGGCCTGAGAAAACCAATATTGAGGGGGGGGGAATGCCTTCTTGGGCGCAGTGGTACAATACGGACTCTACTAACTGCTCCGGCGTTCGGCCAGAGGCCCACGGCTCGCGGTAGGTGTCCAAGTCGGCAAAAAGCAGGCCAACGCGGGCAAGGTTAACCACACGTCGGTTTGGCCGGATAAACTCGGCTTGCGTCATCCACGTGTCACGGTTCTTGTCGATTAAACCCAACACCGTGGGCATATCGATCAGCCGGTGAGATGATTGGCGCTTGTCGCCCCTGGCGTTAACCAAGATAGAAAAAAAACCTGCTTGTTCAGGGTCATGATACGCCCTGGCTTCTTCGTCCCGATCGAATAGGGAAAGTTGGTGATCTGCCGCCATGTAGCTCCTTCCAACCATGCGCAAAAACGCAATGGACTTGTCAAAGAAGGAACAAGGCCGTAGAATAGTATTAGCAAATTTCGTCGTTGATTCTATGTATTCTACGGCGGTCATACTTAAATTGCCGCCAAGCAATTTAAGTATGTGTTCCTCAGTTTTACAAAAGCCCCGCTGCCACGGGGCTTTTTACTTTTCTAAATGTCCCCACTGGTGCCACCCGGTAAAGACTGCCTTTTTTGGTTCTTGGTAAGTGTTCGCGGCAGCCAGCCTATTGTGTCTACATAGAAGCCGGTGATACCGTGCTGAATCAGCACCGATGCCGCGCCATCAACCGAATAAAAGTAGCGCGGGCCACCGCGACGCCGCCCTAAAATAAAATCCTTTCCGCCCACTTTCAGGGCGATAATCAAGCCTTTGTCACCGGCCTGAATAACCGTATCTTGAACGCTGTTGGCCGCTAACAATTCTTTGAAACCCATAGGGCCAACAATACTCATTGAATCTATGCTCATAATCATGCCTTACCTGCGCCGATAAAACAAGCCATAATTAAACCTCGGACACCAGAGTGTGATAAGAGGATATTATTACAATATCTCTTTAATTGTTTTTGATTATTATTTAATCTCAATAGTCGAGCTGGCAAGTGCGCGAATGTGCCATAATATCTAATCATGCTTAAAATTCTCTTAGAGTTGATGGCATGATTGTCACGTGACCTTTCGTGTTTTCCTTCACAAGTCCGCGACAAGGGCCTGAATATCGCAAGTATTCAGGCCCACCTTTTATCCCTGCGCTAATTCGTGCTTAGGAACCAGTGGCACAATTCTTAATAGTTCTGTGCTTTGAGCTGCGTTCCGTGCCTTTTCAAGGTCGTATTCGCACTGCAATGCCGTCCAGAAGCGGGCCGTACTGACGCCCGCCGCTTCCAGCCTTATGGCAAGGTCGTAGCTGATGGCGCTGCGCCCGTTGACCACACGGGAAATCGACGCACGCGCCATGCCTAAGCGATCTGCTACCTCGCCCACGGTCAGATTGAGCGGCTTTAATACTTCTTCGCGCAAAATCATGCCAGGGTGAGGATGGTTCATCATGTCCATAGCTTCGCTCCTATTTGTCGTGGTAATCCAGATAATCAACCAGGTCGGTATCGACGCCCACGAAAACAAAAATAACCCGCCAATTTTTGTTAACGGTAATTGACCAGTACCCGGCTAAATCGCCCTTGAGCGGGTGCAGTCGAAAGCCAGGAAAGTCCAATTCAGCCGGAGCCTCTGCCACGTTCAGCGCCCGCAGGATGCGGCCTAATTTCGCTGCGTGTTCGGCCTGTATACCTTTGGTCGAGCCGGTCTTAAAAAAGGTCTCTAGTCCTTTATGCTTAAAGTTCCTAATCAAGCCGGTATCCTTTGCTCTCCGCGTTTAATTGATAATGTAACGTGATACGCTTCGCGCTTCAAGTATTTTTTGCTGAACATGCCAATTAAGGTGGTTGACAATAGGGTAACTAATGTCAACCGGAGCCAGTATCACTTTATGTACCTAATTGACCTTTTGCAGGTCATAGTATAAGTGACGGTTTAAGTGACAAATTTTGACGATCAGAAATTTCTGATTCATACTGTCACATAATCGAACGTATATGTGACAAGCGAAAAATGTTGATTGGCTACATGCGGGTATCAAAGGCGGATGGCTCTCAGGCTACCGATTTGCAACGCGATGCATTGATTGCTGCCGGTGTCGATCCAGCGCACCTTTATGAAGATCAGGCTTCAGGTAAGCGTGAAGATCGTCCTGGTCTGGCAAGCTGTCTGAAAGCACTACGGAAAAGTGACACACTGCTTGTCTGGAAACTGGATAGGCTCGGACGGGATCTGCGACACCTGATCAATACCGTGCACGACCTTACCGCGCGCGGTATTGGCTTGAAGGTGCTAAGTGGGCACGGTGCGGCCATCGATACCACGACTGCTGCCGGCAAGCTGGTTTTCGGCATTTTCGCGGCTTTGGCTGAATTCGAGCGGGAGCTGATAGCTGAACGTACTTTGGCGGGGTTGGCAGCAGCCCGCGCACGCGGCAGAAAAGGCGGTCGCCCTTTCAAGATGACTGCTGCCAAGTTGCGTTTAGCAATGGCTGCAATGGGTCAGCCGGAAACCAAAGTCGGTGATTTGTGTTACGAACTCGGTATCACGCGACAAACCTTGTACCGACACGTTTCCCCCAAGGGAGAGTTACGTCCGGACGGGAAAAAACTGCTTACCGGACAATAGATCGTTGATTGCGGTAGGTGTCAACATACTTTTCGCCTGTGAACTTTCGGCGTTATGGAGCCACTTCACTTTCGGCGTAAAGGCGCCACTTTCAACCCCGTTTTAGGACTCGAACCTTCATCAATCGGCTAACCTCTCGTTTTTTTGCCGGGAGAAGCCATGATCAATAGGAGGTTCGACATGTATCAATACCGCCAGATGCTGGTGCGCATGCGCCAGGGTGATTCAGGCCGTGATATCGGTCGCTCCAAGACGATGGGGCGCAAAAAGATCGCTAAGGTACGTCAGATAGCGGCCGAGTGTGGATGGCTTGCTCCCGAGGCTGTTCTTCCCAATGACAAGACGCTGGCGGCGGTGTTTGCACGTAAACAAGCACTGCCTGCCAGTTGCCTTTCAACCCTGGAACCGTGGCGCGAGCTCATCACGCAGTGGTATGGCACCGGCATCGCCGGCACCACCATTCACGCCACTCTCAAGCGCAATCACGGCTACACCGGCAGCTATTCCTCGATGCACCACTTCCTCAACCAGCTCGTGGTGAATCAGGAGCCGAATGTGCCGCTGCTCCTGGTATTCAAGCCGACCGAAGCAGCGCAAGTAGATTTCGGCGCGGGTCCCCTTATTACCGATGTCTACACCGGCGAAGTCTTCAAGACCTGGTTCTTCGTCATGACCCTGGCTTGGTTGCGGATCTGCTTGCGTTTAACAGCATACTCAGCATCAGAATAGGTCATCTGCTTCATTGAAATACTCGGTGGGGTAAATCCTGACATTTTGCCAGAGTCACATAACCTTTTTCAGAATTTCCTTAATGAACTTCTGTTAGTTAGTATTAAAGTTACGGCACTGCTTACTATTATCCATCCTGGTAATACGCTTCCAGCTTCTTATGAGATGACTGGGATAAATTTGTCCGGTAATCGTCACTTCGACGGAAAGCCCTGCAGCCTCATCCGAGGTATTCCCGGGAAGCACATTCACGCGAAGCGTGGCGCCAGTAACATTATGGGACGATGTATCGTCATTCAGGACAGAGTGCGTTCCGGCAGATCTGAATCTCAATCCAACAAGTTCGACTAGATCATTTGATGCATACCGCCAGTCGGGTTCCACCCGGCCTGAGTAAAGTGTAATGTGAGGATAGAGGCAGGCAAATGCACTATGGCTGAGACCAAGCATTGCCTGTAAATCAGCGTAGGTTGCAGGGCGAAGGGTGCCTGCTGTCGAACGTGCTGACAGAAAATCAGGCTCACGTGAGTTCCGGGGGATGGCAAGCCACGCCAACAGTCGACTCAATATCCGTGAATCAGATGTCATGGCATCTATGAGTCCTGTCGCCTGCTGAACTGAAACACTGAACATTTGCTCGCTGATCTGTACATTTCGAGTAACAATACCGTCACCTATCCAGATACTTCTGTTCCCTTTGACCAGGACATCATAGATAACCATTTCCACGGCCGATTTATGTGCAAGATCGGCTCTGAGCTGTCGCTCCGAGATCGTAAGCTCCTCGGCTGAATAAAAAACAGCCATCATCGAACCCACAATGAAGGTGGCTGCTGCGAGGAGCAGCCACAGCGTATGCAGGAGGACAAAGCCCCTACTGTGCACGTGATGGGGCAGGAAGACGAGCACGCTCGGCCAGACGGGAAGCCGCCTCGAGGCCATCAACTAACGCGTCGGCAACCGATTGTGTCTCCATCTGGTTACGCATTACATGAGGAACAAGCAGGACGACCAGCTCAGTACGGCGGATATCAGAGGTATTGCTCTTGAACAGATTGCCGATGACCGGCACATCCTTGATCAAAGGTACACCACTGTTGCCGACGCTGCCATTTTCACGGATCAGCCCGCCAAGTGCGACTGTGAAGCCATCCCGGGTTGCAATGACACTATGAATTTTCCGTCGCTGGATGGTTGGCGAATCAATACCGGATGAAGTGGTTTGTGCAACTTCACTTACTTCCTGGGTGACATCGAGAATCACATTCCCGTTATCATTGACACGCGGTATCACCTCCAGGATGACGCCTGTATCACGCATTTGAATCGTATTGATGACCGGTGCTCCACTTACTACTGTTCCTTGAGATGTCTGAGTTACGATAGGAACCTGGTCGCCTACCTGCAGGCTTGCCTTCTGGTTGTTCAATACGGAAATCTTGGGTGCGGATAAAATCTTTACTTCTGTTTTGGATTGAAGGGCATTCAAGACAATGCGAGCATTTGCCTTGCCCGCGTAAATATAGGAAAAACCAGGGAACTGTGATGCCACTGAGCCGACATCGGTTGCGCTCAGCGTGACGGTGTTTTCACCCGAATCGAAGAACCACTGAACACCATAGCGCAGGTTGTTATTTAGAGTCACCTCAGCCAGAAATGCTTCGATCATGACCTGGCGCGGCAGCACATCGATCTGCTTGAGCGCCTCCTGGATGACACGGAACTCATCCTCAGTGCCGTAGAACATCAATGAATTGTTCTCTTCGATTGCAACAAGTCGGCCGACATTCGTTTGAGAACCGGATATAGACGGTTCAGCTGAGAGAGATGGGGCTGCTGCGGGCATCTGTGGTGTCGACATTGGCGTCGATGTCGGTGATACTGTTGTACCCGGAGCCGTTGTTGCCTGCATCTCGCCGGTCAGCACCTGTCGAAGCGGCGCCACCAGATCCTTGGCATTTCCGTTCTGCACGTTATAGACAAAAATGCGCTGTGCACCTAACTTCGAAACGTCAAGGCGCTCGATCCACTCACGCAATAATTCGAGATCAGATTTATTCTGAGCCACACCGAGTACGGCTTGCATTCGCTCAAGGGGTACGAGATGGATACGGGTGGTAAAAAGATCGATCTCGCCCTGGAAAATCTCTCTGAGTTCCGTAACGATGGCTTCCGGCCTGCTCTGAGAAAGCTTGTAGAGCGCAAAAGTCATTCCATTGAGCCAGTCCACATCGAAATTTTCGATGGTATGGAGAATAGCGCCGCGATCCTGACTGCTACCCGCAACGACCAGATGCCCATGACGTGTATCAGCCTGCAGAACTATTCCCTTCGGGACGAATGAGTCAAGAATCGCCTGCATGTCGTTTGCATTGATATACCGGAGCGGAATGATTTCCACAGCATAGCCGGGAGTGGGAGGCATTGCAGAGGCAAAGCGTTGAGCGGTTCTGACTCTTTGAGGTGCTTCACTCCATGGCAACACGCTGATGGTTTGCTCATCTTTCAGTATTACCGCTGAAACCGTACCCAACGCCGCTTCCAGGGCAGAAAGTAGAGAAGCTTTCGATACCGGGCGACTTGTCCGCAACGTAATGCGGCCCTGTACTGCAGGTGAGACAACATAGTCAAGTTTGAGCATTTCCCCGAGCACTACATCGATTACACCGCGGATATCGGCTTCGTTGAAGTTGAGTTCGAAACGCTCGCCAGTGTCTGCAAAGGCAAACTTTCCAACCTTGGAAGATGAAGGTCCTCTCCAACCGGCTTCGAAATACTCCGTTGAGATGCCGGTGGGATGCTCTGGAGTAGTGGAGGTTGATGACGCAGCATCGCTCGGTTGCGTCGGTACCGCCGGCATGATTTTCCATGTCGAAATAGGAGCCGGTTCAGGTGGTCGTGTCGTAGAACACGCATTTAGCCCTGCCAGCATGGCAGTTCCGATAAAGAATGTCTGGAATCGATTCATGGGTTGAAATTTTGGGAAGGGGGGACAGACGGCCTTAATCGGAGCTCGATATCAGAAGATGGATGGACTCCATCATTGATATCCGAGCGGCTTCGCAAATGAATGGCATCGGATGTGACTGAAACCACCATCCATGTCTCGAATGTATCCCCTTGCGCGACGAGCTTTCTGGAAGTGGCAGTCTCATCTTCAAGCAGGGCAAATCGTTTGTGCCTTTCCTCTTCGACGATACCCACCAGACGCGGGGGGGCAGTATCCAGAGGCACCGTGGATTCGGGAGAAGATATTACCGTACGGGTGCGTGAAGAAGAAAATAATAATGTCTGTTCCAGCGCATTCGGTAATGTCTCCATTGGAATACTCAGGGGGGTGGTCTCAGACGGTACGTTCCGGCCTTCCATTGATAAATCATCCGAATGATCCAACACTATCCAGTGGATGAGTACAAACGCCGAGATCACACAGGTATTGAGGATAAGCAGAATGGTTGTCTGTCTATTGAACATTGGCTTTGCCATAGTGAAGTTGTCAGTATTCTGCAGCAAAAGCCCAAATTCGAAGTTCTACGGAAAGGGGGGGTGAAGTACCGTCGGGCGTCGCAGCAGTCGCCAGAACAACGGCGCGATCGATGATCAGGAGTGGCCGGTGGCGTTCGAGTGATTTCAACAGATGTACTAACTTTTCCTCGGGCGCGTTTATGCGTACGTCCAGCGCGAAGCGGGTCAGATTCCCATCATTGAATGGATCTGCCGTCCGCAGTTCCTGCAATTGCACATCCGAGTCATGGATCAGCATGTTAACAGCATCAACAAAGGCAGCATTGTCATTCGATGAGGGAAATACCAGTGTGGAAATCGATTGTTCGATCCGAGTGAGATCATCAGTGGTGAGATTACTGTTCTCGGCGGCGAGTGTCTGCAAACGCTGGAGCTCAAAGCGCGTGTCATCCAATCGTTCGATGGCAGTTGTGGGCAGAACGTAGAGCAGACGAACGACGATAGACCAGACGCTGGTCAGCAACAACACGCCTACAGCAAGCGCAAGAGCTCGCCGCGCCATTGCAGGGTAGGGCGTCACTTAGTTTCCTGGTTGTCGAAAGTCGCGTTCAATACGAACTGAGGGATCTTCTCGCCACCTGCTCCCGGCTCCAGCTGCGATACTGATTCCAGCTTTATACTTTTCAAATGCTCTGATTGCTCGAGTGCGCGTGCTGTTGCCGTCGGATCCGCCGCATAACCCAGCAGCTTGAGATACCCATGCTCATATTGAAACTGGCTGATCCATGACTGGCTCGGCAGATACATTGCGATATCCTCCATGACGCGCAAAACCCCGGGTGATTTTTGTGTTTGAGCCAGTAGATCTCGTATCGCGCGGACCCGCGCATGCTCTTCAGCAAGATATATGGCATTCCCCTGTGCTGATCGTCCTTCGTCGATCCTGACCCGGACGTCGGCCTCGAGCCAGGACGCACTCAGGTAAAGCACCGGGCCGGCAGCGAGCATGATACCGATGGCTGATACGGTCAACCACCGGTTGAGTCGCGCTGTGGCCGGGCTTTGTCGCATGTTGTACGAAGTATGGAACCTGTATTTGGGAGGCAGCTCACCCCCCGGTGAAAAACCAACGAGAAAACCGGTTGCTCCAGTAGGTTTGATGGTCTTCTCCAGATCGGCCACAAGAGTTTTTTTACATAGTGCAACGTCCACGATGATCTCATCACGGGCACGGGCCGCTACAATATCGCCGATATCAAAGTACAGTGCTGCTTCATCGATCGGCGCCTCTACAGTCAGTCGGTATCGTACTGCGGATTTCAGATTCGCACGTGCCGACTGAGGCAAGGTCAGAGACAATCGCATAATCTGTTCTGGATGCAGCAGAACAATCACGGAACGTCCTGTAGATGCATCCTGCCAGTCAGGTGTCTGTTCGGAATTGTGTACAGGAAGAGAGAGTGCCCCGGTTGCATCTGTTGCCAATATCAGTGGAGCTTGCACACCAATGAATCGATCCATAATCGGCCTCACCAGCCAGGCCATCTCAGCCAACCACCACAGCCAGACAGTCCGGCAAGCAGTGAGAAAACCAGGTAACAGAGACTGATCCATACCATGCAAGAAATGCATGTGATTTTTGTCACGCATATGAGATAAATATTTTTGTCGTCGATTATTGACAATCTGGATTATTGTTGCAAATAATATACGTGAAATACATTAATTTGGTTTATTTATGCAAAATGGGTGGAGTGTAGTCGAGCCTCGTCATGATTATTAAGAGTTAGAAATCCATTTACCTGGAGGATTAATGAGCACGCAACAAACTACCAAGCGTACACCTGCAGCAGGTGTGTCATTTCGATTCCTCACAGTTGCAACTCTGCTGGGGCTTTCGGTTTCGGTGTTCGCCGGGTCTGTCAGCTACACCTATGATGCATTGGGTCGAGTCAAGACCGCCACTTACAGTAATGGAGTAGTCGTCACTTATACCTACGATGCGGCAGGCAACCGTGTCAGCCAGGTCACCACTGGCGTCCCCTAACCTTCCTTGCGGCAGCCAGTCGCACGTTTCATCAGTTTCTTTACAGTACACAGCAGTCAGCAGTTGTTAAGCGGTCCGTAAAACGGATCATATTATTGTCCTGCGCCCCGAGGAAGTATCGTTGGGATAAACGAGCATCCGAGTTGCGCATATTTCTTCAGGAGTCTGATGATGTTCGAACGCAACAAAAGTCCGCGTCGTGCGGCTGTGGGCGCAGGTATGAGTGTACTGTTATTGCTCCTGGCGGGGATTTTACCGGGTGCAGTACTGGCCGAAGGTAACATCCAGTTCGGCCAGGGCGTGCCGGCAGTAGTCGAAACACCTGCTGCAGATATCCGCACAACCGGTAAAGCACAACCACAAGCCATCCGCGGGGAACGTACTGAATACGGCCCTGGGGTCAATCGGGCCATCCTCGCGCCCGTCACTCCGGAAGAATCCGAGCAGGCCATCCATGCCCGCCCCTTGCCCAAAGGGCTGAACCAGGGGGTGCCGAACGAAACCGGAGCGGGAACGATTTCCAGTGGTGAGGCGATGCAATCGATGATGCGTATAGCAGGCGATACGGCGCCCACCGGACCGGCCTCGATCGCAGAACTGGCACGTGCCCTCAAGAACGATCCGGATCTGATTTACGAGTATGTGCGCAACACCATCGCCTACTATCCCACCTGGGGTCTCCAGAAAGGGGCGATCGGCACACTGCTCGACAACCAGGGAACTGCCTTCGATCAAGCCACATTGATGGTACAGCTGCTGCGCCAGGCAGGTTTTACCGCCAACCACGTCAAAGGGCGTATTGACCTCACAGCTGCACAGGTACAAGACTGGCTGGGGATCGATATCAGCAAAGTGTGCGGGGTACTCAACCTTTTCGGCGCTGCCCAGATTCCGGTGGCTTCGGTTACGGCGACTGCAGCAGGCAGCTGCCCGGGTTCGACTGCGGCGCTTTACAGCATGAAGTTTGATCACGTATGGGTAAAAGTCAATATCGGAGGGACCAACTACTACTTTGATCCGGCCTTCAAGTCACATACCCATAAAACGGGGATCAACCTCACCACGGCTAGCGGCTACAACGCCAGTACCTATCTGACCTCAGCCAAAAGCGGTGCGACGGTCAATGCCAACTACGTTCAGAACATCAACCGGACCAACATCCGCAACAACCTCACCACCTATTCCAACAGCCTGGCCACGTATCTGCGCACCAACCTGCCTGCCGGTACACTCGATGATGTCATCGGCGGCAAAACTATTGCCCCTCATACGGGCGGTGCACTGCGCCAGGCAAGCCTGCCCTACCAGGATACAAGCATTGCCCTTACCGAATGGGTCAATATCCCGGCCAACTACAGCCCGACATTGCGCATTCGCTACCAGGGTATCGACAAGACCTACACATCAGATGCAATCTACGGCAAGCGGCTCACCCTCACTTACAATGGCTCCAATCAGCCGGTACTCATGCTCGATGGTGCGGCACAGGCTACGGGTACCGCAGTCACACCCGGGACAGTAGGTACCGTTACTTTCGACGTTACCCATGGCGCCTACAGCAGCACCTTCGCCAACCAGAGTTTCACCCAGTCGATCGTGGCGGGTGGTACCTTCCTGATGGGTAACGGCTGGGGGCCGGCCGGCCGCGGGCTCATCGAGCGCTATCGCAGCCAGCTCGATACAGCCAAAGCCGCAGGCAGTGCTGCCACCTCGGAAGTCGTACTCGGTTCATCGCTGGCAGTGCTGTCCGCCACCTGGATCGCACAAGTCAATCATGCCGACTACATCACCGACCGGCTGGCGGGTACCAACACGCTGTTCCACCATCAGATCGGTATCGCCGGCCATAACACGGCTCCCTACGTCGATCTGCCAGGTAACCTGGTGAGTGTCGTCAGCCAAAGCGCAGATGCAGCGAAAGAACGTGCTGCTTTCTACAGTGCATCCATGCACATGAGCATCTTTGAATCGACGGCAGTGCAGCAGACTGCAGGTGTAAGTGCGGTATCAACTACCAAGCTCATCGATATTGCCACGATCAATAACTATCGTATCTACAACGCCACATCGGCGAATTACGCCTCGGCAGTACAGCCGAACCTGGTGGGCTGCGCATCGTGGCTGGCCACTTTCCAGAGCCAGGTTACGGCTGGCAACCGGCTGATTTTGCCGGCACGCTGCGATCTGACCGAAAACAGCTGGTCAGGTACAGGCTACTTTACGATCAACAGTACCGGGACGGGGATTGGCGCCATCATTGGCGGCGGGCTGGCAGGTGGATTCTCAACCCTGCCACAGACAGCGGCGGATACGGGTAATAATATTCTCAACAATTCAGTTAACCCGTACGGGACTCTGTGGCAATTTGTCGGTAAGGCCTTCGGTGACCCGATCGACATGGCCAAAGGCCACTTCCTCTATGCTCACGAGGACATCCAGACCGGAGCAGGTGAGTTCCCGCTCGGCCTCGGAGTACAAAAGCTCTACAGTTCAGGATTACGCACGCAGGATGGCCCGCTGGGCAAGGGCTGGACACACAGCCTGGCGGCCAGCGCCACAGTCGGCTCGGATGGCTTCCAGGGCATGGGTGAGGATTCTGCGCTCGATGCGGTGCCTACACTGGTCGAGAAATTGGTGTCACTCGATCTGATGGCCGATGCAGCCAAGCCGCTGGACAAGATGGTAGTTGCCACACTGGGCCAGCGCTGGTTCGGTGACCAGCTCATCAACAACACGGTGATCGTGCGCCAGGGCCTGAACGGCGAAGTATTCGTCAAACTGCCCGATGGCAGCCACAACTCGCCCCCGGGCAATGCGGCACGGCTCACCAAACACACGGATGGCACCTATCGTTACGAGACCCTGAACCGTGATCTGCTCGCCTTCAACAGTACGGGCAAGATCATCACCTACACGCATCCGAATGGTGTTCAGGCCAAGTTTACCTATAGCGGCGCCAACCTCACTCAGGTTGCCAACAGCCTGGGCCGGGTACTCAACTTCACCTACAGTGGGGCACGTATCAGTACGGTGGGTGATGGCACACGCAGCATCAGTTATACCTATGACACCAACGGCAACCTCACGAGCTACACCGACGCCACTGCAAAAGCCACCACCTTCCAGTACGACCTGCCAGGCCGGATCACCAAGTTCTTCTACCCGAGCAATCCGTCAACCGCCTTTGCTACCAACGTCTACGACAGCCTGGGCCGGGTGCAGACCCAGACCAATGCCGCCGGCAAGCTCTATAGCTATTACTTTGCCGGTTCGCGTTCGGAAGAAGTGGGGCCGGGGTCAGTCAGCAAAGTCTCCTATATGGATGCTCTCGGCAAAGTAGTGAAATCGGTCAA
>ENA-UOUJ01000694-UOUJ01000694.1-activated-sludge-metagenome-genome-assembly--contig:-NODE-694-length-20679-cov-8.341010_pt1 | contig 20679 bp, 18 predicted proteins | sample MGYA00249839_ERZ747224 | MGnify/ENA primary metagenome ERZ747224 (study PRJEB28782, sample SAMN03220277) | activated sludge metagenome | biome: wastewater; feature: sewage sludge; material...
GATTCAACTGGAGAAGTTCATCTCTTGGACGGCGCTGCTCTGTTCCGTGTCCGTGGTCATCGCTCTGACGATTGCACACTGACATAGGACCGGTATCGATGGCATTTGCACGGAAACGCAGGGTTCTGCCTGGATTCGGGCTGTCGCTCGGATTCACGCTGGCCTACTTGTCTCTTATCGTCCTGATCCCGCTCTCCGCGGTGTTCATCATGGCAGCCGGCATGGGATGGGACGCCTACCTCGCCGCCGCGACCGCGCCCCGCGTCGTCGCCTCCTACAAGCTGAGCTTCGGCGCTTCTCTCCTCGCCGCCGCCATCAACGTCGTGTTCGGGCTGATCCTCGCGTGGGGTCTGGTTCGCTACACGTTTCCTGGAAAAAAGCTCGTCGATGCGCTCGTTGATCTGCCGTTCGCATTGCCGACGGCCGTCGCCGGCATCGCGCTGACTGCGATCTACGCTCAGAACGGCTGGATCGGACAGTGGCTCGCGCCGTTCGATATCCGGGTTGCGTTCACGCCCATCGGGATCGTCATCGCGCTCGTCTTCATCGGTCTCCCGTTCGTCGTGCGGACGGTGCAGCCGGTGCTCGAGGATCTCGACGCCGAGTTCGAGGAGGCTGCGGCAAGCCTGGGTGCAGGGCGCTTGCAGACCTTCGTGCGCGTGGTGTTTCCCGCGCTCGTCCCGGCCCTGCTCACGGGTTTCGCGCTGGCCTTTGCCCGCGCCGTCGGAGAGTACGGATCCGTGATCTTCATCGCCGGCAACATGCCGTTCGTCTCCGAGATCACGCCACTCATGATTATCACCAAGCTGGAGCAATACGACTATGCGGGCGCCACTGCGATCGCATCCGTCATGCTCATTCTCTCGTTCGTCCTGCTGCTCATCATCAACGGTCTGCAGGCCTGGTCGTCGCGCCGTGGTGGAAGGGAAGCCTGATGGCCGGAGCTGTTGGAAATCTGCATGGCTTCGCGGGGTCCGCGACCCGCTTCGAGAACAACGTCGCGACGCGCGATGAGACCTGGGTGAAATACCTTGTCTTGGGCACCGGTCTGACGTTCTTCACCGTCTTCCTTGTACTGCCGCTGATCACGGTCTTTTTCGAGGCCTTCCGCAGGGGCTGGGATGTCTACATCACGTCCCTGTCGGATCCGGATGCGCTCTCCGCCGTGCGCCTCACGCTGATTGCGGCGGCGATCTCGGTGCCGCTCAATCTCGTGTTCGGCATCTCCGCGGCCTGGGCCATCACCAAGCACGATTTTCCGGGCAAGCAGATCCTGATCAGCTTCATCGATCTGCCGTTCTCGGTGTCGCCGGTCGTCGCGGGTCTCGTCTTCGTGCTGTTGTTTGGCGCGCAGGGCTGGTTCGGGCCCTGGCTCCAGGACAACAACTTCAAGATCATCTTCGCGGTGCCGGGCATCGTGCTGGCTACGGTCTTCGTCACCTTCCCGTTCGTCGCGCGTGAGCTGATCCCACTGATGCAGGCTCAGGGCCGCGACGAGGAAGAGGCCGCGACCACGCTCGGAGCTTCGGGTCTGCAGACGTTCTGGCGCGTCACGCTGCCCAACGTGAAGTGGGCGCTGCTCTACGGCGTGATCCTTTGTAACGCGCGTGCAATGGGAGAGTTCGGCGCGGTGTCCGTCGTGTCCGGCCACATCCGCGGCCAGACCAACACCATGCCGCTGCACGTCGAGATTCTTTACAACGAATATCAATTCGCGGCCGCCTTCGCTGTCGCTTCACTCTTGGCTTTCCTGGCGCTCATTACGCTTGCCGTGAAGACCTTCATCGAGTGGCGCGCGAGTGCAGCCTACGCCGAGGAGAAATTAGGATGAGCATTGAAGTCAAAAACATCTCGAAGTCTTTCGGGACCTTCAAAGCGCTCGACAACATCAACCTGACCCTGCCGCCCGGCGAGCTCGTGGCGCTGCTTGGACCGTCGGGTTGCGGCAAGACCACGCTGCTCCGCATCATCGCCGGCCTCGAGCAGGCGGATGAGGGTACGGTGATCCTGTCCGGCGAGGATGCGTCCTCAAAGCACGTCCGCGAGCGCCGCGTGGGCTTCGTGTTCCAGCACTACGCGCTGTTCCGGCATTTGACCGTGTTCGAGAACGTCGCGTTCGGTCTGCGCGTGAAGCCGCGCAGCCAGCGCCCGAACAATGCCGAGATCAAGAAGCGCGTCGAGCGCCTGCTCGAGCTCGTGCAGCTCGGATGGCTTGCCGACCGTTTCCCGGCGCAGCTCTCGGGCGGCCAGCGTCAGCGCATCGCGCTGGCGCGTGCGCTCGCCGTCGAACCTCAGGTTCTGCTGCTCGACGAGCCGTTCGGCGCGCTCGACGCGAAGGTGAGGAAGGAACTGCGCCGCTGGCTCCGGCGTCTCCACGACGAGCTCCACATCTCGTCGGTGTTCGTGACGCACGATCAGGAGGAGGCGCTCGAAGTCTCCGACCGCATCGTTCTCATGAACAGGGGCAAGATCGAGCAGATCGGTTCGCCGAAAGAGATCTACAACAATCCGGCGACCTCGTTCGCCTACAGCTTCATCGGCAACGTGAACGAGTTCCGCGGACACGTCGAAGGTGGCTATGTGCGCGTCGGAAACGACGTGCTCCCCCATGGCCGCACCGATCTTCACGACGGCGCATCCGTCGTGGCATTCACCCGCCCGCACGATACGGAAATCGTCAAATCGGCCGATGGCGAGGGCATCGCGGCGCGCGTCAATCGCATTCTCGACAGCAGCGGCGCGGTGACTCGCGTGGAGCTGCTCGCGAATGGAGATGCGCGCGGCGGCAAACGCGACTACTTTGAGGTCGAGGTTACCGCCGATCACCTGGCGTCTCTCGGTCTGTCGACGGGCGACAACGTTCGCATCAGGAGCCGGCGCCTGAGCCTGTTCGGAGAAAACGAGAGCAGATGAACTTTCAGCAGCTACGCATCATCCGTGAGACTGTCAGGCGAAACTTCAATCTCACGGATGTTGCGAATGCGCTCTATACCTCGCAGTCGGGCGTTTCCAAGCACATCAAGGATCTCGAGGACGAGCTGGGCGTCGAGCTTTTCGTTCGTCGCGGCAAACGCCTGCTTGGGCTGACCGAGCCGGGGCGCGAGCTCGTGGGCATTGTCGAGCGCATCTTGCTCGACACGCAGAACATCAAGAAGCTCGGTGAGCAGTTCGCCAATCGCGACCGGGGCAAGCTCGACGTCGCGACCACGCATACGCAGGCCCGCTATGCGTTGCCGCCAGTCGTCGCGAAGTTTCGCGAGGCGTACCCGAATGTCCATCTCGTGCTTCATCAGGGAAGCCCGGCGGAGATTGCGCGCATGCTGGCCGAAGGCGCGGCCGACATCGGCATCGCCACCGAATCCTTGAAGGACGCGCCCGAGCTGGCGTCGTTCCCCTATTACAGTTGGCATCACGGCGTCGTCGTGCGCGTCGGTCACGCGCTTGAGCAGGCCGGCAAGCTTACGCTCGAAACGCTCGCCGAATGGCCGCTGATCACCTACAGCGAGGGCTTCACGGGCCGGCCGAAGATCGACAAGGCGTTCGCGGACGCCGGCATCGTTCCCGACATCGTGCTCTCCGCGCTCGATGCCGACGTCATCAAGTCCTACGTCGATTTGGGGCTCGGTGTCGGCATCGTCGCCTCCCAAGCCTTCGAGCCTCAGCGCGATCCCGAGTTGCGCCTTATCGACGCCACGCATCTGTTCGAAGTCAATACGTCGCAGATTGCCGTGCGCCGCGGCGCATACCTGAGGGGATACGCCTATCGTTTCATAGAGTATTGCTCTCCCGCTCTGACGGAAGCAGTCGTGCGGGCGAAAATTGAGCAAGCTGCGGAGCCGCGCGGAGCATAGGTTTTTTCGCTCCGGGTGTTTGGAGGGAGAGCGTTTCGGGCGATCGGGCTCGAACAATGAGCCCAACTGCGGTATTTGAAGCTCTGAGGGCGGCCGCTCTACCTGAGTGCGAGCGGCCGGAATTCCGCAAGCTTGGGGTGCAGCGCCAGGTATGACACGCTCCTTCTCTCTACGACCGCCCTGGCCCGTGTCCTTTCTCTTGGCCCTGTCGATCATAGCTTTGGCGGTGCCGCTGCTTGCCCTTCTCGCCATGGAGGCCGCCCGTCTCACCGCGTCGGAGCGCGAGCGCCTTGTCGGCGAGGCGGCGAGTTCCGCCGCGCGGATCGCCGCCGACCTCGATCAGACGCTCAATAGCTATATGGCGATCCTCGAATCGCTGGCGACTACGCCCGCGCTCGGCGAGGACGACTTCGAAACCGTCTACCATCAGGCCGTCGCCGCGCTCAAACAGCGCCGGCTGTTCGCGTTTCTGCGCGACGCGAGTGGACAGCAGCGCTTCAACACGCGCTTGCCTTATGGTGCACCTCTCCCGAACGCCAAGGGAACGGACGAGCCCGTATTCGAGGACGGCCGTCCCCACGTCTCCGACATCGCGATCGGGCAGGTCGCAAAAGCGCCCGTGATGGCCGTCTCCGTTCCGGTCATGCGGGATGGAAGCATTCGCTATGTCATGTCGCTCTCGCTCGATCCGGCTCTGATGAAGGAGCTGCTGGACCGCCAGAAGCTGCCGCCCGAATGGCGCGGCACGATCACGGACCGCAAAGGTAATATCATCGCGCGGACGCGGCTCCACGACGAGTTCCTCGGCAAGCCGTTCAAGGAAGAGGCGCTGCGCGACAAGATGGAGGGCGCCCGCCACGGCACCGACCTGGAAGGGCGCGCCGTGATCTGGGGATCGGCACCCTCACGCACCAGCGGATGGCTGGTTTCCGTTTCAGTGCCGGCCGAACTGGTCGAGGCTTCGACGCGTGAGGCGCTCTTGAGCTACGTGCTGATCGTCGCGGCCTTCACCTGTGCCGGCATCGCCGGCGCGGTCGGCGTCGCGCGCGTCATCACCCGCCCGCTCGGGCTTGCCGAAAAGGCGGCGAAATCGCTCGGCGAGGGCCGCCCCGTGGCTTTCCAGCCGACCGTCGTCGAGGAAGCCAACGCGATCGGCACAGCATTGGTCGAGGCGGCCCGTCTCCGGGAAGAGGCCGAGCAGCAGATCATGCTGCTGATGCGCGAGGTCAATCACCGCTCGAAGAACATGCTGGCCGTCGTGCAGGCCATCGCGCGCCAGATGCCGTCCAAGGAGCCCAAAGAGTTCGTGCGCCAGTTCTCGGACCGTATCGTCGGCCTCGCCGCGAGCCAGGATCTTCTCATTGAGAGCAATTGGCAGGGCGTACGAGTGGCCGATCTCGTGCGATCCCAGCTCGCGCTGTTTCGCGAGCTGATCGGAACGCGCATCGAGATCTCGGGCCCGCTCGTGCGTCTGCAGCCGCCTGCGGCCCAGGCCATCGGCATGGCGCTGCACGAGCTGGCGACGAACGCCAGCAAGTATGGCGCGTTGTCGGATGAGAACGGGCAGGTTCACGTGAGCTGGGATCTGGTGCCCGGTGCCGAGGAGCGCGAGTTCGTGCTCGAATGGCGCGAGAAGGATGGCCCGCCGGTCACGCCGCCCGAGCGGCGGGGGTTCGGGCATACCATCATGGTCGCCATGGTCGAAAAGTCGCTCGATGCCGAGGTGACCGTCGAATATCCCGACACCGGGCTCGTCTGGAAGGTCCGCGCGCCCGGGCGCTGCACGTACGAGGGGCCTGAGACGACAGGGCGAGCCGCGAAGCGCAAAGCCGGCTAGGCGAAAAAGTCGACGCCCGGGGCGCTACTTGCACACCCTGCCGAGCCCGTCGCGCCCGCGCCGCGCCAAGTCGACGTGGAAGTGATCGCGATGCGCGCGGTTGTATTCGGGGCCGAGCACGGTGGTAAAATGCTGGCAGGCCCCGCGCTGGGCCGCGCGCAGGAACGCCCGCTCCGCATGATTGCCGTTCCAGTGGCGAATGAGCGAGATCCGCTGGCCATTCGAAAGCACGAAGCCCGAGACGTCGAGCGCGTTGGCATAGCCGTGCTCGGAGAGCTTCCCGCCGGACTTGTGGTTGATCGGCCGGCAGTTATAGGAGCCCGCGGTCGTGATCTCCTCCACCTCCGCGCCGAAATGGTAGACCGCGGCCGGCGAGACATGCTCGCGAATCCATCGTTCGATCTGAGGGATCATGGGACAGCGCAGAAGAGCGGCGGGTTTGATTCGCACCCGCCCGTCGTCCACGGCCGTCACTTCGTAGGGACGCTCCGTCCCGCACACGCCGGGTCCGCCGAGGGCGGAGCGGCTCGTCAGATAGGTCGTGCGCTGGAGCACGCCGGAGGCGATGCAGGCGCTCTCTTCCTGGTCGCGCCAAGGCTCGTACTGGGCAACGAAATTCGGCCCGGAGCTGCACGCCGAGAGCAAGGCCGGAACGAGCACCGGCAAGACGAGTACACGACTGAAACGCATGACCTTGGGACACTAAGCCCATTAGGGCTAATGAACGGTGAATGTCCCATCCTCCCTGGTACGGTGTGCCAGGATTTTCAGGCCGTTTGCGGCCGGGTCTGCGGCCGAGCTCGGGCATCGCCGCGGCGCTTTTCTGGCCACTTATCCAAGATATCCACAGGGAACGGACACCCCGCCAGAGAATCCGTGCACCACATAATTGTGTGCCTGCTACAATCCGAACTGCCCGGATTTCCGACGCCGGTCGTCTCCGACGCTGCATCCAGCCCTCTGAATGGGTGGGTCGGGTTCGGTCGAAACTGGGCACCGTATGCGTAAGGCGTCATGCTCTTCGTGCGTCGAGGCCCCGGCCCGTCGTCAGAGTTGCTCGCTCGGCATCCCCCACGATGTTCCCTCGACGAGCAACGGCTGAGACACCGGGGCCTTGTGACTCCGGGGCGACGGCACGTCTGCATCCGTTGCGCGTTAAAGCGCCTCCCCATCCACCCGCGCGAGAAACGCCAGCGCCGCCTCCTTGAACGTTCGGTCGCCGACCGCCTTCATGTGCTCTCGGCCCGCGATCACGAACGCCTCTGCGCCCGGAATGAGCTTGGCGAGATCCGGTGCCGATCCGCCGACCACGTCGTTCTCGCCGACCGCCACCAGAACGGGCGCGCTGATCTGCCCAACGGCATCGGCCGTGATGGGCGCGCGCGCCGAGCGGATGCAGGCCGCAAGCGCCTTGAGATCGCTCTTCGTCTGCTCTGCGAACACGCGGAAGGTGCGGGCCGCCTGGCTCTTCACGTCGTCCACGTGCCGGGCTTCGAGCGCATGCGCGATCGGCCCCGTACCCGCCATGCCGCGCACCATGTTGATGCCGAGCCCGCCGAACACCAGGCTCCGGACGCGCTCGGGATGGGCCAGCGCAAGGAAGGCCGCGATGCGGGCCCCCATCGAGTAGCCGATGACGTGCGCGCACGGGATCGCGAGGTGGTCGAGCAGCCGCCGCGCGTCTTCGGCCATGAGCGGCGCGCCGTAATCTTCGAGCGCGTAGAGCTTCTCGCTTGCCCCGTGCCCGCGGTTGTCGAACGCGACCACGCGGTAGCCCGCTCCGAGCAGCGTGCGAACCCAGCCGGGATCGACCCAGTTCGTCGGCACGTTCGACGCGAAGCCATGGATCAGCAGCACGGGCACGTCGTTCGGTGTCGCGGGGCGCTCGTCGATATAGGCGATTTCCACGCCGTCGGAGCGGAAGGTTGTCATCGCGGGTCGAGAGGTCACGTCGCTGTCTCGCTGGTCGATTTCAGGGTCGTCGTCCGCCTGGACCGGCGGACCCGGAAAGAGGCGAGGGTGGCAGCAAATCGCCATCGATGGCAATGCCTTGCGGCAGGCGGACGCGCCCGCGCTCCGGGGCGAACCGTCCTCTGTTCTTTTCGAGAGGCCGCCGTTATGGTCGCGCATCCGATCGAACCGACGCGGGAAGACCAGGGCATGGCCAAGAACGTAACCCCTCATTTCGCAAATGATGTCGGCGCCGAGAAAATCTTCGTCGGCGTGAAAGAGCTGCAGTGCATGGGCGCACGCGCGCCCTTCGATCATCCGCACGTGTTCCTCGATATGGGCGCCGACAGCCAGATTCTCTGTCCCTATTGCTCGACGCTTTACGTCTACGATCCGCGTCTCGCCGCAGACGAGAGCGATCCCCGGAACTGCCTCGTGTCCGCGAGCGATCTGGCGGCCTGACGCCATGATGGACGCGACCGCCCCGCTCGACCAGGTGGTGATCGCAGGCGGCGGCATTGGCGGGCTCGCGGCGGCGCTTGCGCTGGCCCAGGAGAACATTCCGACCGAGGTGCTGGAGCGCCGCCCCGCCTTCGGAGAGGACGGCGCCGGCATCCAGATCGGCCCCAACGGAACGCGCATCCTGGCGAAGCTCGGGGTGGCGCCGATGCTCGAAGCCTGCGCGACGACGCCGGTCGCGCTCCACATCCGCGATGCCATGACCGGCCGGGATCTTGCGCACCTTCCCCTGGGGCCATGGATCGCGGAACGCCACGGCGCGCCCTACTGGACGCTCCATCGGCGCGATTTGCACAAGGCGCTTCTCGCCGCCGCCAAGCGCGAGCCGTTGATCCGTATCAGAACTGACGTCAACGTGACGGCCCTGCGGGAAGAGCAGGACGGTGTGACGGCCGTCGCGGCAGACGGTGAAGCCAGCCGGGGACGCGCGCTGATCGCCGCCGATGGCGCATGGTCGGGCCTTCGCGCCGAGCCGTTCGGCGGCAGCGCACCGCACTACATCGGAAAATGCGCCGTGCGCACGGTGCTTCCGGTCACGGACATGCCGCACGAGCTCCGCCGCCCGGAGGTCAATCTATGGATCGGCCCCGATGTCCACGTCGTCCATTATCCCGTCTCGGGAGGGGACGCCGTCGCCCTGGTCGCCATCTTCGATGACGGCCGCATCGCGGGCGACTGGAATGCCCCGTGCGACCGCGGCTGGGTGGGCGCGCGCCGACAGCGTTTTGCGCCGATGCTGAAGGATGTCATCGCGCGGCCGGACACATGGCGCCGCTGGTCGCTGCTCGCGCTCGACACGGCGCCGAAGCTCGCTGCAGGGCGCATGGCGCTGCTCGGCGATGCGGCCCATCCCGTGCTTCCCTTTCTCGCGCAGGGCGGCGTCATGGCGCTGGAGGACGCGGTCGTCGTCGCGCGGGCGTTGGCGTCCGATCCGCAGGATCCCGCCCGGGCGTTCGATGCCTATGCACGCGAGCGTGCGCCGCGCCTGCGCCGCGTCGCCGAGGCGTCGCGTGCGAACGGGCGCATCTATCACATGGAGGGTGTGATGGCCGCTGCGCGCAATCTCGCATTGAAGCACGTCCCGCCCGAACGCTTCATGCGCCGTTACGATTGGCTCTACGGCTGGGCGTATCCTGCGTGAGCGCGCGTCACAGCGAGTTGACGAACGTGAGCAGTGCTGTCCGATCCTCCGGCGTCAGCGCCGCATAGGCATCGCGCGCGCTCTGCGCTTCGCCACCGTGCCAGAGGATCGCTTCCTGTACGTTCCGCGCGCGTCCGTCGTGCAGCAGCAAGGTGTGGCCGACCACGGTCTCCGTGAGCCCTACGCCCCACAGCGGCGCCGTCCGCCACTCGCTTCCGCTGGCGTCGCCTTCCGGCCAGCCGTCGGCAAGTCCGTCTCCCATGTCGTGCAGTAGAAAATCGCTGTAGGGCCAGATTTTCTGTCCGCTGAGGTGGGGCTGCCCTTCGAGCGCGCCGGTTGTGAACGTCGGACGATGGCAGGCCGCGCATCCCACATGGTGGAACAGCGCTTTCCCTCTCAGGACGGTTGCATCTTCCGGATCGCGCCGCGCCGGCACGGCTAGGTTCTCCGAATAGAAGACGAGGAGGTCGAACAGCTCGCCGCCGACCTCGACGCCACCGGTATGGTCCGAATTGCCGTTGGGCGCCTCGATGCAGGCGGTCTGCGCGGGGGTGCAGTCGCCGGACGGCTGCGCCACGAGCGGGTTGGAAAGCCCGATGTCGTTGGCCGCCGCAATTCCGCTCTGGTCGCGCACGCTCGCGACCCCGGCCTTCCAGCCGAACCGCCCGAGCATGACGCGCTGCTCGGACAGCGACCGCACCTCGTTGACGCGCCCGGATATCCCGTCGCCGTTCGCATCGTCCGGGTCGGCGCCCGCGCGGATGTCCGCTTCCGGAATGGCCTCGATCAGGCCGAGCCCGATCATGGGCGGCGCAACGCGTGGCGAAAGCCGGACCTCGGGATGCAAGGGGCCGTAGCCGAGCTGGCTCACCGAGTAGTGCGGCCGCCGGAGCGTGACGGTCTCGCCGCCCGCAAGCGCCACCGGCACATCGGTGTAGGTGATGTGGGGGTGGCCTTCGCCGGCATGGCCCTGAATGGCGACGTTCTGCAATTGCCGGCCATAGACGGGCTCCGGAATGAACGTGGCCTTCTTGTCCGCGAGCAAACGTTTCTGCTCGTCGGTCTCCGGCGGGATGGAAAGCTTCAGGATCATCGAGACGGCCGTATCGTCCGGCCAGTTCGCTTGCGGAGGCCGCCCGCGCCCGTCCTTGATGTGGCAGTTCTGGCAGCCGCGCGCATTGTAGAGCGGCCCGAGCCCGTCGGATGCCGTCGTGGACGACGGAGCAGACACCCACAGCCGCCGGAACACCGAGTTCCCGATGCGGAAGTTCATCTCGCCCTCGAAGCCGATCCCGTGGGAGAAATGCGAGAAGGCGTCGCGGTTGTCGACGCGCTGGCGCGAGGTGGCGCCGCCGCCCGGCCATTCTTCGCCGGGCTCGAGCGTGGCAGGCGCAATCGCCTGCGGCAGCGGCGGTTCGTTTGCCGCAAGCACGACGCCCGCGGCCAGCGGCAGGAGGGCGGCGAGCGCGACGAGGCACAGCGAGTCTCTGAATGTGTCCGGCATTGCCGCACTATCAAGCTCAAAGTCCTCCGCCGATCAAGCAGCGCAGGGTCGCCGCCCGGGGACCGAGGCGCCGCTGTGAAATCGCGCATGTTACGGAGGGGAGGCACCCTGGGGAGCGCCGAACCGCTGTTGCCACAGATAGGATCTAAAACGAAGATCCGAGAAGCGGGAGCGGAGACGAGACCATGCCGTTACGACGGATTCTTCTGGTTGTCCTGATGGCATGGCCGTTGGCAGGTCATGCAGATGAGGTCGACCACGGCAAAGTCGCCGACCGCATCGAGCAACTGATCGAGAAGAACTTCTACGACCCGAAGCGCGCCGAAGCCTTCGACGCCGCCCCGCTCCGCGCGCAAAATCTTTCCCCTGCGGAGTTCGACGAGGCGGCAGCCGACGCACTGGCCGGTTTAGGCGTTTCGCATACGGGCCGCTACACGTTCGACCGGATCGACTATTTCGAGCTGCTCGACATCTTCCGCTTCGCCGTGCGCAATGATCTCCGCCGGATTTTCCCGCCGCGCGGCACGGTGGGATACGCCGGCATCGGCATGAGGGTCGCCGAGATCGACGGGCGCCGCTTCGTCACCGACGTCTATCATGGCGGTTCGGCCGCGCGCGCGGGCGTCCGGGAGGGCGACGAGATGCTGGCCGTCGACAGCGAGCCTTACCGGGAGATCGCCTCGTTCGAGAAAAAGGTCGGCAAGACCGTCACGCTCACGCTGAGGCGCGAGGAGAGCGCAGAACCGATCGAGGTCTCCGTGAAGGTCGAAGCCATTCGGCCGAACGAATTGTTTACGGCGTCGATTTCCGAAAGCATCCGCACCATCGAGAGCGGCAAGTTCAAAATCGGCTACATGCGGATCTGGTCCTTTACGTCCGCCGAAACGCGCCAGCTCATCAGCGACGAGCTGGGCGCGGGGCGCCTCGCGGGCGCCGATGCGCTGGTTCTCGACCTGCGCAGCCGATGGGGCGGCGCGCCGCTCGATGCCGCGGAGGTCTTCGTCGGCCGGACTCCCCCGACCGAGCTCAAAAAGCGCGACGGCACCGTCGCCTCCGGCAACACGCGCTGGCGAAAGCCCGTGGTGGCCATCATCGACGAGGGCACCCGCAGCGGCCTCGAGGTTTTCGCCTACGCGTTGAAGATCAATGACATTCCGCTCGTGGGCACCACAACGGCCGGGGCCGTTCTGGCCGGCACCGCCTACATGCTGCCCGACGACAGCCTGCTCATTCTCGCCGTCCAGGATGTGGTGACGGACGGCAAGCGGATCGAGGGCGAGGGCGTTGCGCCGACGCGCGAGGTCGAGCGGGACATCCGCTTCGAGAACGGCAACGATCTGCAACTCGCGGCAGCCGTCGAGATGGTGCGCGAACGCCTCGAGAGCGCGTCGAACGTCGACAACGCTGCCGAATGAGACGTGAGCAACGGCCTACTGCGCGCCCTCGACAAGACCGGGGTTGTCGAGGCTGTCGGATCCTTCGAACGCGATGCCCTTGAGATCGAGCACGGCGATGGCACGCTCCAGTTCCTTGGCCTGCGCGACGAGAAGATCGATCGTCTTCTGCACCACCGCGTTGCCCTCTGCATTGCCGAGCCCGATCATCTGGTCGTAGGCCTCGACGGTCTTGGCCCGCTCGACCAGCACGCCCATCTGGGCCATCGTTTTATCCATGGCCGCCCGCACGGCATCGTCCGTCTCAGGCGATTTCGCGCGAACGAGATCGGAGACGGACGGGCCCGAAACCACGCTGCCGTCTGTCCGCTGATAGCTGCCGAGGTAAACGTTGCGGATGCCGAGTGCGTTTCCGTGATGGGAGTTGTGCGTGTTGTCCGAGAAGCAGTCGTGCTCCTCTTCCGGATCGTGGATCATCAGGCCGAGCTTCATGCGCTCGCCGGCAAGCTCGCCGTAGGTGAGGCTTCCGAGCCCGGTCAGCAGCGCCGTGAGCCCGTCGGTGTCGTCCTCGGTAACCGCGGCGCGGGCCGCGCCTTCGGGGCCCCACTGCTTGGCGATCCAGGCGAGGTCCTCGACGAGCATGTCCGTCACGACGCGGAGATAGGCGGCGCGGCGGTCACAATTCCCGTTCGAGCAATTCGCGGCGTCGTAATCGGTGTGCGGCCGCTCGCCGGCGCCGGGCTCCGTTCCGTTGAGGTCCTGCCCCCAGAGCAGAAACTCGATGGCGTGGTAGCCGGACGCCACGTTGGCCTCGATGCCGCCGGCTTCGTGCAGCGTCTCGCGGATGAGGTCCGGCGTAATCTTGGACGCGTCGACCGTCGATCCGGCCACCTTGAGCGTGGAATTGGCGATCACGTTCGCGGTGTAGAACTCGTTCTCCGGGTGGTCGCCGCCATAGGCCTCCGCCACGTAGTCGATCAGGCCCTCATCGAGCGGCCAGGCATTCACCCGACCCTCCCAGTCGTCGACGATGGGGTTCCCGAAGCGGTAGGCCTCGGTCTGCATGTAGGGCACGCGGGCGTCGATCCAGGCCTTGCGCGCGGCGGCCAGCGTTTCTGCGCTGGGTCTGTCGAGCAAGGTTTCGATCGACGCTTGCAGCGCCTTCGCCCCTTCCAGGCTGTCCTCGTATCCCGCCTTGGCGATGTCGGCGTAGGTGGCGAGCACGGCGCCGGCGGCCGGTGCCTCCGCATGCGCCTTTGCCGAAATCGCCCCCAAGAAAGGCAGACCAGCCGCGAATGCGAGGAAAAACTTGGAAAATCTGAGGGTTGGCTGGGTCACGGGTCAAGCTCCTCGGGATCGGGTGGACGGACGGACGCGGCTAGACTTATTGACGAAATCAGTCAAGAATGATGGCTCATGTGCGCTTTGGGCGAAAGCGTGCGGGCTCCGAAGGCTTCGGGAAGATTTTTCCCTGCGATGGACTATTTTTTGGTAGTTTGGAATTGATCTAGATTTTTGTTGAGATACAAGATCAATCGAACCCGCGCGGACGGTGGCGCGCACGGGAGGAGAGCTGGATAGACTATGCGCCTGAGCAAGACAACGAACTATGCCATCCGCATTCTGCTGGATTGTGCCGTTTCCGCGCCGGATCTCGTGAAAGTCGCCGATATCGCCGAGCGCCGCGACATCACGGTCCAGAACACGTTCAAGATCGTTCACCTTCTGTCCCGGGCCGGCTTCATACAGGCCGTGCGGGGCCGGCATGGGGGCGTCCGCCTGGCGCGCCCGGCCTCCGAGATCCGCATCGGCGACGTGGTTCGCTCGATGGAGATCCTGCGCCTCGAAATGGAAACCGAAGACGGGACCGAGGACGAGAATCAGGGCCAGCTCGCGGCTCTCGATCGGCTCTTCGACAATGCGCTCGACGCGTTCATCAGCGTGTTGGACGAGCATACCCTCGAGCAGATGCTGAAGGTGCAGCGGCCTCAGCCGCCTCGCCCCACCAAGTCGGGGACACGGCGCGGCACGAAAGCGGCCGCGATTTCGGGCGCTGCCGCCCGTCGCCAACGAGTGCAGCTCTGAAAGCATTATGCTTTCTGGACTTTGGAATTCTTCAAAACAAAGATTTGAATGATTCCAATGATATACGGCACTACTGTGCCCTTGACTCCCGGCTGAGAAAGAGGCTTGTTTACGCGCAAGGCTGCGGTTGAGCAGCCCGCATACCTATATCCTTTTCGAGGCCTTGAACCTCGACAATAGGAAGGTCGAACGATGCTTCTCGAATTGCGCCCCCGGTGGGTGCCGTGCGCGGATGCCGTGCCGTTCCCACGCCTGCCCCGAGGGGCGAGCCTTCCTTCCTGTCGCCGGAGCGTTCTGGGCCTGTCGCAGCAGCGGGAGGTCTTTCATGCGTCGTTCTAGTGCCGCGCGCCCCGTGATTGCCCCGCCGCCGCTGCAGACGCTTTCGGGCGAGCGCGGTGCCGAGCGGCTGATCGGCCTCGGCTTCCGTTACTGGGTCGCCGGATACAAGTCCGGCGATATCGACCGCTGGGAAGAAGCCTGGCGCATCTATTCCAGCGCCCTCGGCCCCAACGCCGCCCGCACCGCGGTGTCCGAGCTTTCGGCCTGGGTCCGCGCGGTAAGCGCTGCGGCCCGCCGGGAGATCGAGGTCTGTGCGGGCGACTGCGCGGGCTTCTGCCGCGACGAGTGCCTGGCCGTGTCGATGATCGCGGCCTGCCAGCACAACACCTGCCCTGCGATGCGCGCCTGCGCTTTCGCGCTGATCGAGAGTTCCCTGATCGACGAGGTCGTGCACCACGCCGAGAGCTTCGCCGTCACCATGCGCGGCCTCGATCAGGTGCTCTCGCCGGGCCTCATCGTGAATGCCGCAGCCTATGCGTCGGCGCCCGGCGCCGATCTCAGGCAATAGGCGGCGAGGACGAGAAAAATGATCGTTTGTTCCTGCACGCGCATCTCCGACCACGACATCGAGCTTGCGCTTCTCGACATCCTGAACCAGCCCGAGGCGCCTATCCCGACGCCCGGCGTGGTCTACCGCCATATGCAAAAGCGGATGCAGTGCTGCGGGTGCGCGCCGCTCGCGGTCGACGTGATCTACGCGCGCCTCGAAGTGCTGGAGAAGAAGGGGCTCATCTGCCCGTTCCGCAGCTTCTCGACGCGCGAGCGCCTGATGCGCCTCCAGCAGCAGCGGCGCAATCAGAAGGCGAGCGTGCCTCTGACGGCGGACGAAGAGGATTACGTCTTCGCCGACTGAGCGGTCCATCTCGTCTCGTGTCGTCTCGTCTTCTCGCGCCGTCTGTTCGCTTCGTCTTTCGTTTCCCTGCGCCACGGCGTAAACATCGGGGCCATGGTGTCCCCAAGATCTTTTCGCGTGACTTTTGACCGGTTTGCACGGGGCGTAGCGAGGGTTGCCACCGCTGCAGCGATAACGCTTGTCGGCGCCACGGCCGCTGTGGCCGAAAGCGGTCCTCAACCGAAGCCGCAGGCGGTCGTCGTTCGCGACGCCGTCGACCAGTTCATCCTGCCGCGCATCGACACCTTCAAGACGCGGACGCGCGAATTGACCCAGGCGGTCGCGGGCGTGTGCGAGCCCGACGCGAAGTCCACAGCGCTTCAAGCCGCGCAAGCAGCGTTCGTCGAGACGGTTCGCGCATGGGCGCCGCTCGACCTCATCCGGTTCGGGCCTTCTGCGCGAAATCACCGCCTCGAACGGGTGCTGTTCTGGCCCGATCCTCGCGCCACCGCCGAGCGGCAGTTGAATGCGCTGCTCGCCGCGCGCGCGCCGGAGCTTTTGGAGCCGGGTGCGCTTGCCGCTCAAAGCGTGGCCGTGCAGGGCCTCACGGCGCTCGAAGCGCTCGTCTTCAACGACAAGCATCGGCTCGGCAGCGCCGGCGACGACGCGGCGCGCTATCGTTGCGGCATGGCGCGCGCCATCGCCTCCGCCCTCGACACCGTCGCCGGCGAGATCCAGAGCGGCTGGGTGGGCGAGGATGGCTATCGCGCCAAGATCCTGAACCCCGGGCCGGAGAACCGCCTCTACCGCGACACGTCCGAGTCGGCGCGCGAGATTGCCAAGGCGCTCGTCCTCGGCTTCGATCTCGTCCGTGACCGCATCGCGCTGCCTGAATTGCAGGCCATCTCACGCACGCCCCCGCGGCGCGCGCGTCTCCCGTTCGAGCGCGCGAACGCGACGGGCGTCTTCCTCGTGGCCACGATCGGGGCCTTGAGAGACCTCTACGAGGCCTGCGCGTTCGAAGCACGCGTCGGTGCGGACAAAGGCTGGATGACCGGGTTCCTCACCGCGGGCTGGAACGGGCTGATGGTGGAATCCGAGCGGTTCGACCGCGTACGCAAAGGCGAAATCGCGTCGAAGGATCACTTGCACGTCGTGCGCAAGTTGCGCTTCGACGTCACCTCCATTCGCCAGATCGTCGTCAGGGAGCTTGCGGCCAATGCCGGGATCATCATGGGGCTCAACGAGCTGGATGGCGATTGATCGCCGCCGCTTCGTTGCCGGGGCGCTGGTGGCGCTCGCTGCACCGCGTGCGGTTCTTCATGCAGAGGCACGTGCAGCAGGGCAAGCGGCCGCAGATGTCGTCTATGCCGCTGCCGCCCGCAGGGCAGGCAACGGCTATGCGGTTCTCCTCGTCACCGAGGACGGGCGCATCCTGCGCGAGATCCCGCTCACCGCGCGCGCCCACGACATTGCGATCGACCGCGAACGCCGACGCGCGGTGGCCTGCGCGCGACGGCCAGGATACTTCGCGCTCGCCTTCGATCTCGACGGGCACGCCGAGCCCGAGGTGTTCGTTCCGCCCGAGGACCGGCACTTCTACGGACACGGTGCGTTTTCGCCGGACGGCCGCCTGATCTACATGACCGAGCACGACATCGAGACCGGCGAGGGCGTGATCGGCGTCTACGACACCGGCAACGGCTTCCGGCGCGTCGGCGAATTCCCCTCCTACGGCATCGGCCCGCACGAGGCGATCCTGCTGCCGGACGGGCGGACGCTTGTGGCGGCGAACGGCGGCTTCGGGAGCGATCCGGCGACGGGCCGCGAGAGCATCGACTTAGCCGGCATGGAGCCCACCATGTCCTTCATTGACGTCGAGACGGGCGCGCTCAAGGCGCAGCACGGTCTTCCGCCCGAGATCAACCTGCTCTCGATCCGCCACCTCGCGGCCGACGCAAGCGGTGCGGTCTGGTTCGGCGGGCAATGGCAAGGCGCCATCGAGGACGCCCCGGCGCTGATCGGACGTGCGCGCCTCGACCGTCCGATTGCGCTTGTCGAGCCCGGCGGACCGGCCGGCGACACGCTGCGGGGCTACATCGGCTCGGTCGCGGTGTGTGCCGAAGGCCGGCTCCTCGCGGCATCGGCGCCTCGCGCGGGACGTGTGATCTACGCCGATACGGAAACCGGCCGCATCGTGCATGAGGTGGCGTTGAAAGACGCCTGCGGCCTTGCCGGCAGCGGGCCTCGCGCGTTCGCGATCAGCACCGGCCATGGCGTCGTCCGGGTCGAGGAAGCCGCGCAAGAGTCGGGCGCCCTTGAAACCCGTTTCCCGTCTACGGAGTTTGACAACCATCTCCGCCGTGTTTGAGGCCGACGGCGACGCGCTTCAAACGGGAGGGGAAGCAGTCTAAAAGCTTCCGGGTGTTCGTCCGATCGAGATCCTATGCTCCTCTCCACACTCATTCCGCACGACGAGGTTGCCGAGGTGCCGTCCGGCGCTTTCAGCGTCGCCGTCACCGGTCTCACGGCAGACAGCCGCCGGGTGACGCCGGGCGCGCTCTTTGCAGCGCTCACCGGCAGCAAGGCCGATGGTGCAGCCTTCATTGCCGACGCGGTTGAGAAGGGGGCCGTCGCGATCCTGGCGAGCGAGACGGCCGATATTCCGGACGAGCTCTCCATTCCCGTTCTGCGTGCCCGCGAGCCGCGCCGGGCGCTCGCGATCATCGCCGCGCGCTTTTACGAGCGTCAGCCCGAAACCATTGTGGCCGTGACCGGCACCAGCGGAAAAACATCGGTTGCCGAGTTCACGCGCCAGCTTTTCGCGGCCGCCGGTCGGCGCGCTGCATCGCTTGGCACCATCGGCGTCGTGAAGCCGGACGGGGCAGCTTACGGCTCGCTCACCACACCCGATCCGGTGACGCTGCACGAAACGTTGGCCACGCTCGCGGGCGAGGGCATCACGCATCTTGCGTTCGAAGCGTCGTCTCACGGTCTCGATCAATTCCGCCTCGACGGCGTGCGCGTCAGCGCGGCCGCCTTCACGAACCTCGGGCGCGATCACCTCGATTATCACCCCACGACCGGAGCCTATCTCGCCGCCAAGCTCCGCTTGTTCGAAGAGCTTCTTCCTGTCGGCGCGCCGGCCATCGTCAACGTTGACGCCCCCGGTGCGGAAACGGTCCTGCAGGCCGCGCGCCTGCGCGGGCACCGGATCGTGAGCGTCGGTTCGGCGGGCGAAACGTTGCGCCTCGCCGCGCTCGATCGCGACGGCTTCGCGCAGCGCATGACGCTCGTCTACGACGGCCGCACCTACGAAGCCCGCCTGCCGTTGATCGGCACCTATCAGGTGGCGAACGCGCTGGTCGCGCTTGGTCTTGTCCTCGCGACGGGTGAAGATCCCGCCGCCGTCATTCCGGCGCTCGCGGGGCTGAAGGGTGTCCGGGGACGTCTCGACATCGTCGGCGAAAAGAACGGCGCGCTCGCCGTCGTCGATTACGCCCACAAGCCGGAAGCCCTCGAAGCAGCCCTCGCAGGGCTCAGGCCGTTCGCGACCGGGCGCCTTATCTGCGTCTTCGGATGCGGCGGCGACCGAGACCGCGGCAAGAGGCCGATCATGGGCGGCATCGCCACCTCGAACGCCGACATCGTCATCGTCACCGACGACAATCCGCGAACGGAGGACCCGGCGGCCATTCGGGCCGAGATCCTGGCCGCCGCGCCGGGCGCACGCGAGATCGGTGACCGCGCCGAAGCGATCCGCGCCGGGGTGGCTTTGTTGCAGCCGGGCGACGTGATCGTGGTGGCCGGCAAAGGCCATGAAACCGGCCAGATCGTGGGGCAGACGGTCATTCCCTTCTCGGATCATGACTGTCTCGCCCAAGCGTTACAGGCGTCCTGACTCGATACGACATCAGCAAGGAGAGGATGTCCGCGAGGGCGTCCGGATTTCGCGACGTGACCCTGCAAGACGTGACCCTGCAAGACCCATTGTGGACATTCGACGATCTCGTGTGCGCGGCCGGCGGCCGGGCGGACAACGCGTCCGGCGCGCCGGTCACCGGCCTCTCCATCGACACGCGCACGCTTGTGCCCGGCGATCTCTTCGTCGCCTTGAAGGACCAGCGCGACGGACATGACTACGTGACGGCGGCGTTTGCGGCAGGCGCAGCGGCCGCCCTGGTTTCCGAAGCATACGAGGCGAAGCCTGGCGATGGCCCCCTTGTCCGCGTGCAGGATGTGCAGGCCGCTCTCGAGAACATCGGCCGCGCCGCCCGCGCACGACTGTCGGCCGAGGCGCGGGTCATTGCGGTCACCGGCAGCGCCGGCAAGACCGGCACCAAGGATATGCTGCGCGCTGCGTTGTCTCGCGCCGGGTCCACGCACGGCGCCGACAAATCGTTCAACAATCATTGGGGCGTGCCGCTGACCTTGGCGCGGATGCCGGCCGCGACGCGGTTCGGCGTGTTCGAGATCGGCATGAACCATGCGGGCGAGATCGGCCCCCTGTCACGCATGGTCCGCCCGCACGTCGCCATCGTCACCACCGTCGACGCGGTCCACCTCGCGCAGTTCCCGAACGTCGAGGCCATTGCCGAGGCCAAGGCCGAGATCTTTGAGGGGCTGGAAGCGGGCGGCACGGCGATCCTCAACCGCGACAACGTCCATTTCGCGACGCTGCGCCGCCATGCCGAGGAGGCCGGCGCGCGCGTCGTCTCGTTCGGCCAGGACGGCCGCGCGGACGTCCGCCCGAAGATGCTCGAGATTGCCGCCGACGGCACCTCGCTGGAAATCGCCGTCGGCGGGTGCGAGATCCGCTACCGGGTTGGCGTGCCGGGCATCCACATCGCGATGAATGCGCTCGCGGTCGCCGCCGCCGTCGAGGCGGCCGGTGCCGATGTCGAGGCCGCGCTTGCGGCTCTTGCCACGGTTCCCCCGCCGCCGGGCCGCGGCGTTCGGACCGAATTGCCGTTGGGAAGCGGCCATATCCTCCTGATCGACGAGAGCTACAACGCGAACCCCGCGTCCATGCGTGCGGCCTTCGCGGTGCTGGGCACGGTGCCGCGGGCAGCCTACAAGCGCCGCATCGCCGTGCTCGGCGATATGCTGGAGCTGGGTGCCGAGGAACAATCGCACCACCTGGCGTTGAAGGAAGCAGTTGACGCCGCGGGCACGGATCTGGTCTTTGCCAGTGGGCCGAACATGGAGCATCTTTTCCGCGCGCTGC
>ENA-UOUJ01000695-UOUJ01000695.1-activated-sludge-metagenome-genome-assembly--contig:-NODE-695-length-20676-cov-6.085398_pt1 | contig 20676 bp, 24 predicted proteins | sample MGYA00249839_ERZ747224 | MGnify/ENA primary metagenome ERZ747224 (study PRJEB28782, sample SAMN03220277) | activated sludge metagenome | biome: wastewater; feature: sewage sludge; material...
GCATCGTAATCCGAAAAACAATACCACTTGAGGTAAAACAGGCGGTGAACGATTGTATTCGCCGCAGTCTGGAATATGCCTATGCACAGTTGCCAGTTATCAGCAATATGGTTCGGAAGCATGCACAGGAAATGGAGGAAGAGGTGATGAAGGCGCATATTAACCTGTATGTAAATGATTATACAAAGCACTTGGGTGAACAAGGAATACAGGCGGTGCGGGCTTTTGAGCAAATTGCGCTTCGGCAGGGGGGGCTTTCGAACAATCCGGTTACCATCATTCAATAATGTTTATTCGGAATAATACTTTTGAAAGTATTGTGTTAACTGTTGAGCCAGCGAAGTATCTTTTTTATTGTGGCGGATGAATTCAACCGGCCGGATGCCACGGATTACATTCGTTAAAAAAATTTCATCGGATTCCAGCAATGCATGGGTAGATAAAGGAACTTCCTGTACATCATACGAAAGATGTTGCAAAGTGTTCAACACTTGTTTTCTAAATATACCGGCAATGCAACCTTCAGTGAGGGCCGGAGTAAGGATCGTATTTCCGGTTCGGCAAAAAATGTTACTGATGGATGTTTCGCATACGCGTCCGTGTTGGTTGAGTAATACAACATCATCGATTCCTTTTTGGATGGCTTCATCCGCGGCCAACAGGTAGTGTAGATAATTTATATTTTTAAAACCTGAAACGGGTGAAGCCCAAACACCGTAGTGTGCTGAAAAATCTATGCTTAATGGTTTTACAAACGGTTCGGGTAGTGGGGAACAGGTAATCAGACAGTGGGGTGGGGTATGTCCATTGGAGAGTACAGACAATCGAACCCGGGCATTATTCAGTGCCTCGTGTTGAAGTAAGTGCATTATTTGTTCCGATAACTTCTTTTCACAAAGTGTATTAAGAACAGGAATGGTTAAGGTGTTTAATGCGGCAGACAGTCGTTCAATGTGGTCTTGGAAAAACAACAACTCCCCATGATGGCATCGGATGGTTTCAAACACTCCGATGCCGTAACGAACGGTCAGCGAGTCAGGTAGAACCAAGGGAGTATCACTGTTGAGTATTTGTCCGTTCCAGAGTATAGAAGGCATGGCATTAAGCTGAATCAGCGATTATTCATCGATGATTTTATTGCGTACGGCGTACATGATTAAACCTGCGGTACTTTTCGCTCCGGTTTTAACCCTTAATTTATCGCGGATGGCTTCAACTGTACGCGGACTCAAATTAACGATATCGGCGATTTCTTTGGTACTTTTCTCTTCACACATCAATCGCAGGATGGTGGTTTCATTATCGTTCAGTTTTACCTCGGGTTGCATGAGTTGCTGAGGTGTTTGCGGAGCATTTTTCTGTTTGAGGTTAGTCAGGAGCGCCTTATTGGTGAGGCTGTTAAAATAAAACTCCTGTTCGAAACAGGTTTTAACTGCTTCGTAAATGATTTCGCTGTCGCTCGTTTTAGCCAGGTAGCTGTTGGCGCCAATTTCCATCAGTTTGGTCACCATGCTTTGGTCTTCCATGAAGGTGAGCATAATTACTTTCAGTTCAGGATTGGTCTTCTTCAGCTCAATCAGTGTATCAATGCCATTCATTACAGGCATTTCAATATCCAACAACACAATATCAGCAGGAATGGTTTTCACCAGATTCAATAAGTGAACGCCATTATCTGCCTCTGCCACTATTTTAATGTCTTTTTTGGCACTGAGTGAGGTGATGACGCCGGCACGGTATAATACGTGATCGTCTGCTATTATGACTCTTATGGGTTCTGTGATTTCAGCTTTCATATCAAATTCGGTGTGAAATTAATGATTTTCAATTGTAATAAGAACGAAAATCCACTAATTGAATTATTAAGAACTTTAAAATTCAGGGGAAGTACCCTGAACCTGAAATGGGGATTTTACGATGGATTTGCGGGAAAAAAACAGTCAATCAACAGGTAAATACACATTTTTAACTCCCCAAATTGACCGAATTTAGGGGTATGAATGAAATACTAATTACGGTATCTAGATGGATATATATTATTTCGATTTTTGCCTCTTTATTTTTTCTTCTTTCGATAACTAAGAGAAAATGTATTCCTTTAAATTTGAAATATCTCTTTTTGTATCCATTAGGAGCTGTTTTAGTCTTTGGGTGTTTCTTATCAGCATGGTTCGATCTAATCAAACTATCCACTTACTTAGAAATTAATTCAATTTCACTTTTTTACCACATGGGTTTTTTAGGGACATTTATATTAATGGAAATTAACAATCCTAGACTCAAAAAGTTAGGCAAATATATTTTAGTTGTTTTCTTTGTAGCCTTAGCTTTAGGAATTTACTATAGGACTGATTTCTGGAATACAGATGTTATTGCGGCCCATATGGGATTGTTTATAATTTCAACTTTATATTTTATTGATTTATTTGTAAATGTGCCTAAGTTGAAAATTACATTGATTCCTGCATTTTGGGTTGTAATAGGCATTTTCATTTGCTCTGTAGTAAGTATACCTCCATTAACAATGGTTCCGTATATTAAAACCTACTACCCTGATAGTTATGTTTTCTTTGTTGTAATAACACTTGCTGCATCATCATTCATGTATCTTACTTTTATTAAAGGTGTTTTATGTTTAAAGAATCACCTCAAATCATAATATTTTTCATTATTATTTGCCTCATTCAGTATCTCATACTGACGGTTGTTGTTTTCTATCTGGTTCATCAAGCACAGAAACGTCAGAAAAAGCATTTAGATCATATTGAAGAGTTAAAGCTGATACAACAAAACGAAATCCTCAAGGCCAGGCTCGAAATGCAGGATGAAACTTTTAAAGCAATTTCCCGTGAGTTGCATGATCATATTTCGCAGCGGCTGTCTTTTATTAAATTGAACCTATCTACCATTACCCGGCGTACCCAGTTGCTGAATGAACGATTAAAGTTTGCCACCAATATACTTGCAGAAGCCATGAACAACATGCGCAACCTCAGTAAAACCCTGAATCCAGACCATGTGATGGGCATTGGGTTGCTGAATGCTATACGTAAGGAGGTTGACATTTTGAATAAAAGCGGTATCTTAAAGGTGATTCAGTTAGATTTACCGGAAGCTACCGGCGGTATTCCGTCGCAAACGGGATTGATGATTTACCGGATTGTTCAGGAGGCCGTCAACAATATAGTAAAACACGCTGCGGCACGGGAGTTAAAAATCAGACTGACCAAATATGAATCACATTATGAGTTGTTCATTGTAGACGATGGAAAGGGGTTTGATCTGCAAACTGTTAAACAGGATGGGTTGGGCCTGAGAAATATACGGGAACGGGCCACCCTGATTGGAGCTGATTGTACCATCGTGAGCAATCCCGGTATGGGAACCAAATTAAAAATAAAAATTCCGGTGTATGAAAATGGAAAATAAATACAAAGTACTGCTAGCAGATGATCATGTGTTGCTGCGTGAAGCATTAACCACGATGGTGAACTCTCTCGAAGATTTTGTTGTTACGGCAGGAGTGGATCATGGGCAACAAGTAATTGATGCGTTGAACAATGGACAAAAACCGGATTTGATTATACTGGATTTAAGCATGCCCGTGATGGATGGTTTCGAAACGGCCCGCATTTTAAGTGAACAGTTTCCGGAACAAAAAACATTGATTCTTACGATGTACGATTCTGAAATTGCTCTGATTCGATTGCTGCAAGACGGTGTTAAGGGTTTTTTGAAAAAAGACATACAGCCACGTGAGTTGCGAACTGCCCTGCTTGCAGTAGTGGAAGGCGGGTTCTACTATTCCAGTCAGGCCACCGGAAAACTCGGCAGGATGATCCATACACACCATGTGAACAAAACATCACTGGAAAAATCTTTTTTGAGTGATCGGGAAGTGGAGTTTTTAAAACACGCCTGCACAGATAAAACCTATAAAGAAATAGCCCTGGATATGAAATTGACCCCCCGTGTGGTGGATTGCTGCAGGGATACCTTGTTTGAAAAGCTGGATGTGAAGAACCGGGTAGGATTGGCCATTTACGCCATACGGCATGGACTGGTTCGAGTGTAATGTTATTCAATTAGTTTATTGCGCATTGCATACATAATTAAACCTCCGATGGTTTTGGCATTTACCTTGGTTTTCATGTTTTGACGGATGGTTTCGATTGTGCGCGGACTTAGAAAAACAATTTTTGAAATTTCATCCGTGGTTTTATCTTCTGCCAGTAGTTGAAGTATTTTAATTTCTTTTTCGCTGAAGGTTACCGGTGTATTTGCACCATAGTGTTGTCTTACATTCTTTTTCTGCATCAACTTTCCCATCACAACGCTGTTCACCAATTCATTGAAATAGAAATCATCATTCATACAGGTGAGGATGGCAGAATAAATCTCTTCCGGGTCTGTTGTTTTTGTCAGGAAAGCATTGGCGCCCATTTCCATCATTTTTGAAATCATTTGCTGGTCATCATACATGCTCAAGACAATAATTCGAATATCCTGATATTCTTTACGAATCAATTGAATAGCATTGATGCCATCAATTTCCGGCATCCGGATGTCCATCAGCAACACCTGAGGCTTTTTAATAGAAATTTTATGCATCATGTCTTTGCCATCTTCTGCCTCCCATAACAATTTGAGGTTTTTCTTACCATTCAGGGCCATTTTAATTCCGTCCCTGAAGATTTTATGATCATCTGCAATGGCGTATTTTATTAGGTTTTCAGCTGACATGTGTGTGGGGTTAGTGGGACTAAAATACATTTTTGTTTCATTTTTTAAAATGAATTATATGTATATAAAAAATAATAATATATATAACGTACACATATAATGAAGTAGCAAAAATTATAATAGTAAAATTACGGTGGAATTGAATCGTTATTTTACGATTCCCAATCGTGTAATTACGTTGGCTGATTTTGCGCTTTTGCCCCGGAGTTATTCACACCTAATTTGAGAAAGGAGTATTTTGGTAGAGTTTTCCACAATTTTTAGGCGAAATCGTAAGACTACTACGTATTTTATACTATATTTGAACCGTAAAATTACGTATTTCTTATCGTGCATTTACGTATTTTTAGATGGGCAAATCATCACTTAAATGCTTTGAAACCATTGATTTTATTGAATTGTGCGCTATTCGTATGTTTACGATGGGTAGTCAACCCATTGTGGGAGGGGGTATAAGTGTGGAATTTTACCCTGAAACTATTAACCACACTAAAACGGATTCATTATGTTAATTACACTGGCTTGGACTTTAATGTCGTTGCTTAATGTAGGATTCTAAATTTAGATATTTCGATTCTGTTAGTTATTTTCGTGAGATTAAAACTGACTGAATCTGAAAAGTTTAGAAAACATTACATTAATTTTTGAGTTTCTACCTTTAATCTTTTGTTTGATATTTAGAAAAAAATTATCGACAAGAGGGTTAAAGGTTTTTTTCGTTTATACTATCATTCTTGCAATTTTCGCCACATTTTCGATAGTAAACTTTAATTTCCTTTCGTATAAAAAAATTGGGGCAATAAGCGTAGTATTAAATTTCACTGTTCTAAAAACGTTTGTAGTACTAGAATTTATAATTATCTCGATTTTCTTGTTTTTCAATTATTCTCGCCCCTTAATAAAAAGGATCTTATCAGTTTTTATTGTTGCTTTTCCTTTGTTTGCTTTGATAACTTACTTTACACTGAAAATTACAGAGTTTGACACACTTCCTAGTATTATTGAGTTTTTGATATTAATTTCTTTTCTCGTTTACTTTTTCTATGAGAAGATGCAAACTGTAGTTAATTACCCGCTTTATCAAAACATATCATTTTGGATTTCAGTTGGTTTGTTTTTATACTTTACGGGTAATTTCTTTTTTCTTGTATTCATCTATAGTAGCGATGATAACAATTTCATTTTGCAGATGAAATATATTTATAGTATTGTAACAATCACTAAAAATATAATCCTCGCCTTAGCGTTATTTGGCCATGAGCCTGATAACTCCGAAAATAATCCTGACACCCTTGAATTACCCTCCAATTTGAATTTGGATGAATTTTCCCTAACTAACCTAAAAAACAAGCAGTAGTCATGTTCTTTCTTCAGGTTCAAAGTGATGGTATTCCGAGGTTGATGTTTTTAGGAACGTTGGCCATGTTGATTCTGGCCATTGGTATTATCGTATTCGTCATATTTCACCAGCGAAAGGTAATCCGGTATCAGATGCAGATGAAACAGCTGGAATCGGAGAAGCAGCAGATATTGCTGAATGCTTCTATCCGTTTTCAGGAAGAAGAGCGTCAACGTATTGCAGCCGACTTACACGATGATGCAGGGCCGCTTCTGGCAACAGCACGCTTATACTTGAATGAGAATCTGGTGAATCAGGAAAAGGCACAACAACTTCAAAGCATCCTCAGTGCAAAGCAAATTATTGACGATGCGATACTACTCATCCGCAACATTAGTCATAGTTTGATGCCCCCCACACTGAAAAACTTCGGTCTGGAAAGTGCCACCACCGATCTGTTTCAAAAAATCAGTGGCAGCGGATCGCTGAATGCCAGTGCCCGATTTCATGATTACCGCGAGAGACTGAAAGTAGATCAGGAACTGCTCGTCTTCCGCATCATTCAGGAATTGGTGAATAATATCCTCAAACATAGCCAGGCAGGTTTTATACATCTGACTCAAAATGCCAACGGGAATTATATTTACCTGCGTTTGCATCATGATGGCAAAGGAATTGTTCAATCTGAATTTGAAAAACTGAATCAAACATCACACGGTCTCGGATTAAAAAATATTGCCAGCCGAATGAAAGTGTTGGGGGGAAGAATTTATTTTGAAATTGATTCAAGCCGTACATATTATAAAATTACGCTTGAAATCCCCAAGCAATCTCTGGCATAAAACAGGGCAACAATCGGTTGTTTTCTGATTTCATTTCCATTTACTGAAAGATGTTCTTATTTTTACGGACATATGGTTCCTAATATCATTAAGGTTGCAATTGCCGATGATCACAAGATTTTTAGAAAAGGTGTCATTCTTTCTCTACGTTCGTATACCAACATAAAGTTTGTGATGGAGGCTGATAACGGTGAAGATTTGATTGCCAAAATACCGGAATCGATGCCCGATGTTATTTTGTGTGATTTAAAAATGCCAGTGAAGGATGGTATTGATGCAACCAAAGTGATTTCACGCGAGTTTCCGAATATCCGGGTCATTATATTAACCATGTTTGAAGATGATCGTTTTGTGGGCCATCTGATGGACTGTGGCGCAGCCGGTTATTTATTGAAGAGTACCGATCCCGCAGAAATTAAAAGGGCCATCATGGATGTGATGCGAACAGGTTTTTACCTGAATCCTTTTGTCAACCGCATCCTCATCAAAAAGAATTACAGTAAACAAAAATTCAACCCTTCTCTTACTTCTGAAGTTGTACTCAGCGATCGTGAAAAAGAAGTACTCACCCTGGTGTGTATGGAGTTTACCGCACAGGAAATTGCAGCTAAAATGGATATCAGTGCACGAACCGTAGAAGCAATCAAAGACCGGCTGATGGAACGTTTTGGAGTGAAGAACTCCGTTGGACTGGTTTTCTATGCCATGAAAAACCAGTTGATAGATTAAAACAATCCGAATAAGGTAGAATCAACTTTAGAGATTATCTGCCCTAAGTGCTCTTCGTTTTCTGCAAACTTATTTACATCGGCATCAATAATTAACAGCGGGCCTTCTTTGTAATTTTCAATCCAGTTGTTGTATAATTCATTCAATTTCTTTAGATAATCTAAACGAATATTTTCTTCGTACTCACGGCCCCGCTTTTGAATTTGTCCTACCAGGGTAGGCACAGAAGCTTTCAGGTAAATGAGTAAATCCGGCGGTTGTACCATCGATTTCAACGTTTCAAAAAACCGGTAATAATTGTCGAAATCACGTTTGCCCATCAGGCCCATGTCGTGCAGGTTGGGCGCAAAAATGTTCGCATCTTCGTAAATGGTGCGATCTTGAATGATAGTTTCCGTACCTCGCTGTATTTCGAGCAACTGATTCAAACGGCTGTTGAGGAAGAAGATTTGAAGGTTGAAACTCCAGCGCGGCATGTCTTCGTAAAAATCATTCAGATATGGGTTGTGGTCAACATCTTCAAATTGTGGAATCCATTTATAATGCTTACTGAGCAACTCAGTTAAGGTTGTTTTTCCTGCACCTATGTTACCGGCTACAGCAATATGTTTGGGTTTTTTTGACTTCGCCATGCTTAGAATTTCTGCAATTGAGTAGTTTGAAGAGGATGAAAATAACGAATCTTCGCAGAACAACCACCCACAATATATTAATTACGTAAAATAATTCATGCCCGATACCCTACGTACTTCCCTCAGGGTTTTTATGGCACTCTCTCTTGATTTCTCAGCGCCTTCACGCATTACTTTTTCAAGGTATATTTTGTTGCTCTGAATGCTTTTTGCCTGCTCACGTATAGGAGAGATGAACTTCACCATGCCTTCGGCCAGTGCTGACTTGAAATCACCATATCGAATGGTACAGTCATTATACGCCTGCATAAAATGCGCAGTGGTTTCTGCCGTGCAAACCAATTGCATCAATTGAAAAAGGTTTTTGATTTCTACCGGCATGGGACTATCTTTTTCGGTAGGCCCGGCATCCGTTTTAGATTTCATTACTTTCTTACGAATTAAATCATCATCATCACTTAAATACAGTGTGGCATATTGATTTTCACTCTTGCTCATTTTCCCCGCACCGTCTAATGAGGGTATTTTAATCAGTTCCTGATGGTAATTGAAAGCCTCGGGTTCCGGAAATACCGCTTCATATCTTGTATTGAAACGATGTGCATAATTCCGTGCGATTTCAAGATGCTGTTCCTGATCTTTTCCAACCGGAACAAAACGGGCACGGTGAATCAAAATATCCGCAGCCATCAACACCGGATATGTGAGCAGTCCGGCATTGACATTGTTCGGATTAAGGCGCACCTTATCCTTAAAGGTGGGCGTTTTTTCCAATTCACCCACGTAAGCAAGCGAGTTCAACAGCAGGTACAACTCCGCAATTTCGGGGATATGGCTCTGGCAGTATAGGGCAACTTTTTCAGGGTCTAATCCACAAGCAATATTTTCCGCCAATACCCGATGGATGTTGTTTCTCAGTTCTTTTGTATCCGGATGTGTGGTAAGCGCATGCCAATCGGCCACCATGAAGTAACACCGGAATTCATCCTGCATTTTTACATAATTCTGCACTGCACCAAAATAATTGCCCAGGTGCAGGTATCCCGTAGGTCGTATACCGCTCATCACTATGGGTTTGCCGCCCGTTTCGGGTTGTAAGGTTGTACTCTTTTCCATTGTAAGGCTCAAAGCGCGAAGATAATGCATCCATCAGGTTTACTCGTGTATAATTCCTGCAGCTAACCAATCTAAACCTGTATTTTTGTTATGTTCAAAAATTAAATTTTTCTGTTCCTTATGGATTCTATCATACACCTCGAGCAAATTTTCAAGAGCTATTATCTGGGAAAAAATGAATTGCCGGTTTTAAAAGGGATTTCGCTCGATATCCATCGGAATGAATATGTTGCATTGATGGGCCCGAGTGGTTCAGGAAAATCTACCCTGATGAATATTTTAGGTTGTTTGGATTCTCCCACTCAAGGGCGTTATATTTTGAATGGGAGTGATGTGAGCAGGATGGAGGACGATGAACTTGCCGCCATTCGGAATAAGGAAATTGGATTTGTATTTCAACAGTTCAACTTACTGCCGCGGTTAACCGCTGCTGAAAACGTGGCGTTACCACTGGTATATGGAGGCGTGAGCCGAAAGGAAAGAACGGAACGCGCAGCGGAGGTGTTGAAAAAAGTAAATCTGGATGACCGTATGCACCACAAACCCAATGAACTCAGTGGTGGACAATGCCAGCGTGTGGCTATTGCCCGTGCGCTGATTAATAATCCCTCCATCATCCTGGCAGATGAACCTACAGGTAATCTTGACACTAAAACATCTTACGAAATCATGGATATTTTAGGCAATATCCATCATGACGGCAACACAGTTATCATTGTAACGCACGAAGATGATATCTCAAAATATTGCCATCGCATAATACGGCTAAGGGATGGAATAGTGGAAACAGACAGGAAAAATGAAACTCCGAGTACTTTTACATTAAAAACTATACATTCATAAACACATGTCATTTAAGATTTATACAAAAACCGGCGATTTTGGTAAAACCAGTTTAATTGGAGGAACTAAGGTGCCTAAAAGCCATATCCGCATCGAAAGTTATGGAACAGTAGATGAACTAAACGCCCATTTGGGGATGGTGGCAGATTGGTTTCCTGACCGCGCGATGGTTCCGGTATTAAGGGAAATCCAGGACCGCCTTTTTACAATAGGATCCTGGCTGGCCTGTGATCCGGAGAAAGATACCAAGATGCCTATTCCTGATTTGCTGGAATCGGATATATTATACCTGGAACAGCAAATTGACTGGATGGATGCCCAATTACCGGAGATGAAATCGTTTATCATACCGGGGGGGCATCAGGCTATTTCCGCTACCCACATTGCGCGTTGTGTGTGCAGGCGTACCGAGCGTATTTGCGTGCACATGCAGGAAATTGACATGGTTATTTCGCCGCTGATTATTAAATACCTGAACCGGTTGAGCGACTTTCTGTTTATGCTGTCGCGTTATGCCGGTAAATGCCTGCAAATTGAAGATATTCCCTGGAGGGCGAGGGTATAAAAATCAGAATATCCGTTCAAAACAGCACGTTTGAAAATAGTTTTTCCTTACCTTTGCACCCCTATAAAGTTCAGGCGAGGTAGCTCAGTTGGTTAGAGCATCGGATTCATAACCCGAAGGTCGGCAGTTCAAGTCTGCTCCTCGCTACCAATACCACTCATTCTGAGTGGTTTTTTTTTTAGTGTAATCAACGCGTTTTAACATCTTTCTGTTAAAATTTATTACTTCGCCTGGATAGGTGTGTAAGGTAGCCCAAGAGATTAAGGGCGCTATTTTTTCAAGTGTATGCAATACAGTGTACTCTCAGTAAACTACTTACGCTTTTCCTTTTTCTTTCCCAGAAACTTAATAAATGCGGTGCCGGCATCCATTTCATGAGCCAACTGAGCAATGGTGCGGGTTTCGAACAGTTGTATCAGTTGCTCTTTTATTTTTTTGTATGATGCGTGCATCGGACAAGGCTTTAACTCATTGCAGGTGTGCAAACCCAGCACACATTTAGACAGGATATGGTCTTCGTTCATGGCTGTTAGTATAGCCCTCACCGGTAGTTTGCGGTGTTGTTCGGTCATGTAAAATCCGCCTTGCGGCCCGGTTACGGATTGTATGATACGGTTGTCTTTGCGGAGGATTTGTAAAATCTTTGCGGTGAAGGAACGGGGAGATCCAATGGCACCGGATATTTCCTCTATACTGATTTTGTTTTCAGGGGATCCTTTTTGTGCGATGTAAATGACGGCACGCAACGCATACTCAGTAGCTTTTGAAAACATATAATGAGGTTGATGGGTAAAGTTAATGGTTTAATGCCACAGCATCTGAATGATGCCATGTAGCCAATGAGCCTTGGGTTTCATATAGCTTCAGGCAAACAAGTCGTACAGGGGGTGGCAATACTCCTGATAATAGTTGACGAATGTATATCAGCAGATTTTCTGCAGAAGGTTCTGCAGGTAAAACTAAAAGATTTTCTTCCCCGGATAAACACGGACGATCCTGAAGGTACCTGGCCGAGAGGATAAGGGCGTGATCCAGTTTGTTCAGTACACTGTCTGAAACCATTTTTTTTAGTTCTTTAAAATCCAGCAGAATGCCCGGAGCGGGAATATACTCATTGCCCTGACACACAGTACTAACGGTAATTATTAAACGATAGGAGTGGCCGTGGATGTGCTTGCAGGGGCCATCATACCCATACAAAGCGTGTGCCGCCTCAAAATGAAATACTTTGCTGATGTTCATTCGGTTATTTTTAGGAAGTATGGAGTGATGCCCTTCTTCTGTTGTATAATATCCCCATTCGCTTTTTTACACGTATCCGTTGTACGAAGTATTGTTTCAATACAGGGAGTAACATCATCCACATACCCGCCGTGAGGGTAACGCCGGTTATCATGAACAGTATGAAATAGGGGCGTAGCGATTGCATCATCGTGCTGAAGGGAATCTCCGGATGGTGCACCTGCCACCAGGCTTTCAGGATACCGGCAACAATTAAACTGACCCAAAAGATAATCAGTGAAACATTGCTTATCCAAAATCCGGGCAACAAATACCGGTTGTAATTTTTAATTTTTCGAATCACCGGATTCAATTGATCAAACACCACCGCCAGCAACAAAAATGTATTGATACCAATCGTGGCCCCCATGGTATGAGCAACGGTAATGTGCGTTCCATGTGTGTACACATTGATTGCGGGAACCGACATTGCAATGGCCAATAAGAGCGTTAGAAAAATCCATACATCAGCCGCTACATAAAATCGGAATCCCGATTGATGGAAGTGCTTCTTGTTTTCTTTAACCGACCGGCGCCAGAGGAAGATAATGCGGCCTATTAACAGAAGTTCGGTCATACTTACCAGATAGCTTACATGCTTAATGTATCCGTGTGTAGGTACTGTATAGATGTGATGCCCCCAGTTAAACATCAGATTGAACAGCCCGAGAAAGTAAATAGCAAATCCTATTTTGGAAAAGCTGTAGGTTGTTGTTCCGCTCATTTTATCCATGAGGTATATACCGCAACCGTATATCAGCATATTCCATGATCCTACCATCGAACCATATGATTTCCATTGAATGGTTAGATCATTGACTACATTGTTTCTAAAGTAAGGAATCAACCATGCATACGATTCAATGTAGGTTATGAGAAAAAATACAAATCCCGTAAACCACATCCATACATATACCGGTTGTTTTTTAATGGTGCCTGTGGTTTTGAAAAAATTAAACAAACAAAGGATCCAGGAGATCAGAATCGGCAAAGCCAGTATCGGATGAAACTCCCAGTATTCCCTCCCGCCGAAAATACCCAGTATATAAGTGATGAGTATGAACAGCACGGACAAAACAAACAATGCCCATTGCCATTTCAATAGTTTTACAGAGTATATTTTTTTTCCGGTGTGCTCCTGTGCATAATACAAGGTGCAGCCTACTGCAGTTATGATAATCCAAAACACCACCGACGATACGTGTAACGGACGGATGCGTTCGAAGGAAAGTTGCGATTTAAATAAGCCGGGAATAACGTATTGAAACGCTCCGATAATGCCCCAACACATTCCTGTGAGTAACAGTATGATACCCACAATCAGGAATGCAGCAGTGGGGTTGCTTTTATTGTTCAATGGTACCATTCAGGTGGAGTTTAAAAGAGGAAGGAGAGGCTATACCGGTTCTGTCCATATCTTCCATGTATGCAAGGAGGGCCTCCATTTCTTCGTTGTTCATGTTGAAGTCAGGCATCACATTGGTGCCGCTTTCCAGAAATGCTTTTATGTAAGCCGGCCCCTTGAGCGAATATGTATTGGTAAGATCAGGCCCTAGATACCCTCCGAGTCCGTACACCTGATGACAGGCAATGCAATTGTACGATTGCCAGAGTTTTTTTCCTTTTTCAACCTGTATATGCTGTTCAACATTCGCCTGAGGAAGATCCGTATAAATATGAATGGAGTATCCCGCATACCCGGTAACAAGCAACAGAGCAATCAAGGCTTTATGTGATTCACGAAACATGATAAATAAATAAGGACAAAAATATCCTTAATTACTATATTTGCAAAAATAATTTGATAGGATGATGCAATCAGCTAAAGAGAAGCCACTGGTTTATTCCTGCTCGGGTTGTTCGTCAGCTGCACAAATGGCCAATGATCTGGCTTTGAAGTTGGACCGGCAGGGTGTTGCGGAGATGTCATGTATCGCCGGTGTGGGAGGGCATGTGAAGCCGTTGGTTGTAACGGCTACATCAGGAAGAAGGATGATTGTACTGGATGGATGTGTGCTGGCCTGTGCTAAAGCATGTTTACAACAACATGGAGTGGTGCCAACAGTGCACTTTAATCTATCTAAGTTTGGTGTGAAAAAAGTGAAGAACGAAACATATTGCCCACAGCAATCGGAAGAGGTATATGACCAATTGCTTCAACAAATCAATACATTATGAACAACATCATTCAAACATTCTTACAAAAACAACATATAGCTTCTATATGTGGCGTACACACAAATAGTACACCATTTATATTCAGTTGTTTTTACGTGGTGCAGTATAATGTCTTACTGTTTAAATCAAGCCCCCATTCAAATCATATAGAGTCGATGCATTTACATGCAGCTATAGCAGGCACCGTAATAGCAAACCAAAAAAATGCGTTACGTTTCAGTGGAGCGCAGTTTGAAGGACATTTTTTAGGTTCAGCGAAAGTGCATGGAATTGAAACTTCCTCATACTATGCACAACACCCACTGGCGGTAGCCATTCCCGGTGAAATATATGCAGTGGAACTCACCGGAATCAAACTTACGGAACATACGTTGGGTGTGATGAAAAAGCATGTATGGATGGCCCATATGGAGTTAAAACAGTCTGATTAAATGGTTCTCTATCTCCATCATCGAATATACCTCGAACCAATATCCTGCAGATGGAGATCAGTTCGAGTTATGAAGCGTACTCACTTATCAGATGATGAATCGGCCATTTTTATCCGGTAAAATATCCGGACTTCCGTCTGTTTATGATTTAATATAAAACAATGTACAACCTAAGTCGGATGTTACTTTTTCTTATGAGGAGGTTCGTATATCAATCGAATGAAAGTGCTGAACCGTTCATTTTCCCGGCTAATAGGTATACCTGTTACAATACCCACCAGTAAATGATCGGTAATACCTACACGCATTTGTGGCCGGATGGTCATGTCGAAATCATTTCCATCAACCGTTTTATTCAACTCTACCCCAATAAAGTTTCGGGTTCCGGTAATCATATAATGAAAGTTAGAATTGATTTGCCATGATGTATGGGTAGCATTGTTTTTGAAATGATGCATGATAGCAGGTCCGGTGTACAGCAAGGTGTGGAAATGATTCCCCCAACGTTTTGCTGCAACAAAAAACGGGTTATAGACATTTCCTTCAATCCATGTGTAGTTCTTGTATCGATTGAATGTAGTTAGCTCGAATTCATGTATATACCCGAATGCCAGGGAGGTTTTATTCTTTTCTGAAACAACGAAGGTGTACTGGCCGGCTAATTTGAGGCTGTTGAGTTTACTCGCGAGGGCTGTTGCATGATTCGAAGTTGGATAATAGATGGAGAAGGGTAATTCAATTTCTAATCCCAACCGATCTATTGGCGCCCATTCGTATTCAACCAGCGCGGTGTATTTGTCGTATTCGTTGTTATCGGTTAACCCCAATCCCACATTCCATTCTTTTTCACCTTTACGCGCTCCTAAATCCCTGATCAAATCAATATACAATGGTTCGGCATGTAAAACTTTGGCGGGTTTTTTACTTTTTTCAACTTCGTTGATGTACAGACTGTCGTTATATTCATTCCTGTCGTGAGGGGTTTGCTGTCCAAACGCATGCATCATCATACCATTCCAAATACTCAAAAAAATAAATACCTTCATGTACATTTTTTATATGATTGAAAATTTTGGAAAGGGCAAGTATACTAACAGACGGTGAAGTAGATGTATTGGAATTTTTTTTTTGCAGTGTTTTAACAGCCGGTAAATGTTGTTTGAATGAATGGATACATGTATGAAAAAAGTGATCTATAGTGGCGTGGTTGTATGTTTAGTATTGGCTTTATGGTATGCATTATCTGCTGATTTCCGACAAGCCGTATATTATCAGTATTACACCCGCATCAAACACCCTGAAATTGCAGGCGGACCCTGTGGTCCTAATTGTGACGGATACATCGATCAACAACCAACCGGAAATTCAGATACATTGCCGCTATTCGCAAATCAAGAAGTAGATAGGATGTTGCTCACCGGAACTATTTATGATTATCATGGTAATCCTGCAGAAGGCGTTTTGTTGTATGTTTTTCACACAGATTCTAACGGCATTTATTTAAAGTCTCAAGATGCAAAAGGGGCGGAGGCTTTGAACGGATATATCAGAGGCTGGATACTAACGGAGAAGGATGGACGCTATTATTTTTACACCAATAAGCCGGGTGCCTATCCTGATGGCATTCACAATGCTCACATACATTGTATAGTGAAGGAACCGGAGGTAAATGTGTATGCTTTGCCGGATTTTGTTTTTAAAGACGATCCATTGCTAAGCAAAAAAGAATTGAATAGAACTCAGCAAGAGAATGGAGGTGTGGTACGAGACAGTACAATAGCAGATTTCCCATATCTCGTTTATGTGCGAGATATCTACCTTGGAAAAAAGGTTGTGAACTATCCAAAGAAAAAAAAGAGGTGAGTTTTAAGTTCACCTCTTTCGTTATTACATTTCAGAAAAATACTGATGGAAGTATGGGATGGTTTCAATTCCCTTGTAGAAGTTTTCTACATTGAATTTTTCGTTCGGGCTATGCAGGTTATCACTGTCTAATCCAAATCCCATAAATACAATTTTAACCCCAAGTTCTTTTTCAAACAATGCGCAAATGGGAATACTTCCGCCACCACGAACCGGAATAGGTTCTTTACCAAAGGTAGCTTGCATGGCTTTGGCAGCCGCCTGATATGCCGTGCTGTTGATAGGGGTCATGTATGGCTCCCCTCCGTGATGTAATTCTGCTTTCACGGTAATATAGGGGGGAGCAGATTTTTCCAGATGTTGAATGAGCAATTGTGTTATTTTATCAGATTGCTGATTAGGCACCAACCGCGCAGAAATTTTGGCATAGGCTTTTGAAGGCAATACGGTTTTAGCACCTTCACCAATATAACCTCCCCAGATGCCGTTCACTTCTAACGTGGGACGAATACCTGTTCTTTCGTTGGTTGTATATCCTTTTTCTCCCCATAAAGCTTTTACACCTAAGTCTTTTTTATATTCCTCTTCATCATAGGGGGCTTTTGCAAGGAGTGCTCTTTCTTCCTCTGACGATTCAACTACATCATCATAAAAACCGGGAATGGTGATATGGTTGTTTTCATCATGCATAGACGCAATCATTTTGGCAAGGATGGTGATGGGGTTGGCAACGGCTCCTCCATATACTCCACTGTGTAGGTCGCGGTTAGGACCTGTAACTTCTACTTCAATATAGCTGAGTCCGCGCATACCAATATCAATACTGGGGGTATCCAGGCTAATCATGGCGCTGTCGCTGATCAGAATGCAATCTGCTTTCAGCAAATCTTTATGTTCTTTAACGAATTTACCGAGGTTAGGTGATCCCACTTCTTCTTCTCCTTCAATACAAAATTTAATATTGGTAGGAAGGGTGTTTGTTTTCACCATCGTTTCCAGTGCCTTTACGTGCATGTAAAACTGGCCTTTATCATCACAACTACCCCGTGCAAAAATTTTACCGTCTTTAATTACCGGATCAAAAGGGCCGCTATGCCAAAGCTCCAATGGTTCCGCGGGTTGCACATCGTAGTGTCCGTAGACCAACACAGTAGGTTTAGAAGGGTCAATGATTTTTTCACCATACACCACGGGATGCCCATCGGTAGGATATATTTCTGCTTTATCGGCACCGGCTTCCAGTAAACTTTTTTTCACTGCTTCAGCACAACGCAGCATATCGGCTTTATGTTCTGATTTCGCGCTTACACTGGGAATGCGCAACAAATCAAGTAATTCGTTCAGGAAGGCCTCTTTATTTTTTTCCTGATAATCTTTCCAAACCTGCATAAGTAAATTTTTATTTAGATGAACGAAAATTGGTTATTTAAAATGAGTAGATGTATTGCGCATTATCCATCAGGACATGAGTGCGGTGTATCGCTGAGATACATAATCCCAGTTTACCACTTTCCACCAATGGGCAATGTAATCGGCGCGTTTATTCTGATATTTCAGGTAGTAAGCATGTTCCCACACATCCAGACCGAGTAAAGGTGTACCTTTTATTTCACTCACATTCATTAAAGGATTATCCTGATTGGGTGTGCTGCCAATCATCAATGTTTTCGCATTATTCATATACAGCCAGGCCCATCCACTTCCAAACCTGCCGGAAGCAGCATTGGCAAATTGCAGTTTAAACTGTTCGAAAGAACCAAATGTATTTTCAATGGCCGCCAGTAGTGTGCCGGTAGGGGCATTCTGTTCACGTTTTGGACGCATACATTTCCAGAACAATTCATGATTGTAATGCCCGCCTGCATTGTTGCGCATTTTGGTAGTATAGCGTGAAATGTTCGGTAATAAATCCTCCATACTCGTTTCGGAGGAAACACCCTCAGCTGAAGCTGCTTCAATCAGGTTTTTAGAATATCCTGCAGCATGGCGGTTGTAATGAATGTCCATTGTTTGAGTATCAATCACATCTTCCAAAGCAGAAAATGCGTATGGAAGGGGTTGCTGTGCCATCCCGGTTTTAAACGTGGTTACTATCGTTTTTTTTGAGGTAGCACAGGATGAAAGTAATTCGGGGATAGATGCAGTCGCTATTCCGGCTACCAACATACCTTTCAGTCCGCTTCCTAAAAATTTTCTTCTGTTATACTGTTGTGGCATAATAAAATATTTTATTTGGATGATGGAGTAAATACTTTTTTTATCCTTTTCGCAAAACGTGTGTACGCTTCTTTATTGAACACCTGAGAATCGGTCATGGCCTTATAGGTTAGCAATGCACCAATGGGTGTGAGTACCAGAACCGATAACCACATACCCAGGAACGGACTGGAAATATCTTCCCGTACGAATTTTTCACCAAACATATTCAACAGGTGAAAGATCAGGAAGAATATGATGGCCACTACCAGAGGCATTCCAAAACCGCCTTTGCGTATGATAGATCCTAACGGCGCACCAATGAAAAATAAGATCAAACAGGCAAAAGACATTGAATATTTTCTGTGCCATTCCATTTTCGTCATACGGATTTGATCTGTTGTGGATCGGGTTTCGGTGATATTAAACGCTATAAAGTTACGGATATCACCGGCGATATGGTACGAGCGTGAATAGATGGCCTTTTTCAGTGAATCAGGGATGATACTTTCGGTTACGGTAATGATTTTGTCTTTACTCACGCTATCGGATACACGCAAATAGGGCAAATTGTAATCCACCACATTTTTACGGTAGTAAACGGCTGTATCGCGCAGGTGTTCCAGCGAATCAATGTTTTTGTTCAGTTGTCGTGCACTCAACATTTTTTGTCCGCCCTTATACAGGCTATCACTGGTATTTGCTTTTTTGAGCGAGGTGAGATCGAATAGTTTTTTGAAAGATTTAAAACTGAGGCGGATGAATTCTGTGGTGCTGTCTCCCGGGAAACCCCTTTCCTGATAGCGGTTTCCGTTCATGAGGTGAAATTCAAGGTAATTGTTATCAGGAGAAACGCTCATCACTCCCTGATCGGCAATAATGGAATTGTCTTGTAACGGATTGCCGTGTTCATAAATTAATACACCGTGGATGGTTTTTCCATCGCGGTCTTTCTTATCAACCTTTATGGCATAGTTGGGAATATGGCCGAAGAAAACACCCTCTTTTAAATCGAACGCCGGTTTTTTGTAAAAGATATCATTGTATAACGCTGCAAACTTCAGGTTAGCCACCGGGATGATGTGGTTTCCGAAAATAAATGACACGCCGCTGAGCAGTATGGCCACCACAATGAGCGGTTTCATGAATCGTAACAATGAAATGCCGGAAGATTTTACCGCAACCAGTTCAAAAGATTCACCCAGGTTACCAAAGGCCATGATAGAGGCAATCAGAATAGCGATGGGCAATGCAAGTACCAACAGGGAAGCGCTGGCATACCAGAGAAACTGACCAATGGTTCCAAAATCGAGTCCTTTACCTACAAGGTCATCCACATACTTCCACAAAATCTGCATCATCAGTACAAACCAGGTAATGAAAAACGTGGCGATAAACGGCCCAATGAACGATTTCAATACCAGTTTGTCTAACTTCTTTATCATGCAAACCTGCTTAAAGATGTGCGGGTGTACAAAAGTAACCCTTTCTGTTTACTGAACAGGTACATGAATATTGCCATCGGGGAGGAACGTGGAGTTAACTGCCAATCCTGTGGAAAAGGTCTTTCACCTGGTATTCCCAAAGTTGGCTCTGATCTTTGATGTCTTTTTTGTCGGCAAAATCCTTAATCACCAAAATTGTTTGGTTGGTAACTTCTGATTTATCAATACAAAACTCAAAGTATTCATCCTTGGCCATGTGCTTCCAACGAAATCGGATAAACTTATTTTCTTCCATTTCCAGCAAGTCGGCTTTTTCAACCGTGCCATTCCATGAAAAGCTGTATTCACCATCTTTTTCATCCACTGCGTCGGCAAACCATTCCTGTAAACCCGAGGGCTGACTTAAAAATTCGAACAATATTCCGGGTGAACAGCGAACAGGATATTCGAGCGTATATAATACTTTCTTACTC
>ENA-UOUJ01000697-UOUJ01000697.1-activated-sludge-metagenome-genome-assembly--contig:-NODE-697-length-20660-cov-7.683718_pt1 | contig 20660 bp, 19 predicted proteins | sample MGYA00249839_ERZ747224 | MGnify/ENA primary metagenome ERZ747224 (study PRJEB28782, sample SAMN03220277) | activated sludge metagenome | biome: wastewater; feature: sewage sludge; material...
GTGCCGGACGGCGCGGTGGCCGTGACGGGTGGCACGGCTGTCGTGACGGGCACGGGGGCCCCCTTGGGGGATTCCACGGGTGGGGTGCCGGGTGGCGCGGTGGTCGTGACGGACGCGGCGGCCCGCGCCGACGACAGCCCGGCCCGCCGGCTCGTGGACGAGGTGGCCGAGGACCTCGACGACACCGAACTGGCCTGGCTGACCCGGGCGGTGGGCCTGGACGCGGTGGCATGGCAGGAACAATTCGGCGTGGCCCGGGACGTCTCCGGCCTGACGGCCGAGCGCAACGTGCTGCGGTACCTGCCGGTGCCCGTCCTGATCCGCTGGGAGTCCGGGCCGTTGGCGCACCTGCTGCGCGTGCTCGCCGCCGGACTGCGCGCGGGCGGGCCGCTGACCCTGAGCACCCCCGAGCCGCTGGCCGCCGAGGTGCTGGACTTCCTGGTCGAGTCCGGGGCGCCCGTGGACGTCCAGGTGGAGACGACCTCCGCCTTCCACGCCCGCGCCCGCCAGCTGGCCCAGCTGCCACCTTCGGCCGAGGGCAGCGGCGATCCCCGGGTGCGGATGGTCCTGGACTGGGGGGCGAGTCCCGCCGGCGGCGACGCGGATGCGGCCGGTACCGTCGAGATCGGCGGGGAGGTCGCTGCGGAACAGTCCCGGGCCGCCGTCCTCGCCCTGCACGAGGCGGTGGACGGCTCGCCGGACCTGGCCGTCTACGCCGGGCCGGTGGTGTCCGCGGGGGACGTGGAGCTGCTGCCCTTCCTGCACGAGCAGGCGATCTCCATCACCGCCCACCGCTTCGGCACCCCGGACCACCTCACCGACGACCTGCTCTGACCCCGCCGCGGGCTCGCCCGCCGATCCGTCCGCCGGTCCTGCCGCTGGATCCGGCAGGCTCCGGGCGGCTCCGGGCGTTCGTCATGCCCTGCTGGACATCTCCTCCCGGTTGCCAGGATGAGATGTCCAGCAGGGCATGATTCGACGTGGCAGGAACTGACCGGCATGACCCTACCGGTGGGTAACATCTCGTGCGAGCATGGTCCCATGCACCTGCTCTTGCGCACCCTGCTGCTGCTCATCACCTCCCGGCGCCGCTCCCGGTTGAGCATCTGGGACAGTTCCTCCCTGCCGCTGAGGGCCCTGCCCACGGACATCGACATCGCGATGCACGTCAACAACGGCATGTACCTCTCCCTCATGGACCTGGGCCGGTTCGACCTGATGGTCCGCTCGGGTGCGTGGGACCTGTTCCGCCGCAAGGGGTGGACCCCGGTGGTGCAGGCCGAGCAGATCGCGTTCCGCGCGTCGATCACCCTGTGGCAGGGATACTCGCTCGAGACCCGCATCATCGGGCTGGACGACAAGTGCATCTGGCTCGAGCAGCGCTTCGTCGTGGACGGTCAGGTCTGCGCCCGGGGTTACGTGGCCTCGCGCCTCGTCGGCCCCGACGGGCCCGTGTCCAACGAGGAGATCATCGCCGCGGTCCGCGACGGGCTCGGTGAGGACGTCCCGGCGGACCTGGTCCTGCCGGAGTGGCTGCACGAGTGGCGCGTCGACGTCGCCCTGCCCGGGTCCCGTCGTCCGGCCCCGCACCTCTGGTGAGCCTCCCGGCGGCGGGCGACACCCGGCCCCGTGTCACCGACGCCCACCCCATGTGACGCCGGCACGTGCCCCCCCTGTGGCGCCTGCGCCCCCTGTGATGTCGGGGCCTCCCGTGACGTTGGCACCCGCCCCATGTGACACAGCGCCCAGCGGTGGCACCATGGGGGGATGAACAACCGCCTGCTGATCATCGGTGGACTGGTGATCCTGCTCTTCGTCCTGGTGGTCGCCTACCTCGTCGGCCTCTGGGCCTGGATCGTCCTCGGCGTGATCGTGCTGCTGCTGCTCGTGCTGGCGGTGTGGGACATGACGCAGCGCCGGCACTCGATCCTGCGGAACTTCCCGGTGATCGGCCACGCCCGCTACCTGCTGGAGTCGATCCGCCCGGAGATCCAGCAGTACTTCATCGAGCGGAACGTGGACGGCAAGCCCTTCGACCGGGACGCGCGGTCCCTGGTCTACTCCCGGTCCAAGGGCCAGGACGACCACAAGGCCTTCGGCACCGAGCGTGACACCAACCGGATCGGCTACGAGTACCTGCTGCACTCCACGGCCCCCGTCCCGACCCCCCAGCCCCTGCCCACGGTCCGCATCGGCGGCCCGGACTGCCTCCAGCCCTACGACATCTCCCTGCTGAACATCTCCTCGATGTCCTTCGGCTCGCTGTCCAAGAACGCGGTCCTGGCCATGAACAAGGGCGCCGGCATGGGCGGGTTCATCCACGAGACCGGTGAGGGCGGGCTGACCAAGTTCCACCGCGGCAACGGGGCGGACCTGTTCTGGGAGATCGGCTCGGGCTACTTCGGCTGCCGGACCGACGACGGCCACTTCAACCCGGAGCGGTTCGCCGAGAAGGCACGGTTGCCCGAGGTCAAGGGCATCACCATCAAGCTCTCCCAGGGCGCCAAGCCCGGGCTGGGCGGTGTGCTGCCGGCGGCCAAGGTCACCGAGGAGATCGCCGAGGCCCGCGAGGTGCCGGTCGGCGTGGACTGCATCTCCCCGGCCTCGCACTCCGCCTTCCACACCCCGCGGGAGATGGTGCGGTTCATCGGGCGGCTCCGCGAGCTCTCCGGCGGCAAGCCGATCGGCATCAAGTTCTGCGTCGGCTCCCGCACGGACGTGCTGGCGATGTGCAAGGCGATGTGGGCCGAGCGGATAGCCCCGGACTACATCATCATCGACGGTTCGGAGGGCGGCACCGGCGCGGCCGCGCTCGAGTACCAGGACAACGTGGGCACCCCGCTGACCGAGGGGCTGATGCTGGTGCACAACGCCCTGGTGGGCACCGGCCTGCGGCACATGATCAAGATCGGGGCGGCCGGGAAGATCATCTCCGGCTCGGACATCGTCAAGCGGCTGATCCAGGGCGCGGACTTCACCATGAGCGCTAGGGCCATGATGATGGCCACCGGCTGCATCCAGGCCCAGAAGTGCCACACCAACCACTGCCCGGTGGGGGTGGCCACCCAGAACCCGCGGCTCGTGCGCGCCCTGGACGTGGAGGACAAGTCCCACCGCGTGCACAACTACCACAAGCTCACCGTGCGCGAGGCGGTGCAGATGATGGCCTCGATGGGGGTCTCGAACCCGTCCCAGCTCACCACGAGGATGCTGCGGCGGCGCGTGGACCACCTGACCACCCGGTCCTACGCCTCGATCTACCACTGGCTGCGCGAGGACGAACTGCTCACCGACCCGCCGCGCGGCTGGGCCGCCGACTGGGCCGAGGCGGACCCGGACCACTTCGGCGAGCACGCGCCCCTGCCCTCCGCGGCCGGACCGCAGTGGCGCGACGAGCTGACCGTGGAGACCTCCGCACTGCCCCTGCGGGACCTGCGGCTGGCGGCCCTCGCGCGCCAGGCCGAGGACACCGGTGGGCCGGGCGCGGGGGAGGGGCCCGACGGCGGCGCGGCACCCCGCGAGAAGGTCCCGGTGGGCGCCGGGACGGGGGCCGGCGGGACCGCCACGAAGGACCGCCCGGGTGCCGGCCGCAGTGCCGCCGAGGGCGGGGGCCGGGGCGCGGACGAGGGCGTGCCGCAACCGCGCACCGGCGGCCTCGCCCCGGTGCGCGATGCCAGCCCGGCCACCGAGGGCACGCAGCAGGACCGCGGTACCCGGCGCGCCCAGACGGGGTCCACGCCCGTGGTCAGCGACGCGCCCCGCCCGGAGGGGCTTCCCGGCGACTGACGGCCCGGGTCAGGTGAGCGGGGCCGGGGCGATCCGGTCCGCGAGCCCTAGGGTCACGGTGACGAAGGCCCGCCCCGGGGCCGGGAGCCGCCGGCGCTCGGACCAGCCGATGGCCGCGCGCTCCAGGTGGGGCACCGGGTCCAGCGGGACGCAGGCCACGGGCAGGCCCTCGTAGGACACGTCCTGCCGGGGGCGCTGGATGAAGACGGAGTATCCCAGTCCGCGGGCGACGAGGGACCGGATCAGCTCGAAGCCGGGCGTGGTCAGGCGGACCGTGGGCGTCACGCCGTGGTGGGCGAAGTAGGACAGGATGTCCTCGGTGCTGGGGGAGACGTCCATGAGCAGCAGGGGCTCGTCCGCCAGCTCGGTGATCGGTGCCCGGCCGGCGCGGGCCAGCCGGTGGTCCGCCGGGAGCAGGGCGTACATGGTGGTGTCGTACAGGGGCGCGGACTGCACCCCCGGCAGGGCATGGAGGTTGTAGGCGAGCACGACGTCCAGGACTCCGTGGCCCAACTGCTCCACGAGCTCACGGCGGCCGCCGGTGGTGACGGACACGGTGACGTCGGGGTGCCGGCGGGAGAACTCGGACCACAGCAGGGGCAGGGCGGTCGGGGCCAGCGAACCGAAGCACCCGACGGCGAGGGTGCCTCCCAGCGCGCGCTCGCCGTCGATCTCCTCCAGCTCGCGCGCCTGGTCGAGGACGGACTGGGCCCGGGCCAGGAAGTCCTGTCCCGAGAGGGTCAGGACGACGCCCTCGGCCTTGCTCCGCCGGCACAGCACCGTCCCCGTGATGCGGTCCAGGGCGTCCAGGGCCTCGGTCACGGAGGTCCTGGACACCCTCAGCCGGGCCGCCGCGGCGCTGATGCTGCCGGTCTGGGCCACCGCGCAGAAGTGCTCGAGCTGGCGCAGGGTCACTCGCAACGGTCCTCGGCTTCCCGCCGGGTCCGCCCGGCGTGGTCAGCGGAGCTCGCCGCGGGCGGTCTCCGGCATCCTGATGATGACCACCACGCTAATCAGGCACAGGGCGATCATGTAGCCCACGAACACCCCGTGCATCCCGATGCTGGACAGCCAGGTGTTCAGGTACGGGGCGGTGCCCCCGAAGATCGCCCCGGAGGTGGCGTAGCCGATCCCGATCAGGGTGGCACGCAGGCGGGTGGGCACCAGTTCGGCGAACACCGCACCCAGCGGCGCGCAGTTGGCGGCCAGCAGGACGGACCCCGCGGCCATCGCGAGGAACAGCAGGACCGGACTGGGGCCCAGCATCCACTCCAGCGGGAAGGCCAGCAGCGCGAACCCCGCGGCGAAGACCAGCAGCACCGGTCGACGGCCGAACCGGTCCGAGAGCCACCCCATGACGGGGATGGCCACCAGGAAGACCGCCTGTCCGCACAGTCCGGCCACCAGCGAGGCGTTCGGGTCCATGCCGAACTCCCGGGACGCGTAACCGGGCGCGAAGATGAACCAGGTGTAGAACGCCACCACCCCGGAGATGGTCAGCCCGATGATCTGCAGCAGCGGCCTCCACTCGCGGCAGAGCTCGCCGACGACCTCCCGCAGGGACCGGCGCCGCTCCCCGTGCTGTGCCGTGTCCTGGGCCTTGCGCTCGGTGTGCACCTCCGACTCGTTCATCGTCTTGCGGATGTAGAGGGCGTACAGGCCGAGCACGGCCGCCACGGCGAACGGGATGCGCCAGCCGAACCCCGCCATCTGCTCCTCGGTCAGCAGGGCGGTCAGCAGCACGCCGATGCTGGTGGCCAGCATGGTGCCCACGCCCACGCCCAGCCACGGGGTGGAGGCCCACACGCCCCGGCGGTCCCGCGGGGCGATCTCGGCCAGGTAGGTGAAGGCGCTGCCCGTCTCACCGCCGTGGGACAGGCCCTGGACGAGCCGCGCCACGAGCAGGACGACACCGGCGAACACGCCCACGGCGTCGAAGGTCGGGGCCACGGCGATCAGCAGCGAACCGGCCGAGGCCAGCAGGATGGCCAGCGTCAGGCTGAACTTGCGGCCCTTCTCATCGGCCAGCCGGCCGAAGAGCCACCCGCCGACCGGACGCATGAGGAAGCCCACCGCGAACACCGCCAGGGTGGACAGCAGGCTGGAGACCGGATTCTCGGCCCGGAAGAACTGGGCGGCGAAGAACGGGGCGAAGATCGCGTAGATGTTCCAGTCGAACCATTCCAGCGCGTTCCCGATGTTGACGGCGACGAGGTCCCGCCCCCGGCCGGACCGGCGGGGCGCCCGGTCCAGGGGCTGGTGAGAGGTGACGGTGCTGTGAGTCATGTCACCCAGTCTCTGCCCGAATCGTTGACATCTTCAATGGACATCTGCGTGCATCGCATGCACACCGGATGTGCATGGCCCCCCGGGCCGGCCCGCCCTACGCTGGCTTCCATGACCCAGACCCCCACCCTGCCCGAACCGGCCGCACCCTCCGGGGCGGTCACCCCCACGCCTCCGCACCTGGAGTTCCTGGCCAGCCTCGCCGTCGAGGTCTCAGCCCCCGTGGAGGTGGGCCGGACGCGCACCGGGTTGCGGCGCGTGATCCCGATCTCGGGCGGCACGGTGACGGGGCCGGAGCTGAACGGGCGGATCCTGCCGGCGGGGGCGGACTTCCAGCTCATCACCTCGGACACCAGCTCGGACCTGGACGCCCGTTACGTGATCGAGACCGACGACGGCGACCGCCTGTTCGTCATGAACGCCGCCTACCGCACGGGCTCGGCCGAGGACATCGCGGCCCTGGTCCGTGGTGACGAGGTCCCGGCGGAGCGGATCTACTTCCGGTGCTGCCCGCGCTTCGAGGTGAGCGGTGATCGCTGGGCCTGGCTGGAGTCCACCGTCGTGATCGGCTCGGGCCGGCGCGAGCCGGACCGGGTGCTCATCGATTTGTGGCGGGTGCGCTGAGGCCTCAGTCCCAGGCGGAACCGGGCTGGATGAACTCCCCGGTGCGGGCGCCGTCCGGATCCAGGCGCCAGCCCACGCGCTTGGGGATGTTCGCGATGATCACGCTCTCGCGGATCTCCAGGCCCGGCAGCCGCCGCGAGGCGGCCTGCTCGACCGTCATGATGTCTGCCGCGGAGCGCAGCCACATCATGAAGGTGAAGTTCGTCCGCCCCGTGGTGGACGCGCACAGCCGCAGGGCCCCGAGGGAGGACAGGGCCGCCGCGGCGGCGTCGTGGTCCGCGGCCGGCAGCCGTGCGAACCACTGGCAGACCACGGGGTAGCCCGCAGCCCGGTGCGAGACCTCGCAGCGGAAGGACAGCGTGCGGCTGTCCAGGACCTTCTGCAGCCGACGCCGGGCGGTGGCCGGGTGCAGTCCGGTCTCCTCGGCGATCTGGGCCGCGGTCGTGCGGGCGTAGCGCCCCAGGGCACGCACGATCGGCCCGAAGGACGGCGGCGGGGTGACGTAGCGGGCGAAGGACTCCGGGCGCGGGCCGGCGGCGGCGCGCAGGGCGGCCCGCTGGTCGGGGGAGAGGGCGTCGAGCTGCCAGTTGCCGCCACTGCCGTGCAGCCGGGTGCAGAACGCGGTCTCGTACCGGGCCAGTCCGGGCACGCGGTCCAGTTGCGGGTAGACCGACTCGGTGAGGACCGCCTGGCTGGGCGTGATGACCGTCAGCATCAGGTCCCGGTCCCGGTGGCACTCCTCGATGGTGAACACGTCGGGCATGCCCGCGACCGCCTCGGCCACCTCCCGCCGCCGGCCGGGCGCGCACTGCACGTCGTGGAAGGACAGGGCCATCTGGTCGGGGTGTCCCACCGGGTGCGCCGTCATCCACGCCAGGCCGCTGCGCTCCAGGTGCCGCCACCGGGTGGCCAGCGAGGTGGGGTGCACGTCCAGGACCTCGCCGAGCACCCCCCAGGGCAACCGGGGGCCGAGCTGGAGGGCGTGGACGAGTTGGAGGTCCTCTTCCGTGAGCAGGGTCTCGATGTTCACTTTCTCCTCTATGGCCGGTTCGTGTGCAGATTCTCAGGGATTTCCCGCTGGGTGATGTACGCCACACCACAATGGTAGCCACACCCTGCACCGCATCCTGCCGACCCCAGACCTCGCGTCCCAGGGGTTGGTGGGCCCGACCGGGAGGTTCCCATGATCCCCACCACCGCGCTGGCCACGGCCTCGATGGCAGCGGCCGCCGAGCCGAGTCCCGTCCTGGCGCTGGCCAACACCCCGGTCCTGTGGATCTGCGCCCTGGGCGTGTTCCTGGTGGTCGCGGTCCAGTCCGTGATCTACATGAAGGCGGCCCGCAAGGCGGCCCCCTCCGTGGGGATGACGCCGCAGGAACTGCGGACCTCCTTCCGCACCGGGGCGATCGCCGCGGTCGGCCCCTCCCTGGCGGTCGTCCTGGTCGCCATCGCCCTGCTGGCCCTGTTCGGCACGCCGGCCACCCTGGTGCGGATCGGCTTGATCGGATCGGTGTCCTTCGAGACCGCGGCGGCGAGCATCGCGGCCGGCACCACCGGTGCGGAACTGGGCGGGCCCACCTACACCCCGCAGGTCTTCGCCATCGTGTTCTTCGCCATGAGCATGGGCGGGGCCATGTGGATGCTGGCCACCCTCATCCTCACGCCCCTGCTCCAGCGCGGCGGGCACAAGCTGGAGAAGGTCAACCCCGCCCTGATGACCGTGGTCCCGGCCGCGGCACTGCTCGGGGCGTTCATCTCCCTCGGCCTGGCGGAGGTCCCCAAGAGCCCCGTGCACGTGATCACGCTGCTCACCTCGGCGGCCGTGATGGGCCTCTGCCTGGTCCTGGCCCGGGTCCCCGGGCTGCGCTGGCTGCGCGAATGGGGCCTGGGCATCGCCATCCTCGTCGGGCTGACGGCGGCCTACCTGGCCCACTCGGCCGGGCTCGGCCCGGTCGGCTGACCCACCCCTTCCCCCTCCGGCTTCCTCCCGCTGACGCACATCCCAGGAGACTTCCATGACCGCCACCCTCACAGGCCCGCAGACCACCGCCGGCATGGGCGAGTTCGAGCGCACCACGTCCCGATGGGGCCGGCTGACCATGATCGCCGGGCTCGTGTTCTCCCTCGCCGGCCCGCTCTACCTCGTCTTCTTCGCCGACCTCGGCGTGACCGCCACCCAGCTGTTCACCGCCTTCGCCGCCGTGGCCGGCACCTTCTTCGTCATCTGGCTGGTCGAACCGCTGACCTACTTCCCGATCCTCGGCTCGGCGTCCATGTACCAGGCGTTCATGATCGGCAACATCTCCAACAAGCTGCTGCCCGCCGCCCTGATCGCCCAGTCCAGCATCGGCGCCAAGCCGGGAACCCCGCGCGGCAGCCTCGCGGCGGTGATGGCCATCTGCGGCGCCGCCGCCGTCCACCTGGTCTCCCTGTTCGTCTTCGTCGGGCTGCTGGGCACCTGGCTGATCAGCGTGATCCCGCCGGACGTCACCGAGGTGGTCCGCATCTACGTGCTGCCCTCGGTCATGGGTGCCGTGATCATCCAGGCGATCGTGAGCCTCAAGCAGGTCCGGGCCACCATCGTGGCCTTCGTGGTCGCCGTCCTGGTGCTGTTCGTGCTCGTGCCGCTCGTGCCGTCCCTGGCGATGGTGGCCACCGCGATCGTGGTGCTGACCACCCTGGTGATCGGGTGGTTCGTCCGCAAGCGCGAGGCGGGCGCGGGCCGGGACGCCACGCCCGAGGTGCCCTGACGGCGTGCGCGCCCCGTAGCATCCGAGGTGTCCGTGCAGGGCACCGGCCGAACATCCCACAGACCCCGCGAGAGGAACCGCGATGACCACCCCAGACCAGCAGCTCCAGACCCTCGGCTCGGACGTCGGGCCGGCCTCAACACCGGCCGCAGGACCGGGTCCGGCGCCGGCCGCCGGACTCGACGAGGGCCTGCGCGCCCGCATGCTGGAGTTCTACCGGCACCTGCACGCGAACCCCGAACTGTCCATGCAGGAGCACCGGACCGCGGAGTTCATCGAGGCCCATCTGGACACCCTCGGCATCGAGCACTTCCGCTGCGGAGGCACCGGGGTGGTGGGCGTGCTGCGCAACGGCGAGGGACCCGTGGTCGGCTTCCGCGCGGACACGGACGGCCTGCCGATCGAGGAGGACTCCGACGTCGACTACCGCTCCACCGCCCGCGGCACCCTGGAGGACGGCACCGAGGTGCCCGTGATGCACGGCTGCGGCCATGACACCCACGTCACCGCGCTGATCACCGCGGCCGAGGTGCTGGTCGCGGACCGGGACACCTGGTCCGGCACCGTGGTGCTGATCTTCCAGCCCGGCGAGGAGACGGCCGCCGGCGCGGCGGCCATGGTGAAGGACGGGATCTGGGACAGGGCGCCCCGCCCCGAGGTCGTCTACGGCCAGCACGTGATGCCCGGACTGGCCGGGACCGTGGCGATCGTCCCCGGCACCGCGATGGCCTACGCCGACTCGCTCAAGGTCACGCTCTACGGCGAGCAGTCGCACGGCTCCCAGCCGCAGGACTCCATCGACCCCATCGTGCAGGGGGCGCACATCGTCACCCGGCTGCAGGCCATCGTGGCCCGGGAACTCGACCCGCGCCGCGCCGCCGTCGTGACCGTGGGCACCTTCCACGCCGGACTGAAGGAGAACATCATCCCGGCGACCGCGGAGTTCACCCTGAACATCCGCACCATGGACGATGACGTCCGCGAGCACGTGCTGGCCGCCGTCCGGCGCATCATCACCGCCGAGGCGGCCGCCTCCGGGGCCCCCGAGCCGCGGATCGAGCAGCTCTACCGCTTCCCGCGGAACTTCAACGACCCGGCCGAGACCGCGGCCGTGACCGAGGTGCTGCGCGGGGCCCTCGGGGTGGACCGCGTGCGGGCCGCCGAGCCGATGATGGGCTCGGAGGACTTCGGGACCCTGCCGGGGGCACTCGGCGTGCCGAGCGTGTTCTGGTTCTACGGCGGCTTCGACCAGGAGACGGTGGACTCCGGCACCATGCCCGTCAACCACTCGCCGCGGTTCGTGCCCGTGCCCGAACCGACCCTGTGGACGGCGGCGACGGCGGCCCTCGCCGCGATCCGGAGCAGGCTCGGTTCGTAGTCCGCGGGGAGCCCGCTGACGAGGACTATCCTCATCGGGTGATGACCCGACCCGATCCCGCGCAGCCCGCCGACCCCGACCGCCGCACCCGGGCCTCGGGCGCGCTGCTGTTCGTGCTGTTGTGCGCGATGGGCGTCGGACCGCTGTTCAACTACGGCGTCTCCGTGTCCTCGGCCCTGATCATCGACCAGCTGGGCATCTCGGCCGGCCAGCTCGGCCTCGTGGTCTCGGTGGTGTTCGCCTCGGCAGCCATCTCCAGCATCTACCTGGGCCGGCTGGCCGACCGGATGAGCGCCCGGGCGCAGCTCGTGCTGATCTTCGCGGGCACCGCCGTGGCCCTGGTGGTCGGGGCGTTCGCCGCGCACTACTGGGTGCTGCTGTTCGCGGCCGTGCTCGCCGGACCGGCCCAGGCCATCTCCAACCCCACCACCAACCGCATCATCATCCGCGCCGTGCCCCCGGTGAGGCGGGCCGGCTGGATCGGCGTCAAGCAGTCCGGCGTGCAGGCCTCCCAGCTGTTCTCCGGCCTGTTCTTCCCGGCCGTGTCCCTGTGGCTCGGCTGGACCGGTGCCGCGCTCGGTGCCGCGCTGGTGGCCCTGGGGCTGCTGGCCTACGGGCTTGCGGTGGTGCCCACCCCGCGCGAGCTGGCGGCCCGGGCCGCGCGGGAGGCACGGTCCGGGCCCGGACCGGAGAGCACGACGCCGGCCGCCCCCGGCGATGCCCGGGCCGAGGACCCGGACGGGCCGTCGGCGGACCGGTTGCCGGCCACGGTGTGGATCTTCGCCTCGATCGCGCTGCTGTCCGGTTTCGGCATGCAGGCGACCAACGTCTACCTGCCGTTGTTCTCCATGGAGGCGGTGGGCTTCTCCCTCGTCCTGGGCGGCGTGGCCACGGCGGTGTCCGGCGTGATCGGCGTGGTCTCGCGCATCTGGTGGGGCCGGCGGATGTCGGCCGGCGTCAAGGCCTCGACGCTGCTGCTGATGATCTCGGCCGGCGCCCTGTCCGGGGTCGCCGCGTTCCTGGCCGCCGGGCTGTGGCACCTGCCGGCCCTGATCTGGGCGGGTGCGGCCCTGCACGGTGTCACGGTGCTCGGGGCGAACGTGGTCATCAACGCGGGCCTGATGCAGGTGGTGGCCCCGGAGCGGATCGGCGCCGCCTCCGGCATCAACTCGATGGGCATGTACTCCGGCTTCGCCCTGGGCCCGCTGGTGATGGGCGCCCTGCGGGACCTCACCGGGGACTTCTCGATCGGCTGGCTGGTCATCGCGGTGATGTACGTGGGCTGCTTCGGCATGGCCCTGTTCCTGCGCGCGCACGGCCGCCGCCAGCCGCGGTCACGGGTGACACCGGCCTAGACTCGGGGCCATGGACACCCCCGGCGCCAGCCCGCACCGTCCCCCTCGTCCCGCCGCGGCCGAGGCCCCTGCACCCGCCGGTGGCCCCCTCTGGGCGCGCACGGCGCTGCTGGTGGTGCCCTCGGTGTGGCTGGGGCTGATCGCCGGGATCTCCCTGATCGAGGCGCCGCTGAAGTTCACGGCCCCGGGGATCACGATCCCGCTGGGCCTGGGCATCGGACGCCGGGTCTTCCTGGCGATGAACATCGTCGAGATCGTGCTGGCCGTGCTGCTGCTCGTGGCGCTGTGGAGGTGCCTGGGCCGGCCCGGCCGGCAGCGGCTCTGGGCCCTGGGCTGGGCGGCCACCGCCGTGCTGGTGGTCAAGGTCGCCGTGATCCGCCCGTTCCTGAACGAGCGGACCGATGCCGTGCTGGCCGGGGAGTCCGAGGGCGGGTCCCTCACCCACTACCTCTACGTGGGGGCGGAGGTGGTGCTCATCCTCGTCCTGGGTGCTCTCGTGCTGGCCGCCGCGCGCGCCGTCGTCGGGCCGGGGACCCACCCGGGCGCCGCCCCGCGATCATGACCCGCGGGTCCGCCGCCGGGCCGCGGGCCGGCGGCCGTGGACCAGCCAGTACACGCCGATGGTGAGGGCCATCAGGCAGGCCAGCGCGAGGTACATGCCGGAATAACCGGTGACAGGCAGCAGGGCCCCCAGGATCACCGGGCCGAGGCCGATGCCGAGGTCGAGCATGATGAAGTAGGTCGAGGTGGCCACCCCGATCTGCAGGGGCGGCACCACCGTGACGGCGATCGCCTGCAGGCTCGTGAGCAGGGCGCCGAAGCCGATGGCCGTCAGTGCCGCCGCCGCGAAGATCCCCGCGGGCACGGGCCAGGCGGCGAGCACCGCGAGGGCGATCATGAAGGACACCAGGAGCGGGACGACGGCGGCGTTGTCGCCGAAGCGGTCGTGGATCGGCCCGACCACGAAGCGGGTCGCCACCAGGACGGTGCCGTAGATCAGGAAGAAGGAGCTGGCCACGGTCGGGCTGATGCCCTCCTGCTGGGCGTAGCCGTTGAGGAAGGCCAGCACCCCCGAGAAGGCGGTCCCGGCCAGCAGGATGACGATCGAGACGGGCAGGGCCTGCGGGGAGAGCATCCCGCGGACGGAGAAGCGCAGTCGCGGTCCCGAGCTATCTGGCCGGGGCGGCGCGGGCAGCCGGACCACCAGTCCGGCCGCGAGGCCGAAGAGCGAGAAGACGGTACAGGCCAGGAACAGGGAATCGAACCCGAAGGCGTCCGTGAGCTGGAAGGCCAGCAACGGCCCGAACGCGGAACCGGCCGTGGTGGACGTGCCGAACCAGCCGGTGCCCTCGCTGCGGCGGTGGCGCGGGATCAGGCCGATCACTGAGGCGGCCAGGACGGTGGCGGCCGCGCCGAAGGCGATCCCGTGGACGAAGCGCACGGTGATCAGCAGCGCGAGCGTATTCGCCAGCAGGTACAGCGTCGAGGCGAGCAGGAAGGCGATCAGGGCGCCGATGAGCACCCTGCGCCGGCCGAGGGAGTCCATGGCCTGGCCGGTGAGCAGCCGGGCGAACACCGCGCCCAGGACGTAGGCGCCGACCGCGAGCCCGGACATCGCGTCCGAGGCCTGGAACCGGTCCACGGCGTACAGGGCCATGGCCGTGACCAGGAGGTAGAACACCATGGCCAGGAACAGGTTGGTCAGTGAGGCGAGGATGAAGTCCCGGCTCCACAACCGGCTCGGTCCGGGGGGAACCGCACTGGCGGGGGGCATGGATCACTGGCCTTCCTGGGCGGGGGATGAGCCGTGGACGACACGGTTCGTAGGCATCCTAGTTCCCCCCGTCCGAGGTCGGAGCGCGGTCTACGCTGGTGGTCATGGCGAAACGCGGCTCCCTGACCTGGCTCTGGCTCATGGTCGTCGCCGCGATCCTGACGCAGACCGCGCTGAACCTGCTGCGTCCGGTCACCAGCTACAAGCTCCTGACCCTGGGCGCGGACGAGACCGCCGTGGGCCTGGCGACCGCCGCCTATGCGATCGTGCCGCTGGTGAGCGCCATGTGGCTGGGCCGGGTCACCGGCCGCTTGCCCTCCCTGCGCGGCATGATCGCCCTCGGCGCCCTCGTGATGTCCCTGGCCGGGGCCGCCCTGGCCTGGGGGAACTCGGTGGTGATGATCATGGCGGCCTCGGCGCTGCTGGGCATGGGCCATCTCGTCTTCACGATCGCCGGCCAGGCCGCCATCGGCCGGCGGGCTCCCCGGGAGATGATGGACGCGGCCTTCGGCTGGTTCACGGCGGCGTTCTCCGTCGGCCAGATGGCCGGCCCCCTGCTGTCCGGACTCATCCTCGGCAACGTCCCGCTGGCCCAGGCGGCCACCGGGGGCGGACTGGACGAGGAGATCACCTGGGCCCTGTGGCTCGGCGCGGGCATCTCCCTGCTGGCCGTGCCCGTCATGTTCTCCCTGCGCGCCCAGACCGCTCCGGACCCGACGCCGGCCGCGGACTCCCGGCCCGGCGGCGCCGTCGACGCGACCGCCGCTCAGCCCACGGCGCAGAAGGCGACGGCGCCGCGCATCCTCCGGGTGCCCGGGGTGCCCTCCCACATGCTCGCCGCCCTGGCCCTGCTGGCCGTCATCGACATCCTGACGGCATTCATGCCGCTCGTGGGCGAGGCGGCCGGGGTCTCACCGCTGTGGGTGGGCGTCCTGCCGGGTCCGTGCTGTCCAGGATCTTCCTGCCGTGGTTCACCGCCCGCTGGTCCCGGAACACGCTGGTGCTGGCCGCGCTGCTGGTCTCCGCGGTGACGATCGGACTGGTGCCCCTGGCCCTGGAGCCGTTGGGCGCCCTGTGGCTGGCGGCCGTGCTGATGGCCGTGGGCGGGTCGTTCCTCGGGCTGGGCCAGCCCCTGACGATGACCCTGATCGCGCAGGCGGTCCCGGCCGACTGGCGCGGCGCCGCACTCGGCCTGCGCCTGGTCGGGAACCGCCTCGGGCAGGTGGTCCTGCCGGTCGTGGCCGGCGTCGTCGCCGCACCACTCGGTCCGGCCGGAGGCGTGTGGTTCGCCTGTGCGGTGCTCGGGCTCTCCGGGCTCGAACGGATCCTGGGCCGTCACACCGGCCCGAACACACCCGGCCCGGACACCCCGGGGGCGAACGGGTCCTGAGGGGGCTCAGCCCCGACGGGGCTCAGTCCTCGTTCTCGTCCTCCTCGCCGTCCCATTCGCCGTCCGCATCGGGATCGGCTCCGGGTTCCTCGGGGCCGCCCTCCTGGTAGTCCGGGATGCCGTTGTAGTCCTCGTCACCGTCCAGCAGGAAGGTGTCCCGGCGCAGGGGGTCGATCGCGTCCAGGGTGTCCGGGTCATCCGACGAGCCGAAGTCGACGGTGCCGTCGCGGCCGTCGGCCGGTTCCTCCAGATCGTTCTCCGGCTCCTCGATGAACTGCTGTTCGAGTTCGTCTTCGTAGCGGGCCAACACGGACCTCCTCGATCTCGGGCGGCCCGGAGAGTGGGCTGATCCGCCTCCATCGGCCGCATCGTGGTTCCAGTCTAGTGTCGGCGGCGCCCGCGCGGCAGGGCCATCAAGGCCAGACCGACAAGGGCGATCATCAGCGTGCCGACGCCACCGAACAGCCACCCGCTCGCACCGGTCCCGGCCGTCCGGTCCACGTGGACCGCGTCGGCCGCGGCGTCCCGGTCCTCATCCGCTGCGGAAGCTGTGGAGTCCGGGGTGCCTGCCTGCGGCCCACCGGCCCCGGTGCCACCCCCGTCGGCGGCCTGACCGGTGCCGAGGCCGTCGAGCAGCCTCTCGGCGTCCTCCAGGACGCGCTTGGACCCCGCACCGAGTTCACTCGGGACCACTCCTGCCCACGGTGCACCACTGCCCGCCGCGGGGGCGGGACGCGGGGGCAGGACGACGGCCGGGCCACCGGTGGGACCCTCGGTGGGGACTGCATCGGTGGCCGTCTCCTCGCCGCCCGAGTCCCCGCCGGCCCCCTCCGAACCGGGGCGGGGCCGGTCGGCGCCACCGGGCGTGACCGCGCCACCGGGCGTGACCGCCCCGGAATCCGCGTCATCGCCCGCTCCGGGGGCCGGCGACGCGCCGCCCGGGAGCGTGCCGGTCTCGTCATCGGATCCGTCACCCGGCGTGGCGGGGGCAGTGGTGGTGCCGGGTGAGGACGGACGGGACGTCGGCGTCGGGGTGGGGGAGTCCCCGGGCGCCGGTGCCTCGCTGGTGGGCTCGGGAACCGGGGTCGGTGTGGGGGCGGCCGTCGTGGGCTCCGGGGTCGGATCAGCGGGTCCGGGCGGCGGCGTGGGAGTGGGTGTCGGTGTAGGGGTCGGCGTCGGGCTGGCGGCACCGGGCTGGACGAGCACGCCGATCTCGCAATGGGCCTCACCGCCCCGCCCGTCGGAGGCGATGACGGCGAAGTTGTCCTGACCGGTCGCACCGGCCGGAGCCGCATAGGTGATGACGTGGCCGGCGACGGTGGGCTGCACCCCGAGCATGGAGACGTCGGCGCGGAGCGTGACCGGGTCCCCGTCCGGGTCCGAGACGCTGACCCGGATGGACTCGGTGGAGCCGTTCTGCGTCATCACCCCGCCGCACGTCAGTTGCGGGGCCTGGTTCGGCGTCGCTGCCACGGTGGGGGAGGTGGAGGGCGAACCCTCGGGCGCGGGCGACTCGGTGCCGGTGGCGGCGGCCGGGGCGGTCAGCGCGGTGGCGGCCAGGAGGGTGCTGCACCCGACGGCGGCGACACGGCTCAGCAGAGGGCGCGCGTTGCGTGGACGATGTGGGGTTGCCAGTCGGTGGGCAGTGGTGGTCATTCAGGTGCCCCCCGGCTCTGAAGTACATTGGCCCCGTGCTGTCCGCCCCGTCGAGCGTGACGGACAGCACCGGCGTACTCGTAATCATACCGTGATGTTGGGGCCTTGGCTATCACAGTCACATCACGGTGATCACGGCGGCCTCCCGGTGCCGCGACGTCGGGAGGCCGCCGGGGGCCGGATCACCGGCCTGGCCTGGCCCGTGGCCCGGCCAGGCCAGTCGCGGTCGGGCAGACCGACCGCGACCGGGCGCTGCCGGGCGCCGGTCAGACGACGCGGCGTTCGGGGACCGAGACCTTCGCCGGGTCGTCGGTGACCACGTGACCGATGGCGGCGTCCACGGCCGCGAGGGTGGACTCGTCCAGGGTGATCCCGGAGGCCCGGACGTTCTCCACGATCTGCTCGGGGCGGGACGCGCCGACGATGGCGCCGGCGACGTTCGGGTTGGACAGCACCCAGGCGATGGCCAACTGGCCCATGGTGCAGTCCAGGTCCTGGGCGATCGGCTTAAGCTTCTGGACGGCGGTCAGGACGTCATCGGTCAGCCACGCGGCCATGGTCTGCTGACCGCCGCCCTTCTCGTCGGTGGCCCGTGAACCGGCCGGGGGCTGCTGGCCGGGCAGGTACTTGCCGGTCAGGGTGCCGCCGGCCATCGGGGACCAGACGATCTGGGACATTCCGAGGTCCTCACACGCGGGGACGACCTCGGGCTCGATCACGCGCCACAGCATGGAGTACTGGGGCTGGTTGGAGATCAGCTGGATGCCCAGCGACTTCGCCATGGCGTGGGCCTCGCGGATCTTGTCCGCGGGCCACTCGGAGACGCCGATGTACAGGGCCTTGCCGGACCGCACGACGTCCGCGAACGCCTGCATGGTCTCCTCCAGGGGGGTCTCCACGTCGTAGCGGTGCGCCTGGTAGAGGTCCACGTAGTCCATCTGCAGACGCTGCAGGGAGCCGTTGATCGACTCGAGGATGTGCTTGCGGGACAGTCCGGTGTCATTGGGACCCTTGGGGCCGGTGGGCCAGTAGACCTTGGTGAAGACCTCCAGGGATTCCCGGCGCTCTCCCTTCAGCGCCTCGCCCAGGACCGACTCGGCCTTGCCGTTCGCGTAGACGTCGGCCGTGTCGAAGCTGGTGATGCCCTGGTCGAGGGCGGCCCGGACGCAGGCGTGAGCCGTCTCGTTCTCCACCTGGGAGCCGTGGGTCAGCCAGTTGCCGTAGATGATCTCGGAGATCTTGAGTCCGCTGTTGCCGAGGTATCTGAATCTCATGGATTCACCCTAGTCGGCCGGGAACGGCAACGGCCGCCCTCCCGACGGGGAGAGCGGCCGTTGCGGCGTCTGATCAGATCAGAGCGGGCGGACTGCAGCAGCCTGCATGCCCTTCGGGCCCTGCTGGGCCTCGAACTCGACCTTCTGGTCCTCCTGCAGCTCCTTGAAGCCGGAGCCCTCGATGGCGGAGAAGTGGACGAAGATGTCAGCGGAGTTGTCGTCCGGGGAGATGAAGCCGTAGCCCTTCTCAGCGTTGAACCACTTGACGGTACCGGTGGCCATGGATGCCTCTTTCATTGGGGTGTTTACCCACGGGGATTCCCGCGGGGGCGAAGCGGTGTGTGGCGAAACCGCTTCCCAACGCCCCGTCCAGCCCGAGAGCTGACCGGTCCGCAGTGATGACGGACTTACTGCTACTACACTTCGTCGCCCATATTACGTGAGAGTGGTCGAAACAACAGCCCCACGGGGTCGAATCCTCGGCGTTGGCCAAGAATTCACCCGGAGCGTGAGGCATAGACCACCCGGTTCTCCAGGTACTGGTCCCGGCCGGTGTCGAAGACCCCCGTGCACGTGATCAGCCGGATCTCGTCACCGGCCACCGCTCCGTAGACCTCGAGCGTGGGGAAGTCGTCCACCGGGTGGTCCTCCACGCGATCCACCCGGTAGACGCGGGCGTCCCCGCCGGCGTCGGTCACCCGTACCTCGTGCCCGGGGCGCAGCTCCGGCAACCGCCCGAAGACCGCGGGCCCGGCCGGGGTGTCCACGTGGGCGACGAAGACGGTCGGGTGGCCTCCGGCCGGATCCTCGTCCGGGGAATACCACCCGACGTCCTCGCCGCTGTCCGGGACCCCGAGCGTCCCGTCGTCCTGGACCTGTACCCCGATGAGTCCGGTCCGCAGGCCGATGGCCGGGATCTCCAGTCCGGCGGGAGCGACAGGTGTGGCCAGGGTGTCTGCGGGTCCCTTCCATGCCGACTCCACGTTGTTCAGGAACGCGGACGTATCCATCGAACAACCCGCCAGGGACACCGCCAGTGCGGTCCCGGCCAGCACGGTGCTGAGACGCCGGGGCCGCACGGGGGGCCGGCGGGTGTCCACGGTGGATACGTCCCGGGGGCTCATGCCGCGCTTCGCCTCCGGCGGACCAGCGTGTAGGCGCCCAGGCTGACCGCGGCCGCGAGGGCGCCCGCCGTGGCGATCGGCAGGACCACGTTCTGGCCGGCGGCCTCGCCCCGGCCGGCGTCGACGCCCCCGACCGGCAACTGCGTGTCGTCCCCGGACGGGGCGCCGGGACCGGTGCCGGCCTGGTCCGGCGCGGTGGCGGCGCACCCCGGGTCCGTCAGGGTGCCGTCGCCATCGCCGTCACCGGTGGCCGCTGCCGCGGTCTCGACGAGGCCGTCCGTGCCGTCCGTGCCGGCCTCGATGGTGGCGTCACCGGTGCCGGTGTCCGTGGGTGCCGCGTCACCGGTCCCGGCATCCTGCTGGTCCCCGGCGGCGGCGTCGGTGCAGAGGCCGTCCTGCTCCGCGGGGCCCGCTGCGGGGATCCCCTCGGCCGGTTCCGCGTCGGCGGGACCCGCCTCGGCGCCGACGGGCGGTTCGTCACCCGTCTCCGGGGTGGGCGCCTCGCCGGTACCGGAGGTGAGCGCCTCATCGGTGCCGCCGGCGGGTGCCTCGCCGGTCTCGGCGGGGGCCTCCTCACCGGTTCCGGTGACTGGTTCGGGTGCGGTCTCGACAGTGGCCTCGGCGCCACCGGTCCCGGCCGCACCCTCCACGTCCGCCACCACGATGGTGCTGGCAGGCCCTTCCGCGAGGTCCAGGTCCGTGTCGGCGTGTGCTGCGGGTGCCAGCATCACCGTCGTGACCAGGCCCAGGGCTGCCATCCCGGTGATGGCCGGCGTGCGTCGGTAGAGGGGGGTCGTGTGCTGCATCAGAAGATCCTTCGTCCGCTGGATCCAGCCCGGGGTGGACTGGTAGCACCCCAACCTATGAGAGGGCTGTGAATGGGGCACTAGTAGGCACTACCCGACGTGCACTGCCGACGACCACGTCATCGGGCGCCGCCCTACTCGGTTTTTGAGTCTGTTTCGGTCCCGCTTCGCTTCCTCAGGGCTGAGGATCCCGGCCGCGGAGCCGGTCCATCTGACGGCGGTCCCGCTTGGTGGGGCGCCCTGCGCCGCGATCGCGCTGGGGGACGGCCAGCAGTTCCCGGGGGATCGGCGGCGGCGAGTGGTCGACGTAGTGGCGCACCGCCTCGGCGGCCCCGACCCGTTTGGCCAGCAGGCCGGTGACCTCCAGGACCCTCTCCCGGCCCGGCTGGCGCAGCCGGATGGTGTCACCGGGCTTGACCGGCTGGGCCGCCTTGGCCGGCTGGCCGTTGAGACGCAC
>ENA-UOUJ01000698-UOUJ01000698.1-activated-sludge-metagenome-genome-assembly--contig:-NODE-698-length-20653-cov-4.079911_pt1 | contig 20653 bp, 22 predicted proteins | sample MGYA00249839_ERZ747224 | MGnify/ENA primary metagenome ERZ747224 (study PRJEB28782, sample SAMN03220277) | activated sludge metagenome | biome: wastewater; feature: sewage sludge; material...
ACCAACCGTGTGATAGCTTTCTTCAAATAGCCATTGGGGTATGTGCGTCACTTCCATGCACCAGTTTTTTAAAATAGTGGTGTTGACCAATCGCTTTGGTCTGCGGGCAGTGAAGATTGCGATTAGCCAAACTTTATTCGCATCAGGTGCTTCATGCAGGTAGCGAACCAGTGCATCGCGCTTGTCATTGGTTTTAGTGGTGTTGTTGAGTTCTTCAATTAATTGCGCAAAGCGCTGCATTATTTCAATTTAAAGTTGAAAAGTTAAAAAGAAAAACATCCGTAAAAAGAATGTTCCACCCGCGTGGATGTAGGGAAAACATTTGTGTTGCATAGATTCCTTTGTGAAATTTATAGTCATGCGTTCTTTACCTTTGCGCCGCTATGACAATAAAGGTGGATATAATCAACAAATCACCACATGCGCTACCCGAATATCAAACTGTAGGCTCAGCCGGAACGGATTTGCACGCTTGGTTGGAAGAGCCTGTAATTTTAAAACCCATGGAACGCAAGTTGATACCAACCGGCTTATATGTTGCATTGCCACAAGGTTTTGAAGCACAGATAAGACCCCGCAGCGGAACGGCAATAAAAAAAGGAATTACTCTGGTAAATTCTCCAGGAACAATAGACGCAGATTATCGCGGCGAAATAAAAATACCTGTAATTAATCTTTCTACCGAAACTCAAGAAATACAAGATGGTGAAAGAATAGCCCAGATGATTATTGCAAAGCATGAACGCATCGAATGGGAAATTTCCAATGAACTACCTGCTACCGAAAGAGGGAGCGGCGGTTTTGGACATTCCGGTATTCACTAAAATGAGGATTGAGGTGTGAGGTGTGATAATTGATTCTTTTCCCTAACAACTATCAACTAACAACTAACAACTATCAACTATCAACTAACAACTATCAACTAACAACTACGATATGAATATTATTATTCCAATGGCAGGCATGGGCAAGCGTATGCGCCCACACACATTAACTACTCCAAAGCCTCTTATTCCGATAGCAGGCAAACCAATAGTACAGCGATTGGTGGAAGACATTGTTGCTACAAGCAATGAGAAAGTTGAGGAGATTGCATTTATCATCGGCCCCACCTTTGGAAAAGAAGTTGAAACGCACTTATGCAATGTGGCAGAATCGCTGGGCGCAACAGGAAAAATTTATTATCAGGAAGAAGCATTGGGAACTGCCCATGCTATTCTTTGCGCAGCAAATGCACTGAAGGGAAATGTATTCATTGCGTTTGCAGATACTTTATTCAAAGCAACCTTTAGCATTGACACAAATAAGGATGCGATCATTTGGACGCAAAAAGTAGATGACCCATCAGCATTCGGCGTAGTGAAGCTGAATGATAAAAATGAGATAGAAGCTTTTATAGAAAAACCAAAAGATTTCGTTTCCGACCTTGCAATTATTGGCGTTTATTATTTCAAAGACGGAGAGAATTTGCGAAAGGAATTACAGCGCCTGATTGATGAAGACATAAAGCTAAAAGGTGAGTACCAGATCACCGATGCGATGGATCACATGCTGCAAAACGGATTGAAATTTTATACCGATCAGGTAGATGAATGGTTGGATTGTGGGAATAAAGATGCAACGTTGTTTACGAATGCACGCATTCTCGACATAAAGCAACAAAAGGAACAACTGGTGCATTCCTCTGCAACTGTTGAAAACTCTATCATTATCGCACCTTGCTTTATTGGAGAAAATGTGGTGATCAGAAATTCGGTAGTCGGTCCGCTCGTATCAGTAGAAGCCGGAACAACAATTGAAGACAGCCGCATCAGCAACAGCATGATTCAGGCAAACAGCAATGTTAAAAATGCTTGTCTCGACAATTCGCTGCTGGGTAAAAATGTAACTTTCATGAACAAATCACAGGACTTAAGTCTTGGTGATTTTTCTTCACAACTATGATTTTGCGTAAGACAACTTTCTTTTCGATCATCGTTTCGTTCAACTTTTTTTCTGCTTTCGCTCAGGTGGGCATCCAACCCATATCCGACAGAAATAAAGACGCGTCTGCAATGTATATAGATGCGGTAAAAGCAAGAATGCTCGACGATGTGAAGCAAGAGGAAAGTTTGCTGAAAGAAGTGATAAAGCAAAAGCCTGATGAAGCCGCTCCTTATTATGACCTGGCAAGACTTTATGAAAAGCAACGCAAGTACGATCAGGCAGAGGAGTTGATTAAAAAAGCTATTGATCGCAACAAAGAAAACTCATGGTATCAGGCAGCGTATGCCGAGATACTTGAATCGCAAAACAAAGTAGAGCAAGCCGCTGAAGTTTATAAAACACTGGCAGCAAAAGAAAAGCATAACAAGGAATATATCTTTAAAGCTATGCGGCTCTACGAATCTGCGGGCAAGTATAAAGAAGCAATTGTTCTTATTGATCAGTTGGTGCAGATAATGGGAAAGGAAGAATTTCTCTTTCTACAAAAGCAACAATTGCATCTGCGCATAAATGATCTTGACGGTGCCGCGCAAGCCGCCCAGCAGCTAATTGATATGAATCCGCAGGAAGGACGTTATTACCTCAATCTCGCGGAACTTTACAACAATAACAATCAGCAGGAAAAAGCGACAGCCATTTATGAAAAATTGTTGAAGCAATTTCCTGAAGACGGTACCATTCAGCATGGATTGGCGCTATACTATAAGAACAAAAAAGACATCGGAAAGTATGATGAGTTCATGCGGAAAGCTATTCTTAATCGCGAGTTTGATGATGAAACCCAAACTAGCTTACTGCTTAGTTACTTGCAGGAACTTATAACAGATTCGGTTCGAAAAAAACAGAGTATAGGCATTACCAAACAGCTTGTTGATTTGCATCCCAACAATGCGCAAATCGTTAATCTTTACGGCGAGATTTTAATAGAAAACAATGAGCCTGAAAAAGCGCAAGAACAATTTAGAAAAGCATTATCGCTCGACCCTTCTCGCTTTGCTGCATGGCAACGTTTGCTGTTTAGTTTCACAGATCGGAAAGATGCAGATTCGTTAGTGAAATATTCGCAACAGGCGATGCGCTATTTCCCAAATCAGGCTTTAGTGCATTACTTAAATGGAGTAGGAAATTTTAATAAACAATCTTATTCAGCCGCCGTAAAATCTATCAACCGGGCAATTGATTTGCAAGCTGACGATAATAAACCCTTGCTGGCAGATATGTATTCTCTACTTGGGGACGTTCATAATGCAGCAGGTAATAATGCAGCGTCGGATTCTTCTTACGAAAAAGCACTACGCTTAAATCCTGAAAATCCATCCGTTCTCAACAACTATGCTTACTATCTATCTGTGCGGGGTAGCCGGCTGGCAGACGCGGAAAAAATGTCGAAAAAGTCTTTAGCACTTCGTCCTGATGAACCTACATTTTTGGATACCTATGGCTGGATTTTATACAAACAGGGCAACTACGAAAAAGCTAAGGATTATATTCAGCGGGCACTCGATAAAAACCCAGATGCTGATGGCACATTGTACGATCATCTCGGTGATATTTACTACAAACTAAACGACAAGGATAAGGCTGTTGAACTTTGGAAAAAGGCAAAAGAAAAAGGAACCGACAACACGCAGATTGATAAGAAAATTCAAGACAAAAAACTTTATGAGTAAACAGCTTTTGTGCGGATTTCTATTTTTTGTTTTGCTGACTTCCCATTCTTCCTGCATTCTTTTTAGAAAAGGAAATCTCAAGATAAACAGTGCGGATTCCACTATTGTGGTAGCACCTGTAGTTGACAGTATTAAATCGGACACAGCAACGGTAAATCCTGCAACCATTGAAAAGCTTAAACTCATCGCCGCATTAACTCCTGTCTGGAAATGGGAAAGCAATTTCTCCACCTTTCATGGCAAGGCAAAGATGCAATATGAAGGAAAAGGACAGCGACACGAATTCACTACAATTTTCCGCGTTAAAAAGAACGAAATTATTTGGGCTTCAGTTACTGCATTAGGAGGCATTGTGCAGGTAGCTCGGGTATTTATCACTCCCGATAGTTTTAAGCTGATAAATTATCTGGAAAAGGAAGTAATCATTATGCCCTTGTCTGCGGCCAGCAAAGTATTGCCAGCACCTGCTGATTTTACTACGCTGCAAAATCTGGTACTCGGCCAGGTTTTAAGCACCTCTGGTGAAGCGACTGATGCGCTTGATCTTGGCAATATAATTTCATTAGAGGTAGCGGATGAAAATCTTGTTCAGCAAATCAATTACAATAAAACTGACACCACAATTAATACCTTGCAAATGCGATTAACATTTGCAGGAGGTTCATCAGGTGTTATTCGGCTTAGCGACTATCAGATGATTACCGGAAGAAAGTTTCCAATGAACAGAAATATTAACGTAGTTAACTCTGGCGAACAACATACACTTGAAATGAACTTCAATAAAGCAGATTTCGATCAGCCTGTAGATTTCCCTTTCTCCATTCCGAAAAGCTATAAAAGAAAGTAAAGAGTTCCAGCTACGCTTTTATCTGCGAAAACGTGGTTTATATTTGTTGCATTCTATTTCTAAACCATACTCCTGATGAAGGTTGTAATCTTTGCCGGCGGTCGCGGCACTCGAATTTCCGAGGAATCTTCCTTACGTCCGAAACCGATGATAGAGATTGGTGGTAAGCCTATTCTCTGGCACATCATGAAGATTTATGCAACTTACGGACATACTGAATTCATCATTTGCCTCGGCTACAAAGGCTGGATGATTAAAGAATATTTCGCCAATTATTTTTTGCACAACGCAGATCTTACGGTTGATCTTTCCAATAATTCTTTACAGGTACTCAATAGCAATGCAGAACCTTTCAAAATTTCATTGATAGACACGGGTCTCGACACAATGACTGCCGGAAGATTGAAACGTGTGCTTCCTTATATCGGCAATGAACCTTTCATGCTTACTTACGGCGATGGTGTGAGCGACGTGAACATTGATGAGCTACTAAAATTTCACAAGCTGCACGGTAAAATTTGCACCATGACTGCGATCCAGGCAACAAGCCGTTTTGGTGTAATAAAAATGGAAGATGACGGAGCGATCAACAGCTTTGAAGAAAAACCGGAAGATAGCGGCACCTGGATAAACGGAGGTTTTTTTGTTATCGAGCCAGAGATTGCAAAGTATCTGAAAGATGATGCTGACGATATGATGTGGGAGCGGCAGCCAATGGACGATCTTGCAAAAGACGGGCAAATTTCAGCGTACAAACATCATGATTTCTGGAAGTGCATGGATACCCTGCGCGACAAGGAAGAATTGGAACACCTTTGGCAGTACGAACCACTTTGGAAGAACTGGTAACTGAATTTGATGATTTGATAATAATGTGCTGACTTGATAATATCCATGTGAAATAAATTGCAGTACAAATGCAGCTTCAAGTTATACAGCAAAAAATTTACGAAGTCAGAGGGCAGAATGTAATGCTCGACTTTGATCTGGCTTTGTTGTATGAAGTAGAAACGAAAGTGCTTAATCAGGCAGTAAAAAGAAACATTGCAAGTTTCCCTGAAGATTTCATGTTTCGGCTCACTCGTGACGAGTATAATTCTCTAAGGTCACAAATTGTGAACTTAGAAAGCGGTAAGGGAAAACATAGCAAATACAATCCATTAACCTTCACCGAGCATGGCGTAACAATGCTTGCCAGCGTTTTGAAAAGTGAAAGGCAAGAAAAATGAACATCGCTATCGTTCGTGCTTTTATAGCTATGCGGCAATTTATTCTCCAATATCAGGATTTAATTGATCAGATTGGTATGCTTAAAGAAAGGCTCGGCGAGCATGATGTTCAGCTCGACAACATATACGATGCTATTGAAAATTTACTTGATCAAAAAGTAGAACAACAAGCCTGGCAGGAACGGGAAAGAATAGGCTTCAAAAAATAATTGGTTTGCGTCTTGTATGAATTTCACACAAAGGACACAGAGAAATTGAGAATAACTTTATAACATGCTTGAACTACTCAAAAATACATTTGCCAATAAGCGCATCTTTCTTACCGGCCACACTGGCTTTAAGGGCGCATGGATGCTGCAAATACTTAACTGGCTGGGCGCGGATGTGAAGGGTTATTCGCTTGCTCCTGAAAAAAGCAAAGACCTCTACAATCAAATTGATGGCGACAAACTTTGCTATTCGTCAATCATCTGCGACTTGAAAGATTTTCACACCCTGCAAGGTGAAATGATTCGTTTCGAACCGCATTTTGTTTTTCATCTCGCTGCACAATCGCTGGTTCGCCGAAGCTATGAAGAGCCAGTTGAAAGTTTTATTGTAAACACTATCGGAACATCAAACGTGTTACAGGCAATGCGTGGATTGGAAAAACCTTGTGTAGGCTTGATGATCACCACAGACAAAGTGTATGAAAATCCTGAGCGTGGTGTTCCTTTCAAAGAAGAAGATAAACTTGGTGGTTACGATCCTTACAGCGCCAGCAAAGCAGCCGCAGAAATCGTAATTGACTCATTTCGCCGGTCTTTTTTCCATCCTGAAAAATATGATTCACATAAAAAATCTATTGCTTCTGCACGGGCAGGAAATGTAATTGGCGGTGGTGATTATTCTGACGACCGCATCATACCCGATATTGTAAGAGCGTTGGAAAACGAAGAGCATGTAGTGCTGCGCAATCCAAAATCTATTCGTCCGTGGCAGCATGTGCTGGAGCCTTTGGGTGCATATCTATTGCTTGCAGCAAAAATGAATGAAGATCCTTTGCAACATTCAACTGCATATAATTTTGGTCCTACAGCAAACGATGAAAAGTCAGTAGAAGAATTGACACAGATTTTTCTCAGTGCTTTCGGAAGGGAAAGTCATTATGAGATTTATCAGTCTGATAAAAATCCGCACGAAGCGAAATTATTGTTGTTGGATAGTAGTAAAGCAGAACGCGAACTTGTATGGCGTCCACAAATGGATGCAGCAACAGCTATCAACTGGACTGCGGAATGGTATGCAGACCGCGCATCGAAAGCAGAAGACAAGTGCATGAAGCAAATTGAAAACTACTTTTCAAATTTTTCCTGATGTGGCATATTGAATCATTGCCATTAAAAGGCGCAGCAATTATCACACTACCTGCATTTCAAGACAATCGGGGATCGTTTATCAAAACTTTTCATGAAACGACCCTCATAGAAAATCAGTTAGAGTTCCAATTGAAGGAAAGCTACTTTTCGTTTTCTCATAAAGATGTAATTCGGGGAATGCACTTTCAGCTTCCACCATTCCAACATGCAAAAATTGTTTTTTGCCCATGCGGTGCTATACTGGATGTGATCTTGGATTTAAGAAAAGAGTCGTACACATACGGGCAATACTTCGCGCATGAACTATCGGAAGACAATCATAAGGCGTACTACATACCTGAAGGCTTTGCACATGGTTTCAAAGCGTTAACAGAAAAAGCAATGACATATTATCTTGTTTCTTCAGAATATCACAAAGAAAGCGACACAGGTATTCGCTACGACAGTTTTGGTTTTGATTGGGCAACAAAAAATCCCATTCTTTCTGAACGGGATCTTTCGTTTCCGACTTTAGAAAATTTTGTCAGTCCTTTCTGATTTACCAGCCGTCACCATCCATCATATTTCCTAAACCACCGAGTACACCTCCTTCTTCCTTACGTTTAAAAGTGCCGTAAGCCAAAATGCGACTTGCAAGTCTGCTGATGGGTAATGTTTGAATCCAAACAGTTCCCGGTCCGCGAAGGGTTGCGAAGAATACGCCCTCGCCACCGAATAATGTATTCTTGATTCCGCCAACGAACTGAATATCGTAATCTACATTTTGAGTAAATGCAACGATGCAACCTGTGTCCACTTTCAACATTTCACCCGGTTGTAATTCACGTTGCAACACATGTCCTCCTGCATGTACAAATGCCAGCCCATCGCCTTCTAATTTCTGCATAATAAAGCCTTCACCGCCAAACAATCCTGTACCAAGTTTTTTCTGAAACTCAATTCCTATCGAAACGCCTTTTGCAGCGCAGAGAAATGAATCTTTTTGACAAACGATTTTGCTGCCAAGCCGCATCAAATCGAGCGGAATAATTTTCCCCGGATATGGAGAAGCAAAAGAAACTTTCTTTTTCCCGTGTCCCGTATTGGTGTAAGCCGTCATAAACAAACTTTCGCCCACCAGTAATCTTTTTCCTGCGCTAAAAAGTTTTCCAAGTATTCCGGTTTGTTGCTGGCTTCCATCGCCAAAAATGGTTTGCATTTGTATGCCGTCGTCCATCATCATAAAAGAACCTGCCTCTGCAACTGCTGTTTCGTTGGGATCAAGTTCTACTTCCACATACTGCATTTCTTCGCCGAAGATTTGATAATCTATTTCATGATTGGAGCGCATGTTTTTTCAGTTTTTTAAAAGGATGAATTTTAAGTGTGATTGGATTCAAATGTAAAATGGTGTGGGTGAAAAAAAAAGATAAATCTGACATGCACTTTAGCGTAAAGACCAAACTTCATCTGGCATAGTCTTTAGACCTTATCCACTAAAACATTTTCACTATGGAACAGCAAAGAAATAGTCACGACGAAGCCAATAAGAATATAGATGTGACAAGGTCGGAACATCAACAGGCACAAGATGGGGCAGGAAATACCGGTGAAGAACAACGTCCTGAAGGTGCAAAAGAAAAAGGGAATCCGCAACATCAGCACGGGTCTCATCACGAAGGGCAATACCAGCAGCAAAGCGATGACCCCACAATGCACCCTTCAGACAATGATGAAAACAAATAGCAACAAAAAGACGGCAACAGACCGTCTTTCTTGTTTCAAATATGGTTTATTTCTGTCAGCAAGATTCAAGCAACGAGTTGGTAATACTATTGGAAAATAAAACTTCATTCCTTCGCTAAAATAAAAGGTGAGCTGGCACATTCTTTATTTATCCTAAAAATCAAAAAAAATGGTTTCTATGAAGCAGGATATCATAAAGGATTTGTTGGAGAAAACTTTTTCAAAATTGGCTTGCCCGGCACAAGGACATGGCATGTATTCCGAACTTGAAAAAGCTTTGATAGAAGCCTACAATATTGGCAAAGCACATCAGGAAGGACAACACAGGATAAAACCCAAAGAAGAATTAGTCTATGGTTTCTTCCGCGCATAAAATAATTTCCACTCAAAGTTTACTCACTTTGTCTGGCACGATTTTACCTCATCAGTAACAAAAAACACGAACTATGGATCGCTTAGAATTAAAAGGACACTGGAATGAACTGAAAGGAAAAGTAAAACAAGCTCATGGCGATTTCACCGATGATGATCTTCGCTATGAAGAAGGAAAGGATGATGAATTGCTCGGACGTATTCAGCAGAAACTTGGAAAAACCAGAGAAGAAGTTGTTGACTGGCTAAAATCTTTGGGATAAGTATTGTGCAGTAGGCAAAAACAATAAGCAGTACGCAGTAGGCAATAGGCAGAAGGAAAATTCAAAAGGCAAAATTCAAAAGGGGTATTTAATTTCATTACCTACTGATATTGCTTTTTCTTTTTTCCTTACGCCTGTTTTTTTTGTCTACTACCTACTGCCTATTCCTTTTGCCTACTGCGTATTGCCTATTGTTTTTGCCTACTGCGTATTGCCTATTGTTTTTGCGTACTGCCTATTGCCTACTGCTTATTGTACCCCACTTCCTTTAAACTGGTGATGCGTTTCCTTAAACAACACATTGAACGTGGTGAGTGATCCGTAAACGCCGGTAATGTATTGCTGTAAATCTACCTTCTCTTCATCCGTCAGTACCTTATGCGAATTGATTTTTTGCTCTATCAGCCTCAGTCTGTCGCGTACCATTACTATTTTATGAAAAAATGTTTCAATCGGGAATTCTCTTGGTTGCAATTGATCATCCTGCGGTTTTAAAATCATCGTAGCATTGTTCCATTTATTTGCTAACGGCACAAGCTGAAATTCATTCAATCTTCTATCAAGCACATGCTCCAACGCTTCCTCTATTTCTGCTAACGATACTGCTTCGCCGGAAGTACCTGAATTTTCTTTCGATTCTAATATGCGTAGCTCTTTATAATCCCGACTCACACTCTTCGCGCTGTTGGAAGATTTAAACCAAATTGTGTAAAATTCATTGGCAGTTTCTACCACCACACCTTTCCCAAAATGCGGATGTTCAATCCTTGATCCGATCCCTAAATTTTCCATGAAGTCTGTGTAATTAGTTTGAGGTAAAGTTAAGTTCTTCCCATTCTGTTTTCCATTTACTCAATGGCATCGTTTTATCAGTTTCACTCAAAAAAAAAATTTTATGGGTGATGTAAAAAACTTAACCGGAAAAGACGCAATTGAAAAAATGAAAAAAATGGTGGAGGATGTTAATACCTGTATGTTCTGTACAGATATTGAACAACTGCCGTTTCCTACCCGACCAATGGCTACGCAAAAAGTAGATGATGAAGGTAACTTTTGGTTTCTCAGCAGCAAAACCAGCAACAAAGAACACGAGATTAAAGACAACAGTAAAGTACAGCTTATCTATGCGCATCCTCATCAGTACGAATTCATGAGTGTGTATGGCGTGGCTACTAGTTTTTATGACAGGGGAAAAATTGAGGAATTATGGACACCGATTGCGAAAACATGGTTTCCGGAAGGAAAGGATGATCCAAATCTTACGCTTATAAAAGTATCTGTGAACGAAGCCTATTATTGGGACACAAAACATGGAAAGTTGGTGAGTCTATTCAAGATAGTTGCAGGAGCAATGGGAGGCAGCGTGGATGACGGAGGTGTAGAAGGGAAAATGAATGTTTAATATGACTTAAAAACATTTCTGCTATCAATTAGGGAGGGGGTAACTTTGCGGCGCAAACTCAAAAAATCATGCGTAACAAAAAAATTGCCCTCTTTCTTATTGCTTTTTTCATTGTGCTCAGCGCTGTATTTATGACCTACTACTACAACGTAATGCGCGAGCAACCAAAGCGGTTGCCAATGTTGGGGGCTGGTGACCACCGTGTACGTCAATTTTCTTTTACCGATCAGGATGGAAGAACCATAACGAACAAAGACGTGGAAGGTAAAACCTATGTGGTAGAGTATTTTTTTACTACCTGCAAAGGAATTTGCCCAAAGATGAATGAGAACATGAGCACAGTTTACCAGGCTTTTCGTGGCAATGAAAATGTAGTGATCCTTTCACATACTGTTGACCCAAAAAAAGATACGGTTCAGGCAATGAAAGCCTACTCGCTGAAATATGATGCTGACCCGAAACAGTGGCTATTCCTTACCGGCGATAAAAAAGAACTTTACGACATGGCGCGCTACAGCTATCTCGTAACAGCAGTGGACGACACTGCTCAAGTTGATATTCAAAGTGATTTCATTCACACCGATCGTTTTGTATTAGTGGATAAAACAGGACATATCCGCGGGCAATATGAAGGAACAGATAAAGCTTCAGTAAATCAGTTGATTGGTGATATTAAGGAGTTGTTGAAAGAGGAGTGAATTAATAATTCATCGCCCACCCCATTAGCAACCAGCCAACCACTATTAGCGGCGACGGAATTCTGGTAAAAAACAACAATGAGAAAGTGATAGCTACTACCACAACATTCAGCCATTCAAAGGGCATCAGTTGAAATAATACAATTCCAGAAGCCCAGATAATACCGACCACGGCTGCATTAAACCCTTCGAGTGCACGATAGATAATGACGTGCTGTCTTAAATTTTGGTACAAGGGAAAAAGAAAAAACAACAATAACGTGCTGGGTAGAAATACGGCAACAGTTCCGATGATACAGCCCATCACCTGCCAGAAAGTTCCGTATGGACTCATCACCATTCCACCTACAAAGCTGCAAATAGAAAATACGGGGCCGGGCACCGCCTGAACCAATCCGTAACCGGTAAGTAATTCTACAGACGACAACATGGGCTGGTGATGCAACTGTGTAGGACGATGAACAAACTGATAAAGCATCATGGGCAGCAAGGCTTGTCCGCCGCCAAAAACAATAGCGCCGAAACGATAAAAATTTTCAAACAGATTGAAAGCTATCGCGTGTTCCCATTTATGGCTACGCGCCACTTCCGACAAAATACCTGCAATAATGAATACCACTGCGAACAACCAAATATTTACCCAACGAATAGGCTTGGGTTTTTCTCTTGCGTCAGGAATCCGTTTGTTGCTGACATTGCTAATGCTCCCAGCAAGTAGAAGAATAATAGGAAAAATCCAAGGCGAACGAATAAACACTGTAGCAATTCCTGCTCCTACCATTATTGCCCAGGTTGCAAAATGCTTCACACTCACCTTCATCATCCGCGCTGCCGCAAAAGCGATAAAGCCTACCGACATTGGCTGGATGTACATGAACAAGTTGGTCTGAATCTCCTTGGCATTTATGTAATAGATCAGAAATGAAAAAGCGCCCATAATAAAAGCAGCCGGTAACACCCAAAGCAGTAATGTGAGAATTGCAAGCGGAATGCCGCCGCGTTTCATGGCAATGAGCATTACGGTTTGCGTAGAGGAGGGGCCGGGCAGCATCTGGCAAAACGAATTATACTCCAGCAGTTCTTCTTCTGTTACATCATGCCTTTTTTGTACAAAGGTTTTCACCATCATACCAATATGGCCTTGCGGTCCGCCAAAAGCAGTGATTGCGTACCACAGAACAGCTTTCAAAAACGGTATGTGACGAAGAAGCATGTATTACCCGGACATGAAGTGTGCGAAAAATACTTACAAAAAATGGCAAAACACAGTAGCACCATTCTACCCTTTGTTTGTATCTTGCACGGCAAATTATACTTGTAATGAAAGGTTTAATTCTGAACGCGTTTTACGACGCAATGCAATACAACATAGGCTGGATAATCTCTTACATCTTCATCTTTTTGATGCTCATTCAACTGATCTATGTAATGGCTAAATACCTCGGTTCACGCTCCGATAAATAATTTGTCTTTTGTCTCTTTCCTCTGCGCATATCGCGGCTATACGAACGGATTATCAGCTTGCGGCACTTAATGAAACCACTGTTGGAAACGATCCTTTTGCGTTTTTTGGCAAGTGGTTTCTCGAAGCCCAGGCTGCAGAAGTAATTGAGGTAAATGCCATGACACTCGCCACAGTAGATGCACAAAACAAACCCCACGCCCGCATTGTTTTACTGAAGGGACTCGACGAAAAAGGTTTTGTTTTTTTCACTAATTACGACAGCGCAAAAGGAAAAGAAATTGATGCAAATCCTTATGCAGCGCTCGTTTTTTTTTGGCAGGAATTAGAAAGACAAGTGAGAATCGAAGGCAGCGTAGTAAGAATTTCTGAAGAAGAAAGTGATAGTTATTTTGCATCGCGGCCAGAGGGTAGTAAAATTGGTGCATGGTCTTCTCCGCAAAGTCAGATAATAGAGGATCGTTCCATTCTTGAAAAGAACTATTCAGCTTTTGAACAAAAATTTTCCGGCAATTCTATTCCTCGTCCTGAATATTGGGGAGGTTACCGGGTCATACCCAATAAAGTGGAATTCTGGCAAGGCAGAAGCAATCGGATGCACGACAGGGTGGTGTTTTTACGAAGAGTAAACGAATGGAGCAACGTTCGCCTGGCACCCTAATTTTCTTTTGGTTTATTTGAATGTTTTTATAGTTCCCTCGATGTGTTTACTATCCGGTTAAGCACCAACTGTTCCCATTCCTTTCCTTTAACTTTACCCGGCAAAATAAAGACACAACACCTTGCAGAAAGCCAGCCTGTTTTATCGTTTATGTTTTTCTCTTTTGTGTCTGCTTTACCTTTCCCTACATAGCTACGCGCAGCAAGTGCAGCAACCGCTACCCGGCGCTCCTGTAACACTGCAAAATGCACCGCAACGCGATACGTCAAATAAGACAAATACCAGCCAGTGGAAGAGTGAAAATGCCAGAATCAGTTTTAAAAAACTAAATTCTCAAAAAGTTTTTCACCCTGATACCTCGCTTCAAACATTTCACCGTCGTCCTTTTCAACATTTGTGGATGCGCGACCTTGGAAATCTGGGTTCGCCCGCAAACAATCTATTTTTCACACCTACTTACAGAACCGGGCCTACGCTGGGCTATCATGCCTTTGATGTGTACCGGTTTCATGTGGATAGCCTTTATTACTATAACACTAATCGTCCCTACAGTATTTTCACTTATCAGCTTGGTAGCCGCGCGGAGCAAAGAGCGGAGGTGTTGCACACACAAAACATATTGCCCAACTGGAATATGGCAATACAATACAGAAAAGTAGGTTCGCCAGGTAATTATAAACTGCAACGCACCAACCACGATCTTGCCAACTTAACCACTAATTACCAAAGCCGGGATCAACATTACAAGTTAAATGCAGCGGTAGTTTACAACAAACTACAGCACGATGAAAATGGCGGCATTGTGTCAGATAGCTTTTTAAACCTTGGAAGCTTTGACGACAGAAGAACAATACCCGTGCTTTTTCAAAATGATTTTTATAGCAACAGAAGATCGAGCGTCACAAATACACAGCGGGATTTTACAATGCTATTGCAGCATAGCTACACCATAGGCAAAGCAGACACGACCTATAATGAAGACTCTACCCAATACAGTTACCGGCTCATTCCCCGATTTCGTATTTCGCATCGGTTTCAGCTAAGTAGCGAAAAATATCAATTCAAAGATTTGCGTCCCGACTCCATCCGTTATTCTGGTTTCTTCAATCGTGGGTTTGCAGCTACAGACTCAGTGTTTATGGAGCAGAAATGGTTTTATTTCGACAATGCAATTTTGCTAAATGGATTTCTTGGAAGTGAGGAAAAACAATTGCAATTCACAGCAGGCTTTGGCAATCGTTTCGATCGGTTTAGAACTGAATTTGTAAGCAGAGGAGACAGGCAGGATGTGGTAAGTAATTATATTGTTGGAGAAATAAAAAAGGAAGCGTTAGAAGCCGGTCAATGGTTTTACAATGCACAGGCAAAGTTCTTTCTTACGGGCAATGCAGCAGGCAATCTCCTTTTGCGCGCAGATGTGGGAAAAGACATCAGCAGCAAGATTGGCAACCTGAATGCAGGCTTTGAACAACAAATAAACAACGCACCTTACAACTATATTTTTTACCAAAACCAATACTACCAGCAAACGAAAGAATACAATAAAGAAACAGTGACGTTATTGCATGGAACTGTAAATAATGACTTCCTGAAATTGAGTGCAGGACTGAAAAACTACCTTCTTACCAACTACATTTATCTTGACCAGCAGCAGCAATTTTCTCAGTCGGCAAATGCCTTTAGTCTTACCCAAATATGGCTAAAGAAAGTGTTTGCATTTGGCGTTTGGGTACTGGACAATGATGTTGCATACCAGCAGAAAGCTGGCGAAGCCCCCCTCAATGTGCCCGCAGTTATGGGTCGCCATCGGTTAAGTATAGAAACCCGCCTGTTTGGCAATACATTGAAAATTGCTACCGGTATAGATTTACGTTGGCATACAGCTTATGAGCCCGCAGCATATTCGCCTTTCTTCAATCGTTTTTACTACCAGAATACTTACAACGTTAGCAACGCACCAGAAACTGCATTGTTCTTCAACTTCAAGATCAAAAATTTCAGGGCGTATATTATGGGCGATCAACTACAGTCGTTTTTTGCGCGCAATGTGATTGCAGCACCTGGCTATCCCACACAAGATGCAATGCTCCGATTTGGCTTTAGCTGGGTAATGGTAAATTAATCGGCGTGTTGAGATTTATTTTGGCAGCAGCATTCTATAATCCACTTTCACTTTTCCGGTACTGATGTCGTCAAGTTTCTTTTTGATCAACCGTTTTTTGAGCGAAGGCAAATAATCAATAAACAACTTTCCTTCGATATGATCATATTCGTGGAGAATAACACGGGCTGTTATTCCGTCAAATTCAGCTTCATGCTGCTGAAAGTTTTCGTCCATGTAGCGTAGTTTTACTTTTGCCGGACGACTAACATCCTCACGAATTTTTGGAATACTTAAACAGCCTTCGTTATAAGGCCAGGGTTTTCCGGTTTCTTCAATTTTATGTGCGTTGATGAATACCTGCTTCACTGGTTTTTCATTCGGATAATCTCTTTTGTCCTGGTCATCAAATCCTTCCACCACCTGTATGGTATCAATCACAAAAAGACGAATCGGCTTATTCACTTGCGGAGCAGCAACGCCCACGCCGTTAGTATGATACATCGTATCCCACATATCTCCAATAAGCTTTTTTAGGTCAGGATAATTTGGTGTAATCTCTTCACAAACCTTTCTCAATACCGGATGACCGTAAGCTACAACTGGCAAAACCATCTAAATGTCAATTTTTAAAAAAGAAGGGCAAAGATAAAGATCAGGATTGGGTTTCAAGGTACTCCTGCAACAATATCACCGCACTCGTAACGTCAATCAATTCCTTTTGCTCACGTAGTTTTTTGCTTAACCCCATTTGCGCAATTGCCTGCGAAGCCATCTTTGAACTCATGCGCTCGTCCACAGTTTCAATCGGAATATTCGGAAAAACATGCTGAAACTTAGGGATGAATTTTTCTACCAGAGGTGTTGCATCCGTCGGCGTATCATCAAAATTCAGCGGCAGACCGATAATGACTTTCTCTACAGGTTCGGAAGAAATGTATTTTTTTAGAAAGCCAATCAGTTCTTTTGTTTCTACGGTTTGTAGTGGCGATGCAATGATTTTTAAAGGATCGGTAACGGCAATGCCTGTTCGTTTTTTTCCGTAGTCGAGTGCGAGGATTCTTGCCATTATCTTTTCCCTGCTATTTTCAGTATCACCGTCCCATGCTTCTTGATAATTTCGTTCTCTGCTTTTTTCAACTCAATGATCTTTTGCTGCATCACCGTGATTTTGTGAATGTCCGTTTCTTTCAGAAAACGATTAGCCAGTTCGTCCTGCATTTTCATGATTTTCTTCAGTTCAAAGTAAGATAAGGCGCTGTCTGCTTCGTTCATATAATTCATCTCACCGCTCAATGTTTCAATGCCGTAGTTCGCACTCCAATTTGGACTGATTTCATTTCTTGTGTGCAGCAGTGAAATCATACGCTGTTGTATTTGTTGATCGGGATAGTTTGTAAAATAACTTGTCTGCGGCGATTGATGATATACGTTGATGTAATTGAAGTAGCTGTCATATACTTGTCGTGCAAGCGAGACTTCAAACAAATCGGGATCTACGCGCTGATGAATAAGATCGGCAACATTGTTGTAACCTTCATAAACTTTTTCGCCATGCTCTATCAAAACCCTTACAAGCTCCCACTCCTGTTGTTCATCGCTGGTTGTTGTATTTAAATCGGGTAATGCTTCCTGCTGCGTAGCTATTGTTTCATGTTCAGGAATGGTTTCTTCTCTTCTCGCTAATCGCTTTTCCTGCTCTACTCTTTCACGAATAAATTTATTAACGAGATTTACGAGTCCAGCCTCTTCTACTTGCAGCTTCCGGGAAGTTTCGCGGATATAATGATCCTGCAATGCAAAATCCTCTGCCTTGTTGATCTTCGAAATACTTTCTGCAAGCTCGTTTACCAACTTCGATTTCGCAACCGGATCGCTACCCACTTCTTTCAATCCCACTTCCAGACGGAAAGAAATCACATCCTGTTTTTTCTCTTTTACATATTCATGAAATCTACTCGCACCAGATTTTTGAATAAAACTGTCGGGGTCTTCTCCTTCTGGCAATAAAACCAATTTTACATTGAAGCTCTGCGACAAAGCCATATCCAATCCACGCAATGCAGCCTTTACGCCAGCAGCATCCCCATCATAAAGTATGGTAAGGTTTTTTGTAAGCTGACCAATCAATCGCAACTGATCTTCCGTAAGTGAAGTGCCACTGCTTGCAACCACATTCTCTACTCCACCCTGATGCAACGAGATAACATCGGTATAACCCTCTACAAGAAAACACTCATTGAGCTTTGAAATGGATTGTCGCGACTGATAAATTCCATAGAGTACACGGCTCTTGATGTACAGCTCATTCTCCGGCGTATTGATGTACTTGGGTGCTTTTTCATTACTCTTCAAAATGCGCGCACCGAAGCCCAAAACACGCCCCGTCATGTTTTGAATAGGAAAGATTACACGCCCACGATATACATCGTGATAGATGCCGCTTCTGTTTTTTATCAACCCGGATTTTTCAAGCAACTCTGCACTATAACCTTGCAGACTAGCATGACGAAAAAACTCATCGTTCTGCTCGTGATTATACCCTAACAAAAACTTTTCAATAGTGTCCTTTCTAAAACCTCGTTGCTTAAAATAGGGAAGTCCTACCGTTGTTCCTTCTTCCGAATTAAGTAGAACCTGGTGAAAATATTTTGCAGCAAATTCATTGAGAATACGCAGGCTTTCTTCCGATTGCTGTTGTTGTACCTGTTCGGGCGAACGCTCGGTTTCTTCAAGTGTTATTTTGTAAAAATCTGCGAGCCATCTTATCGCTTCAGGGTAGGTTAGTTTTTCATGATCTTGCACAAACGTAACCACATTCCCCCCCTTTCCGCAGCCAAAGCATTTGTAGATTCCTTTCGCACCTGAAACAGAAAAAGAAGGAGTCTTCTCGGAATGAAAAGGACAATTGGCAATATGATTTGCACCACGCTTTTTCAAGCGAACAAACTGCCCAACGATTTCAATTATATCGGCGCGGTTTAAAACTTCCTGAATGGAACCTTGTGCTATCACATCGCTAAGTTAGCATGTGCTGATATACGAGTGTGGTATATTGCTATCAAAAAAGCGAAGCATTTTAGCTCCGCTTTCTGTTTTTCCTCTAAATCGAATAAGCTTCTTCAATGAGTTGTGCTTGCTCCTTTGCGTGCATTTTGCTAAAGCCTGTAGCAGAAGCCGCACTTGCCTGCCGACTCACGTATTTCATCGGAAAATCGTCAGGCATATTCATTTTCATAAAACTCAAAGCCCCTTTATTTCGAGGCTCTTCCTGCACCCAAATCCACTCTGCGTTTTTATATTTTTTACGCAATTCGCCAAGTTGTTTTAAAGGCAAAGGATGAATTTGTTCAAGACGAATAATTGCCACATCCGAAATCTTTTCGCTCATTTGCTTTTCACTAAGATCATAATAAACCTTGCCTGAACATAGCATTATCTTTTTCACTTTGCCGGGAGTTTTTACACTGGCATCGTCTATTACTTCCTGAAATCCACCTTGTGTAAATTCTTCGATTTTGGAATAAGCACGATTAAGCCGTAGGTTGGCTTTCGGAGAAAAATTGACAAGAGGCTTTCTAAATTCCCATGTCAGTTGGCGACGAAACATGTGAAAGAGATTAGCCGAAGTGGTGATATTGGTAACGATAATATTACTCTCTGCAGCAAGTTGCAAAAAGCGCTCGAGGCGAGCGGAGGAGTGTTCCGGTCCTTGTCCTTCAAAGCCATGCGGCAGCAGCAAAACAAGCCCACTCATTTTGTTCCATTTGGTTTCTGCGGTGCAGATATATTGGTCTATTACAGTTTGTGCACCATTTGCGAAATCGCCAAACTGTGCTTCCCAAATTGTGAGTGTATCAGGATTAGCAATCGAATAGCCATACTCAAAACCTAACACAGCAAACTCACTGAGCAGTGAATTGTAGATTTGAAATTTTGCCTTCTCGGAAATATTACTCAGCCGGTTATGCTCTTCACTGGTATTCTCATCGTGCAGCACCGCGTGGCGATGAGAAAAGGTACCGCGTTGAACATCCTGTCCGCTCATGCGCACATTTTTGTTGTCCGCAAGCAAACTTGCGTAAGCAATCAATTCGCCGGTTGCCCAATCCAACAAGCCTTGTTCTTCATACAGTTTTACTTTTTCATCCAGCAATTTTTGAATTTTTCTCAAGGGCTTAAAACCTTCAGGAACACTCATGATACTGCGGAATAAATTTTCAATCTGCTCTTTGCTGATGGCCGTAACGGGTGAGCTGTCAAAATCTTCAACTTTAGAACGACGAAGCTTCTGCCATGCTTGCTCCGGTGCCTGTAACTGATATGGAACAGGTTTTTGTTTTACCTCGTCAAGTCGCTGTTGTAGTTCATCCCAAAATCTTTTTTCCATTTCCTTTGCCAACTGCTGTGCATCTGGCTCTCCGTTCTGTAAAAGATATTCTGTATAAACTTCCCGTGGATTCGGGTGTTTTTTGATAAGATCGTAAAGTTTGGGTTGCGTAAAACTTGGATCATCGCCTTCGTTGTGTCCATGCCGACGATAGCAAACCATGTCAATAAAAATATCCTGATTGAAATGCTGACGATAAGCTACTGCAAGTTCACAAGCCTTTACTACGGATTCAGGATCATCACCATTCACATGAAGCACGGGTGCCTGCACCATTGATGCGATACTCGTACAATAATCGGCAGAGCGCGCATCATCGAAATCTGTGGTAAAACCAATCTGATTGTTGATGACGAAATGTATAGTGCCTCCTGTATAATAGCCTGGCAATCTACTCATTTGAAGCAGCTCATAAACTACACCCTGCCCTGCAATAGCTGCATCACCGTGAATTAATATTGGTAAAACTTTGTCGTACTCATTATCATA
>ENA-UOUJ01000699-UOUJ01000699.1-activated-sludge-metagenome-genome-assembly--contig:-NODE-699-length-20649-cov-7.765514_pt1 | contig 20649 bp, 18 predicted proteins | sample MGYA00249839_ERZ747224 | MGnify/ENA primary metagenome ERZ747224 (study PRJEB28782, sample SAMN03220277) | activated sludge metagenome | biome: wastewater; feature: sewage sludge; material...
CGCCGTTACTTGCCGGGCGGACGGCCCTTGAGGCTCTCCGAAGGCAGAACGCCGAAGCTCGACTTGTAGAGTTCGGCGAAGCGACCGAGGTGGGTGAAGCCGTAGTCGAGCGCCACCGCGGTCACGCTGGCCACCCGCACCGCCGGATCCATCAGCGTGGCGTATACGTGCTCGAGCTTCTTGCGGCGGATGTAGCTGCGCGGCGACATCCGCGCCTGCTCCTTGAACACCTGGTAGAGCGAGCGCTGGCTCAATCCGGCGAACAGGGCGAGTTGCTCGACGCTGATGTCCTGCTTGATGCGGGCCTCGATATGACGGTCGAGGCGCTCGAACAGGCGCGCCTGCCCGCAGAGTTGCGAAGTCGGCTGGTTGCGCTGCAGGACGGACAAGAGCTTGTTGGCCACCGCATGTGCGTAGTGCCTGAACAGGGGCGCACGGCCCGGCTCGCTGGCGCTCTCGCTCGAGACCAAGCGCAGCAGCGTGATCAGGTGATCGAGTTCATCGCGCGGACAGGGGCTGCGATTGAAGCGCACGCATTCCCCCGGCTGCAGCCAGCCGCATTCCGCGCACGCGTCACGCAGGACCGACTCCGGAACGAGCACGCTCCATACCTCGCTGTCGGCCGCGTAGTGCAAGTCGGGCGTGGCGGCGGTGCTCAGGAGGATCTGTCCGGGTTCCAGTTCGACCGGGACCTCACCGGCGCGCAGGACTGCGCGCCCGCGCACCAGCACGAGCACCTCGAACTGCTCGCCCGGGCAGGCCGACGCAGCATCCTCCGCCATCGTGACGGCGAGCCGGCCCAAGTCGAGGCGCTGGAGGCTCTCCGGGCGCACGGCATCTTCGGGGTCGCGCGCGAAGCTGGCCGCGCCCTCTTCGGCGCCTGGGGCACGCCAGGCGGGAAGGGCGTCTCGATACGGTTTGGGCGGCAGGTCGGTCGACATCCTCACTCCGGTAAGTCGGCGAGCGGGCTGAAGCTTCGATACGGCGCTCACTCGCCAGGGAGCTCCGGTGTCCCGCGGCACGGCCGGACGACGCAAGGTCGCACGGAGACGATTACGGGAACAAGCGCCATTGTGCACCGCAACCGATCGACACTCAATCATTTTCTCGTTGTTTTTTATTTTTCTCGATATTTAAGCCTGTGCTGTTGCAAGGCCCCCGAGTTCCAGATCGAACAGGCTGTCGCTGCCACAGCGGAAGTGCCTGCATGGCGGACGCAGGGCCTCATCCAGCGTATCGACCGCTGGCAGCACCAGCCCTGGACGCCCCGACCCGATCAGCAGCGGCGCGACCAGCAGATGCAGGCGGTCGAGCGCACCGGCGCGCAGGAAACGTGAAACCGTCAACCCGCCCCCCTCCACCAGCACCCGCCTGCAACCCGACTGCGCCAGCCATTCGAGGACCACATCCGGTTCGAAACCGTCCGCCCCCACTGGCAGGCCGACGCGGACAACGCGCTCCGCCCCGGCCGTGCAAACCGGCGCCACGTGCTCGCCCACCACGTGCATGGTCGGCGCTGCACCGTCGTGGAACAGCTTCGCGTCGGCACGGACGCGCCCTCGCGGATCGAGCACCACGCGCACGGGACTGCGCCCGGAGACGTGACGCACCGTGAGCTGCGGGTCGTCCGCATTCACTGTGCCGACGCCCACCACCACCGCATCCACGAGCGCGCGCAGGCGATGCAGATGGGTACGCGCCTCCAGGCAGTTGATGTAGTGCGAGGCACCACTCTCGGTGGCGATCCGGCCATCCAGGCTCTGCCCGAGCTGGGCGATCGCCAGGCGGCCCGGCGCGGCCACCCAGGGCAGGAAAAGGTCGAGCAGTTCCACCGTGTCCGCACGCACTGCCCGCTCGCAACGCCAGCGCCCGCCCGCCCGGATCTCGATCGCCACGCCGTCGACCGTGAAACTTATCGCGCCCGCGTCGGCCCAACCGGCATCACGGGCTTGCAGGATGCAGGCCCAGCCCCAATCTGGTACAAGTTCGTCCGCCATTCATCCTTCCTTGAAAAGTCGTTTCCACTCGCATCTGGCCGCCGGGAAAGCTCCTGGTGCAGGGTCGAGGCCCACCCCCCCAAAAAACGGAGAAAAACAAATGCGCCAAGCCGAGCGTGCCCTCTTCGACCTGCGACGCGGACTTTCGATCCTCATGCGCGACCTTGATCGAGCGTTCGTCGTGTGCGCGGTGGAAGGCCTGGACGATGCCGTGCCAGGCGAAATGCAGGCGCTGGCCGGCTCCCCCGCCAACCTGGTGCTGAGCGGCCACCGCCTCGCCGCGATCGGTCGCCAGGGTGCGGCGGAAGCCGTGGCCGTCGCGCTCGCCCCCCTGCCCGACGCCGCCGCGCTGCGCACGCTCGCCTGGCAGCGCGGCGCCAGCCTGCCCGCCGGCGTCGCCTTGCGCGACGGCGGCCTCGTCGAACGCGCCGCGCTGCGCCTGCTCGGCCGCGCCCAACTGGTGCCGGCGGCGTTGATGTGCGAGGTGAGCGACGATCGCACCGGCGCAGTCGCGGCCGAGGTGGCGAGCGGCAACCTGCTCGCGGTCGATGCGGCCGAGGTGATGCGCCTGTGCGAGAGCGGCCCCGGCCGGCTCGCCCGCATCAGCGAGGCACGGGTACCACTGGCCGAGGCCGAGAACAGCCGCTTCGTCCTCTTCCGCGAAGCCGATGGTGTTCACGAGCACGTCGCCATCGTCATCGGCGACCCGGCGTCCTGGCCCGACGACGTCCCGGTGCGCCTGCATTCGTCCTGTCTTACCGGCGACCTCTTCGGCAGCCTGCGCTGCGACTGCGGCGAGCAACTGCGCCGCGGCGTGGCGGCGATCCATGCGCTCGGTGGCGGCGTGCTGCTCTACCTGTCGCAGGAAGGCCGCGGCATCGGCCTCGCCAACAAGCTGCGCGCCTACGGCCTGCAGGACGAGGGCCTGGACACGATCGATGCCGACCAGGTCATCGGTTTCTCCAAGGACGAGCGCGACTTCCGCATCGCCCACGAGATGCTCGACGAGCTCGGCATCGCACGGATCCTGCTGCTCACCAACAACCCGAGCAAGGTCGCGGCGCTGCAGAAGGCCGGCATCCACGTCGTCGGCAGGCGCGCGATCTATGGCGAGGTCACCGCGCAGAACCAGCGCTATCTCAAGACCAAGGCGAGGCGCCACGGCCACTGGCTGCACGATCTGCTCAACGAGCAGGGCGAGCCCGGCAACGACGAGCCCGCATGCCTGCCTGCCGCGGACGCCGCGCATCGCGTCTGATCCGGGGCGTCAGGTTGCGGCGGTGCGCGCGTTCAGCGCATCTTGCCCGGCGTCGGCCCGCGCTCGACGAGCGTCTCGAGGTCGAAGTCGCGCGCATCCTCGATGACGCGCGCGAGGCGGGTCGCGAACTGGTCCGCGATGCCCGCACCGAGCGCGCCATCCGCCAGACGCGGATCGCCGCAGGCCCCCGAGGGATGGAGATCCTGCGCCATCCAGGCGAAGCCGGCCTCGCCCTCGGGGCCGAGCAGCCTGCCCTCCGCCGCCATCCGCACGCCGACCGACTCGAAGCGATCGATCGCCTCGCGCCTGACCTTGTGCGGCGCCAGGTGGAGCATCAGCGCGGTCTCCAGCGCCCCGCCGTGGAGGCCGTGGCGCAGTTCCTCCGCCGGCAGCGCGCCCGCCGGGACAGGAAAACGGAAGGAGTGGGCGCGCACCACCAGCATGCGATGCGCCGCCCGCAGCTCGAGCGCGGCGAGGTCCACCAGCGCCTTGTTGCCACCGTGGGTGTTGAACATCACCAGCCGGCGCAATCCCGCGCGCGCCACGCAGGCGCCGATCTCCACCACGCTGGCCAGCGCGGTCGGCGCGCCGAGCGCCAGGGTGCCGGCGAAGCCGCCGTGCTCGAGGCTGCACCCCACCGCGAAGGGCGGCAGCACGCACCAGGGCAGGCCCGGGCGCAGCTTCGGCAAGGCGGCCTCGAGCAGCCCGAGGGCGATGTCGAGGTCGGTCGACAGCGGCAGGTGCTCGCCATGCTGCTCGATCGCAGCGAGCGGCAGCAGCGCCACCGCGTCCGCATCGGCGAGCTCGGCAATGCGGCGGGGGGTCAGGTCCTGCCACCAGGGCAGCGCGGGCATGGCGTTCATTGCGATCGGGATCTCGGTGGGTTCGGACTGGCGGAGATCATAGCCGCAGTGGGGGCGGCGCTTCATCCGGCACGCGGTGGAGCACGCCCAGGATGACGCCTGCCCTTCGCCTGCTGCTCGGCACGATCGTGCCCGTGGTGGTGCTCGATGCCTTGCTCGTGTTCGGCAACGCCTGGCCGACACTGTGGCCGCAGCCGGCATTCGCCGTCTCGGTGGAGCTGGCGTTCGCGGTCGGCGCCCTGGCCCTCGTCGCCGCCTGGCGCGGCCGCGTCCCGCACGCGGTGGTCCATGCGCTCGCGGGCCTGGCCACGCTTTGGATCGTGCTGCGCTACGTCCAGGTGACCGTGCCCGCGATGCTCGGACGACCGCTGAACCTGTACTGGGACCTGCCCCACCTGGGCGCCGTGCTCGGCATGGGGGGCGACGGACCGGCCGGGAAGGCCGTGCTTGCGATGCTCTTGGCGGTCCTCGTGCTGATCGTCCTGCAGCGCATCGTGAAGGCCTGCGTGGTCGCGCTCGCGCGCAGCGCGGCAGCGCCCGTGACACGCCGGGCGCTGGCGGGAGCGGCCGGCGCGGCGATCCTGGCGTGGGCACTGCCGCCCTGGAACGGCACCCCCTTGGGAGCCGCCTTCGCCCAGCCGGTGGCACCACTGCTCCTCGATCAGGTCCGTTTCCTGCGCACTGCGCTCGGCACCGGCGCCGCCGACCGCCTCGGCGTCGGTCCGGATTTCCATGGCGATCTCGCGGCCTTGCGCGGAGCCGACGTCCTGATCCTGTTCGCCGAAGCCTATGGCGCGGTCACCTTCGATCGCCCGCCGATCGCAGCCGCGCTCGCGACCCCACGGGCGGCGCTGGCTGCCGCAATCGAGACGAGCGGCCGCCAGGTGGTCTCCGCGCGCGTGGTGTCACCGACCTTCGGCGGCGCCTCCTGGCTGGCACACGCAGCCGTGCTGGCCGGGATGGACACCCGCGACCCGGCCGACCACGCCTTGCTGCTGACCACCGAGCGCCCCAGCCTGGTCCGCCACTTCGCCGCCCACGGCTACCGGACCGTGGGCTGGATGCCGGGACTGCAGCGTCCCTGGCCCGAGGGTCGCTTCTACGGCTTCGACCGCATCGTCGACGCCGACGGCGCAGGCTACGCGGGCCTGCCCTTCGGCTTCTGGCGCATCCCCGACCAGGTCTCGATGGCGCGCATCCACGCGGACGAATTGGGCGGGCGCCTCGAGGTGCCGGCGCATTCGGAAACGGGGGGCGTCCATGCACGGCAGCCCCGGCTGGTGGTGTTTCCCACCGTCTCCACACACGCGCCCTTCGCGGCGATCCCACCCCTGCGAGACGACTGGTCGCGGCTCCTGCGTCCGGATGCCTTCAGCCCGGAAGAGGTCGCCGCCTCCGAAGCGGCTCCGGTGTCGTGGACCGAGCCGCTGCCCGCCTATCTCGCCTCGATGCACTACCAGTTCGGCTGGCTAGCCGACTACCTCGCCCGCCACGCCGCGCGGGAGCTGGTCCTGATCGTCGTCGGCGACCACCAGCCTATCGGCACGGTGAGCGGGCCGGACCAGCCGTACGACGTGCCGGTGCATGTGATCGCATCCGACCCCGCGCTGCTCGCCCGCTTCGAGGCTGCGGGCTTCGTCGCAGGCCTGACGCCGGCGCAACAGGCGCTCGGCCCGATGCATGGCCTCACGCAAGTGCTCGTGGATGCGTTCTCGGGGTCAGCGCCAGGCGGTCCCCGGTCCGCCACCGCGCCCCGAAGCCGCGACGGTTCCACGTAGGCGCGCCGCAAGGCGCGAACGCGGCGGTGAAGATCACGGCCCGCATCGCCCCCCGGCCGCCCGCTTCGCGCCTCGCGGCGCTCCTACTGGGGATCGGAAGCGTGGTGCCTCATGTGGGAGCGCCGCAAGGCGCGAATGCGGCGGTGAAGATCTCGGCCCACTTCGCCCCCCGCCGCCCGCTTCGCGCCTCGCGGCGCTCCTACAGGGGATCGGAAGCGTGGCGCCTCATGTCGGAGCGCCGCAAGGCGCGAATGCGGGGGATCAGACGGGTCACTCCTCCCTTTCCGGCGGGACGACGCGGTACAGCATCGTGTTGCACTTCGCACACGACACGATGCGGCGCTCGTCCTTGCCGTGGGTAAGCCCCACGTCATTGAGCTCGGTCGATTCGCAGGCCGAGCAGCGCGGCTCGGTCTGGTTGTTGGCGTACAGGTAGGCGTTGAGCTCAGGGAGCGCGCGCTTGCGCTGCTCGATCTGATGGTACTTCCTCAGGATGAGCCACATCGTGAAGAAGACCGCCATGATGAACAGGATCGGCAGGGGAAAGTCGGACATCGGAGCGGGGTTCCCGGGCAGGTGAATCGAAGGGACGACGCCGGTTTCGCGCCGAGTCGGGTCTGACGATACGGGCGGCGATGCCGGCCGTCCCTGTCACGCATCAAATCGGGCGGACGATCACTCGCGCCCCCCCGTGACCCGCGGTTCGACTGCGGCGGCCACGGAAGGATTCCCCACCGTCGCAGAATTCCACCCTTCCCCACCCCCGGCGCCCCCACCTTCCGGGGCCCCGCCCGTCAGCGCTGCCGGCGCGCCCGCGCCGCCGCCTTCGTCCTCCTCGTCGAGCTGTACCGACTCGATACGGCGGAAGTGCGCGCTGATCTTGCGGCTCGAGGTATGTACGTCCTGCACGTCGCGACTGGCCTGCTCGATGTGGCGGGCGAGCGCCGCCATGCGCTCGTCGAAGCGCTGGAAGTCCTTCGCGAGCTTGCCGAGCGCGTCCTGGATGACATGGATCTGCTTGCGCGTCTCGACGTCCTTCATCACCGCGCGCGCGGTGTTGAGCACCGCCATCAGCGTCGTCGGCGACACGATCCACACGCGCTTGTGCTGCGCGTAGGCGACGACCTCGGGGTGGTAGGCGTGCAGCTCGGCGAACACCGCCTCGGCGGGCAGGAACATCACCGCACCGTCGGCGGTGCTGCCGGGCAGGATGTACTTGGAGGAGATCGCATCCACGTGGCGCTTGACGTCGGCGCGGAAGGCCTGCTGCGCGGCGCGGCGGTCGAGCTCGGCGAGCGCGTCGTCGAACATGCGGTGGTAGTTCTCGAGCGGGAACTTGGCATCGACGGCGACGTTGCCGGTGGGCGCCGGCAGGGTGAGCAGGCAGTCGACCCGGGTGCCGTTGGGCAGCACCTGCTGGAAGGCGAAGGCCTCGGGCGGAAGCATGTTGCGCACCAGATTTTCGAGCTGGACCTCGCCGAAGGCGCCGCGCGCGCGCTTGTCGCCGAGCAGCTCCTGCAGGCTCACGACGTTGGTCGTGAGGCCGTCGATCTTCTTCTGCGCCTCGTCGATCGTCGCCAGGCGCGCCATCACGCTGGCGAAGGTCTCGTTGGTCTTGCGGAAGCCCTCGTCGAGGCGCTGGTTGACCTGGCCGGAGAGCGTGTCCAGCCGCCCATCCACGCTCTGCGTCAGCGCCTGCATGCCGCGCGACAGCTGCAGCGAGGCGGACGTGAGCCCGCGCTGCAGCAGCTCGCGGTCGGCGCGCGCGTGCTCGCCGATGCGGTCGGTCTGGCGGCTGAGGCCGTCGTGGAGGTCGAGCAGCAGCTCGCGATGGCGCGCCGCGAGGCGCTGCTCCATCAGGTCGCCGAGATCGTCGCCGAGGCCCTCGCGCAGGCGGCGCTCGGCGGCGCCGCCGCGCAGCAGCAGCCAGGCCTGCAGCACCAGCACCGCGACCAGCAGGCCGGCGAGCAGCCACTCGGCCGGCGTCAGTTGCAAGGCGCTCATGCGTTCAGCCCAGCGCGCGCAGGCTGGCGAGCGGCGGCCGACTCAGCAGCGCGCGCGTGCCCACCCAGCCACCGGCGACCACCCCCGCCGCACCCAGCGCCACCCCCACCAGCACCGGCGCCAGCGCCGGCACGTAGGGCATGCGGAAGACCTGCTCCGCCAGCACCCAGCCGATCGCGCTCGCGCCGACGCCCGCGAGCACGCCGGCGACCCCGCCCAGCACCAGGAACTCGGCGAACAAGGCCTGGCGCACCTGACGGTTGCGCGCGCCCAGGGTGCGCAGCATGGCGAGCTCGTAGTCGCGCTCGTCATGCGTCGACTGCAGCGCGGCATACAGGACGACCAGGCCGGCGAGCACCGCGAAGCCGAACACGAACTGCACGATCACGATCAGCTTGTCGGTCATGGACTGCACCTGCGCGATCACCGCGGCGGTGTCGATCACGGTGAGGTTGGGGAACTCGCCCACCAGCTTCGTGGTGAAGTCGTGGCGCGCGGGCGGTAAGTGGAAGCTGGTGATCAGGGTCGCGGGAAAATCCTCCAGCACGCCCGGCGAGGCGATGAAGAAGAAGTTCACCCGCATCGAATCCCAGTCGAGCTTGCGCACGCTGCTGATCGGCGCCTCGACACGGCGGCCGCCGATCTCGAACGTCACACGGTCGCCTACCGCCAGCCCGAAGGTCTTCGCCAGCCCGGCCTCGACCGAGAACTGCGCCTGCGCCGCCTCCGCGTGCCAGCGCCCGGCCTCGACGAGGTTGCCCGGCGGCAGATCGGCGCCGTACGAGAGGTTGAACTCGCGTTCCGCCAGTCGCCGCGTGCGCTCGTCCTCATAGGCGGAAGGGTCGATCGGCTCGCCGTCGATCGCCACCATGCGGCCGCGGATCATCGGCTGGATGGGCGGCACCGGCAGGCCCTCGGCGGCGAACAGCGCGGCGATGCCTGCGCGCTGGTCGGGCTGGATATTGATCACGAAGCGGTTGGGCGCGTCCGGCGGGGCCATCCGCCGCCAGTTGTCGAGCAGGTCGGCGCGCACCAGGGTGAGCAGCAGCAGCGCGGTCATGCCCAAGCCGAGCGCGGCGGCCTGAATCACGCTGCTGCCCATGCGGCGGCCGAGCGCAGCGATGCCGTAGCGCCAGCCGCCGCCACGCAGGCTGCCCTGGCCCTTGAGCCGGCCGGCGAGCTTCAACACGCCCCAGGCGGCGAGCGCGAACACGCCGAGCGCCACCGCGAAGCCCGCCGCCACCATGGCGCCGAGGCGCGCGTCGGCGGCGATCCAGAAGATCAGCCCGAGCAGCGCCGCAAGCCCGAGCCCCCAGGCCGCACCCGAGACCGGCTCGGCGAACTCGAACTCGCGCCGCAGCACGCGCAGGGTGCTGACCTTGCCCAGGCGCAGCAGCTGCGGCAGCACGAAACCGGCGAGCAGCGCCATGCCCACGACCAGGCCATGGGCGAGCGGCAGCGGCGAAGGCGCGGGGAGCTCGGTGGCGAGCAACTCGCGCAGTCCGCCCGCCAGCCCCCACTGCACCGTCCAGCCGAGCGCGGTACCGAGCAGCGCGGCAGCCAGCCCGAAGAGCAGGAACTCGCCGACCACGATGCCCAGCACCTGCGCCTGACGGGCGCCGAGCACGCGCATCACCGCGCAGCCGTCGAGGTGGCGCGCCATGAAGCGGCGCGCCGACAGGCCCACCGCCACCGCGGCGAGGATCACCGCGAGCAGCGCGGCCAGGCGCAGGAAGCGCTGCGCCTGATCGAGCGCGGCCCGCACCTCGGGGCGGGCGTTGTCGACCGTCTCGACGCGCTGGCCGCGGCCCAGGTTGGCGCGCGCCCACTGCTCGTAGGCCTCGACCGCCTGTGGCGTGCCGGCCACGTGCAAGCGCCAGGTGGCACGGCTGCCCTCGGCGATCAGGCCAGTGGCGTCGAGGTCCTTCAGGTTGAAGATCGCGCGCGGCAGCAGGCTGAAGAAGTTGGCGCCGCGGTCGGCCTCGAAGCTGACCATGGCGCCGACGCGGAACTCGAGCTCGCCCAGGCCCACCTTGTCGCCGGTCTTCACGCCCAGCTCGGCGAACAGGCGCTCGTCCAGCCACACCTCGCCCGACTCGGGCGCGCGGCCCGCGGGGGCGTCGGGCTGGTTGGGGCCCGGTGCCAGGCGGATGATGCCACGCAGCGGGTAGCCGTCCTCCACGACCTTGACGCCACCGAGCGCCGCCCCTTCGGCGGTGCTGGCCATGCTGGTGAACAGCACCGTCCTCGCGGTCTGCAGGCCACGGCTGCGCGCCTCGTCGATGAAGGGGGCGGGCCAGGGTTTGTCGGCGCGCAGCAGCAGGTCGCCGCCGAGCAGCTGGTTGGCCTCGCGGTCGAGCGCGCGCCCGACGCGGTCGGCGAGAAAGCCCACGCTGGTCAGGCTGGCCACCGCGATCACGATCGCCAGCCCGAGCAGGTGCAGTTCGCCCGCGCGCAGGTCGCGCAGCATCATGCGCAGGGCGAGTCGAAGCGTACGCATCATCGGACGGCGCTCACTTCACGCCACCGAGCAGGCGCTGAACCAGGGCGCACCAGTAGGCCACGCCCGCCGGCAGCACCTCGTCGTTGAAATCGTAGTTGGGGTTGTGCAGCATGCAGCCGCCCTCGCCCGGGCCGTTGCCAATCCACACGTAGGCGCCCGGCTTCTCTTCGAGGAAATAGGCGAAGTCCTCCGCGCCCATGCTCGGACGGCGGTCGGTGAACACCCGCCCGGCGCCCGCCACCACGCGCGCCGCCTCGGCGCACAGCGCGGCCTCGGCGGCGGTGTTGACGGTCGGGGGGTAGCCGCGGCGGAACTGGAAATCGACCTCGACGCCGTGGCTCTGCGCGATGCCCTCGGCCACCTGGCGCAGGCCGCGCTCGAGGCGGTCGCGCACCTCGGCGGAGAACGTGCGCACCGTACCGCACAGCTCGGCGCGGTCGGGGATCACGTTGTAGGCCTCGCCGGCATGGAACTGGGTCACCGACACCACGCCGGCGTCGATCGGGTCGAGCACGCGGCTCACCAGGGTCTGCGCCGCCTGCACGAAGGCTGCGCCCGCCACCACCGGGTCCACGCCGAGGTGCGGCATGGCGGCGTGCGCGCCGACACCAGTGAAGCGGATGTCGAAGCGGTCGGCGCTCGCCATCACCGGCCCGCTGTGGATGGCGAAGGTCCCCGCCTCCATGCCCGGCCAGTTGTGCATGCCGAACACCGCCTCCATCGGGAAGCGCTCGAACAGGCCGTCGGCGATCATCGCCGGCGCGCCGCCCTCGCCTTCCTCGGCGGGCTGGAAGATCAGGTACACCGTGCCGTCGAAGTCGCGCCGCGCGGCGAGCGCCTCGGCGGCACCGAGCAGCATGGTGGTGTGGCCGTCGTGGCCGCAGGCGTGCATGCAGCCCTGGATGGTGGACTTGTGGGGGAACTCGTTGCGCTCGGTGATCGGCAGCGCGTCCATGTCGGCGCGCAGCCCGATCGCACGCAGCCCGCGACGGCCGCGCACCACGCCGACCACGCCGGTGCCGCCGACGCCGCGGTGGGTCTCGATGCCGAGCGCCTCCAGGTGGCGCGCGACCAGCTCGGCGGTGCGGTGCTCCTCGAAGGCGAGCTCGGGGTGGGCGTGGATGTCGCGGCGGATCGCGGTCAGCTTGCCCTGCAGGGGACGGACGCTTTCGATGAGGCTCATGGCTGCACCGTGTTGTTGTGGTTTGTTGCGGGTGTCCGAGTGTAGTACAGGCGCGACGGATTGCAGGAGCGCGGGAAGGTGCGAACAGTCGCCGAGTCTGAAGCCCGAATCCCACCGAAGTTCCCGCCCTCGGGACAAGCCGATTCGCGCAGCCGCAAAGTTTTCGGCGGCGGGTCTCGAATCAGGCCTGATAATTGCGCATGACCGAAATTTTCGACGATGCCTCCGGGCGCCCCACCGGCGCGCCCGACGAACCCGTGGCGCTCCCCCCTGCCACCGAGCCCGGCCAGCCCTTCGACAGCCTGCCCCTCGCCACGGCCATGCTGGAGACCCTGCGCCAGCTCGCCTACCACACGATGACCCCCATCCAGGCCGCCAGCCTGCCGCTGGCGCTGGCCGGGCACGACCTCATCGCCCAGGCCAAGACGGGCAGCGGCAAGACCGCGGCCTTCGGCTTGCCGCTGCTCGCGCGGCTCGACGTACGCAAGCTCGCCGTGCAGGCCATGGTGCTGTGCCCGACCCGCGAGCTGGCTGACCAGGTCACCCAGGAGATCCGCCGCCTGGCGCGCTTCGAGGCCAACATCAAGGTGCTCGCGCTGTGCGGCGGCACGCCGATGCGCCCGCAGCGCGACAGCCTGGAGCACGGCGCCCATGTCGTGGTCGGCACGCCCGGGCGCATCATGGACCACCTCGAGCGCGGCAGCCTCGCGCTCGAGGCGCTGAACACCCTGGTGCTCGACGAGGCCGACCGCATGCTGGACATGGGTTTCCATGGCGACATCGCCTTCGTCGCCGGACGCTGTCCCTCGGCCCGCCAGACCCTGCTGTTTTCCGCCACCTACCCCGAGGGCATCGCCGCCCTGGCCGCGCGCTTCCTGCGCAAGCCGCAGGAGGTGAAGCTGCTCGAGCAACACGCCGGCAGCAAGATCCGCCAGCGCTTCTACGAGATCGAGCACCCGGCGCGCCTGCAGGCGGTCGCGAAACTGCTGCGCCATTACCGCCCGGTGAGCACGCTGGCCTTCTGCAACACCCGCCAGCAGTGCCGCGACCTCGTCGAGGTACTGCGCGCCCAGGGCTTCGCGGCCCTCACCCTCAACGGCGAGATGGAGCAGCGCGAGCGCGACCAGGTGCTGATCCAGTTCGCCAACCGCAGCTGCTCGGTGCTGGTCGCCACCGACGTCGCCGCGCGCGGGCTCGACATCGCCCAACTCGAGGCGGTGATCAACGTCGACGTGACCCCCGACCCGGAGATCCACATCCACCGCATCGGCCGCACCGGCCGCGGCGACGAAGAGGGCTGGGCGCTGAACCTTTGCAGCAGCGCGGACAAGCGCCGCATCGCGAGCATCGCGCAGATGATGGGCTTCGAACCCGAGTGGCATGCGCTCGACGAACTCGTGGAAGGCGACCCGCAGCCGCTGCAGCCGCCGATGACGACGCTGCTGATCCTGGGCGGACGCAAGGACAAGATCCGCCCCGCGGACGTGCTCGGCGCGCTGACCGGCGAGGCCGGCTTCACCCGCGAGCAGGTCGGCAAGATCACCGTCACCGACCAGACGACCTACGTCGCGGTCGAGCGCGCGATCGCGCGCGAGGCGGTGCGCCGGCTGTCGGCGGGCAAGCTCAAGGGCAAGAAGGTGAAGGTGCGCGCGCTGGACGTATGAAAGCCAGCGACTAAGGGGAATTGACGGACGACCGGGAGCGGAGCGGAGAATCACGATGAAGCAGATCGACACTGCCCGGCTGGACCGCATCGTCGCCGATGCAAGGCGAGCAGCGGATGCCCGTGCCCAGGGATACCGCGAACGCGCGCTGAAGATCCACCCCTGGATCTGCGCGCGTTGCGGCCGCGAATTCACGCTCGCCAACCTGCCTGAGCTCACCGTGCATCACCGCGACCACAACCATGACCACAACCCGCCCGACGGCAGCAACTGGGAACTCTTGTGCATCTACTGCCACGATAACGAGCACCAGCGCGAACTCGAGGCACAGGCCGAAGGCCCCGCCGCCGCCCGCCCGGGCGACTTGGCGACGCATGCCCCGTTTGCCGGGCTGAAAGCCCTTCTGGAGCGCGGCAAGCGCTAACGCGCCGCGCGGAAGGTCGAAGCGGGGACGAAGATCGAGCGCGTCGGGCTGCAAGTCGGCGACGTCATCACCGAGTATGACGGGCCTGGCGTTAGAGCCTGAGGTCCTGCGCGCCCGCGGCCTTACGCTGGCCGCGACCCCAGTCTCGCGATCTGCGCGCGCAAGGCCTCGCATTCGGCCTCGAAGCCTGCGCGCGCTTCGGCAAAGTTCGCCTCCCAGCGCTCGACCTGAACGGCCTGGCGGTAAGCGGGATCCAGTTGCAGGGTCTGCACGGCAAGCATCAGGTCGGCGACCTGGATCTGCAACTCGGCAACCCGACGCCTCACGGCGCTGCTTGCGGGAACGGTGCCCGCCTGCGCAGGGCTTGCCTCATCGCTCTCCCGTGCCCACCCCGCCAGCTCGGCGGTAATGCTCCGCAGCCCATCGAGGTCGCGCGCCTGATAGGCGGCCTGCACGCGCAGGAAGACGTCGTGCGCCTCGGCGCGTTCGGCCTCCTCCGCGCGATCCGGGTGGCAACGCATGGCCGCTGCGCGATAGAGCCTGCGCAGTTCGTCCTGCTCGTCGTCGTCGAGCTCGGGCAGCGGCGTGGGCGTGTGCTCGGTGCCGCGGCGGTAGGCGTCGAAGTCCGCGTCGGCCTGGCGCGCCTGTTCCCGATCTGCCGTCGATCCCGAGCGCGCGGCCTTGAGGCTCAGGTACTCCTGGCGCAGGCGCAGGCACAGGCACTCGCCCACCACGTCACCGAGGGCGAGGAACTGGTGCTGCTCGTAGCTGCGCACCTGCTGCTCCATGTCGGCGAGACGGGCGGTGAAGTCGAGCATCTGCGCCTGCAAACGGGCACAGCGCGCGAGCAGACGTTCGGCGTCCGGATCGGGCGCGGCGGCGATGGCGGCAGGCGCAACAGGATCGTCCTCGAGGCGTGTCGTGTCGTGACGTTCAGGCACCGGAACGAGCTCCGTCACGCCGGCCGGTGCTTCGGCACTCACTTCGGGAGTCTCTTCGGCACTTGCTTCGGCACTTGCTTCGGCAGTCGCGTGGGCAGCCGCTTCGGGCAGCACGGCGGGCGGCAGGTCGGGCGTCGGCTCGCGCGATATTTCGGGCGTGACCTCGTGCACCACCGGCACAGTCACGAGCGCGACCTGCGGCGAGGCGACTGCCACGGTGGGGGCGGTTGTGCCGCGGAAGAAGAGGCGATTGATGGCCACACGGATGCTTGCCAGGGACAGGCGGAAACCCAATTTCGGCCTCGGTTTGGTTTGGTGATGGAATCGACATGCGCCATGTTGCACTGCACCATAAAGTGATGACAACAGTTGTTGCTCAGGTGCTGCAGACGCCGGTTTATCCTTGACGCCCTCAAGTCCGCTCGCAGACTCCCAAACCGCACTGTAACGACGCGCCCGCCGACCCCGCGCTGCCCGAGATCAACTGGAAGTCCTTCACCTTGAAGCTCTACTACGCCGACCATTTCGTGCTGCCCCTGCCCGAGGGCCACCGCTTTCCGATGGAGAAGTACTCGCGTCTGCGCGCGCGCCTGCACGACAGCGGCCTGTTCGCCGATGACGACTTCCGCGTCCCACACGCCGCCAGCGACGCCGAGATCCTGCGCGCCCACGACGCCGGCTACCTCCAACGCGTTGCAGGCGGCACGCTGGACGCCGCCGAGCTGCGGCGCATCGGCTTTCCGTGGACTGCAGCGATGGTCGAGCGCTCGCGGCGCTCGGCGGGCGCCACGCTGGCCGCCTGCCGCAGCGCGCTCGATCGCGAAGGCGGCGCGGCCTGCGCCGCCAACCTCGCCGGCGGCACCCACCACGCGCACCGCGACTTCGGCTCGGGCTTCTGCGTGTTCAACGACGCGGCCATCGCCGCGCTGGCGATGCGGGCCGAGGGCCGCGCCGGACGCATCGCCATCGTCGACTGCGACGTGCACCAGGGCGACGGCACCGCCGCCATCCTCGCCGACACCCCCGAGGTGTTCACCTGCAGCCTGCACGGCGCAAAGAACTTCCCCTTCCGCAAGCAGACGAGCGATCTCGACGTCGAGTTGCCCGACGACACCGGCGACGCGGCCTACCTCGCCGCGCTCGATGCCGCGCTCGACACCGTCTTCACCCGCGCCCGCCCGGAGCTGGTGATCTACCTCGCCGGCGCCGACCCCTATGCCGGCGACCGCCTCGGCCGGCTGGCGCTCAGCATCGAAGGGCTGCAGGCCCGCGACGAACGCGTGCTCGGTGCGTGCCGGGCCGCCGGCGTGCCGGTCGCGGTGGCGATGGCGGGTGGGTATGCGCAGCCGATCGAGGACACGGTGACGGTGCACTTCAACACCATCTGCACCGCGGCGCGTTTAATGGGCACGCACTGAGCGACTGAGGGGTTCCGGCATCTCGGAACGCGAGCGGTTTCGGGCTGTCTATAATGGCGATATTAGCTAATTCAGACAGGAGAGATTCATGCGCACGATGACTTCCGTCGAGGCCCAGAATCGCTTCGGCGAGCTGATCGACAGCGCCCAGCGCGAGCCCATCTGCATCACTCGCCGGGGCCGGCCAGTTGCCTTCGTACTCTCGCCCGAAGACATGAAGGACTTGCTCGCCGTGCGCGACCAGCGCGCTCGCGCGCTCGACGACTTCCAGGTCTTCTTTGCCACCGCCGATGCCCGGCTGAAGCCCGAGGCCCGCGAGCTCGACGAAGAAGAAGTGAAGCGACTGGTGAATGGACTTCGTTAAGCGCGTCGTCTTCGATACCAGCACGCTGGTCAGCGCCGTCTTGCGGCCAGGATCCGCCCCGCGCCAGGCCCTCCTCAAGGCGCTTGCAGAGGCCGAGCTTTGCGCATCGCCTTCCACCCTCGCCGAGCTCGAATCCGTGCTCGAACGCGACAAGTTCGACCGCTACCTCGAGCGCGAGGCTCGGAGGCAGTTCGTCACCCTGTACCGCAGGCACACGCGGATGTTCCCCGTCTCCGAGTCCGAGGAGAACACCTTTCAGGAACCCTGTCGCGACCCGCGCGACAACAAGCTCCTCGCGCTGGCGCTCGCCTGCTCTGCAGACGCCATCATCAGCGGCGATGAAGACCTGCTCGGCCTGAATCCGTATCGCGGCATCGCGGTGATCCTGGCGAGAGACTACTTGCAAGGCTGAGCACCCCATGGCACACGACTGCAGCCAACGCGGATCCACGCCCCGCCTCCTCGGCATCGACTTCACCTCCGCCCCCCGCCGCGCCAAGCCGATCACCGTCGCCCATGGCCGGCTCGACGGTGCGCGCGTCGTGCTCGACGACATCGAGCGCTGCCCCGACTGGGCGGGATTCGAGGCGGTGCTCGCACGCCCCGGTCCCTGGCTGGGGGCCTTCGACTTTCCCTTCGGGCTGCCGCGCGAGGCGGTGATCGACCTGGGCTGGCCGCAGACCTGGCAGGAGCTGGTGCGCCACTGCGCCGTCATGGGCAAGCCCGCCTTCCGCGCGGCACTCGACGCCTACCGCGAGACCCGCCCCGCCGGCCGCCGCTACGCGCACCGCAGCACCGACCTGCCCGCGCGTTCGCACAGCCCGTTGAAGCTGGTCAATCCGCCGGTCGGCCTGATGTTCCTCGAAGGCGCGCCGCGCCTGCTCGCCGCCGGCGTCCACGTGCCCGGAATGCACGCGGGCGATGCGACGCGGGTCGCGATCGAAGCCTACCCCGGGCTGCTCGCACGCCGCATCACGTCGGCCTCGTACAAGAGCGACGAGCGCCGCAAGCAGACGCCCGAGCGCCGCGCCGCGCGCGCCGCGATCGTCGACGCCCTTGTCCGCGGCGCCCCGTCTTCCGGCGGCCAGCAGCCCGCACCGGCGCTGCACGCCACGCCCGCACAACGCGAGGCCCTGGTCGAGGACGCCAGCGGCGACCTGCTCGACGCCGTGCTCGCCCTGCTGCAGGCCGCTGCGGCCGCCCGCCGGGGAGCACCGCGCTTTGGCCTGCCGGCGGACTTCGACGCGGTCGAGGGCTGGATCACCGGCTGCACCCCGGGCACCGGCCATGCCGCCCCGGCATCCGCCAGCCCGCAGCCGGCCACCGCGCAAGGACTCGTGCAATGACACCGCTGCTCGAAGCCCGCGCCATCGACAAGCGCTTTGGCGGCCTGCAGGCGCTGGCCGGGGTGTCGCTGGCCATCCGCAAGGGCGAGATCTACGGCCTCATCGGCCCCAACGGTGCCGGCAAGACCAGCTTCTTCAACGCGCTGACCGGCATCCACCCGTCCGACGCCGGCGAGTTCCTCCTCGACGGCGCGCCCTTGCCCACGACGCGGCCGCAGGCGGTGGTGGCGTGCGGCGTCGCGCGCACCTTCCAGAACATCCGCCTGTTCCGCGAGCTGAGCGCGCTGGAGAACGTCATGGCCGCCCGCCACCGCCACACCCGCGCCGGGCTGTGGAGCGTGCTCGCCGGCACCCGCGCCAGCCGCACCGAGGAGCGCGCCTGCGTCGAGAAGGCGCACGCCCTGCTCGACTACGTCGGCATCGACCGGCTCGCCGGCAGCCTCGCGCAGAACCTCTCCTACGGCGACCAGCGCCGCCTCGAGATCGCGCGCGCGCTCGCCACCGCGCCGCGCCTGCTCGCGCTCGATGAGCCCGCCGCCGGCATGAACGCCACCGAGACCGCCGCGCTCGGCGAGCTGATCCGGCGCATCCGCGCCGACGGCGTCACCGTGCTGCTGATCGAGCACGACGTGAACCTGGTGATGGGCCTGTGCGACCGCGTCGCGGTGCTCGACTTCGGCCGCAAGATCGCCGAGGACGTGCCCGCCGCCGTGCAGCGCGACCAGACCGTGATCGACGCCTACCTGGGTGGGGGCAAGCATGCCGCCTGAACAAGCGCGCCCCCTGCTCGAACTGCGCCGGCTGGAACTCGCCCACGACGGCATACCGGCGGTGCGCGGCATCGACCTGGAAGTGCGCTCCGGCGAGATCGTCTGCCTGATCGGCGCCAACGGCGCCGGCAAGAGCACCACCCTCTCCGCGATCGCCGGACTGCTGCCCTGCGTTAGCGGCGAGATCCACTACGCCGGCGCGCGCATCGACACGCTGCCGGCGCACCGTCGCGTCGCCGCCGGCATCGCCCTCGTACCCGAGGGGCGCGGCATCTTCGGCCGGCTCACGGTGGAGGAGAACCTGCGCCTGGGCGCGTGGACATGCAGCGACAAGGCTGCGCTCGCCAAGGATCTCGGGCGCATCTGCTGCCTGCTGCCCCAGCTCGCAGGCCGCCTCGGGCAACTCGCCGGTACGCTCTCGGGGGGCGAGCAGCAGATGCTCGCCGTTGGCCGCGCGCTGCTGTCGCGCCCGCGCCTGCTGCTGCTGGACGAACCCTCGATGGGCCTGGCGCCCAGGGTGGTGGAGGACATCTTCACGCTGATCGGCAAGATCGCGCGCGAAGGCGTCGCCTTGCTGCTGGTGGAGCAGAACGCGCGCCTGGCGCTGGAGCTGGCCGATCGCGGTTATGTGATGGAGAGCGGGCGCATCGTGCTCGAAGGCGCCGGAGGCGAGCTGCTGCGGGATCCCAGGGTGCGCGCAGCCTACCTGGGCGAACGCGCGGAAGGATGATTCGCGGCTTGCGCCGCTCCTACAAGGCCCCGGAAGCGCGCTGGTTTCCGTAGGAGCGCCGCGAGGCGCGAACGCGGCGCTGGGATTGCGACGTGCATCGATCCCCCGACCGCCCGATTCGCGGCTTGCGCCGCTCCTACAAGGCCCCGGAAACGCGCTGGTTTCTGTAGGAGCGCCGCAAGGCGCGAACGCGGCGCCTCGGAAAACCACATCACCATCCCGCCCGTGAAGCGATAAGATTCTGCCCCTCGCGACGCCGCAGGCGCGTCGCCTGCTCGCTCCGGAACCTCGATGCAAAACCTCAAGTACTTCACCTGGTCGATCGGCTTCACCGTCTTCGGGCTCGTCGGCGGCTACCTGCTCGGCGGCTGGCCCGCGGCCTTCATCGTCGCCGTGCTCGCGGTGCTGGAGACCTCGCTGTCCTTCGACAACGCGGTGGTCAACGCCACCGTGCTGCGCCACATGGACGAGAAGTGGCGCCAGCGCTTCCTGCTGTGGGGCATCCTGATCGCGGTCTTCGGCATGCGCATCGTGTTCCCGCTCGCGATCGTCGGCGTGGTGGCGAGCATGGGGCCGGTCGAGGTGGTCGATCTTGCGCTCTTCAACCCCGATGAATACGCCCGCCTGCTCACCTCGGCGCATCACGAGATCGCGGCCTTCGGCGGCGCCTTCCTGATGATGGTCTTCCTCAAGTTCTTCATCGACGAGAACAAGGACACCCACTGGCTGGCGCCGATCGAGAGCCCGCTGACCAAGCTCGGCCGCCTGGAAGCCGCGCAGATCCTGCTGACCCTGCTCGCCATCCTCGCCACCTCGGCGTGGATGGACGGCGCGGAGAAGCGCATGGAGTTCATCGTCGCCGGCGTGTGGGGGCTGGTCGTCTACATCATCGCCGACGGCCTGGGCGCGATCATGGGCGGCGAGGAGGGCGAAGGCGGCAGGATGGTCGCCAAGACGGGCTTCGCGGGCTTCATGTACCTGGAGCTGCTCGACGCGTCCTTCAGCTTCGACGGCGTCATCGGCGCCTTCGCGCTCACCACCAGCCTGCCGATCATCGCCATCGGCCTGGGCGTGGGGGCGATGTTCGTGCGCTCGTTCACGCTGATGCTGGTGTACCGCGGCACGCTCGAGGCCTACCGCTACCTGGAGCACGGCGCCTTCTGGGCGATCGGCGCGCTGGCGGCGATCATGTTCGTGGGGGTGCACATGCACATCCCCGAGACCTTTACCGGTTTGATCGGCGCGGTGCTCATCGGCGCAGCGTTCTGGAGTTCGCTGCGGCACAACCGGCTGAGCGCCGGCGGGGGCTGAAGCGCCGCCTCGCGCCTTGCGGCGCTCCTACATTGGGGCGGAGGCCGAGCGCCGTTTCGCGCCTTGCGGCGCTCCTACATTGGGGCTGAGGTCGC
>ENA-UOUJ01000700-UOUJ01000700.1-activated-sludge-metagenome-genome-assembly--contig:-NODE-700-length-20616-cov-9.003988_pt1 | contig 20616 bp, 16 predicted proteins | sample MGYA00249839_ERZ747224 | MGnify/ENA primary metagenome ERZ747224 (study PRJEB28782, sample SAMN03220277) | activated sludge metagenome | biome: wastewater; feature: sewage sludge; material...
GGATCAGGCGCTCGACCAGGCGGGCGAGGGCGCCGGCGAGCTCGGCGTCGAGGCCGCCGACCTCGTCGTAGGGTTCGATGCCGGCGAAGGGCGCTTCGATGCCGGCTTCCGGACGCCCGGCGGCGTAGCCCATCAACATGCGGCGCAGGCCGAAGAGCGCGCTGTTCTGCTCGCCGCAGGCGTCCAGCCCCAGCCCGGCGCGATGCGCGGCGTCCAGCCCCCAGCGGATGCCGGCGCCGCTCATCCATCGGGTCAGGCGCGGCAGGCCGTCTTCGGCGAGGCCGAAGCGGGCGGCGATGGCGGGCACGTCGAGCAGCGCGCCGAGGTCGGACAGCCGGCAGCGGTCGTGCCGGATGCGCAGCAGCCATTCCACCGCGCTCATCAGCGGACTGCTCGCGCGCGCCGACAGGTCGGCGATGTCGAAGGGGATGTGGCGCACGTCGTGGCGGCCGTACTGGCCGAACACCGCGCGGATCGACGGCGCGAAGTCGTCGATCGAAGGCACCATCACCACGATGTCGCGCGGGCGCAGGGGTTTGTCTGCGTCCTGGCGGGCGAGCAGGGCGAGAAGCTGGTCGTGGAGGATCTCGAGCTCGCGCACCGGGCTGTGGGCGAGGTGGAAGACGATCGAGCGGTCCGCGGGCGGCACCGGCGGGTGCGGATGCTCGGCGAGGGGGGTGAGGTCGCGGATGTGGCGCTGGACCTGGACGAGCAGCGCGGGCGCGGCGCCGTCGTGCGCGTCGTCTTCGTCGTCGTCAAAGAGGTCGATGCGGGCGAGCGGAAAGCGTGCGCGCGTCTGCTCGGCGTCGTCGAAGGCGTCGAGCTGGCGCACGAAGTCGCGCGCCTGGCGGCCCCAGGCGGCGAGCAGCGGGTGGGCGTGCAGGTGCATCGCGTCCAGGCCGACGTCCTGCAGCTCGCGCCCCTCGCGCAGCGGATGGCGGCGGCGGGTGATGCGCAGCCACTCGCGTCCGTCCAGGATGTCGGCCCAGTGGAAGCGGCAGGGGTTGGGGATGGCAAGGAGCACCTGGGCGTGGCGCGACAGCGCGGCGAGCAGCTGCAGCGTGGGCAGCGGCACTTGGGTCATGCCGAAGAGCACGACGCGGCGCGGCAGGGTGGCGGCCGGACGCAGGGCGGTGTCCTCGGCCGTCGCCTCCAGCGTGGCGAGCACGCGATCGTGCAGTTGCGGCCGGGTGAGTGCGCGCTGCTGCGGCTCGAGCTCGTCGAGCACGCGCTGCCACAGTTGCGCCTGCCAGCGCTGGTCCTCGGGCAGCGGGGTAGCGATGCGGCCCGCGTCGAGCAGCTCTTCGCGCCCCTCGCCCCAGGCGTCGAGCCAGTCGGGCCGGTGCACCTGATACTGGTCGTAGAGGTCGGCGATGCGCAGCGCGAGCTGGAAGCGGCGGCCGGGGTCGTCCTCGGCCAGGTAGCCCGCCACCGGCGCGAAGCCCGGCTCGGCGAGCACCTCGGGCAGCAGCCGCATCAGCCGCCAGGCGAGCGCGGTCTTGTCCAGCGGCGAGCGCGCCGGCACCTGCGCGCGCCCGAGCACCTGGCGGTAGGTCTGCCACTGGAAGCGCGCCGGCAGCTGCACCGCCGCCGCCGCGCACACCCCCGCCCGGCGCGCGATCGCCATCTTCACCCACTCGGCCATGCCGTTGCTCTGCACCAGGATCACCTCGGACTCGAGCGGCGCGAGCGGATGCTGCGCCAGCCAGCCGGCGACGGTGTCGAGCAGGGTCTCGATGCGGTTGCCGTGCAGGGCGATGAAGCCTGCGGGCAGGGGCGGGAAGGGGGGGGATTTGGTCATGGGGCGAGGGTTCGATGCGGGGTCATGGGCCATTGGCGACATGATCCGGAGTTCTGCGACGCGAGGTTGCGCATTGTCGCTTGCCTCAGATGGGGCGTGCACGGGCATCGCCGATCAGGAGCTCGATAGCAGGTTTTAATTGCTGCATAAATATGCATATGGGGCATGCAAAAAAGCTGAAAACGTCCTGGAAAAATCCTTGTACATGGACTAGCTTCAAGACAGGCAGTAACAAAAAAGTCATCTTTGATGGATAAGCGCTCCAGCTCCCGGCTGAGTACGAATTCAATGCATTTCGAAGCAATAACGCCGGATTAATAGCTGAAAAGTGACACACGTCCCCGCAGCGGCCGCGTAGCCGCTGCATCCTGAAAACGTCAGCGGCGCCCCTCGGGGTGCCGCTGGTGCTTTCAGCCTCGGTCTCCCGTGCCGGAGTCGGCGGGCGGCGTCGTGGAGGCCGAGGGCTCGATCGTCGTCCGGGGCGATCGAGTCTGGCAGCGCAACATTGATGAGGCTGCGGATTGCCAAGGGGCGCCGATCGGAACCCCGGCGCCCACGTTCAACCACGCTGCTCCTGCGCATGCAGTCGCGAGGCCTTCGCCGTCTGCGCGGCCATCACCGTACGCAGCTCCGCGGGCTCGATCACCTGCAACTTGTCGCCGCAGCCGAGCAGCCAGCGCAGCAGTTGCCCCGTTGCCGGCACGGTGGCGGTGACGCGCAGCTCGAAGTCGCTGTCTTCGTCCTCGTCTTCGATGCGCTGGCGCGCGCTCAGGCTGCACTCGCGCGGCAGGCTGGCGACGTAGCCGCGCGGACGGCGATCGATCATCGGCGGACTACCGGAGTGGCATCCGGCTCCGGATGGACGGTCGGCAAGTGGGGCAGGATGGCGGCGATCAGCCGATCGAGGTGATCCCCCGCTTCGTCGACCCGTTCTTCGACCTGGACTGAAGTCGCTCCTTGCTTCAGCGCTCGCTCGAGATGTCCCGCGATTTCACTCAGCGCATGCGCACCGATCTGAGCCGCGACTCCTCTCAGGGTATGCGCCTGCAGCGTTGCGGTCTCGACATCGCCTCGCGCCAGCGAGGTCCGGATTGCCGTGCGGAAGTCCCCCTGGTCGTCCACGAACCTGGACAGAAGCGTGAGGTAGAGCGCGGGTTTCCTCATCGCGAGGCGCAGGCCGGCGCTGGCGTCGAGTCCCTCCACGGCGTGGAGGGACACCGGTAGTTCCGTCAGCGTGGCGGTCGCGGCAGAGGATCCGGATCGCGCTCCGCCTCCAGGTCCGGCAGCAGGCGACATGTTCTTCGGCAGCCAGGTCTCGAGCACATTCGACAGGGTTGCCGGCACGATCGGCTTGGCAACATGGTCGTTCATGCCGGCATCCAGGCAGCGCTGGCGGTCTTCGGTCATCGCATTGGCGGTCATGGCGATGATGGGCATCTTGTCGAGACCCGGCAGGGCGCGGATTCTTCGGGTCGCCTCGAGGCCGTCCATGATCGGCATCTGCATGTCCATCAGCACCGCGTCGTAGTGCTGCTGCTGCACCCGCGCCAGGGCCGCCTCGCCGTTGCCGGCCAGGTCCACCTCCAGCCCGAGTTTCTGCAGCAGCGCCAAGCCGACTTGCTGGTTGATCTTGTTGTCCTCGACCAGCAGGACCCTCCGCCCGCGCAAGCTCGGGCGGCCGGCCGCGGTTTCGCACGGCTCCGTCCGCGCCGGCTGGCCGCTGCCGCGCCCGAGCCTGGCCGTAAACCAGAACGTCGAGCCCTGTGCCGGCGCGCTCCGTACCCCGACCTCGCCCCCCATGAGCTCGGCCAGTCGCCTGGAGATCGCCAGTCCCAGGCCGGTGCCGCCGTACTGGCGGGTGGTCGAGCTGTCGGCCTGCTGGAAGCGCCGGAACAACTGCGCCTGCTGTTCCTCGGTCATGCCGATGCCCGTGTCGCTGACCTCGAAGCGCAGCATGAGCGCATCGCCGAGGTCCGACTGCAGCAAGGTCCGGATCCTGACGCTGCCGCACTCGGTGAATTTGACCGCGTTGCTGACGAAGTTGATCAGTACCTGGCCCAGGCGCAGCGGGTCGCCGACCAGGCTGTGCGGCACCTCTGGTGCCGGCTCGAGCACCAGGTCCAGGCCCTTGTCCGCGGCCTCGTCGGCAAACAGGTCGAGTGTGTTGCGCAGCACCTGCCCGAGGTCGAACTCGACCCGCTCGAGGCTCATCTTGTTCGCCTCGATCTTGGAGAAGTCCAGGATGTCGTTGATGATGCCCAGCAGGTGCTGGCTGGACGACTGGATCTTGCGCGCCTGGTCGCGCTGCTGCGGTGTCAGCGATGTGCATAGCAGCAGATGCGTCATGCCGATGATCGCGTTCATCGGTGTGCGGATCTCGTGGCTCATGTTGGCCAGGAAGGCGCTCTTGGCGATATCGGCCGCTTCCGCCGCCTCCTTGGCCTGGGACAACTCGATCTCCATGGTCTTGCGCGCCGACAGGTCGATGTGCGTGCCGACCGCGCGCACAGGCTGATTGTCGGCGTCGCGCTCGACCACCTTGCCGCGGCTCAGGATCCACTTGTAGCGGCCGTCCTTGCAGCGCAGGCGGAACTCGATCTCGTAGCTGCCCTCGGTCGCCAGCCTGTCGCGTACCGTCTCGGCAACGCGCTCCCGCTCCTCGGGATGCAGCGAGGCCAGCCATTCGCTGCCGTCATAATCGCCCAGTTCATCCGGCGCATAGCCGAGCATGATCTTGTAGGCCGAGTTCAGCTGAACCTTGCCGGATTTCAGGTCCCAGTCCCAGATGCCGTCGCGAGTCGCCTCGAGTGCATATTTGTAGCGCTCCTCGCTGGCACTGACCTGCGCCATGGTCGCCGACAGCGCGGCGGTCCGCTCGGCGACCTTCTCCTCCAGCTGCTGCCGGTATTCGAGCAAGGCCAGCTCGGCGCGTTTGCGCTCGGTGATATCGAAGTTCACGCCGAGGATCCGGACGGGCCGGCCGCCAGCGTCGTATTGCGCCCTGCCTTTCGCCAGCAGCCAGCGCATCCCGCCGGTGTCCAGGCGGACCGGGAACTCGACCTCGTACGACTCGTCTCGAGCGATCGATTCGGCCGTGCGCGCATCGATCCGGGCCAGATCGTCGGCTGCCACGTGCGCGCGCCATTCGTCGCCGGTGATGACGGTGTCGGAGGCCAGGCCGAACAGCCGTGCCGCCTCCGCCGACCAGTGGATCGAGCCGCGCTCGAGGTCCCAGTCCCACACGCCGACATGCGCGTATTCCTGCGCCCGGCGCAGGCGCTCTTCGCTCTCGCGCAGGGTCATCTCGACTTGCCGGCGACGACGGTTCTGCACCAGCAGGGCGAGCAGCAGGCCCGACAGGAGCAGGAAAGCGGCTCCGGCAGCGATCACCGTGTCCCGATAGTCGGCCCACAGCGTGCGCGGGCGGTTCAGGAACTCCGTGCCCGCGGGGAGCTTGGCGGGATCGGCGCCCCAGCGCTCCAGCTGCTTCCAGTCGAACATCGGTTGCGCCGTCAGGATGGCCTCGTCGCCCGTCGTGTCGATGCGGCGCGCACCGCTCAGCAACTCGGCGGCGATCTCGCCCGTGCGCTCGCCGGCCGTTGCGAGCTTCACGATCGAGCCGCCCACCAGCCCCCGGCGAACGTGGACCTCGTAAAGCCCGAGCACCGGCGCATTGGCCCGCCGGGCGACTTCGGTGGCCACCTCGACCGGAATGAAGCTGCGTCCGCTGCGGTCGTTGAAATACGACCCCAGCAGCACCAGGGTGTCGGGCGGCAGCGTCGCGACGCGTTGCAGCATCTCGTCGTAGCTCAGCGCCCGGCTGTCCTCGACCTCCAGCGCGCCGGGCAGCACGCCGAGCGCCTCGACCATATCGTGGAGTGGAGACTGGCGGTCGTCCGCACCGGCGACCAGGAACACGCGCCGGGTCTGGGGAAAGAGCTCGAGTCCGTAGCGCAGGGTCCGGTCGACGTCGCCTTGGGTGGTAACGTCGATGCTCGGGAGCCGTTCGCCGTGCCAGGCGACCCGTTGCGGCTGGGAAAACACCGTCAGCAGCGGCGTGCCCGGGGGGATGAGGTCGTGGCCCTCGTCAGCGAGAAACTCCAGCGCCGCCTGGTTCGCGGCGATCACCACGCCTAGCCTGGCGTTCTCCAACTTGTCGCGCAGCAGATCGGCGACCGTGGCCCGCCAGCGCGGATCGTCGTAGCGGACGAGGTCGAGGTACTCGACGTAGAGGTCGTTGATGCTGAAGCCCTTCTCCTGGAGGGTGGCCACGGCCGCGGCGATCAGGATGTCCGCTGCCGGCAGGCCGTATTGCGTGCCGGACAGGATCAGCACGCCCTTGCGCTGCTCGATCTGGGGAGCGGTGGAAACCGCGGGGGCGGCCGCGCTGGAGAGGGGCGGAGTCGGTCCCCTGTCGGCAAGTCCGGGGGCGGCGAAAAGACCGCAGAGCAAGGCGGCAGCGCAGAGCTGCAACCTCAGGCGGGCGCAGGAACGGATGCCTTGAGTGGAGAATCGAGACTTCGCGTGCATCGCTGGCATCCATTTCCCCCAATCGGATAGCTCATGTTCGGCATCTCTCAGGATTCTGCAGAATTCCCGTGGCCATGTCGCGCCTGCAGGGCTTGCCGGATGGCCTCCGCAAGCTCGGGGCCGAGGCGCTGAAAGCCGAGCAGGCGGACGGCGTCGAGAGCGCGGGCGAGGGCGTCGGGCGTGTGGTCGGGCATCGGTGGGGGCGAGCGGAGAGTGGAGGAGATACCGTCATCAAAAATATCAAAAAATAGATAGAAGGTAAAAAACATTAAAAAAGTTTTAAGTGTGAAATAGGTAACCGACCGCTCGGATGTGGTGAGGAATACTCTGCTCACCGCGGGCAGGCCGCTTCCGATAGCCCGCCTGTCGCGAATCCTCGAGGTCGAGACCCGATGAGCAGCACTTGCAATCCACTGCCGCCGCAGATGCGGGCGGGCGATGCGGACAACGCGGTGTTCGAGCGCGCTTACGTGCAAGGTCTGCTCCGGGACCGGGAGTCGCTCTGGCACGCCTTGTTCGCGCAGTCGCGCGACGCCGTGGTGGTACTCGACGATGCCGGCAAGGTCTTCGAGACCAACCAGCGCTTCGCCGACCTCCTCGGCTATACGATGGAAGAGCTGTACCAGCTTCACGTCTGGGATTGGGCGCATGGGCTGACCCGCGCGGATCTGCTCGGGATGATGCGCGCGATCGACGACGAGGGGCACCACTTCGAGACGCAGCAGGTCCGCAAGGACGGCAGCCTGGTCGACATCGAGCTCAGCAACAGCTGCACCTTCTTTCGCGGACAGAAGCTCATCTTCTGCATCTGCCGTGACATCACCGAACGCAAGGCCGCCGAGCGTTGCATCCGCTATCTCGCCACCACCGACACCCTGACCGGAGCCAGCAATCGCGGCGAATTCTCGCGCCGGTTCGCCGAGGAGATCGAACGTGCCCACCAGCATCGCACGCCGCTCGGGCTGGTGATGTTCGATCTCGATCACTTCAAGCACATCAACGACAGCCACGGCCACGACGTCGGCGATGCGGTGCTGCGCGGGGTGATGGAGGTGGTTCGCTTGAACGTCCGCGTCGGCGACGTCATCGGGCGCTGGGGCGGGGAGGAGTTCATGTTGCTGCTGCCGGGGTTGGATCTTCGAGACGCGCGCGGTGTTGCCGAGCGCTTGCGCGCTGGCATCGCGGCGCATCGCTTCGAGCCGGTCGAGCGGGTGACGGCCAGCTTCGGCGTGGCGGTGCTGGAGCACGCCGAGGGCTTCGACGCCCTCGTCAAGCGTGTCGACGTGGCGCTCTACCGCGCCAAGAGTGCAGGCCGCAACCGGGTGGAGGCGGTGAGCGGGGATTAGGCCCGCGTGCCCACCCTGGCTTGTCGCATCCTGTACCGCCAGGCGCGAACGCTGCCGTCGAGCGGCGTTACCCTCCCGGCCGCCGCATTCGCGCCTTGCGGCGCTCTTACACGGGGGGGCTGAGCCGCCGCATTCGCGCCTTGCGGCGCTCCTACACGGGGGGTGGTGCGGCCCCGTTCGCGCCTTGCGGCGCTCCTACAGGAGGATCGGAGCCGCGATGGTTCCGTAGGAGCGCCGCAAGGCGCGAACGGGGCTGACGGTTACCCCCCTGCCACCGAATCTTCACACAGGCGTAACATCGCCTCGTCTACACTTCAATAATTCTAAAAATGTTGATGAATTGGAGCGCAAGATGAGAGTCGGGATCAATGGCATGGGTCGGATCGGTCGTCTGGCGCTGCGCGCGGCGATGGGCGCGGCGGAGCGACAGGCGGATGACCCGCGTGCGGACAACCGCCTGGAGGTGGTCCACCTCAACGAGATCAAGGGTGGCGCGGCCGCGACCGCGCACCTGCTCGCCTTCGACAGCGTGCAGGGGCGCTGGCGGGCGGACATCCGTGCCGACGGCGACGGCGAGGACGCGGTCCGGATCGACGGCCGGCGGCTGTCCTTCTCGGCCCATTCCAATCCGGCCGACATCCCCTGGGGCGAGCTGGGTGTCGACGTGGTGCTCGAATGCACCGGCAAGATCCTGACCCCCGAGGCGCTGCAGGGCCACCTCGACCGCGGCGCGAAGCGGGTGATCGTCGCCGCCCCGGTCAAGACCGGCGGCGTGCTCAACATCGTCGTCGGCATCAACCACGAGCTCTACGACCCGGCGCGCGACCGCATCGTCACCGCGGCCTCGTGCACCACCAACTGCCTCGCGCCGGTGGTCAAGGTGGTGCACGAGAACCTCGGCATCCGCCACGGCCAGATCACCACCATCCACGACCCCACCAACACCAACCTGGTGGTCGACGCCCCGCACAAGGACCTGCGTCGCGCGCGCAGCTCGCTGCTGAGCCTGGCGCCCACCACCACCGGCAGCGCCACCGCGATCGCGCTGATCTACCCGGAGCTCAAGGGCAAGCTCAACGGTCACGCGGTGCGCGCGCCGGTGCTGAATGCCTCGCTCACCGACTGCGTGTTCGAGCTCCAGCGCGCGACCACGGCGGAGGAGGTCAACGCGCTCTTCAAGGCCGCGGCGGAGGGCCCGCTCGCCGGCATCCTCGGCTACGAGGAGCGCCCGCTGGTCAGCGTCGACTACGCCCGCGACACGCGCAGTTCCATCGTCGATGCGCTGTCCACCATGGTCACCGACGGCACGCTGCTCAAGGTGTACGCCTGGTACGACAACGAGATGGGCTACGCCTGCCGCATGGTGGACCTGGCCTGCCACATGGAAAGCGTCGGCCTCTGAATATGAACGAAGCGCCAGGCTCATCCTCGCCACCGCCCGCGCAGTCCGTGGTGGCCGCCAGCGCAGGTGCGCGCCACGCCGCGCGCAACTACGCCATCGTCACCGCCGCCTACTGGGGCTTCACGCTCACCGACGGCGCGCTGCGCATGCTGGTGCTGCTGCACTTCTACCGCCTGGGTTACTCGCCGTTCACGCTCGCTTTCCTGTTTCTGCTCTACGAGGCGGCCGGCGTGCTGGCGAACCTGGTGGGCGGCTGGCTGGCGACACATTACGGCATCGCGCGCATGCTGGCGGTGGGTCTGGTGACGCAGATCGTCGGCTTCGCGCTCCTTTCGGCGCTCGACCCCGGGTGGACCGCGGCGATGGCGGTGGCCTGGGTGGTGGTGGCGCAGGGCATCTGCGGCGTGGCCAAGGACCTGACCAAGACCGCGAGCAAGTCGGCGATCAAGATCACGCAGTCCCAGGTCCAGGCCGAAGCCAAGGAGCAGGCTCGGGGTGGAAGTCAGGGCCAGCTCTTCAAGTGGGTGGCGTGGTTCACCGGCAGCAAGAACGCGATGAAGGGCATCGGCTTCTTCCTCGGCGGCGTGCTGCTCGAGACGCTCGGTTTCCGCGGTGCGCTGTGGACGATGGCGGGGCTGCTGTCGCTGGTGCTGGCCGGCGTGCTGCTGTCGCTGCCGCCGATGATGGGTAAGAAGCAGGCCTCGCGCTCGGTGCGCGAGCTGTTCGCCAAGAACCCGGGCATCAACGCCCTGGCCGCCGCGCGCGTGGTGCTGTTCGGCGCGCGCGACGTGTGGTTCGTGGTCGGGGTGCCGGTATTCCTGTACTCGGTGGGGTGGACCTTCACCATGGTCGGCACCTTCCTCGCCGCGTGGACCATCGGCTATGGCCTGGTGCAGGCGCTGGCGCCGCAGATCGTGAAACGCAGCGCCGACGGGCTGAGCAACGAGGTGCCGGCCGCGCGCCTGTGGTCGGCCCTGCTGGCGGTGATCCCCGCCGCGCTGGCGGTCGCGGTGTGGCTGCAGGTGCCGAATCTGGAGTGGGTGGTGGTCGGCGGGCTGGGGCTGTTCGGCTTCGCCTTCGCGGTGAACTCCTCGGTGCATTCCTACCTGGTGCTGGCCTACGCGGGCTCGGAGAAGGCGGCCGAGGATGTCGGCTTCTACTACGCCGCCAACGCGCTCGGCCGCTTCATCGGCTCGCTGCTGTCGGGCCTGCTGTACCAGTGGGGCGGGCTGTTGTATGCGCTGCTCGGTTCGGCGGTGATGTTGCTGATCTGCTGGCTGGTGACGCTGGCCTTGCCGCTCGCGCGCGAAGAGTCCCCCCGGGCCGTCCCTTAGGGCTTTGCTGGAGAAAGATCGATGGACAAGAAAGCCGCGGTTTCCGCCTTCGAGGCGCTGTCCTCGGGTATCCGCCTCGACGTCTTCCGCCTGCTCGTGCGCGCGGGGCCGCAGGGCATGGTTGCGGGCGAGCTCGCCAGCGCGCTCGAGCTGCCGCCCACCAACATGTCCTTCCACCTCAAGGCGCTGGCGCAGGCCGGGCTGGTGGCGGCCGAGCAGGAGGGCCGCTTCCAGCGCTACCGCGCCGACATGGCGCGGATGCGCGGGCTGATCGCCTACCTCACCGAGGAGTGCTGCAGCGGCGTGCCCGCGCTGTGCGGATTCGGCGGCACGGCCGCCGCGACCGGATTTGTCACGCCGGAACCGGGCACCAAACCACAAACGGAGTCTTCCATGTCCGACAAGTGCTACAACGTGCTCTTCCTGTGTGCGGCCAACTCGGCGCGCAGCATCATCGCCGAGGTCATCCTCAACCAGATCGGTCAGGGCCGCTTCAAGGCCTATAGCGCCGGCAGTGCGCCGCGCGGCGAGGTGCACCCGATGACGCTGCAGGTGCTGCGGGCCCAGGGCTACGACACCGGCGCGCTGCGCAGCAAGAGCTGGGAGGAGTTCGCCGGCCCCGACGCGCCGCAGATGGACTTCGTGTTCACCGTGTGCGACACGATCGCCGGCGAGACCTGCCCGGTGTGGCCCGGCCAGCCGCTGACCGCGCACTGGGGCGTGGCCGACCCGGTCAAGGTCGAGGGCAGCGAGCAGCGCCAACTGGATGCCTTCAGCCGGACGCAGAACCAGCTCCTCAGCCGCCTGCGCCTCTTCACCAGCCTGCCGCTGGCCAAGCTCGACCGCCTCGCGATCCAGCACGAGATCGACCGCATCGGGCAGACGTCGGCTGCTGCGGAGGGCTGAGATGGGGCTGTTCGAGCGCTACCTCACCGTCTGGGTGGGGCTGGGCATCCTCGCCGGGGTCGGCCTCGGGCTGTTCGCGCCGGGGGCCTTCCAGGCCATCGCCGGGCTCGAGTTCGCGCAGGTGAACCTGGTGGTGGCCGTGTTCATCTGGGTGATGATCTACCCGATGATGATCCAGATCGACTGGCACGCGGTGAAGGATGTCGGGCGCAAACCGCAGGGGTTGATCCTGACCCTGGTGGTCAACTGGCTCATCAAGCCGTTCACGATGGCGGCGCTCGGGGTGCTGTTCTTCCAGCATCTCTTCGCGCCCTGGGTGGATCCGGCTTCGGCCAGCGAGTACATCGCCGGCATGATCCTGCTCGGCGTGGCGCCGTGCACCGCGATGGTCTTCGTGTGGAGCCAGCTGGTGAAAGGCGACCCCAATTACACGCTTGTGCAGGTGTCGGTGAACGACCTCATCATGGTCTTCGCCTTCGCGCCGATCGCGGCCTTCCTGCTGGGCGTCACCGACCTCACGGTGCCGTGGGAGACCTTGCTGCTGTCGACGGTGCTCTACGTGGTGCTGCCCTTGCTGGCCGGGATGGCGACGCGGCATGTGCTGGAGCGGCGTTCGGCGCAGGCGGTGGCCGAGTTCGTCGGCCGCCTCAAGCCCTGGTCCGTCGTCGGCCTGATCGCCACCGTGGTGCTGCTCTTCGGCTTCCAGGCGCGTACCATCGTGGAAAAACCGCTGGTGATCGGCCTGATCGCGGTGCCGCTGCTGGTGCAGACCTACGGCATCTTCCTGATCGCCTACCTGGCCGCGAAGGCGATGAAGCTGCCGCACGACGTCGCCGGTCCGGCCTGCCTGATCGGCACCTCGAACTTCTTCGAGCTCGCGGTCGCGGTGGCGATCTCGCTGTTCGGGCTGAACTCCGGAGCGGCGCTGGCCACCGTGGTCGGTGTGCTGGTGGAGGTGCCGGTGATGCTGTCGCTGGTGGCGATCGTCAATCGCACGCGGCATTGGTTCGCGCCTCGCGGCGCTCCTACATGAAACCGTCGCCGCTCGGTGCGATGTAGGTGCGGCGCCAGCCGCGAACAGGGCCGTTCAGGGGGTGACGCGGTTGAGGGCGATCGACGCCGTCTTCGCGCCTCGCGGCGCTCCTGCATGGAACCGTCGCGGCTCGGCGGGTTGAACGACGGGCTGCGACCGCGGGGGAACCTGGAGGAATCATGGATGCACCGCTGCTGACCTGGCCGATGGCCCTGCTGTACGGCGGGCTGGGCAACCTCGCCGCCTATCTCGCGGCCCACGTGCTGCTGTGCCTGCTGCCGGCCTTCTTCATCGCCGGCGCGATGTCGGCGCTGATTCCCAAGGAGACCATCACCCGCTTCCTCGGCCGTAACTCCAGCAAGACCGTGTCCTATCCGGCCGCGGCCGCCGCGGGTTCGCTGCTGGCGGTGTGCTCCTGCACCATCGTTCCGCTCTTCGCCGGCATCTACAAGAAGGGCGCGGGCCTCGGCCCGGCGATCACCTTCCTGTTCTTCGCCCCGGCGGCCAACATCCTGGCGCTGGTGTACACCGGCGGCATCATCGGCCCCGATCTGGCGATCGCGCGCTTCCTGCTGTCGCTCACCTTCGGCATCGGCATCGGCCTGATCATGGCGCTGCTGTTCCGCGCCGACGACGCCGCGCACGACCTCGCCACCGACACCGCCTTCGGCGCGCAGGGCGCGGGCATGGGGCGGATGGCGCTGGTGTTCCTGTTCGTGTGGGTGGCGCTGCTGCTTGCGGGCACGCTGAAGCTCGACGTGCTGACCGGGACCTATCTGAATTTCGACCTGGCCGTCGGCGATGCGCAGGGCTGGCAGGCCGCGCTCGACCGCCTCGTGCCCTACGACGCCGCCAGGGGCGAGGAGGGCGTGTCGGTGCAGGGCGTGGTGCTGATCGCGCTGCTGGCGGCGATCGGCCATGCGGCCTGGCGCGGCTTCGAGAACATCAGCGAGGGTGCCAACGCGTGGACCTGGATCAGCCTGGGCCTGATCGCGGCGACCCTGCTGGTCGCGGCGCTTTCGGTGCAGCCGGTGGCGGGCGGGCTGCGCATCGGTCTCACCGGCAAGTTCTTCGCCGTCGCCGCCGCGCTGGCGGTGCTGGGCCACATCGTGCGCCACCGCCTGAGCGAGGACGAGCTGCGCGACTGGCTGTGGGAGTCGTGGCGCTTCGTGAAGCAGATCTTCCCGCTGCTGGTGGTGGGCGTGTTCATCGTCGGCATGATCCGCGTGATCATCCGCCCGGAGTGGATCGAGCTGCTGGCCGGCACCAACTCGCTCACCGGCAACCTGGCCGGCGTGGTGTTCGGCGTGTTCATGTACTTCCCGACCCTGGTCGAGGTGCCGATCGCGAAGATGTTTCTCGAGCTCGGCATGCACCGCGGCCCGCTGCTCGCCTACCTGATGTCCGACCCTGAGCTGTCGCTGCAGAGCATCCTGATCATCTCGGCCATCATCGGCCGCAAGAAGACCTTCACCTACGTCGGCCTGGTGGCGCTCTTCAGCGCGGCCGCCGGCCTCATCTACGGAGCGTGGATCGACGGCGCCGCGCTGTTCTCGCTCGCGCTCTACCTCGCGGGCTTCATCGCGGTGCTGGCCGTGCTGCTGTCGATCGCCAGCCGGCGCAGCGCCGCGTCCTCACTCAAGGAAGTCTGATCATGCTCAGCATCAAGGTCCTCGGTCCCGGCTGCGCCAACTGCCGCAAGCTGGAGGAAATCGTGCACGAGGCGGTCGCCGCCACCGGAGTGCAGGCCGAAGTGGTCAAGGTCACCGACATGGGCGAGATCGTCGCCTACGACGTGCTGAAGACGCCCGGCCTGGTGATCAACGAGAAGCTGGTGTCGTCGGGAAGGATTCCTACCGCGGCGACGATCGCGGAGTGGATTCGGGCGGCTTGAGGCCCGGCCCCGCGGGACGTTGCACCGGCCCGTGACCCGTGTGCGGGCCTCGCGCGGGTCTCGGGCAGGCCTCGTGGCACGCACGCCTTTCGATCAGCGCCCTGTGGCGGGGCGACTCTCCCACCCCGCGTGCACGCCAGCCGCTTCGTCAGGTGGGCTTGGTCTCGGCAAGGCTCGCGCTGTCGATCACGAAGCGGTACTTCACGTCGCCCTTCAGCATGCGCTCGTAGGCCTCTTCGATCTGTTCGGCGCGGATCATCTCGATGTCGGCGACGATGCCGTGCTCGGCGCAGAAGTCGAGCATCTCCTGGGTCTCGGGGATGCCGCCGATCATCGAGCCGGCGAGCTTGCGCCGCTTCATGATGAGGTGGAAGACCTGCGGCGCGGGGTGGGGCGAGGCGGGGGCGCCGACCAGGCTCATCGTGCCGTCGCGCTTGAGCAGGGCGAGGAAGGCGTCGAGGTCGTGCGGGGCCGCGACGGTGTTCAGGATGAAGTCCAGCGACTTGCGCCGCGCCTTCATCGCGTCCGCGTCGCGCGACACCACGACCTCGTCGGCGCCCAGCGCGAGCGCGGCTGCGCGCTTGGACTCGGAGGTGGTGAAGGCGACCACGTGCGCGCCCAGCGCGTGCGCGAGCTTGACGCCCATGTGGCCCAGCCCGCCGATGCCGACGATGCCCACCTTGTGGCCGGGCCCCACCTTCCAGTGGCGCAGCGGCGACCAGGTGGTGATGCCCGCGCACAGCAGCGGCGCCACCGCGGCGAGCTGGTCCTCGGGGTGGCGGACGCGCAGCACGTAGCGCTCGTGCACCACGATGCGCTGCGAGTAGCCGCCCAGGGTGTGGCCGGGGGCGTCGGCGATCGGGCTGTTGTAGGTGCCGACCATGTCGTCGCAGTAGTTCTCCAGGCCGGCGTCGCAGTCCTCGCAGTGCTGGCAGCTGTCGACGATGCAGCCGACGCCGACGAGCTCGCCGGCCTTGAATCCCTTCACGTGCGCGCCCACCGCCGACACGCGGCCGACGATCTCGTGGCCCGGCACGCAGGGGTAGAGCGTACCCGGCCACTCCGAGCGCACCTGGTGGAGGTCGGAGTGGCACACGCCGCAGAAGGCGATCTCGATCTGCACGTCGTGCGGCCCCGGCGCGCGCCGGGTGATCTCCATGGCTTCGAGGGGCTGGTCGCCGGCGTGGGCGCCATAGGCGTTGACGGTCATCGGGGGAGCCTCGGATTGGATGGCGGGATGATACCCAGAGAAGTTGTCCGGGGCCCCGCGTTTGTCCCCAGCCCGTGGGGAAAGGCATGTGGGCGAGGCTGTGGATTATCGCGCGCAGGGCGCGGGAAGCAAGGGTTTCGGGCGATTGCCTCATTGTGAGGCAGGCGAGCCCGGTGCCATCCCCGATTGCCGCTTTCGCGCCTTGCGGCGCTCCTACGCGGGGTGTCGGTTCGTGTGGGGCGTCGGGGGGCGGGGGCGGAAACGCGTCGGGTGCGCGCCGGTTCATGTAGGAGCGCCGCCAGGCGCGAAAGCGGCGTCTCGGCTACCGCACCGCAGGCCGGCCGACGCTGTAGTAGTGCCAGCCGGCCGCGCGCAGGCGTTCCGGGGGATAGAGGTTGCGCCCGTCCGCGATGACCCTGGTCCGGAGCAGGGATGCCATCTCGTCGAAATCGGGTGCACGGAACTGTTGCCACTCGGTACAGATCGCCAGCGCGTCCGCGCCTTCGAGCACGCTGTACTTGTTGCTCGCCAGCGCCAGGTCGGCGCGTGGGCCGTAGATCCGCCGCGTCTCGTCCATCGCCACCGGGTCGTAGGCCTGGACGCGGGCGCCGTGCTGCCACAGTGCCTCGATCAGGTTGCGGCTGGGGGCCTCGCGCAGGTCGTCGGTGTTGGGCTTGAAGGCGAGGCCCCACACCGCGACCGTGCGTCCGGCGAGCCCGTCGGGGCCACCGAAGTGGTGGGCGAGCTTGGCGAACAAGGTGTTCTTCTGGCGTTGGTTCACCGTCTCCACCGCCCGCAGCAGTGGTGCGTCGTAGCCCACCTGGTCGGCGATGCGGCCGAGCGCCTGGACGTCCTTCGGGAAGCGCGAGCCGCCATAGCCGCAGCCGGGGTAGATGAAGTGGTAGCCGATGCGCGGGTCGGCGCCGATGCCCTTGCGCACCTCCTCGATGTCGGCGTCGAGGCGCTCGGCGAGGTTGGCGAGCTCGTTCATCAGGCTGATCCGGGTGGCGAGCATCGCATTGGCGGCGTACTTGGTGAGCTCCGCGCTGCGCACGTCGGTGAAGAGGGTGCGCTCGTGGTTGCGGTTGAAGGGCTCGTAGATCTCGCGCATGCGCGCCTGTGCGCGCGCCGAGCGGGTGCCGACGAGGATGCGGTCGGGCTTGAGGAAGTCGGCGACCGCCGCGCCCTCCTTGAGGAATTCGGGATTGGAGACGACGTCGAAGGCGAGCGTCTCGCCGCGCTCCGCCAGCACCTGCGCGATGCGCTCCTGCACCTTCTCGGCGGTGCCGACCGGCACGGTGGATTTGTTCACGATGACCCGGTAGGCCGGCATGTGGCGGGCGATCTCCTCGGCGACCGCGAGCACGTATTGCAGGTCGGCCGAGCCGTCCTCGTCGGGCGGGGTGCCGACGGCGATGAACTGTACCTCGGCGTGGCGAACCGCCTCCGCCGCGTCGGCGGTGAAGCGCAACCGGCCCTCGGCGAGGTTACGCTCGACGATCGGCTGCAGGCCGGGCTCCCAGATCGGGATGTCGCCGGCGCGGAGCCGGTCGATCTTGGCCTGGTCGACGTCCATGCACAGCACGTCGTGGCCGACCTCGGCCAGGCAGGCGCCGGTGACCAGGCCGACATAGCCGGTACCGAAAATGGCGAGCTTCATGAAGGGCCTCCCTGTGTGCGCGAATGCGCCAGAAGCTAGGGAGTCCGGGTGAAGCGGTCGTGAAGCTTGCGTGAAGGGGAGGTTGCGAACCGCGCCGGTTCATGCAGGAGCGCCGCAAGGCGCGAAATCGGCGATCGGGAGGGTGAGTTGCATCGGTTCCCGACCGGACGAATTCGCGCCTGCCGCCGCGCCTGCGGATCAGTTCTGGATGGCTTCGAGCGAGACGGTGATCGTCACCTCGTCGCCGACGTTGGGGGCGTATTTGCCGGCGTTGAACTCGCTGCGCTTGATCACGGTGCTGGCGTTCGCGCCGATCGCGTCCTTCTTGAGCATCGGGTGCGGCATGGTGGCGAAGTGGTTCACCTTCAGCGTCACCGGCTTGGTCACGCCCTTGATGGTCAGCTCGCCCTCGATGGTCGCGGGCTTGTCGCCGTCGAAGCTCACCGTGGTCGACTTGAAGGTGGCGGTCGGGTACTTGGCGGTGTCGAGGAAATCCTCGCCCTGGATGTGCTCGTCGAAGGTGGCGTAGCCGGTGCTTACCGACTTCATGTCGATGGTGACGTCGACCGCGCCGGTCTTCGCTTCCTTGTCGAGCGTGACGGTGCCGGTCGTCTTGTCGAACTTCGACATCTGGATCGACATGCCGAAGTGGCTGTAGGAGAAGCTCGGGAAGGTGTGGGTGCTGTCGATCACGTAGGTCTGGGGCGCAGCCAGCACCGGCGAGGCGGCAGCGGCGGAGACGAGGAGGGCGGCGGTCAGGCGGGCGATACGGCTCATGAGAAGGTCCTCTGTGGAGTGGGGGTGGGATGGAACGCAGGGTGGGTAAAGTCGGGGGTGGAACGGAGGCGGATGAAGCACTCTGCGGGGCCGGCGTGCTGCTCGGCTGAAACGGCTCAGCGTGCCGCGGCGGTGATGCGGAAGCGGATCACGACGTCGTTGGCGACGACGTCGAAGGCCTTCCAGGCGCCTTCGCCGATCGAGAAGTCGCCGCGCCGGATGGTCAGCGCGCCCTCGAAGACGCCGCTGTCGCCCTGCGCGGTGAAGGTGGCGGGGACCACGACGTCCTTCGTCGTGCCCTTGATCGTGAGCTTGCCGGCGACTTCGTACTGGTTCCCGCCGAGCGGCTTCACCGCGCTCGACTCGAAGCGCGCGACCGGGAAGCCCTTGGTGTCGAACCAGGTCTTGCGGGCGACCTCCTCGTCGCCTTCCTCGCTGCCGGTGTCGACGCTGGCGAGATCGACCTCGATGCGGGCCGAGGCGGACTGCGGCGCGGCGGGGTCGAAGCGCAGCTCGCTGGCGAACTTGCCGAAGGTGCCCTGCATCGCCACGCCCATCTGCTGGTAGTCGAAGGCGATGCGGCTCTTGTCGGGCTGGACCTGGCCGTACTCCACCGCGTGGGCGGCGGTGGCGGCGAAGGCGAAGGAGGCGAGGAGGGCGAGGGCAGTGCGTTTCATGGGGGTCATCCTGCAGTCGGTGAGAGGTTGGCGGTTCGCGCCGCGTTCAGCCTTTGCGGCGCGGCAGCATGCGGGTCAGCACGTCGTCGCGGTCGATGAAGTGATGCTTGAGCGCGGCGCCGACGTGGCCGAGCAGCACGGCGATCAGCGTGTAGTTCAGAACGACATGCACCGTCTCGAGCAGGTTGCCGAGCGCCTTGTCCTTGGCGAGCAGGTCGGGCAGCGGCAGCACGCCGAACCACACCGTCTGGAAGCCCTTGGCCGAGCTCATCAGCCAGCCGCTGAGCGGGATCGCGATCATCAGCACGTAGAGCAGGTGATGGCCCGCATGCGCGGCCAGGCGCTCGATGGCCGGCATGTGCGCGGGCAGCGCCGGGGGCTTGTGGCCGATCCGCCAGGCCACGCGCACCAGCACGAGCAGGAACACCGTCACGCCCGCCCATTTGTGCCAGGAATAGAGCTCCAGCTTGGTGGGCGACAGGTCGAGACCGGTCATGTAGAAGCCGAAGCCGAGCATGCCGAAGATCATCAGTGCGATGAGCCAGTGCAGGAGCTTGGCGGTGGCGGTGTAGTGCGTGTTCATGTCAGTCGTTCCTTCCGTCTGCCTTCGATCCGGGTCGTCGGCCATGCGTTCGCGTTCATTGCACTCTAGACGCATTCACAAGGCTTAAACAGCCGAGGATGGGCAAAGGTTCGTTGCCATATCCGCAACAATCCAGCCAAGATCGGGGGATAGATGGGGATGCGTTGCCAGATCAGGCCTCTTCGTTGGGCTGCGAGGGCGGGTTCCTGCAGGCTGGGCCTGCAATCCGTGGGCGTTTTGTCGCCCGGCATGCAACAGTGCGTTGCCGGTACCGGCGTTTATCCCCGCGTGCGCGTCCCGTAGAGTGCAGCTCATCGTTCCGGGCGGTCGCGGCATGCGCTCGGCAGCCGGCTCGACTCCGCGGGCTCGTCGCGCGCCGCCGGACATCCAGGAGAACATCCATGCCGACCCTTCCCACGCTGTTCGTCTCCCACGGCGCCCCCACCTTCGCGCTCGAACCCGGCCGGGCCGGCGCGGGTCTCGCCGCGCTCGGCCGCAGCCTGCCGCGTCCGCGCGCGGTGCTGGTGGTGTCGCCGCACTGGATGACGCGCCAGCCACAGGTCACGCTGTCGCTCCGGCCCGAGACCATCCACGACTTCGGTGGCTTCGGACGTGCGCTCCACGAACTGCACTACCCGGCCGAGGGCGCCCACCTCGCGGCCCTGCGCGCGCTGGAACTGCTCCAGCAGGCGGGCCGGCCCGCCACCGGCGACGCCGACCGCGGCCTCGACCACGGTGCCTGGGTGCCCTTGCTGCACCTGTACCCGGAAGCCGACGTGCCCGTGTTCCAGGTCTCGCTGCCGATGGGGCTCGACGCCGAGGGCGCCTGGCAGTATGGCCGTGCGCTCGCGCCGCTTGCGGACGAGGGTGTCTTGATCGTCGGCTCGGGGAGTGTCACGCACAATCTCTATGAGGTGCGCTTCGGCGACCCGCAGGCCGAGGTCTACGCGGGCGAATTCGCAGCCTGGGTGCGCGCGGCCGTGCTGGCCGGCGACGCCGACCGCCTGCGCCGCACGCTCGAGATCGCCCCCCATGCCCACCGCGCCCATCCCACCACCGAGCACTTCCTGCCACTGCTCGTCGCCGCGGGGGCCGCATCGCAGCTCGAGCCCGCGACCGTTATCGAGGGCGGCGTCCTGCACGGTGTGCTGTCGATGGACTCGTTCATGTTCGGCACCGATCTCGCCATCGAGGCGCCCGCTCGCATGTAGGAGCGCCGCCAGGCGCGAATGCGGTCGTCGGCGCAGGCCCGCGCGTCGGTTGTGGAACCACCGGTTCGCGGCTTGCGCCGCTCCTACAGGGGGTGCGGCGAGGTGTTTTCCGTAGGAGCGCCGCCAGGCGCGAATGCGGTCGTCGGTGCAGGCTCGCGCGTCGGTTGTGGAACCACCGGTTCGCGGCTTGCGCCGCTCCTACAGGGGGCGCGGCGAGGTGTTTTCCGTAGGAGCGCCGCCAGGCGCGAACCT
>ENA-UOUJ01000701-UOUJ01000701.1-activated-sludge-metagenome-genome-assembly--contig:-NODE-701-length-20570-cov-7.380161_pt1 | contig 20570 bp, 18 predicted proteins | sample MGYA00249839_ERZ747224 | MGnify/ENA primary metagenome ERZ747224 (study PRJEB28782, sample SAMN03220277) | activated sludge metagenome | biome: wastewater; feature: sewage sludge; material...
TCGGTCATCAGCGCCTCGCCCGGCCCGTTCACCACGCAGCCGATGATCGAGAGCGACATCGGCGTCTTCACGTGCTCGAGCCTCTTCTCGAGGATCTCCACCGTCTTGATGACGTCGAACCCCTGCCGGGCGCAGGACGGGCAGGAGATGATGTTGACCCCGCGGTGGCGGAGGCCGAGGGCCTTCAGGATCTCGAAGCCGACACGGACCTCCTCGACCGGATCGGCCGAGAGGCTGACGCGCAGCGTGTCGCCGATCCCCATCCAGAGCAGGCTGCCGAGCCCGATCGCCGACTTCACCGTGCCGGTCGTCAGGCCGCCGGCCTCGGTGATGCCAAGGTGGATCGGCGCGTCGGTCGCCTCGGCGAGCCCCTGGTAGGCGGCGGCGGCGAGGAAGACGTCCGAGGCCTTCACGCTGATCTTGAACTCGTGGAAGTCGTTGTCCTCGAGCACGCGGATATGGTCGAGCCCCGACTCGATCATCGCCTCCGGGCAGGGCTCGCCGTACTTCTCGAGCAGGTGCTTCTCGAGGCTGCCCGCGTTCACGCCGATCCGCATCGAGCAGCCGTGGTCCTTCGCCGCGCGGATCACCTCGCACACCCGTTCCTTCGCGCCGATGTTGCCCGGGTTGATCCTGAGGCAGGCGGCGCCCGCCTCCGCCGACTCGATGGCGCGGCGGTAGTGGAAGTGGATGTCGGCGACGATCGGCACCGGGCTCTCGCGCACGATCTCGCGCAGCGCCCGGCTCGAGGCCTCGTCCGGCACCGACACCCGCACGATGTCGGCGCCCGCCTCCGCCGCCGCCTGGACCTGGGCGATCGTGCCCTTCACGTCGGTCGTCAGCGTGTTGGTCATCGTCTGCACGCTGATCGGCGCGCCGCCGCCCACCGCCACCGGCCCGACGTGGATCTGGCGCGACCGGCGCCGGTCGATGTTGCGCCAGGGGCGGATGGGATTGTGGCTCATGCGACGCGGGTCCGGAAATGCTCGGTCCCGGACCATAGGCGAGACGCGCCGGATTGTCACGCCGGGCCGGATGACATGTCGATGACAGGCCCGGCGGGCCCGCCGCTACTGGATGGCGACGGCGGGCTCGATGCCGGCGGGCGGGGTCGGGAAGACCTGCGAGATCACCTCGGGGACGTCGGAGACCTGGTCGTAGCGGTCGACGATCGCCTGCGGCTCGAGAACGACGTCGCGGGTCGCCCGCGTGCCGCTGCCGAGCGGGCCGCGCAGGCTGTCGCCGACGCGCACGTAGACCGAGCCGGAATTCCCCGCCCAGATCAGCGGCTTCTCGATGCCCTCGGGCGGCGAATAGGTCTGGCCCTTCTCGAGGATCGTCTCGAAGATGACCGTGCCGTTCTCCTGGTAGACGCGGATCCAGGCCGCGCGCTCGGCGACCACGACGAGCGGCAGTTTCGCCGCGCTGGCGGCGGCGGTGGTGGGCAGCAGCGGCCCCTGCATCGGCGCCGCGCCGGCGGCGACGGTGAGCGCCGCGGGGATCTCGCTGGCCGAGGCCGGCGCGGCCGTCGCCGTCCCGGCGGGCCGGGCGAGCAGGCCGGTGCGGTCGGGGTCGAGCGCGGCGATCGGGCCGTCGCGCGGCACGAGGATCGGCACCTCGGCCTCCTGCTGGCGGTAGAGATCGGCCAGCGCCGTCGCGGCGACCGGGCTCGCGAGCTCGGTCAGCGCCGGCTCGTCGAGCGGCATCGCCTCGGGCGGATCGAGCGGCTGCATCTCGGCGACGGCGAGCGGCAGCTCCTCGACCGGCGCGAAGCGCACCCGCTGGATGCTCTGCAGCACGTTCCACCCGCCGTAGCCGAGCCCGGCGAGCAGCGCCACCAGCACCAGCACCGACCCGATGGCCGGCAGAGATATCTCGGGCATGCCGCGCGATTCGAGCCGCGCCAGCGGGAAGTCGGGCCGGAAGCCGCCCGGCGCCGCCTGCGCCGCGCGCTTGCCCCCGCCCGTGGCGCGTGCCGCCGCGCCGCCCTGCGCGCCGGCGAACCCGCTCTCCTGGCAGAAGCGCCGGTAGACCTCGTCGGGATCGAGCTGCAGGTAGCGCGCATAGGAGCGCACGTAGCCGGCGATGAAGCTCGGGTTGGGAAAGACCTCCGGCTTGGCGTCCTCGATCGCGGCGATATAGGCCGCCTTGATCCGCAGATCGCGCTGGATGTCGAGAAGCGTCTTGCCCAGGGTGGCGCGCTCGCCACGCAGCTCGTCACCGAGGGCATACTCGTAGGGACCGAAGTCCCTCTCCCCAGGATTGTGCACCGTCGTACCCATGGATCCGCCTGGAGACCCCTAAACCCTACTGCTGCCCGCGCCCCTCCGCCGGCGAATCAGACCCGGCGGACCGTTTTATTTTATTCCATCCTATCATCATTTCAGCGGCTTGGGCAGGAGCGGTTGTTTCAGATGACGCAAAAGTCTCGGGTTTGGTTGCCGAAACGCCGCACACCGGCCCCGCCGCCTCAGTAGATGTAGCGGATCTGGTCGCTCCAGTAGCGCTCCATGCGGCGCAGGCTGGCGTTGATGTCCTCGATGCGCATGTTGCCGAGGACCTCGCGGCTCAGGATTCCGCTCGCGTGGCGCTGGAAGAGCTGGGCGATGACGGTGCGGATCCCCCGCCCCTTCTCGGTCAGCCGCACCCGCACCGCCCGGCGGTCCACGTCGCACTTCTGGTGGTGCATGTAGCCGCACTCGACGAGCTTCTTGAGGTTGTAGGAGACGTTCGACCCCTGGTAGTAGCCGCGCGTCTTCAGCTCGCCCGCCGTCACCTCGTTGTCGCCGATGTTGAAGATCAGCAGCGCCTGCACCGAGTTGATGTCGATGATGCCGAGGCGCTCGAATTCGTCCTTCACCACGTCGAGCAGCAGCCGGTGCAGCCGTTCCACCATCGAGAGGGTCTCGAGGTAGGCGCCGAGGAAGTCCTCCCGCGCGGAGGGTTCCGGCAACGCTGCAACCTTTGCGTGCATACTCATCGTGTCACTCCGCAAACTGGACAATGCGCGGAGCGTCCAGCAGAATCATATACAACTCGTTAAGCCGCGGAGGCCCCGAATCCGCTCAGCCGATGCGGTGGAAGGCGCGGATCCCGCTGATTATCTCCGCATAGCGGGCGGGTCCCTCGGCGCTGCCGCCGACCCACCGGTAGAGGTCGTGGTCGTTCTCCGACAGGAGCAGGTCGAAGGCGTCGAGGAGCTCGGGCGAGAGGCCGGCGAGCCGCTCGTCGGCGAAGCGGCCGAGGATCAGGTCCATCTCGCAGATGCCGCGGTGCCAGCTCCGCAGCCGGAGCCGGCGCAGCCGATTCTCCGTCGTCTCCACCCTGTCGTCGCCCGCCATCCTCGCCCCCTTGCCCGGCCACGGCCCCGGGCCTAAGACACGCGCGGCCCCTGCCAGCCGGAGCGCCCGATGCCCTTCCTCTCCGATGCCCTCGCCCGCATCAAGCCCTCGCCGACCATCGCCGTCACCGCCCGCGCCCTCGAGCTCAAGGCCGAGGGCCGCGACATCATCTCGCTCTCGGCCGGCGAGCCCGACTTCGACACCCCCGCCCACATCCGCGAGGCGGCGAAGGCGGCGATCGATGCCGGGCGCACGCGCTACACGGCGCCCGAGGGCATCCCGGAGCTGCGCCGCGCCATCTCGGCCAAGTTCGCCCGCGAGAACCGCCTCGACTATGCGCCCGACCAGATCGTCGTCTCGACCGGCGGCAAGCAGGTGCTCTTCAACGCGCTCCTCGCCACGGTCAACCCGGGCGACGAGGTCATCGTCCCCGCCCCCTACTGGGTCAGCTATCCCGACATGGTGGCGCTGGCCGGCGGCACGCCGGTCGTCGTCGCGGGGGCGCTCGAGCGCGGCTTCAAGATCTGCCCCGAGGCGCTCGAGGCGGCGATCACCCCGCGCACCAAGTGGCTGATCTTCAACTCGCCCTCGAACCCGACCGGGGCGGGCTATTCGCGCGAGGAGCTCCGCGCGCTGACCGACGTGCTCCTCCGCCACCCGCAGGTCTGGGTGATGACGGACGACATGTACGAGCATATCGCCTATCCACCCTTCGTCTTCTGCACCCCGGCCGAGGTCGAGCCGCGCCTCTACGAGCGCACCCTCACCGTCAACGGCGTCTCCAAGGCCTATGCGATGACCGGCTGGCGCATCGGCTATGCCGGCGGGCCGAAGCCGCTCGTCCGCGCCATGACCGCGATCCAGAGCCAGTCGACCTCCAACGCCTGCTCGGTCAGCCAGTGGGCGGCGGTGGCGGCGCTCGAGGGCCCGCAGGATTATGTCGCCGAGGCGGCGCGCGCCTTCCGCCGCCGGCGCGACCTGGTGGTCGGGATGCTGAACGACTGCCCGGGGGTGAGCTGCCCGGTGCCGGAGGGCGCCTTCTACGTCTATCCCTCGATCCGCGAGCTGATCGGCCGCGCGACGCCGGCGGGCGTCCGCATCGCCGACGACGAGGCCTTCGCGAGCGAGCTTCTCGCCGCGGAGGGGGTGGCCGTCGTCTTCGGGGCGGCCTTCGGGCTCGGCCCCAACTTCCGCATCAGCTACGCCGCCGCCGACGAGGTGCTGGCGGAGGCCTGCCGCCGCATCCGCCGCTTCTGCGAAAGCCTGGCCTGAGACCGGCCGCGCGGGGCCGGTGGGCACGCGTGCCCACCGGCCCTGATCGTTGTTTTCATTGGAAAACCTCGTTCGCCGTCAACCGGATGGCAACCATCGTTGACGAAAGCTGAACGCCGTGGCCCCGGCACTCACGCGGCAACCGGGGGCGCCGCAGCGGCGCCCCCGGGGCTTCGCTTCCCGTCTCCGCCGGTGCTCCGGCGGGCGCGCCTCAGTTCGCGGGCGCCGTCGTGCCGTCCGCCGGCGCGGTCCCCTCGGCCGGCGCCGCAGGCTCGGGCGCGGCGGGCTCGGGCGTCGCGGGCTCGGCAGGTGCCATCGTGCCGCCGGCGGGCTCGGCCGGTTCGGCGGGTTCGGGGGCCGCCGGCGCCGTGGTGGCTGGCTGCTCGGTCGTCGACGGTGCGGTCGCCGGTTCCGTGGGCGCGGTTTCCGGGCCGGGCCGCATGAAGAAGTAGATCGCAAGGACCACCACGATCGCTGCGATGATCCAGTACCAGGTCCGCTGCATCTTCGTCTCCAGGCCGATCGCCGGACGTGTCGCCGGCGCCTGAGGACATGCCCATACACGCCGCGCGATGCAAGAGCCAACCCCGGCGAGAGGCCGCAAATGGCGGGAAACGGCCGGAAATCCGCCGGAATTTGCGCCCCGCGCGGCGGTGGCGCATCTTCACCTTGACCCCGATCCGTATTACATTATCGGACTTGCCGGGGCCGCTGCTCCGGTTTTTTGTCCCGCCAACGATCAGAAGGATGGCATCACCCTGGCCCGCAGACCGCACAACGCGCCCCCGACGCGCGATACCGGACCCCGCGTCAACGAGCGCATCCGCGCTCCCGAAATCCGCCTCATCGGCGCCGAGGGCGAGAACATCGGCCTCATCTCGCCCGAGAAGGCAATGGTCCTCGCCGAAGCCGCCGGCCTCGACCTCGTCGAAATCTCGCCGAACGCCACGCCGCCCGTCGCCAAGATCATGGACTTCGGCAAGTACAAGTACGAGACGCAGAAGAAGGAATCCGAGGCGCGGAAGAAGCAGAAGATCATCGAGATCAAGGAGATCAAGTTCCGCCCGAACACCGACTCCCACGACTACGACGTGAAGATGCGGTCGGTGACGAAGTTCCTCGAGGGCGGCGACAAGGTCAAGGTAACGCTCCGCTTCCGCGGCCGCGAGATGGCCCACGCCGACCTCGGGCGCAAGCTGCTCGAGCGGGTGGCCGAGGATGTGACCGAACTCGGCAAGGTCGAGGCGATGCCCCGCCTCGAGGGCCGGCAGATGGTCATGATGATCAACCCGGTGAAGCACTGACCACTCCGGACGCGGTCCGTCCGGCGCCCGGCGCCGGGACGGCCCGCGTCGGAGGCCGCGTCGGAGACCGCGTCGAAGGGCCGCGGCGGGGGCCCGCGGCGGAGATGTGACCGCATGGCCCGCCGCAGCAAGGCGCTGAGCTTCCTGACCTGGCTCCCGCAGGGCGCCCTGATCGGGCTGGCGCGCGCCCTGCCCTACCGGGCGCGCCTCGCCTTCGCCTCCGGCTTCGCCCGCACCCTCGTCGCCCTCGTCCCCGACCTGCGCCGCCGGGTCGAGGGCAACCTCCGCCTCGTCTTTCCCGAAATGCCCGCCGCCGAGCGCCGCCGCATCCGCGCGGCGATGGCCGACAGCTTCGGCCGCACCATGATCGAGGTGATGACCCGGCGCGCCTTCCAGGCCCGCCACGCCTGGACCGGCCCGGTCGGCCCCGGCTGGGACGCGCTCCGCGCCGCCCGCGCCGAGGGCAAGGGCGCCCTTCTCGTCTCCGGCCACTTCGGCCAGTGGGAGGCGGTGCGCGCCGCGCTGCTCGCCGAGGGCATCGAATCCGGCGCGATGATCCGCCCGGTGAAGAACCCCTTCCTGAACGCCGACTATCTCGCCAACGTCGAGGCCGGCGGGAAGCCCGTCATCGGCCGCGACGGCGCCGGCCTGCGCGAGCTCGTCCGCCACCTGAAGGGCGGCGGCGTCATGGCCGTCCTGCTCGACCAGTACACCAAGCGCGGCGCGCCGGTCGACTTCCTCGGCCACCCGGCGCCGAGCGGCACCGCCATCGCCGAGCTCGCGCTCAAGTACCGCCTGCCGATGATCCCGGTCTACGGCACCCGCCAGCCGGACGGCCTCTCGGTCGCCGTCGAGTTCGAGGCCCCGATCCCGCCCGGGACCGCCCTGGAGATGACCCAGGCCGCCGCCGACAGCCTCGCCGCCCGGGTGCGCGCGACCCCGGGCCAGTACTACTGGCTGCACCGCCGCTGGGTGAAATCCTTCGACGCCGGGACCGGCTCGAGCCCGTAGAGTGTGAACGGACGGTTAAGGCTGAAAAAAACTTTCAGCAATATCAATTGTTTGCTTATAGTTTCGCGCGCGAAATCCTGTTCTCGGGCCGGCTCCCGCGGCGGCGGCCGATGGTCTGGTCATCCCGGCCGCCCGCGCTATAACAGCCCGACGACCCGTCACCTCTCACCCCCGGACCATCGCCATGCCCGAGGCCGCCACCGCCACGCCGACGCGGCTCCTGCCGCATTTCGCCGAATTCGTGACGCTGATGGCGGCGCTGATGGGGCTGACCGCGCTCTCGATCGACGTCATGCTGCCCGCCCTGCCGCAGATGCGCGAGGAATTCGCCCTGCTCGACGCGAACCGCCAGCAGCTCGTCATCACCAGCTACCTGTTCGGCTTCGCCCTCGGCCAGTTCTTCCACGGCCCGCTGAGCGACCGCCTGGGGCGGAAGCCCGTCCTGCTCGCCGGCCTCGCCGTCTATGCGCTCGCCTCCGTGGCCTGCTTCGTCGCCGCGCGCTTCGAGGGGCTCCTCTTCGCCCGCGCCCTGCAGGGCCTCGCCGCGGCCGCGCCGCGGATCGTGGCGGTCGCGGTGGTGCGCGACGCCTTCGGCGGGCGGCGGATGGCCGAGGTCATGTCCTTCGTGATGATGGTCTTCATCCTGGTCCCGGTCGTCGCCCCGACCATCGGCACCGCCTTCCTCGCCTTCGGCAGCTGGCACCTGATCTTCGCCTTCCTCGGCGCCTTCGCGATCGCCGTCCTGGCCTGGTCGGCGCTGCGCCTGCCCGAGACCCACCCGGCCGCGCTCCGCGAGCCGCTCAGCCTCGGCTGGGTCGCCCGCGCCTTCCGCGAGGCGGCGACCACGCCGCAGACCGGCGGCTACACGCTGGCCGCCGGGGTCATCCTCGGCGCGCTCATGGCCTACATCACCTCCGCCCAGCAGGTCTTCGTCGAGGCCTACGACTCAGGCCGCTGGTTCCCGATCCTCTTCGGCTGCGTCGCCGCCACCCTCGCGCTCGCCGCCTTCGTCAACAGCCACTTCGTCATGCGCCTCGGCATGCGGCGGGTGTCGCATGCCGCCACGCTCGCCTTCTGCGCCGTCGCGATCCTGCACCTCGGGCTCGACCTCGCCACCGGCCGGCCGCCGCTCGCGGTCTTCGTCGGCCTGCTGGCGGCGATGCTCTTCTGCTTCGGCCTCATCATGCCGAACTTCAACGCCATCGCCATGGAGCCGATGGGGCGCATCGCCGGCACCGCCTCCTCCTTCTTCGGCGCGGTGACCACCTTCCTCAGCGCCGGCCTCGGCCTCTGGATCGGCCTGCGCTACGACGGCAGCGTCACGCCGCTGCTCGCCGGCTTCGTCTTCTGCGGCGTCGGCAGCCTCGCCATCGTCCTCGTCACCGAGAAGGGGCGCCTGTTCCGCGCCAGCCACTGACCGGGCTCAGAGCCACCCGCCGTCGACGACCGAGCACTGCCCGGTGATGCCGCCCGATTCCTCGGAGATCAGGAAGAGCGCCACCCGCGCGATGTCGATCGGCATCAGCCGCCGCTTCAGCGCCTGGCGGTCCTCACGCATCGCGTCCGCCTCCGGGGTCAGCCAGAGCGTGAGCTGCCGCTCGGTCATGATCCAGCCGGGCGCCAGCGCGTTCACCCGGACGTTGTGCGGCCCGTAGTCGCGCGCGAGCGAGCGGGTGAAGCCGATGACCGCCGACTTCGACGCGGCATAGACCGGCATGCCGCCGATCCCCACCATCGGCACGATCGAGCTGAAGTTGACGATCGACCCGCCGCCCGCCGCGATCATGTCGGGCATGACCGCCTGCGCGGCGAAGAACTGGTGCTTGAAGTTCACCGCGATCCGCTCGTCGAAATAGTCCGGGCTGACCTCGAGCAGGTCGTGGCGCTCGTCGTTGGCGGCGTTGTTGAGGAGGCCGGTGATCGGCCCGAACGCGGCCCGCAGCCGCTCGACCGCCGCCTTGAGCCGGTCGGTCTCGCGCAGGTCGCAGGCCTCGAAGCGCACCCCGTCCCCGAGCCGGTCGGCGAGCGCGCGCCCGGCCGTCTCGTCGATGTCGAGGAAGCCGACTCGCGCCCCCTGGGCGGCGAAGCTCTCGACGAGGGTCGCGCCGATGCCCGACGCGCCGCCGGTGATGAGGACGACCTTGTGCCTGAGGTCGGGATAGATGGCAGCCATGCGTTCGGTCCCCCGTTGTGCGCGCGATCGGCCGCAACGATTGCCTGCCCGCCGTCCGGCATCAAGGCCCGCCGTTCCGGCGCGCGCAGGGCCGGGCACCGGGGCGGCGCAGGCCGGCGTCAGCGGCGGCGCTTGCGGCGGAGGTCGAGCTCGCTCACCAGGACGCCCGCGACGATCAGGGCGCCGCCGAGGAAGGCGAGGGCGGGCAGGCGCTCGCCGGCGAGGCGGCCGACGATGCCGGCCCAGACCGGCTCGCCGGCGTAGATGAGGGTGGCGCGGGTGGGGCTGAGCGTGCGCTGGGCCCAGTTCATCGCGAGCTGGATCAGCGCGCTGGCGAGGCCGAGCGTGGCGACGAGGGCGAGGAGCGGCCAGGAGACGGCGGGGATCCCCTCGCCGGCGAGCGGCATGGCGGCGAAGGCGAGGAGCGCGGCGGTGGCGAGCTGCACGACGGTGACCCGGGCGGCGTCGACGGTGCCGGCGAAGCGGCCGATGAGGATGATCTCGCCGGCGATCGCCACGGTGCCGGCGAGGGTCAGGATCTCGCCGCGGCCGAAGCCGAGGCCGCCGGCGCCGGGGCCGGCGACGAGGAGGAGGCCGGCGAAGGCGAGGACGATGCCGATCCAGCTCGCGAGCCGCGGCCGGCGGCCGAGGGCGGCCCATTGCAGCAGGGGGACGAGCGGGACGTAGAGCGCGGTGATGAAGGCCGACTGGCTCGAGGTGATCGTCGCGAGGCCGGCGGTCTGCAGCGCGTAGCCGCCGAAGATCGAGGTGCCGATCGCGGCGCCTGCGGCGAGCTCGGCGCGGGTGAGGCCGCGCAGGACCGGGAGGGCGAGGAGGGCGGCGGCGAGGGCGGCGACGGCAAAGCGGCTGCCGACGAAGAAGAGCGGGCCGCTGAAGCCGAGGCCGACCTTCACGGCGAGGAAGGTGGCACCCCAGACCATGGTGACGAGGATGAGGACGAGCTCCGGCGCCGCGCGCCGCCAGGCCGGGAGCCGCTCGCCGGCCGCCACCTGCGTCATGGTGCGCTAGCCTCCCGGGCCGACCGGGACGATCTCCGCCCCCTCGACTCCGGCGACGCGGGCGAGCTGGCGGAGGCGCGACTGGACGGCGTCGCTGTCTGGGACGTGGGCGGTGCTCAGCATCTCGAGCCGCACGGCGTTGGTGGCGATGCGGATCCGGGCCGAGTCGAGGATCTCGGGCACGCTGGCCGAGAAGCGGTGGCCGAGCAGGAGCACCCGGCCGAGGATCTCGGCGCGGCGGAGCTGGCTCGGGCCGAGGAGGTCCCTGGTGATCGTCCGGACGGTCTCGTCGACGCTGCCGCCGTAGCGGGCCATGACCGCCACGGCGAGGAAGGCGCGCTCCGGGTGCGAGATGCCGATGAAGGGGAACTGCAGCAGCCGGCCGAAGCTCTCCATCGCGCGGACCTTCTCGTGGTCGCGCCAGGCGAGGTCGGTGAGGGCGCAGGCGGAGAGGCGCAGCCGGCGGTCGTTCTGGGTCTCGCCGGGGAAGAGGTCGTCGGTCCAGCGGGCGAGCGCGGCGCTGAACTCCGGCACCCGCGCCGAGGGGAGGCCGATCGCCTGGGCGCCCTCGAGCAGCGGGTCGCGGTATCGCTCCTCGGCATCGAGCCGGGCGTAGAGCCAGCCCTCGCGCAGGCCGAGCATGGAGAAGACCACCCGCTCGGGCTCGAGCTTCTTCAGCACGCGGTGCATGACGAGGGCGGCGGCCGGCAGGGTGGCGGCGCGGCGGGCCGGCACGTCGGGCAGGGCCGCGACCTCGTCCGCGCCCATGCGCGAGACGCGCCTGGCGAGGGCGCGCAGGTCGGCGGCGGCGACCTCGTAGCCCTGCACGACGCTGATCGGGGCGCGGTTCATGGCGATGTGCACCCGGGCCAGCGCGCGCCAGCCGCCGCCGATGGCGTAGAAGACCGGCTCGGTCAGCAGCGGCGGCAGCGAGGCGTCGAGGATCTCGTCGATCCGCTTCCTGGCCGGGTCGAAGCCCTGCTGCAGCAGGGAGAGGACCGGCAGGGCGCCGAGCGGCATGCTGGCGGTGCGCTCGCCGACGCGGTCGCCGAGCACCTCGGCCACCTCGAGGCTGCCGCCGCCCATGTCGCCGGTCAGGCCCTTGGGCTGGAAGAAGCCGGAGACGACGCCGAGCGCGGCGTAGCTCGCCTCCTCGGTGCCGGAGAGGACGCGGACGCTGAGGCCGGTCGCGGCGCGGATCGCCGCGACGAAGCCGGGGCCGTTCGTCGCCCGGCGGGTGGCCTCGGTGGCGAGGACGTGCAGGCGCTTCACCCGCATCGCCCGGGCGATCGCCTCGAAGCGGCCGATGGCGTCGAGGGCCTTCTCCATCGCCGCCTCCGAGAGGCGGCCGGTCTCGGCGAGCCCCTCGCCGAGGGCGCAGAAGGACTTCTCGTTGAAGCGGGGAAAGGGCGCCCGGCTCAGGTCGTCGTAGACGACGAGGCGGATCGAGTTCGAGCCGATGTCGATGACGCCGAAGTGCCGCTGCCGGCGCGAGAGCACCCGCCGGGTGTCGATCTCGATGACGCGGGGCTCGCTCGGCCGCGCCCGCCCGGGCATCCTCGCCATGCTCGCCTCCCTGCGTCGCCTCCGCGGCGGCAATGGTGGCGCGCGGCGGCGGCGGGGTCCAGCCCCGACCGCGCCGGGCGTCCCGCACCGTCGTGCACGCACGACACCATTCAAGCGACTGGAATTGCGTGGGCATGCCGTGGCGTTTACCGCACTGCAACGACGGCTGACGGGCGGCATGTCGTCTGCAGGCGGGCGGGAAGGAGGGGGCCTTCTGCCCCCTCTTGGCCTTCGGCCAATTCACCCCCGAGGATATTTGCGGACCGAAGATGCCGGGCGATCGGGCGCGGCGCGGCGGCCGGGCCTCAGCCGCGCTTCAGGGTGGCGAGGCGGACGAAGAGGCGCTCGACGAGGGCCTGGCCGGGGACGGGGCGGGAGGAGCGCAGCAGGAGCTCGGTCTCCATGATCTGGGCGAGGCCCTGCTCGAGCGCGGCCGGGCCGAGGGCGCGGGCCTGCGCGGCCATGCGGGCGCGCTTCGGGCCGAAGACCGGCGGGCGGGCGCGGGCGAGCGCGGCGTCGGGGCCCTCGGGCGCGCAGGCGGCGGCGTAGAGGGTGCGGAAGTGGCGGCCGGCGGCGATGGTGAGGCCGGTCGGGCTGCCGCCGCGGGCGGCGAGCGCGGCGAAGGCGGCGGCGAGGCGGCCGGCGGCGCCGTCGGCGGCGAGCATCAGGACCTCGTCCATGTCCTCGGTGGTGGGCGGGGCGCAGGCGGCGATGTCCTCGGTCGAGAGGGGCGCGGGGTCGCCGAGCTTGTAGAGGGCGAGCTTCTCGACGAGCTGGGCGAAGTCGCCCGGGTCGAGGGCACGGGCGAGCGCCTCGATGTCGCCCATCGCCTCGCGGCCGGGGCGGGCGAGGCCGGCCGCGGCCAGCGCCGCCTCGATCTCGTCGCGGCCGGGCGGGTCGTCGTAGATGCCGATGGCGACGGCGGTCCTCGCCGCCTCGAAGCCCTTGCGCAGGCTCGATCCGGCGCCGAGGCCGCCGGCGGTGACGAGGATGCGCGCGTCCCCGTCGCGCCAGTCGGCGAGGGCGGCGAGGATGGCCGGGCCGGCCGCGTCGGTCGCCTCCTCGACGAGGACCGCGCGCGGCCCGGCGAAGAAGCCCGTCGCCTTCACCGCGTCGGCGAGCGCCGCCGGGTCGCGGCGGAGGTCGGCGGCGGGGATGCGGGTCAGCCGCATCTCGGCCGCGGCGTCGGGCCCGAGCAGCGCCTCGACCAGCGCCGCGCGCTTCAGCGCCACCCGCATGGCGTCGGCGCCGAAGAGGAGGATGCCCGCCGCCGCCGGGTCCGGGCGGGCGAGGAAGCGCGCCGCGTCGCGGGCGGCAAGCTTCATGTCCAGGAGGCGGCCGAAAGCGCCAGCCGCTGCAGGATCTCGTCGGCCAGCGTGATCGCCAGCCGGCGCTCGGCGTCGTCGAGCGCCGCCCGGGCGGCGAAGGCCGAGGCGCCGGGCGACTCGGGCGCGCTGTAGCCGGTGATCGAGCGGGCCACGCCGCTCGCCACCGGCGGGCCGCCGGCGATCGGCGTCAGCCGGTAGCTCGCCCGGCCCACCACGTCGAAGCGGGTGGTGACGTTCTGCTGCGTCAGCGCCACGCCGGTGCGGGTGAGCTCGAGGTCGACGTCGAGCCGGTGGGTGGGCGCGGCCGCCGGCCCGAGCTGCCCGGTCAGCCGCTCGCGGAGCGCGAAGCCCGGCGCGCCCTCGACGAGGCCGACCTCGACCTTGCCGGCCATGCGCGAGGCCGGCGCGTCGGGGGCATAGAGCGGCGAGAAGCCGCAGGCGGCGAGCGACGCGGAGGCCGCGAGGAGCGCCCGCCTAGACCACGACATTGACGATCCGGTCCGGCACCACGACGAGCCGCCGCGGCGCCGCGCCGTTCAGCGCCCGGACGACCGCCGGGTCCTGCAGCACCAGCGCCTCGATCGTCGCGGCGTCGGAGCCGGCCGGGACGGCGATCTCGGCCCGGCGCTTGCCGTTGACCTGCACCGGCAGCGTCACGCTCGCCTCGACGAGCAGCGCGGGGTCGGCCTCGGGCCAGCGGGCGGCGGCGACGAGGCCCGCGCCGCCGGCCATGGCCCAGACCTCCTCGGCGAGGTGCGGGGTCATCGGCGCGGTGAGCTGGGCGAGGGTCCTGAGTGCCGTGCGCCGGGCCGGGGCGCCGGCGGGCGCCTTGCCGATGGCGCCGGTCAGTTCGTAGAGGCGCGCGATCGCCTTGTTGAAGGCGAAGCCCTCGATGTCGGCGGTGACGTCGCGGATCGCGCGGTGGGTGGCGCGGAGCAGCGTCTGGTCGCCGCCCGCCGCCTCGGCCGCCTCGGCCGCCTCGGAGGTCTCGTGCGCGAGGCGCCAGACCCGGGCGAGGTGCCTGTGCGCCGCCTCGGCGCCGGCGGCGGTCCATTCGACGTCGCGGTCGGGCGGGCTGTCGGAGAGGACGAACCAGCGCGCGGTGTCGGCGCCGTAGCGGGCGATGATGTCGTCGGGGTCGACCACGTTCTTCTTCGACTTCGACATCTTGGTCGAGGGGCCGATCTCGACCGGGGTGCCGTCGGCGAGGCGGGCGCCCTCGGCGTCGCGGACGACCTCGGAGGGCTCGCGCCAGACCGGGCGGCCGTCGGGGGCGCGGGTGGCGTAGGTCTCGTGCGTCACCATGCCCTGGGTGAAGAGGGCGTCGAAGGGCTCGATCGCCTTCTCCGGCAGGTGGCCGGTGATCCGCATCGCGCGGGCGAAGAAGCGCGAGTAGAGCAGGTGCAGGATCGCGTGCTCGATGCCGCCGATGTACTGGTCGACGTTCATCCAGTAGGCGGCGTCCTCCATCACGGTCGGGGTCGCCGCGCGCGGGGCGGTGAAGCGGGCGTAGTACCAGGACGAATCGACGAAGGTGTCCATGGTGTCGGTCTCGCGCCGCGCCGGGCCGCCGCAGGCCGGGCAGGTCGTCGTCGCCCAGGTGGGGTGGCGTTCGAGCGGGTTGCCGGGCTTATCGAAGGTGGCGTCGTCGGGGAGGCGGACGGGGAGGTTCCCGCGCTTCTCGGGCACGATGCCGCAGGCGGGGCAGTGGACGACCGGGATCGGGCAGCCCCAGAAGCGCTGGCGGCTGAGGCCCCAGTCGCGCAGGCGGAAGCGGGTGACGCCGCGGCCGATTCCCCGCGCCTCGCAGAAGGCGATGGCGGCGTCGACCGCCGCCTCGCCGGTCATCAGCCGCTCGCCGGCGACGGGGCGGAGGAATTCGACCGTCTCGGTCTTCGGCGGCACGTAGGCCTCGGCGGCGACGCGGGCCTCCGAGCCCGGCGGGGCGAAGACGTCGATGACCGGCAGGCGGTACTTGCGGGCGAAGTCGAGGTCGCGCTGGTCGTGCGCCGGGCAGCCGAAGATGGCGCCGGTGCCGTAGTCCATCAGGATGAAGTTGGCGATGTAGACCGGCAGCTCCCAGGCGGGGTCGAAGGGGTGGACGACGCGGATGCCGGTGTCGTAGCCCTTCTTTTCCGCCGTCTCGAGATCCTCCTCGCTGGTGCCCATGCGGCGGCATTCGGCGAGGAAGGCGGCAACCTCGGGGTCGCCTTCCAGCGCCCTGGCGAGCGGGTGCTCGGGGGAGACGGCGGCGAAGCTCGCGCCCCAGAGGGTGTCGGGGCGGGTGGTGTAGACCTCGAGGGTCTCGTGGCCGGCGGGGGCGCCGCGGGTGGCGAAGGCGAACTGCAGGCCGCGGCTCCTGCCGATCCAGTTGCGCTGCATGATGCGCACCTTCTCGGGCCAGTGCGCGAGGTGGTCGAGGGCCTCGAGGAGTTCCTCGGCCATGTCGGAGATGCGGAAGAACCACTGGGTGAGTTCGCGCCGCTCGACCGGGGCGCCGGAGCGCCAGCCCTTGCCGTCGATGACCTGCTCGTTGGCGAGCACGGTCATGTCGACCGGGTCCCAGTTCACCACCGCCGCCTTGCGGGTGACGAGGCCGGCCTCGAGCATGTCGAGGAAGAGCGCCTGCTGCTGGCCGTAGTATTCCGGGTCGCAGGTGGCGAGCTCGCGGCTCCAGTCGATCGAGAGGCCGAGCGGCTTCATCTGCGCCCGCATGGCGTCGATGTTGTGGTAGGTCCACTCGGCCGGCGGCACGCCCTTCTCGATGGCGGCGTTCTCGGCCGGCATGCCGAAGGCGTCCCAGCCCATCGGGTGCAGCACGTTGAAGCCCTTCGCCGCCTTGTAGCGGGCGAAGAGGTCGCCCATCGTGTAGTTGCGCACGTGCCCCATGTGGATGCGCCCCGAGGGATAGGGGAACATCTCGAGGACGTAGAACTTCGGCCGCGACGGATCGCGCTCGGCGCGGAAGAGGCCGGCTTCGGCCCAGGCCTCCTGCCATTTCGGCTCGATGCGGCCGGCTTCGTAGCGCGACATGACGCCCCCGTTCACTCCTGCCGCGCCCTATCGCTGCTCGCCGGCCTCGGCGATGCGGAGCTGGCGGGCGCGCGTCAGGATCGCGTCCTCGAGCGCGCGGTTGGCGGCGGCGTCGACCGGCACCGCGCGCCCGCCGGCCTGGCGGAAGCCCGCGACCTTGAGCGAGGCGGCGTCGAGCGCGGGATCGCTGATGTAGACGGTGACCCGGTAGACCCCGCCGTCGCTCGCCACGCGTCCCCAGCCGGTGACGAGCAGGCCCGAGAAGGGGTCCGCCCCCTCGATCGGCAGGAAGGAAAGGATGTCGAGCGAGGCCTGCCAGAGGTAGCGGTTCACCGCCACCTGCCGGTCGGGCTGGCTCTGGTTGCGGAAGAGGTCGAAGAAGCTCTCGTCGCTCATCTCGTTCTCGACCGCGCGCCGCTCCTGCGCCCGCTCCGCCTGCAGGTCGGCGTCGCCGTTGCAGCCGGCGAGCAGGCCGAGCGTCACCACCGCCAGTGCGGCGGCCAGGCAGTTCGGGCGCGATCTGGTCAAGGGTCGGATCAAGGGTCGGATCTCGGGTCGGATTCTCGGGCCGGCGGTCCTTCGGGCGTTCTGGCGGGTGTGTAAAGTGAAGCCCGCCGCCCGGCAAGTGCAAAGCAGGACAGGGCAGGACGGGGGCAGGACGGGGGCGGCCGCCCGCCGGCCGGACTGCGCCCGGAAGGCCACTGTGGCAAAGCTGCATCATAGTCTCCGGCAAAAGGCGCGGGCGCCTCCCATTTGCTTGACCGTCGGCGGGCGGATGGGAGATGAACGAAGCTACTTGGTCCGGATCACCCGGATTTGAGATGGGTTTCAAAGAAAGAAACACGAGGAAAGCGATGAAGAACGTACTCTTCGCAACCACCGCGACAGCCGCCCTCCTGGTCGGCGCTGCCGCCTCGGCGCAGGGTATCGCGCTGTTCGGCGACGCCCGGCTGGGTCTCGGCTACAACATCGACAACGACGGCGGGATCCTGACCGAGGAGAACAGCGACGGCTCGATCGACACGCCGGACGACCTGCGTGCGATCTCCCGCGTCCGCTTCGGCGTCAACATGACCGGTGAGACCGACAGCGGCATCACCTTCGGCGCCACCATCCGCGCCGACAACTCCTCGGGCGGCGAGGGCGGCACCGAGGGCCAGCGTTCGGGCAGCGTCTTCGTGTCCGGCAGCTGGGGCACCCTGACCTACGGCGACACCAACGGCGCCGACGAGCAGTGGGTCGGCGACGTGCCGGGCGACTACTCGCTCACCGGCCTCGGCGAGCTCGACGAGACCCGCTTCGTGTCGAACGGCGGCAGCTTCGGCTCCGACGACGGCGCGGACTTCGCCGAGAACCCGGCGGCCCGTCCGACGGTCCGCTACGACTTCGACATCGCCGGCTGGGGCCTCTCGCTGTCGTCCAACCGTGACCTGACCGACATCGCCGTCGGTACCGGCTACTCGGCCGACTTCGGTGGCGGCAGCTGGTCCGCGGGCATCGGCTACAACAAGTTCGACAACTTCACCTCGACCGACGATGCCGGCTTCGAGCTCGTCGACCTCGACGGTGACGGCATCGACGACACCGCCGTGCCGGTGGTCGACGTCGTCGAGTGGCCGGACGGCGAGCAGTGGTCGGTCGGCCTCAAGGGCACCTACGACGCCTTCGGCTTCGGTCTGACCTACGCCAAGCTCACCTCCGACACCAACGACCTCGGCAAGTTCGAGGCCGACAACCTGCTGCTCGGTGCGTCCTTCGGCTGGGACAACTTCGCGGTCGGTCTGGTCTACGGCAAGATCCTGAGCGCCGACGGCGTGCTCTCCGAGCTCGACGGCGACGACAGCTTCGAGATCTCGGCGCAGTACGACCTCGGCGGTGGCGCGACGGTCAACTTCGGTGCCCGCCGGACCTACGACATCGTCGGCATCGGCTCGGACGAGGGCGGCGACCCGGCCTGGATCGGCGACTTCGGTATCTCGATGGCGTTCTGATCCCGAAAAACGGGACAGTGAGAGGGAAAGGCGGGCTTCGGCCCGCCTTTTTCCTTTTCGGGGCCGCCTTTCCGAGGTCGCGGCGCATGGCGGGCCGGCGGCCGCCTTCCCTTCCCCGGCAGGCGCCGCTATGGTCCGCGCACCCCGATCCTGGACCCGCCGCCCATGCCACTTGCCGAGATCCGGTCCCGCATCGCCGCCGCGCTCCGGAGAGCCGGACGCCCCGCTGACGCCGTCACCCTGGTCGCCGTCTCCAAGGTGCAGCCGCTCGAGCGGATCGAGGCGGTGCTCGCCGCCGGCCAGCGGGTCTTCGGCGAGAACCGGGTGCAGGAGGCGGAGGGCAAGTGGCCGCCGCTGCGCGCCCGCTTCCCCGGCACCGAGCTGCACCTCGTCGGGCCGCTGCAGTCGAACAAGCTCGCCCGCGCGCTCGAGCTCTTCGACGCCATCCACAGCCTCGACCGCGACAGTCTCGCGCGCCGGCTGGCGGTCGCGGTGCAGGCTCGCGGCGCCTGCCCGACGCTCTTCGTCCAGGTCAACACCGGCCGCGAGCCGCAGAAGGCCGGCGTCGACCCCGACGGCCTCGGCGCCCTGCTCGCCGCCTGCCGCGCCAGCTACGACCTGCCGGTCTTCGGGCTGATGGCGATCCCGCCGGCCGACGAGGACCCTGCGCCGCACTTCGCGCTGCTCGCCGAGCTCGCCGTCCGCCACGGGCTCGCCGGGCTCTCCATGGGCATGAGCGGCGACTTCGAGACGGCGATCGCCCATGGCGCCACCCACGTGCGGATCGGCTCGGCGCTCTTCGGCGAGCGCGCCACGCCCTGAGCCGGCGCCGGCGCAACCTCCTCCATCGCCGCGCGTTTCTCCCCTGGCGTGGCGGAGGAAGCGATGCGGCTGGCGGCGGTCCTGGTCCTGGCATTGGCTGCGGGCACGCCGGCGCGGGCGGCGGACTTCACCCTCGGGCTCGGCTACGACGATCTCTCCGGCGAGGGAAGCGGCGCGGCGACCGTCGGGCTGCAGGTGACCTCGGAGCCGATCTGGCAGCTCGGCGCGATCGGCTTCGGGCTCGGCGTCGCCGGCGAGGCGGATACCGCCGGCGATCTCTGGGCCGGCGCCGGCCTTACCGCCGGGCTGCCGCTCGGCGACGCCTGGCGGGTCGGCGGCAGCGTGATGGCCGGCTTCTACGCCTTCGGCGACGGCGGGGACGACCTCGGCTCGGACCTCGAGTTCCGCACCCGCCTCGGCGTCAGCCGGGAGATCCGGCCGCCCTGGCGGCTCGGCCTCGCCATCGAGCACAAGTCGAACGGGGGCATCGGCGAGATCAATCCCGGCATCGAGACGATCTTCGTCACCCTGACCCGCCCCTTCTGATCCGGCGGCTGGACGCGCGGCGGCGCCGCGGCTAGAACCCCGCCGACCCGCCACAGGCCAGGCTGCCATGCCGGACGCGATCCCCGAGCCCCTGCCGGCCCTCCGGCTGACTCCGACCCGGGTCCTCGGGCTGCTCGGGCTCTATCTCGCGCTGATGGCGGTCGAGGCCGCGCTCCTCGCCCCCTCCGGCCGCAGCGACGACATCGAGACGCTGCTGCTGTCGCAGTCGCTCGCCTGGGGCTACGAGGCGAAGAACCCGCCGGGCTTCTACTGGATCGCCTGGGCGGCGACGCACGCGGCCGGGCCCGGGCTGCCGGTCATCTATGCGCTGCGGCTCGCCGGGGTCTTCGTCAGCCTCGCCGGCCTCTACGCCATCGCCCGCCGGCTGCAGCCCGACCCGGTCCTCGCCGTCTGCGCCGGCCTCGCCATGCTGGCGACGCTGCATTTCCACTGGTACCTGCTCTTCTATCTCACCAACACCACCTTCGCGATGGCGCTCGCCCCGCTCGCGGTGCTCGCGCTCCTGCGCCTGCGGGACGACCCGGGGCCCGTCTCCTACCTGCTCCTCGGGGTCATCGTCGGGCTCGGCATCCTCGCCCGCTACAACTGGGCGATCTTCGCCGTCGCGCTCGCCGCCGCCGCGCTCTCGGTGCCGGCGTGGCGTGCCCTCCTCCTCCGGCGCCGGGCGCTCATCGTGCCGGCGGTCGTCCTGCTCATGCTGCTGCCGCATCTCGCCTGGGTCTGGGAGCACCGCGAGATCCTGCGCGGCGCGCTTGCGGAGCAGATCATCGGCCGCGAGGCGCCGCCCTATCTCGCCCGCGTCGCGGCGGGCGTCGCCGGTCTCGCGGAGGCGACGGTCAGCATCCTGATCGCGCCGCTCGGGCTCATGATCGCCGCCTTCCTGCCGGCGGCCTTCCGCCCCGCCGGGGTGGCGGATCCCGATCGGGCCGCCGGCCTCCTGCTGCTGCGGCGGCTCGTCCTCTTCTGCCTCGGGCTCGTGCTCCTCTACATCGCCGCGGCCGGCACCTCCTACGTGAAGCCGCACCATCTCTTCTTCCTCGCCTTCCTCCCGCTCTGGCTGATCGCCCGGCTCGACGCGGCGGCGCTCGCCCGCTGGCGGCCGCGCGCCTTCGCGGCCGGGCTCGCCGCCTGCGCCGCGGCCAG
>ENA-UOUJ01000702-UOUJ01000702.1-activated-sludge-metagenome-genome-assembly--contig:-NODE-702-length-20484-cov-3.660238_pt1 | contig 20484 bp, 13 predicted proteins | sample MGYA00249839_ERZ747224 | MGnify/ENA primary metagenome ERZ747224 (study PRJEB28782, sample SAMN03220277) | activated sludge metagenome | biome: wastewater; feature: sewage sludge; material...
GGCTTCACCGGAGCGCAGCAGATCGGCGGTGTGCAGAAGACCGCTGACTTCCTCGAGAAAGGCACCTGGACCCTCGCCGGCACCCTGATGGTGCTGTGCCTGATCTCCGCCGGCCTGCAAGGCGGCAACGCCACCGAAGTGGAGGACATGGAGGTGATCGACGCCACCGAGGAGGCCGCACCGGCCGGTGAAGCGCTGCCCGCCGAGGGCGAAGGCGCCACGGGCGAGCAGCAGCCTGGTCAAGGCTCGTAGGTCCAACAACGGCCTGCCTGATGGTGGTCCCGCATGCACGGGGCCTTCCCTTTCCTTCCTGCACGATTGTTCGTGGGCGATCTTGCACCCGGACGCAGGCCCTGTGCGCTGATGTGCCGGACCTGCATAACGCGTTGTTCACTTGCCAGCTTGTCAGCGCGCGGCTGACGATCACCGGCGCAACCCTGCTGCATTCCCGAAAAGATGGCAGGCGCGCTGCCACTTGGAGGTGATGGCACAGGGCTTGGGGGCGGGGCGGCGCGGAACGATGACCGTTCCCCCAACTCTTCAACCCAATCCAATTCATTGACAACGTCATGGCGACGAAAGTGAAACCGTTGGCGGACCGCGTGCTGGTGGAGGCCGCGCCCGCTGAAGAGACCACCAAGGGTGGCATCATCATCCCCGATACGGCCAAGGAAAAGCCCCAGCGCGGCAAGATCATCGCCGTGGGTAGCGGCCGCATCGCCGACGACGGCAAGGTGACGCCGCTGAGCGTGAAGGTGGGCGACGAGATCCTGTATGGCAAATACAGCGGTACGGAGCTCAGCCTCGAAGGGAAGGACTACCTGATCATGCGTGAGAGCGACATCTACGCCGTACTCAACTGATCGCACGGGCGACATTCATGTCGCCCTTCCAATTCCGAGATCTTCCAAAACCCGGGCGACGTGAACGTCGCCCCAACTGAACAGAACAATGGCAGCCAAGAACATCCAGTTCGACATCGACGCCCGTGACCGCCTGAAGCGCGGTGTGGACCACCTTGCGAACGCCGTGAAGGTGACCCTCGGTCCCAAGGGCCGCAACGTGATCATCGACAAGAAATTCGGCGCCCCCCAAGTGACCAAGGACGGGGTGAGCGTGGCCAAGGAGATCGAGCTGAAGGACGCCGTGGAGAACATGGGCGCCCAGATGCTGAAGGAGGTGGCCAGCAAGACCGCTGACATCGCCGGTGACGGCACCACCACCGCCACGGTGCTGGCCCAGGCCATCGTGACGGCCGGTTTGAAGAACGTGGCCGCCGGTGCCAACCCCATGGACCTGAAGCGCGGCATCGACAAGGCCGTGATCGCCGTGGTGGACGAGCTCAAGAAGATGAGCAAGACCGTGGGCGAGGATAATGCCAAGATCAAGCAGGTGGCCTCGATCAGCGCCAACAACGACGAGACGATCGGCAGCCTGATCGCCGAGGCGATGGCCAAGGTGAAGAAGGAGGGCGTGATCACCGTGGAAGAGGCGAAAGGCACCGAGACCACCGTGGAAGTGGTGGAGGGCATGCAGTTCGACCGCGGTTACCTGAGCCCCTACTTCGTGACCAACGCGGACAAGATGGAGGCCGACCTCGACAACGCCTACATCCTGATCTACGACAAGAAGATCAGCAGCATGAAGGAGCTGCTGCCCATCCTCGAGAAGTCGGTGCAGACGGGCAAGCCCCTGCTGATCATCGCCGAGGACGTGGACGGTGAAGCGCTGGCCACCCTGGTGGTGAACAAGATCCGCGGCGCCCTGAAAGTGGCCGCCGTGAAGGCCCCGGGCTTCGGCGACCGCCGTAAGGCCATGCTGGAGGACATCGCCATCCTGACCGGTGGCACGGTGATCAGCGAGGAGCGCGGCTACAAGCTGGAGAACGCCGACCTGAGCTTCCTGGGCAAGGCCGAGAAGATCACGATCGACAAGGACAACACCACGATCGTGAACGGTGCCGGCAAGAAGGACGACATCAAGGCCCGTGTGAACCAGATCAAGGCCCAGATCGAGACCACCACCAGCGACTACGACAAGGAGAAGCTGCAAGAGCGCTTGGCCAAGCTGGCCGGCGGCGTGGCCGTGCTCTACATCGGCGCCGCCACCGAGGTGGAGATGAAGGAAAAGAAGGACCGCGTGGACGATGCCCTGCACGCCACCCGCGCCGCGGTGGAGGAAGGCATCGTGCCGGGCGGCGGCGTGGCCTACATCCGCGCCCAGAAGGCCCTGGAGAAGCTCGAAGGCAGCAATGCTGACGAGACCACCGGCATCGGCATCGTGCGCCGCGCCATCGAGGAACCGCTCCGCCAGATCGTGGCCAACGCCGGCCTGGAGGGCAGCATCGTGGTGCAGAAGGTGCGCGAAGGCAAGGCCGACTACGGCTTCAACGCCCGCACCGAGGAGTACGAGAACATGCTGGCCGCCGGCGTGATCGACCCCACCAAGGTGACCCGCGTGGCCCTGGAGAACGCCGCCAGCATCGCGAGCATGCTGCTCACCACCGAGTGCGTGATGAGCGAGGAGAAGGAGGAGAAGGCTCCCGCGCACAGCCACGGTGGCATGGGTGGCGGCATGGACATGATGTAAGCCGCTCCATCCAAGCACGGAAAAGCAAGCCCCGGCCGCTCTGGCCGGGGCTTCTTCGTTGGACCAGGACAGCCCGCCGCGGTTACTAACAGGTGTTGAGAAATCCAGCCTGCCGGGCCGGTCGCACCCGGCTACTTTCACACCCGGTTAACACCGCCCCCGTCCAGCAGGACCGGGGCCTTGAACCGCGCGACCCGATGCAGATCGCCCCGAAACGATTCTTCGACTTCTGCGCCAGCCATGTGCCGCTGCTGCACGCCATCGCCATGCGGCCCGGCGATGTGAGCGAGGCCCAGGTGCGGCAGATGATCCGCACCTATGGCGACCCCACGCAGGAACAGCCCGATGTGACCTGGCAGCGCCTGCTGGAACTGCAGATCATCGCCCCGCTGGAAGAGGGCAGCTCACACTACGTGATGAGCCAGCCGCTGCTCCAGCTGGTGAACTTCCTCTTCAACGATGCGGTGCCCACGAGCCCCGAGATCATCCAGGGCTACATCGCGGCCCTGGAGAGCGCCCACAAGCGCCTCGTGGGCGGCGTGGATTCGCTCGACCCGGTGAGCGTGGGCATGGCCGCCAGCGAGGTGGACCACACCCTGCGCCGCATGCAGGACGATCTGAGCGCGACCCACCGCGCCGTGATGGCCGAAGTGGCGCGTTACAAGGCCGACCGCACCGCGGTGAGCGTGCGCGAGCGCTACCTGCGCATCGTGACGCTGATGGACCTGTACGTGTACCCGCTGGTGGAGATCGTGCGGGTGGACGGCGTGCTGACCAGTACCCTGAACCAGCTGGACGGCAGCCTGAAGCAGGCGCGCGACCTGGGCGTGTACGCGGAGATCGGTCCGATCGAACGCGTGGAGCGGCAGATCCGTGCCTTGCGCCGCCGCAGCATCCACACCCTGAACGAGAGCCGCAAGGAACTGCAGCCGCTGTACGATGTGCTGCGTCGCAGCAGCGCCATCGCCCACGGCGCCACCCTGGCCCTGAACCGGCTGCGGCAGGTGCGCCTGGAGGACTGGGCCCTGCACTACGTGCCGCAGGCGGGCCGCGCCTCCGTGGAATCGCCGCCCACCGACGCCGTGCTGCGGCAGGTGATCGAGCACGTGGCCACCCACCCGCCCACGCCGCCGCCCATGCTCAGCATGCAGGAGAACGCCGAGACCCCGCCGGACTACGTGCGGCTGCTCTGGCTGAACGGGCTGCAGGATGCGATCCGCGAGGAGCTGCCCGTGAAGGACCTCACCGAATGGCTCACGCAGAGCTATCCGGAAAAGGGGACCGCCGATGCCCTCCTCGGCCTGAGCCGCCTGCTCTTCGACCCCACCCTGGAGGTGAAGTTCAAGAGCCACAAGACCAAGACCTACCGCACGCGCGACGGCGTGCTTGAAGCCACGACCATCTCGATCTCGAACGCATGAACGAGCTGCCCTTCCTGAAGGAGATCTTCGACAAGCTTCGTCAGGGCTCCTACATCACGCACGAACAAGGTTCGCTGCACAGCGCCCTGGCGGACAAGTACGAGGAGTACGCCGCCTACTTCAAACCGCTGGGACTGGACCTGGTCCGCCACGAGCGCGACTTCTTCTACTTCCACACCGAAACAGCGGAGAACACGCCCCCTCCGGCCTCCCTCCCGCCCATCGCGGTGTTCAGCTTCATCCTCATCGAGGCCGCCGCCAACGAGGGCAAGCCCGTGGAGGAGTACATCCTCACCGAGCGCTTCAGCCTGAGCGGCCTCCCCCACCTGAACAGCGACCGCTACAAGAGCTACCTGAAGGCCGTGGGCATCGATGACGAGGCCGCGCTGCGCAAGCTGGTGAGGAGCATGGCACGCCTGGGCTGGGCCGAGGTGTTCCCCGATGAGACCTTTCGCTTCCTGCGCCCCTTCCACCGGGTGTTCGACAAGTGCCAGGAGATCAGCCTGGCGGCGGAACAGGAGACACGCAGCGTGCTGAAGGCCACCGAGGAGGCCGCACCCGAAATGAACTGAGACCATGAGCAACCAACTCGGACCGACGAAACTCATCGCCATCCGATCCGGCAGCTACGACTACGCCGAGATCGAACTGGGCAACTCCCTGCAGCTGGTGGGCCCCAACAACGCGGGCAAGACCACGCTGATCAACACCCTGCAGTTCCTCTATGTGGACCACCGGAACCAGATGGTGTTCGGCGACCACGACACGGAGGCCACGCGGGCCTACTACTTCCCCGACCACTACAGCTACCTGCTGTTCGAGTGCATGGGCCCGAACGGTCCGTACGTGCTGGGCTGGCGCGGCCAGAGCAAGGCTGCGGGCGGAGACCCGGTGCGCTACACCTACGATGGCAAGTACGAGGTGAGCGACTACCTCACCGAGGACGGCCACGTGGCCGAGCCCAAGCATGTGCTCACCAAGCTGGGTGGCAAGATGTACCGCGAGCTGCGCGATCCCGCTGCGCACCGCGAATCCATCCTCGTGGCCACCAAGGGTGAGAGCAACGGCCTCGGCGTAGTGCACCTCACCGAGAGCGAGCGCTACGCCCATTTCAAGGAAGTGCTGAAGAACCTGCTGAGCCTGCGCAGCATCGACCAGCACGAGATGAAGCGGAGCCTGCTGATGCTCGCCGGCATCCCGCCGAACAAGCCCGCGCTGGAGGCCAACCGCCTGATGACGGAGGAGTTCGAGCGCATCCGCGACCGGCGCCTGAAGCTCAACGTGCTGAAGAGCGAGCAGGAGCGCCTGCGCAACTACATCGCCAAGAGCGACGACCGCATGCGGCTCGAAGGCCGGCTGGTGCAAGTGTTCACCGACCTGCTGGAGAAGAAGCGCAAGGCGCACGACCACAACAGGCATGTGAAGGAGGCCATCGCGGCCAAGCAGGAGTTGCTGGAGTTGGAAAAGCAGTCCACGGCCGAGCAGCTGCACGAACTCGACCACAAGGTGGCCGAGCTTGCGGCCATCAAGGGCCGTCTGGAAGGTGACCTGGCCCGCATCCATGAACTGGGCAAGGGCATGGAGCAGTTCACCGAGACGCTGGAGCGTGAGGCACTGAACAACGCCAAGGAGCGCCTGGCCTCGCTGGACCGCCAGCTGGGCAACGCCGCGCAGGCCGACAAGGGCCGCACGCAGCGCGCACTGGCCGAGGTCCAGGCCCGCGTGGACAGCACCGAGAAGGCCATCGCCGGGTTCGACCGCGCATTGATCACCACCCTGCGCGGATCCCTCGAGGAGGAGGAGCTGCAGGGCCTCTCCCGCCTGTTCAACGTGGAGCTGCTGAAACTGCCCGTGGAGAAGGGCGGCGTGGAGCTGAAGAAGCGCAAGCAGGTGGACGAACTCCTGAAGGCACTGGCGAAGAACATCAAGGGCGACAAGTACGCCGATGCGCTGCTGAGCCTGCCACTGCCGGACAACAGCCGGGCCTGGAAGGAGCTGGTGGACGTGAAGGCCCTGAAGAAGGCCCTCGTGGACCAGCAGGCCGAGCTGCAGCGCCTGCAGGAGCTGATGGCCGCCATCGAGAACCGCGAACAGCTCTCCGCCGAGCGCGCCAAGGTGCAGGCGGAGTGCGACGAGCACGTGGAGCGCCTGTCACAGTGGGAGCGCTTCCAGAAGGAACGCAAGGAGGAGACCCGCCTCCAGAAGCGCTTCAACGAGGTGCTGAAGGAGAAGGAGACCGCGGAAGCCACCCGCCAGGAGACGCGCAAGCAACTGGACGAGTTCTCGGTGAAGCTCTTCGAACAGCGCAACGCGTTGAACAAGGAGGACGAGCGCTTCAACCGGCTGCTGCGCCTGCTGGAGCAGTGCACGCCGCCGCCCACCATGGAGACGGAGAACCCCGATCCCATCGCCGTGCCCGCCGACGCCGAGGATGCCATCTCGCTCTACGTGAAGCTGATGGCCGAGCACAAGGACATGGTGCGCGACATGGACGCCCTGCGCGTGAAGATCGAGGCGGTGCTGAAGAGCGACATCATCGGTGCCACCGAGCAGGAGACCGTGCGCCTGATGAAGGAGCAGCTGGAAGGCCTGCCCACCTTCGAGGAGGCGTTGCGCAAGGACTGGGACAACTACCTGCACCTGCTCCGCGCCAACTTCGCCAACGTGCTCAGCGGCCTGAACGACATCCGCAATGCAGCGGAGATGATCAACCGCCGCTTCAACAGCGTGAGCGTGTCGAACCTGGAGCTGCTGCGCATGGAGGTGCTGGACCAGAGCGACCTGGTGGTGCCCCTGAAGGAGCTCGCCGAGACCGACCACACCGGCCTGTTCGACGACAGCAAGAAGCTGGATGCCGCGTACCAGAGCTTCCGCAACAAGCTCAGCGAGCGCATCACCCTGAACTACGGCGACCTGTTCACCCTGCGCTTCACCGTGGCCACCAAGGGCGGCCGCGCACACAGCTACGACAATCTGCAGGTGGAAAGCCACGGCACGGCCATCACCATCAAGGTGCTGTTCAACCTGCTGGTGCTGCGCAGCATGTTGAAGGAGGACCCGAAGAAGGGCACTCCGCTCTCCCGCGTGCCGTTCTTCCTGGACGAGGTGCACAGCCTGGACGCCATCAACCGCAAGGCCGTGCTCACCATGGCGCGCGACCTGGGCTTCATGGCCCTCACCGCCGCACCCGAGCCGGTGAGCGAGGTGGAGGCCCTCTACTTCCTGCGTCCGCAGAACGGCCGCTTGGTGGTGCGCAACGAACTGCGCGTGGGCGTGAAGTACGACGCGGTGGAAGCCTGATCCACAACACTCCCTTGGCGAAAGCCGGTCCGTTCCCACGGGCCGGCTTTCGTTCTCTTGATGGCACCGATCGAACCCTGGCACGGGATCCGTGTACAGGCTTCCGGTACCTTCACCCTGGCAAGTCCAAAGACCATGCGCATACTCCCTGTCCTTCTGCTTTCGGCAGCCCTCCCCTTCCAGCTTCTGGCACAGGCCGAGAAGCCAGTCACCAGCAAGATCACCTCGGCCAAAGTCTTCCTGAGCGGTGCCCAGGTGACCCGAACGGCCAGCACAGCCGTACCTGCCGGGGCCAGTTCGCTGGTCTTCACCGGTCTGGCCCAGGGCCTCGATCCGCAGAGCATCCAGGTGACCGGCAAGGGCGGGTACACCATCCTCAGCGTGAACCACCGGATCAACTACCTCACGGAAAGCCCGAAGAAGAAGGAGATCGAGGAGCTGCAGGCGCGTATCAAGAAACTGGAGAAGGACTGGGCCTACGAGAAGGCCATGCAGGACGTGTGGGTGAGCGAGGAGCAGCTGCTGAACAAGAACAGCAGCATCGGGGGCCAGCAGAACGGCCTCACTGCTGCGCAGCTCACGGCGGTGAACGATTATGTGCGTGAACGCCTGAAGGTGACCAAGAGCAATTGGCTGGCCCAGCAGGAGAAGCTCACGGCGATCCAGGCCGAGAAGGAGAAGCTGGTGCAGCAGATGCAGCAGTTCCAAGGTCAGGCCCCGCGCCCCACCAGCGAGATCGTGGTGGAGGTGAGCAGCGATGTGGATGTGGCCGCCAGCTTCAACCTCACCTACTTCGTGAGCGGCGCTGGCTGGGTGCCGGCCTATGACCTGCGTGCAAAGATCGTGGGGCAACCCATCGAACTGCTCATGAAGGCCCAGGTGACCAACAACACCGGCGAGGACTGGAGCCGCGTGGAACTGAGCCTCAGCAGCGGCAACCCCACCCTCGGCGGTGTGATGCCCGCGCTGCAGCCGTGGACGCTGTACCAACCCCGTCCCGTACAACTGCAGGATGTGACGATCAGCAGCCGCGCCCGCAAGGCCGAGGTAGCGCCCAGTTCGGCCTATGACGCGAACAAGGGCGCGGTCGCCGAACAAATGGAGGCACGGACCGTGGTGGGCAACACCGTGGCCTACCGCACCACCACCGTGGAGTTCGTGATCGATGTGCCCTTCACCGTGCCGAGCGATGCCACCCCGCACATGGTGGGCGTGAAGAGCCACAGCATCCCCGCCACCTTCAAGCACTACGCCACGCCGAAGCTGGACAAGGACGCCTTCCTGTACGCGCGCACTACGGGCTGGGAGGACCTCAACCTGCTGCCGGGCCAGGCCAACGTGTTCTTCGAGGGCACCTTCGTGGGCGAGAGCTACCTGCAGCTGGACGTGCCCAAGGACACGCTGGACATCAGCCTGGGCCGTGACAAGGGCGTGGTGGTGGAGCGCGTGAAGCGCAAGACCACCAACGAGAAGGCGGTGATCGGGGGCAAGCGCAACGTGACCATCGGCTGGGACCTCACCGTGCGCAACACCAAGGGCACGGCCATCGACCTGGAGGTGCGCGACCAGCATCCCTTGAGCCCGCAGAGCGAGATCGAAGTGAAGCTGGAGGACGCCGGTGGCGCCACGGTGGATGCGCAGCGGGGCTTCCTCACTTGGAACTTCAGGCTCGAGCCCAAGGCCACGAAGAAGCTCGGTTTCTCCTATGTGGTGCGGCACCCCAAGGAGATGCCGGTGGTGCTGGAGTGATCCGCTGGACATGATGTGAAGGGGCGCCCGGACCATCCGGGCGCCCCTTGTTCATCAGGCCTGCAGCAGCCGCTTCCAGAGCGGATGGCGGACGCGGGCACGCACCCGCGCATGCTGGCGCATGAGGCGTTGCGTCTCGCTCACCTCGTGCGTGGCGCGTGCCGCATCACGGAAGGCATCGGCCGCCTCGGCAAAGCGCTCGGCCCGCTCCAGGGCCGTGGCCAGCAGTTCATGCAGCGCAGCCTTGTCGATGCCGGCCACGCTGATGGCGGTCCCGTGCAGGGTGCGCAGGTCGTCCACCCGGCCGGTGTCCGCCAACAGCTGCGCGAAGGCCATGTAGTGGGGCACGTGCGTGGGCGCGAAGTGGATGGCGGCCCTGTAGTGCACCGTGGCGCGTTCCGCATCATCCAGCAGCTGCCAGCACACCCAGGCCATCATGCCGTGCGCGATGCCGTGGCCGGGTTCCATCTCGAGCACATGCTCGAGCAGGCCGCGCGCTTTCACGAAGCGGTGGTGTGCCAGGTGCATCCGTACACGGATCATGAGTATGTCGAGGTCCATGCGTTCCATGGGCGTTCAGGGTTCGGAGTTCATTCATTGATGTTGGTCGGGCCGCGAGCATGATGGGCATGTACCCAACAAAAAACCCGGCTGTTGGCCGGGCTGCTCTGCGATGAGGAAGAAGAGAAGGGCTTCCTACACGGCGGGGACCGGCGTAAGCACGACAGGACCAAGGCCTGCCTGTGCGGAACGGATGTGTTTCGAACTGGTGAACATATGCGGACTGATTTCCGGATGCTCCGGTAGGCCTCTTGACGCGTGTGGAGGGAATAAGTTGCCTGAGCGGGCGAATTTCACGCCCACCTCCCCACGTAGGGCAGATGGTTCAGGGGCGACCGCTCAGGCCATGCCCACCTGGCGCAAGTGCATCAGGTGCGACCACAATGCACTGCGCAGCGAAGGGAACTCGCGATACTGGATGTTGAACTCGGCGCACACCTGCTTGAGGCGCTTGTTGAGCTCGGGATAGTGCACGTGGCTGATGCGCGGGAAGAGGTGGTGCTCCACCTGGAAGTTCAGTCCGCCGAAGAGCCAGTTCCACACCTTGTTGTGCGTGGCGAAGTTGACGGTGGTGGCCACCTGGTGCACAGCCCACTCGCTCTCGATCACCTGACCGTCCGTCTCAGGATGGTGGAAATCGGTGTCCTCCACCACATGGGCGAGTTGGAAGACCACCGCGATGACCAGGCCGGTGACGAAGACCATGACACCATAGCCCACCAGCGTGGGCACGACCCCCACGAAGACCATGGGCAGCACCACGAAGACGGCGATGTAGAACAGCTTGGACGCCCAGAAGATGATGTGCTCCTTCACGCTCATCGGCTTCATCGGGGTGTGGTCCGCGATCTTGCCCGTGAAGTACTTCTTCAGGTCGTTGTAATAGATCCAGAAGAGGTAGGTGGACCCATAAAGGAGAAGGCCGTACACGTGCTGGAACCGATGGAACCAGTACTTCTTCTGGCCCGGATGCACCCGGATCCACGGCTTGATGTCGATGTCATCATCCATCCCCTCCACATTGGTGAAGGTGTGGTGGTTCACGTTGTGCTTGAGCTTCCAGAGGTAGACGTTGCCACCGAGCACGTTGAGCGAGTGCCCCATGATCTCGTTCACCCATTGCTTGCGGCTGTAGCTGCCGTGGGCACCATCGTGCATCACATTGAAGCCGATGCTGGCCACCACCACGCCCAGCAGGGCACAGAGCCCGAGCGAGATCCAGGCCGAGGCCGGGGTGAAGAACACGAGGACCACATAGAGGGCGACCAGGGCGGTCGCGAGGATGGCGGTCTTGGCGTATAGTCGGACGTCACCGGTGCGGGGGAGGTTGTTCTCCTTGAAGTAGGCGTCGGTGACCTCGCGCAGGCGTTGGAAGAAGATGGGAGCGGTCTTGGCGAACGTAGGCTGTGACATGTCGGAGCAAATGCACGGCGAAGGTACGGGCTGGTGCCTGAGCCACCTGCGGCCCCATGTCACGGAACGGTGATCGGTGGGCCCGAACGCGGATCCGGGCTTGCGTCCCCGCCCCACCTGCTGCGGTGCTGGATGGTACCGAAACGCCGGTCACGGCCACGGGGGAACAGGTCCGGACGGCATTATGGTCGGAGGGTGAACGACCGCTGTCCGGTGGGGACCGGGCCGGTCAACCCGCTGAAAATCGGGGCCTACCAGTTGACAGGATCCCTTTTCCCCCTACTTTCGTTCCGCCCAACGGCCGGGGCGTTCTTTGGCGAGACCTCCACGGCACAGGCAAGTACGAACAAAACACAGTCAGTAGAACTCATGAACATTTACGTCGCCAACGTGCCTTACTCAGTGAAGGACCAGGACCTCCGTGAACTTTTCGAGCCGTTCGGAGAGGTCACCTCGGCCAAGATCATCATGGACAAAGTGACGAACCGGAGCCGCGGCTTCGGCTTCGTGGAGATGTCCGATGACAACGCAGGCCGTGCAGCCATTGAGGGCACGAACGGCAAGAACTTCCACGGGCGTGACCTGGTGGTGAACGAGGCCCGTCCTCGCACCGAAGGTGACCGCGGTGGCTTCGGCGGTGGCCGTGGCTTCGGCGGTGGCGACCGCGGTGGTTTCCGCAACGATCGCGGTGGCGATCGCGGTGGTTACCGCAGCGACCGTGGTGATCGCGGCGATCGCGGTGATCGCGGCGGTTTCCGTCGTGACGAGTATTGATCAGCTCACGCCTTCAGGCGTACTCAAGCCCCCCGGACCCCCGGGGGGCTTTTCTTTTCCCGCCCCCGGGGATCGTGAAACCTTGTTACGGCCGTGAACAGCGATCGCCAGCCCGTGCCCAACTTTTCGTTACCGCGGTCCATGCGGGATAACTTCGCCACCCTGATGAACGTCGTCCGTCCGCGTCCCTGGTCCCTGGTCCTTCTCCTGCTGCTGGCCCTGCCCCTGTGGGCCCAACGCCCCGCAGGCAACGGTCCCGGGACGATGGGGCGCGTGTATGGCCGCGTGCTGGACGCACAGACCAGGAAACCGGCCGAGTATGCCACCGTCACCGTGCTGGCCATGCGCAACGACAGCCTGTTGGGCGGCACCATCGTGCGTCCCAATGGCGACTTCGACGTGGACAAACTGCCCATGGGCCGGCTGCGCGTGCAGATCAGCTTCATCGGCTACCGCACGCTCTCGGTGGAGACCCAGTTGAGCCGCGAGAAACCGGAGCACGACCTGGGCAATCTGCTGCTGGAACCGGACGCGGAACTGCTGAAGGAAGTGGAGGTGGTGGGCGAACGCGCCACCATGGTGATGCAGGTGGACCGCCGGGTGTTCAACGTGGAGAAGGACCTGAGCACGCAGGGCGGCACCGGGGTGGAAGTGATGAAGAACGTGCCCGGCCTCAGCGTGGATGTGGATGGGAACGTGGAGATGCGAGGATCGCGTCCCTTGATCCTGGTGGACGGCCGGCCCACGAGCATGCAGCTGGACCAGATCCCCGCCGAGGACATCGAGCGCGTGGAGGTGATCACCAACCCTTCGGTGGCCTTCGACGCGAGCACCACGGGGGGCATCATCAATGTGGTGCTGAAGAAGAACACCAAACCCGGCTACTATGGGCAGGTGCAGGCGGGCGCAGGTACGAACGACCGCTACCAGGGCAGCGTCAGCCTCAATGCGAAGGAAGGCCGGGTGAGCTACAACCTCTCGTACAACTACAACACCGGCCGCAACCTCACCGATGGCGAGACGCGCAGGACCGACCTGCTGAACGGAGGTGTTCTGGGCCGTTTCGCGCAGGACACGGAAAGCTCCTCGGGGCGCACCATGCACGGGGGGCGCATCGGCCTGGAATGGCAGCAGAGCAACCGCAACACCTTCGGCATCTCCTTCAATGGCCGGAAACGGTCCATGGATTCTGAGGATGTGCAGGCCTTCACGTCCGAGGATGGCACCGGTGAACTGCTGCGCTATGGCAACCAGGTGAACACCAGTCTTTCCGATAACTTCAGCTACACCGGACAACTGACCTTCCGACGCAAGGCACCCAAGGAGGGCAAGGAATGGAGCGCTGACCTCACTTACAACGGATGGCAGCGCGAGAGCGATGGGAGCTTCAACTTGAGCAGCGTGGAGGCTGCGGGTGGCTCCACGCCCGGCAGCCCGAGCACCCAGCGCAATGTGGGCGGCAGCAATGCCGGCACCACCACCTTCCAGCTCGATGTGGTGGACCCGTTGAGCGAGCGGACCAAGGTCGAGTACGGTGTACGCTCCAATGTGACGCTGGACAACACGTGGCTGCATGTGTTCATCACGCGTCCGGGAGAAAGCGTCGTGCGCGACAGCACGCTGAGCAACAACTACGACATCACGGACATCATCAATGCGGCCTATTTCAACTGGTCGCGCAAGCTGGATGCGCGTTGGAGCGTGATGGCGGGACTGCGTTTCGAGCAGACGTGGTACGAGACCCTGCTGAAGGACACCGACCAGCGGTTCAGCTACAAGTATCCCGATGGCACCGAGAACCTGGCCAAGGCCCTGTTCCCGGCGGTCTATCTGGTGCGTCGCTGGGAAGGCAGCACGCGTGAGCTGCAGGTGAACTTCTCCCGGAAGATCGACCGGCCCCGGTTCTGGCAGATCATGCCCTTCATCATGTTCGCCGACAGCCGCAACGTGCGCATCGGCAATCCGACACTGGCACCGGAACTGAGCAACCTGGCTGAAGTGAACCACCTGCTGCCCTTCCTGAAAGGCAAGGCGAGCTGGCTGACCGCCGTGTACGGCCGGTACACCCAGGACGTGATCACGGGCTATGCCTCCCCGCTGCCCTCGGACAGCCTTGTGCTCCTGAACACCTTCGTGAACGGCAGCTACAGCGCGAGCGGCGGATGGGAGAACGTGTTGAAGTTCGACCCGGCGAAGGGACTGCAGCTCACTCTGAGCGGCACCCTGCAATACACGGACATCGCGCTGAGCAACACCCAGGGCGGCGACCGCAACCAGGGCTTCAACTGGAACGCCAAGGCGCTCGTCTCCTATCGCTTTGGACGGGACCGGACATGGGCCCTGCAGGTGAACAGCGAATACGAGGGACCCCGGATCCAACCCCAGGGACGGACGCTGGCACAGTATGGCGTGGACGTTTCCGTGAACCGCGAGCTCAGCAAGCAGTGGAGCGCCAACCTGAACGTGAACGATGTGTTCTACACCCGGCGGTGGGGGAACATCCTGGACACCCCGAACGTGTATCAGGAGAATTTCCGCAGGCGTGAGCAGCGCTTCATCCGGCTCACGCTCACCTGGAAGTTCGGCGAGCGTGATGCCACGATCTTCAGGCGCCGCCAGCAACCGCGCGAGCCCGGAGGCCGCGATGGCGACATGGAGATGTAGGTGCTTCGGCCCTTACAGGGGCACCACCTCGAACTGGGGACAACCCACCTGCCCCTGCGCGCTGTAGAAGTCCAGGAAGCGCAGTTTGTGGAAGTAGCCGTCGCCGTCCTGCACGATGTAGACGATGCGGTCGTCCACCGTGTAGGAACTGGTCTCGAAGGAGTAGTACTTCCAGTCGTAGCCAATGGCATCCACCTTGGTGCTGAAGGGATGCAACAGGGTATCGTTCAAGGTCACCGCGGCAAGGTCGGCATCAGGCACACGGGCCACACGTGTGCGCTGCTGTTGCAACAGCACACCGGTGACGATGTAGGGCATGAAGGGATCGTAGAACTGGTGGGTGTACTGGGTCACCACGATATCCCAGCTGTTCGAAGGCGGGAAGACCGGCAACACGCCGGTGGTGAAATGGAAGGCCGTTGGCCCACCCGCAGCATCCTTCGGGACCACACGCTGTTGCAGACCGCTCCCATCCAATGCCGCGAACTGCACGGTGTACGCACCGGCATCGACCCCCAGCACTTTCAGCTTGCGGTAGCCCAATTGCTGGCCCAGCTCATTGTAGCCCAGGTCAATGAGGTGGACGTGGCCGGCATTGCGCCAATCACCGATGGCCGTGCTGTCCGGATGACCACTGGGTGCATCGATGTGGCGCGCAAGGAACATACCCGCCGTGTCGTGGGGGGCGGTGATGTCCACATCGCCCAGGTCCATTGCGGTCATCAACAGCGAGCCATTGAGCCGCACCCGCCAACCTTGGGCCCCGCCTTCAAAGGACAGGTGCCACGCCGTCTTGGGATTGGATGAAACGACCGTCCCGGTGCCCACATCGATCCACAGCTGTTCCAGATAGCCCGGTCCCATGCACACCTGCATCATGCGGCCATCCCCGCGCGGGCGGGCGGGCACAGGGAGCTCCTCCTTCATGCAGGAGGTGAGCAGGAACAAGGTCAGGATCGGCAGGATGGCGCGTGGGCCCATGGTTCACTTGGCTTTCAGATCGACCTCCACTCGCATGAAATAGATGCGGCCGGTGGCCATGGGAACGCTCACGCCCCCACCACTGTGTGCGCCACCGGACATGTTGGCCTGCACGTTCCGCACATCGAGGAGGTTCTTGCATCCCCCGCCGATCGTGGTGCGACCGCCCCAGAGACGCTTGCTGACCGTGAGGTCGGCCATGTTGTAGGCCTCAATGAACGAACGCTCGACCGCCGCATCGTCGGTCAGCATGTACTGCGCCAACCGGCCTTGGTACTTCCAAAAGACCGAAGCGGTCCACCCCTTCTCCATCCACTGCCTGGTGAGGGAACCGCGCACCTCGGGGAAGAAGAGCCACGGCTCATCCCGTTCCACGGCCAGCTCGTCCAGCCGGCCGGTGACACCACCACCCAAGGAAATGATCCAATGTCCATTGTCCCAGCTGGTGCCGACGGTGCCGCCCATGGTGTGCAGCCGGCCAACATTCACATAGGTATAGCGCGTGGCACTTACCTGGGCCAGGGTGATGAGGTCCTCGATCGCATTGTAGAACAGGGACACCTCGCTGCGGTAAACGCCTTTGTCCTTCGCGTGGCGATAGGCCAATGAGGTGCTGACGTTGTGCGAGCGTTCGGCGCTCAGGTCCGGATTGCCCACGATGTCATGGTTGACATCCACGAAGAAGAGATAGAGCTCCTTGAGCGCGGGAGCGCGGAAGCCCTGGGCATAGGAGCCGCGCAGGGTGAAGGCATCCGAAAGCTGCCAGCGCACATTCAGTGAGGGGATCACCGGTGCGCCGTAACGGGTGTTGTAGGCCGCACGCAGACCGGGCCGGATGGTGAGGGTGCGGTTCGCGAAGTACTCGAGGCTTCCATACAGCGCATGGTCACCAATGCGCTCCTCGCCGTCGGAGATGCGTTCCCCCGAGCCCGTTTCCAGGTTGGCGTCCACACCCAGCTCATAGCGGATGCGGGCACTGTCCGGCGAGGAAGCGAAGGTGCCGCGGAAGTTGGTGAGCGTGAACCGGGAGGTGTCCTGCGCGCCTTTGGCGTCGATGAGGATGGCCTCCAGGTCGGTGAGGTCGCGGAACCAGGTGTTGCGGGTGCGTGTGTAGCGGTTGTGGGCCAGCAGCAGGTTCATGCTACGCCCTTTGGTGAAGCGACGCTCGGCGAACACGGCATTGTCCAGGCGAAGTGTGAGATACTCCTCATCGAACGCGGTCTCGTAGTAGGGCGCACGGGGCATGCCGCGGTTCACGATGAGGTCGTGCATCACCTCCCCCTTGTAACGCAGGCTCCACACGCCGGGCTTGAAGCCATAACCGATCCGACCGAAGTACTGCTCACGGGGCTTCCACTGCTGATGGCGGGTGGTGTCCGCCGGCTCGGCCGCATAGCTCGGAAGCCCGCCACTTTCGTTGGGGTCCCAGCCATCGAAGAAATTCCGGCCGATCATCACCGCGAGGTCGCTGCGCTTCCATCCGCGGGCACCGGTGATGGTGGTGTTGAGCCGGCCGATCTGTTCGGCATAGACCGAGGCCCCCAGGGCCAGCGGGGAATCCATGCCCTTGCGGGTGATCAGGTTGATGGTGCCGGCCAGGGCATTGGTCCCGTAGTTCACGCTGAGCGGTCCTTCCACGACCTCGGCCCGCTCGATCCCCGTGAGGTCCAATTGCGACAGGTCGATGTTGCCATCCATGCGTCCGATGACCGGAACGCCGTCCACCAGGATCTTCACGTTCTGGCCACCCAGACCCTGCATGCTGAGGGAGGATCCGAGCATGTTGTCCTGCGACAGGCGCACGTTGAGCTCATTGCGCAGGGCATCGGCCAGGTTGTTCGCCGCCAAACGCCTGAACTGTGCCGCATCAAGCACACGCACCCGGTGAACGGCCTTCTCCGGTGAGCCCGGCGCATACTGGCCGGTGACCACCATCTCCTGAAGACCAACGGTGAGCCGATCGAGGCGATAACTGCGCGGGGCGTTGTTGCGGAGCGTATCCATCACCGGAGCGAAGCCCACGAAGGAGATGCGCACCACCACCCCACCGGCCAGCTGCTCCGCGTTGACCGGGAGCTCCGCGCGGCCTTCCGGCGAGCTGATCACCAGTTCGCCTCTTCCTTCGCCCAGCGGCTGCCAGGCCACGTGCGCATAAGGCACCGGAGCACCATCGGCATCCACCACCACCAGCTGCACCTGGGCATGCGTAGCAGCGGCCAGGGCATAGGAGAGGAACAGGAAGATGTGCTTCAACATCCAATGCACCGCGGCCCGGATACACCTGGGCTACTCAACGGGAACGCAAAGGACCGAAGCGCTGTTCGCCAGAGTGTCACGCCTCCGTCAAGCACCAGTGACCAGGCGGCCTGGGGCGCACAATAGGCGCTCAACCTGAAGAGCGCGGTCCACTGGCCCTGCACAGGAACGCGAAAGCCCCGGCCTGTTCGCCGGGGCTTCCATGACCGTCGCAGGGATCACTCCACCACGAAACGGGTGGTACCGTTCACGCCGGCACCGGTGATCCGGGCCACATATAGACCTGCAGGAAGCGCTTCCACATCCACCGTGTGACGGGTCAGGGAACCAGTGCCCGAGAAGCCATCCTGCATCACCAGGCGGCCGTTGAGGTCGGTGACGGTGAGCACCAGGCCCGTGGCGGGCGCATTGAACACGAACTGCACCGGGCCGCTCGCAACGGGGTTGGGGAATACCGTGAGGTCCGTGGTGGTGGTCTCCTGCATGCCCACACCGCTCACCAATTCCTGGGTGAAGACCATGTTGCCGTTGCTGCTGCCGCCGTACTCGATGAAGATGAGCTTCCAGATATTACCCTGCTGGTCCTGCACGAAGTAGGTGCGGTCCTCGGCGTACTCGTACTGGAAGGTGGTCATGTTGAAGGTCTTCCAGTCGCTGCCGATGATGTTGATGTCGCTGGCGAACTCAGCGCCCCACCATTCAGCTGCCTCCGGAGCAACACCATCCACCTGAAGGGCCGTGACGTTCTTGTTCTGCAGCACGCCGGCCACGGGATAGGCCGTGGGCACGAAGCCGATGTATTTGGTGAACACGAGGTCCCAGTTGGTGGTGGGCGGCTCGGGATCGAGCGTGGTGCCGGTGGCGAAGCTGAAGTAACCGAAGTTCTTACCCGTGAAGGCCTGCTTGGACAAGGTGGCGGTCACCTCTTCCGACCCATCGAGGTTAGCGTAGGTGAAGGAGTACGTGCCGCTGAGGAGCGAGTTGATGCGCAGCTTCTTGTAGGCACCATCACCAAGGCCCACCACATAGATCCGGGTACCCACGATGGTGTGCGTGATGACGTTGTAGGTGCCCCAGCCCACGTTGAACCCATCGGGCTGATCAAGGTCGTTGCCGCTGGTGAGCGCTCCCGCCGACCAGTCCGTGTCGGAATTATGGATGACGGTCCAGTTGGACTCATCCACGGTGTTCACATCGGCCCAGGCCCCGATCGCTGCGGGGGTCTCCCATACGCTCAGGCCCTTGGCCGTGTTGACGAGGATGGAGGAGGTGAAACCAACGATCTCAAAGGCGAGGTCCCAATCGGCCAGGGGGGCCGAGGCGACCACCCCGTTCTGGAAACTGTACCAGGACTGGGTGGAGTTGGCCGCACCGGTGCTGACGGTCACCGTGGTCTGTGCCGTCAGGGCCAATGAAGCAAGAAGAGACGCGGAAAGGGTATGGAGACGCATGCGCGTTGTGGGTGTTTGAATTCGCCTGCAAAGCAACCCATGGGATGAGGGCCCATGCGTCACGGGTTTGTCGAACGTGCCCCCTGAGATCAGCGAGGCCCGGGTCGTTCCGACGGATCGGAACTTCCCAGGCCTCGCCTTCACCGGACCTCCACTATCAGTCCACCTTCGTGAACCGATGCGTTGTCACATGGTCACCGCTGACCATGCGGATGATGTAATGACCAGCCGGAAGGGCCTTCACATCGAGTACCATGCGCTCCATGCCCTTGCCCACAGCGACCGGGGCCGTGCGCTGGTTGCCTTGCATGTCGTAGATCGCCATCTCCGTGCGGGACGGGCGCTCATTCACCAGCTCCACGTTCAGCTGCTCGATGGCGGGCACCGGCCATGCGTTCAGCACGGTCAGCTCACCGCCGTTGTCGCCGCAATCGGTCACGTTGAACTGGGCACCGGCCACGTCCAGGCTGGCACAGATGGTACCACCACCCTGGATGAGCAGACCGTTCACATCAAAACCGGTCGTCACGCCGACCTCCACGATGCCCAGGTCCAACGTCGCGGGGTCGTACACCAGCGTGTGGATGGTATAGAGACCTGCCTCGGCGACCTCAAAGCTCGGCGATGCACCGGCGTTCACGATCAGGAGACCTTCGCCCTGCGTCAGCACATAGATGGTGCTGAAGCCCGCAGGCACATTGGCGTCGCCGTTCGGCGTGGCGCTGATGGTGATGCCACCTTTGCCGAGGCATCCGAACTTGTTCACGCCCAGCGTGCCGGCATCGGCCTCACAGAAGCTGCCGCACTCGAGCACGGCAACGGGTGCACCGGCCACATCCAGGCTGGCGCAGATGGTGCCACCACCTTGGATCAGCAGGCTGTTCACATCGAAGCCCGTGGTCACGCCGGGCTCAACGATGCCCAGGTCCAGCGTGGCGGGGTCGTACACCAGCGTGTGGATGGTGTAGTTGCCGGCCTCCGTCACCGTGAAGCTCGGCTCGGCACCGGCACCCACGATCACGAGACCTTCACCCTGGGTGAGGACGTACACCGTGCTGTAACCGGCAGGCACGAAGGCATCCCCGTTCGGCGTGGCGGTGATGGTGGTGCCCACGGACTCAAGGCACACCTTGTTCAAGCCGCTGAGCGTGCCCGCATCGGCCACACAGGGCTCTTCGCAGGCTTCCACGGTGAAGGCCGCACCGGCCACATCGAGGCTGGCGCAGATGGAACCACCGCCCTGGATGGGCAGGCTGTTCACATCGAAGCCCGTGGTCACACCGGGCTCCACGATGCTGAGGTCCAGCGTGGCGGGGTCGTACACC
>ENA-UOUJ01000703-UOUJ01000703.1-activated-sludge-metagenome-genome-assembly--contig:-NODE-703-length-20477-cov-4.088728_pt1 | contig 20477 bp, 14 predicted proteins | sample MGYA00249839_ERZ747224 | MGnify/ENA primary metagenome ERZ747224 (study PRJEB28782, sample SAMN03220277) | activated sludge metagenome | biome: wastewater; feature: sewage sludge; material...
TGGGCGTTTACCAATACCTGATAAAAGTTGCATACCCCGATGGCTATATTGAAACGTACAAAGGAGATGTGAGTTTGATGAGATAGACAAGAATTATTTTACCAGATGCCTCGCAAATGCGGGGCATTTTTTTGCATCAGCAGGAAATAAGCTGTGCATTTAATTTTTTTGCAAGACCTTTTGCGCCCTGCTTCATCACAATATTATGATTGTACACAAATAATGGAGCTAATAGAAATGCAAACCTATTCATCCATTTTACGGTGGTAGCAACTTGCCAGTGACATTCTACAGTTGTTACCTCATCTGATTCTGAGAAATGCCAACTGCCCACACCATCCAGTTGCCCTGTTACTTTTCCTTTAAGAAGTCTGAAAGTTTCCCGCTCAGTAAGCAGAATCTGAAATGTCAATCTATATCTCATTGGGCTGATGAGCGTGTAACTCCGAATACTACCAATTCCCATTTCATCGCCTGGTACTGTTTCCGTTACTGAAATCACGCTTTTCCACCATTCAGACCACCGCTCTGATTCAAACATAGTTTCCCATACAATTTCTACAGGAGCTTTTATCTGCCATCTTGTAATAAAGGAATACTGTTTTTTTGTGGGCAAAACACCTTAGTTTTTAAATGGGAAAAGGCTGTAAATATACAGCCTCCCCAATTTTATTACATCTGTTAGAGTTAATGCTGCACCATCAACTTTTCAGTCCAGGTGGCATTGTCTCCGCTCACTCGGATCATATAAAGGCCGTTTGGCAAATTTCCGGTAGGTACAGATAATTGAGAACTTGCCGACTGTACGATCATCAGTTGGTGATAAACTTTTTGTCCGCTAACATTCGAAATCTGAACGTTGTAAGAGCCTGCTTTAGCATTCAGTTTTAAAGTAACATTATTATTAGCGGGATTAGGATATATGGTAAGAGCGCTATTTTCTGATCCCACAGTAGGAACAGATGTGGTAGCGGAAGTGTAAGTGAATACCACTCGTTTTTGTGCTTTCATGCAAAGATTAATATCCGAGATAGGAATAACCGTAACACTATAAGTTCCATTATCTACCATCGGGAAATACAAAGTAAGGCTTGTATCTGCTGTAATTGTGTCTTGTCTTATGGCGCTTCCAAGTTGTAAGCCTGCTTTTACATAATAATATTGTGCGCCTGCTACTTTATTCCAACTAACAGTTTTCCTATTGGAGTAGAGCAAGTTGGTTGGGTATATAACGTTGATATTAGTGTCAATATTTGCGTTTCCGGTGGGGCTATTTGCATTAAGTAAATAAGAGCGATTGGTTACAAGTCTGTTTTGCATATAACCAATCTGCTGATTGCTAAAGCGAGTCATGCATGCATCATCGGAATAGGACATGTAAAGGGTAGGATATGGCTTATACAACTGACCATTGGCATCAGTCTTGGTTCCTGTGTAAGGGCATTGCCAACGTGCGCCAAGATAATCTGCCTCGGTATCGCAAAAGTTATCGCCCGCAGAACTGCAATTTGCACCCAACCCCCTTGTCACTTTTTCAGGATTGGAGGGGGTATTTCCATTTTCCCAACCAGAGAAAGTATGTGGCAGACCGAAATAATGTCCTATTTCATGGGTTACAGTAGTGTTGTTTGGAAGCGCGCAATTGATGCCAATAGCAATAGCCTCTGGCCCATGAGCATAATAACCGCACGCACCGTTCGGATCACTTACAAAATAAATATTGGTAGAGTTGGGTACATTGTTTTGATACATCATTTGCGCACCGTTGCTATAATCGTGTATATAGTAGCTGGTGTTTTTGATGAATTTAACCGGTCCCTTTAGATAAAAATAAAAACCTACGGGAGCATACCGTGTGTTGAGCGAGCAAAGTACCGAAAGCAAATAGTCGAGACGATATCTTCCTGTGCCATTATCTCTCGAAACGATGTGGATGGAAAGCGGGATGGAATCCACCCCCGAGGTGGTTTTTGCCCGCACCTGAGGGTTGTTCACATAATCGGTTATTGCCTCCATTTCCTGAGGGGTAGTAACCGTTGCGCATCCTTTTTCTGATAAATTGAAGCCGCTTTGGGCTTTGCTGTGAGTAAAACTTGCTAATAGTAAACCCGCTATAACCAAAAATCTCATGGATAGAAAGAAACAAATAATTGATGATGTACAATCTTAAGGTTTTGCCAATGAATGTTGCCTTGGCCTATAGAGTATATGAGGGTAGAAGATGGGGTTAAAGGCTGAGCAGTATTTTGGCAAGATTGGGTGAGTTTTAATTCTCCTTGAATTCCTTCAAAGTCCCCTTGCAGTTTCTCTAAAATCGGCAGGTTGGTGGACGAAGTATTTCCTTTTACGCACTCTTATAGCCGCAAAAAATTTTTTTACTACAGTGCGGTTTTCATGCCTACGTGTTGCTAAAATTCCACAGTTAGCACATCGTACATTCTTTAGAGCGCTATATTCTGTTAAAATCACGCATCATCATTCCAAATTACTCACGGCAACAGATTTGTATGGTAGGATGAGTAAAAGGTGGAAATTATTGACACTCATGAAGAAGGATTCGATGAAAATTTTGGTGCGACAAATAGGCTATGGGTTATATGGCATCGCGCTAAGTATTGCATTGGCGGGGTGTGGATTATTGGAGCGGAAAACGAATGAAAACCCTGAGGGTTACGACTTAAATAATCCGATGGTTATTAAACTTCCAATAGAGCTTGACGAAATATCCGGCGTGGCTTATTACCCTCCCGATACCTGTGTGTTTGCCATAGTAGATGAGGATGGTGTGCTTTATAAAATATTTCTCAACCGCCCAAAGCAAATAGAAAAGTGGCCATTTGGAAATAAGTCGGACTATGAAGACTTGGTGCTGTTGGATAGTAGTTTCTATGTATTGTCGAGTAAAGGAAATATTTCTGCGTTCAGGTTTTTATCGAAAGACACGCTTGCATTTCAGGAATATCCGCTCACCACAATAGGAAGTGGCAATGAGTTTGAGATTCTTTACTACGATAAAACGCAGCAGAAAATAGTGATGATTTGTAAGGATTGCGATGCGGATAAAAAGCATCATCTGAGCAGTTTCACTTTCAATCCATCTTCCAATCAATACGACAACAGCAGGTTTATAATAGATGTAACCCGTATAGCCGCACTGGCCGGCGAAGAGAAAATAAAATTTAAACCTTCGGCAGCAGCCATACATCCGCTCACCGGCGACCTGTACATTATTTCCTCCGTGAATTTGCTGCTCGTTGTAGCCGACCAGAATGGTACAGCCAAAAAGGTGTACAAACTTGCCAGAGGAACTTTCAAACAACCGGAGGGACTAACTTTTACTCCAGAGGGCGATATGATTATTTCCAATGAAGCAGCAGACCAGGGAGTAGCGAATATTATGATTTTCAAGTACAATCAAACCGTTTATAAGAGCAAATGAAGAGCCTCATAGCATTAGTTTTTTTTATCGCGACAAATACCGTTTTGTATGCTCAGTCCAGCGCTGACAGCATCGTTTCCCGAATAGTATTAATTGGTGATGCCGGTGCATTGGTAGATGGCGAGCAACCCGTAATGAAAGGCGTGCGTCAATTTGTGCCGCTGGATAAGAAAACCACCGTGGTATATCTTGGAGATAATCTTTACAGTGAAGGATTGCCAGATGAGCAATTTGAAAATTACTGGCGCTACAAAGCGGTGCTCGATACGCAGGTAAATCTTGTAAACGGAACTCCGGCAAGGGCATATTTTATTCCGGGAAACCATGACTGGATGAACGGATCGGAAGGAGGGTACGGTGCTATTCTTAGACAACAACGATATATAGATCAGATCTCGAAAACGAACATCAAATTTTATCCTGAAGGCGGTTGTCCAGGACCGGTAGCAGTAAACGTAAGTGACGAAGTGGTACTGGTGATGATGGATAGTCAGTGGTGGTTGCATCCTTATGAGAAACCCGGAATAGAATCAGATTGTCCGCAGAAAACTAAGGAAGAAGTACTCATAGAACTGGAAGACATACTTTCTGAAAATGAAAAGAAACTGGTGGTTTTCGCCTTTCATCATCCCTTTAAAAGTAATGGAATTCACGGTGGATATTTTGGACTCAAACAGCATATATTTCCCTTTACCGATTTGCGCCCAAACCTATACATTCCCTTGCCGGTTATCGGTTCGTTGTACCCCATAGCGCGCGGCGTTTTTGGAACACCACAAGATCTCAAACATCCTGTTTATCAGGACATGTCGAACAGGGTTCTTGAGGTAATAAAGCAGCACCATCATTACACTATTTTGGCGCATGGTCATGAGCATAACCTTCAATATTTTGCCGATAGCAATTTCCACACAATTGTAAGTGGGTCGGGCTGTAAGCAAACTCGCGTGGAAGAAGGCCGCTCCGCTCAGTTTGTTTCAGGCACCCTGGGATTTGCTGTGCTTGAAGTTGCAAAAAGCAAGAATGTTCATCTTTCTTTTTATACCACTGCACCCGATTCATTTGGCTTAGCCTGGAAGAAAAACATTTTGAATTTCACTACGTCACCCGTTGAAAAAGATACGCTACCAGCTACTACAGCGCTTTTTAGCTATAGGGATAGTGTCTTTGCTCCCGCAAGTTTACAGTATAGAAAATCTGGAATACTGCGCAGGTCGTTGCTGGGCGACAATTACAGAAAGGAATGGTCAACACCGGTAATGTTTAAAGAGTTCAATATTCAAACCGAGAAAGGGGGGTTTAAAATTGTAAACAGAGGTGGTGGAAAACAAACAAAATCGTTGACGCTCGAAGATAAAAATGGTGAGGAGTGGGCGCTCCGAACACTCGATAAGGATGCCGAAAAAGTATTGCCCGAAAACTTGCGCAATGGTCCGGTTCAGGAAATAGTTCAGGACATGATTTCTGCATCGCACCCTTATGCACCATTAATTGTTCCTACGCTGGCAAAAGCGGTGAATGTAAGACAGGCATCTCCCGAAGTGTTTTTTGTACCAGATGATCCCGCCTTTGGATCGTACAGAAGACTTTTTGCAAACAGGATTTGTTTTCTGGAAAGAAAAAATCCGGTGCCCAGCGGAGTAAAAACCAGAAGTACCACCAAAGTAATTAATAATCTGATTGAAGAACAAGACCATCTTGTAGATCAACATGCTGTTTTGAAAGCAAGAATTCTTGACATTCTAATTGCAGATTTCGATCGTCACATGGATCAGTGGAAGTGGGCAGTAACTGATACGGGAATTGGCAAATTGTACAAACCAATTGCTAAAGATCGGGATCAGGCATTTTTCTATTCCGACGGGCAAATTATGGAGTGGGCAACAAGAAAGCGCTTGCCGATGCTACGAGGATTTCGTCCGAAAATGGAACGGATCAATCAGCTTGGATTTTCTGCAAGAAACTTTGACCGTTTTTTTCTGAATAGTTTGGATGAAAGAGAGTGGCGAAATGTGCTGGAAGAATTTAAAAGTGAAATGAACGATTCTATAATTGACGCTTCAGTTAAAAATCTTCCCAAAGAAATTTATCCGATTTCAGGCGATACTGTTGCTTCCAAACTAAAGATGCGTAATGCAAAACTTGATGATGCCGTAATGGGTTATTACCGTTTTCTTTCGCGCGAGGTGAACATAGTGGGTAGTAATAAGCATGAGCTTTTCAATGTCATAGGAACTGATTCGGGCACGTTGGTAAAAGTGTATGCTAAAGAACCTGAAAGCGATACAAGTCTGCTAGTGTACAACCGGCTGTTCGACCCGAAACGCACCAAAGAAATAAGACTATATGGCTTCAACGGAAATGATCGGTTTAAGATTGAGGGTAAGAAGGGAATGAGAGTTCGGCTGATTGGAGGAAAGGGGCTGGATACATTTAACATCAGTGGAAAAATGAAAACACTCGTGTATGATCTTGAAAACGAAACCAATTATTTGCTGCCCGGTGACAGAACAAAAGACAGAAGATCTACAGAGCCTTCTGTGAATAGTTATACGGTAAACGAATACAACTACGATGTGAAACGATTTCCACGGGTGAACCTGGGATTTAATATAGAAGACGGCTTACTACTCGGTGTAGGTTTCTGGTTGCGCACGCATGGTTTTAGAACAGAGCCTTATGAATCGGACAATAAACTCACCACGCTTGTTTCTGCTTTCAATGAAGCTTACAATATTCGGTACAGAGGAGAATTCAATCACTTGTTTCGTCATTACGATCTTATAATCAACAGCGATTTTTACAACCCTGTTCTTACAAATTTCTTTGGCTTGGGTAATGAAACAAAACGAGATCCTGATTTTAGCATGCGCCATTATCGTGTGCGGTATAAGTATTTCGCAAACGATATTCAACTTAGAAAGAGATTGTTTTCCAATAAAGTCGGCGTGGCTATTGGTCCATCATTTTACCATTACTGGATGCGTGAAAAAGATAACCGCAACAAAATATTGGAGAACCCGGCGATGGTGGGTCTTGACTCCGCCAGCATTTATGGTGCAAAATCTTACGTTGGCGGAAGGCTTGATATTGACATCAACAATCAGAACAATGAGTTTTACCCAACACGAGGAGTAGATTGGAATACACAGCTTCGCTACTTCTCCGGCATCAGCAACAACAGCGCTCCGCTCTGGCGTTTTCAAACAGACATGACTGTTTATGCAAGCCTTGCAGATTATTCAAAAACGCTCGCCATCATTAAGCTTGGCGGTGGTCATATTTTCAGCGACAACTTTGAATATTTCCAGGCACTGAATCTTGGCGCAAATAACTTTTTAAGAGGTTTTAGAAAAAACCGTTTTTCCGGCAAATCACTCGCGTATGCAAGTGCAGAGGTGCGTCATAAATTATTCACTGTTCGCTCTGCCATCCTTCCCGGCTCCTTTGGTGTTGTCGCTTTCGATGATATTGGACGTGTTTGGATTCCAGGAGAAAAATCAAACAAATGGCATAACGCATTTGGCGGTGGCGTTTTCTATTTACCATTTGATCTTGTAAGCATTGCAGCAACAGTCGCACGGTCGGACGAGGAAACACTGTTCAATTTCACCATCGGAACCCGATTTGGTATGTACTTCTAAAAAGCAGGGCATGAACGACAATATTTATAAAAAGATCGCACAGCACGTTACAAAAACTTTTGAGGAATACCCTCATCCTAACCTGTGCTACCACAATCTGGAACATACAAAAGGGGTGGTGGAACGTACTCAGGAAATTGCAGCGCATTATCAGCTTAACGACAATGATATGATAGCGGTGTATGCTGCAGCCTGGTTCCATGATGTAGGACATTTGTTTGGAGAGATTACAGAACACGAACAAAAAAGTGTGGAGGTAATGAGGGATTTCATGCAGCAGCATAGTGCTGATGAAGCCCTGATTGAAACCATAGCCGGCTGCATATACAGCACTCGAATACCGCACGAGCCAAAAGGGATGTTGCAGGAGATACTTTGCGACGCAGATACTTACCATTTCGGAACAGAAGATTTCAAAAAAACCAACAAGCAAATAAGAAAAGAGTACAACCTGCGCGGCTACACCACTTTCACTCACGATTGGGAAAAAAGCACGGTAGAGTTGCTGGAGCAGCATCAATACTTCACTTCTTATTGTCAGGTTTTGTTGCAGGATGGAAAGCAGAAAAATATAGAGCGAGCAAGAAAAAAGTATTTAAAGTCAAAGAACATAATGGCACATGCGGAGCGGGAAAAGATGGTTGAAGACCCTGCGCTGGTGAAGGCAAAGCAAGGCCTGGTGACGCGCGGCATCCAAACAATGTTGCGCCTTACTTCTGAAAATCATTTGCGCCTCAGCGATATGGCCGATGGCAAAGCGAACATTTTGATTTCAGTAAATGCTATTATCATTTCGGTGATTTTGGGTGTGCTAATTAGAAAGCTCGAAACGGATGTTTATCTCACAATACCAACCATGCTTTTTCTCGCATTTTCTGTTACTACAGTTATTATCGCCATCATGGCCACCCGTCCAAAAGTGAGCGAAGGACGTTTTACGAAAGCGGATGTAATGAACAAGCGAACGAACCTCTTATTTTTTGGCAACTTTTATAAAACTGCGCCGGAGGAATACGAATGGGCAATGAGTATGATGATGCAGGATAAAGATTATCTGTACACTTCGCTGATAAAAGACATACACCAACTTGGGGTAGTATTGGGAAGAAAATATAAACTTATACGGCTTGCTTATACCATTTTTACCATTGGCATTGTCGTGTCGGTGGTGGCGTTTACGCTTGCCGTAATGCTCAAAGAACCTTCGCAGGTTACTACTGTCAGTATGCCATCAAACACCCCGCTTTAAAGCTATAGACTATGTATTACAACCGGGATCTTAGCTGGCTGGGATTCAATTACAGAGTGTTGCAGGAGGCAGCATGTCCGGAGGTTCCTTTATTGGAGCGATTCAAATTTCTCTCCATTTTCTCTTCCAATCTCGATGAGTTTTTTCGGGTGCGCTATCCTTCGTTGCTCGCTGTTTCAAAACTTAATCCGAAAACAAGAAAGAGAATTATTACAGAGGAAAATGAAGACATTGCCGATAAAATTCAGACAGAAGTTAACCGTCAGCAAAAGGAGTTTGGAGAAATTCTTATTGGTCAACTACTGCCTGAATTGGAGCAACAAGGCATAGTGCTTTATTACGATCAGCCCTTGCGTGAAGAGCATCGTGCCGAAGTGCGCGAACTTTTCCTTTCCCGAATTCTTGCTTTTGTGCAGCCTGTTTTTTTAGAAGGCGATGTGCGCAATGTTTTTTTACCGGAGAACAGCCAACTATATCTCATCAACACTATGCGCAAAGCAGGTGAGATACAATTGCATCATGCGGCAGTGAAAATTCCTACTGATAAACAGCCACGTTTTTTTAAGTTGTCGCCGCTCGATGGAAAGGAGTACATCATTTTTATTGACGATCTGATTCGGGAAAATACAGACTGCATTTTTCCTGGTTTCGAGGTTACGGGTTCTTACAGCATAAAGTTTAACCGCGATGCAGAATTGATTTTAGAGGATGAATATTCCGGCGATCTGCTTCGAAAAATTGAGAAGCAATTAAAGAAAAGAGATTTCGGCCCGCCGTCTCGTTTTCTTTATGAAGAAGACATGCCGCGCAACGTGCAGATGTTCATAGCGTCGTCGTTTGGGGTTACTTATGAAGAAATGTTTTCGGGACGCAGGTATCATAATCTTCGTGATCTGGCTGAGCTTCCCGTAAAAATTGATGCGCTTGAATATTCCAAAAGAAAACCATTGTCGTCTCCTGAACTTTACGATTGCAGTGATATTTTCAATCTGATAGAAAGGCGCGATGTACTGCTTCATTTTCCTTACGATTCTTACAATCCTATTTTGGCTTTTTTCAACCAGTCGGCAATTGATCCTTGTGTTGAAGAAATCTACATCACGCTTTACCGTGTGGCTTCCGATTCACTGATTGTAAATGCCCTTATCAGTGCAGCAAAAAATGGAAAGAAAGTTACAGTCTTCATAGAACTCAAAGCAAGATTCGATGAGGCAAATAACATTCAATGGAGCAAGAAAATGGCGGAGGCAGGAATTAGAATTGTGTTCAGCATTCCAGAAATAAAAGTGCATTCTAAAATTGCACTGGTAATAAAACGTGATGGAGCCGTTCGGAAAAGTTTTTCCATTTTAAGTACCGGTAATTTCAATGAATCCACTGCCAGATTTTATACAGACCATACTTTGCTCACTTCAAACGCAGGCATAACCGGCGAGCTTTTTTCGTTGTTTCAGTTTTTAAAACAGCGTAAAAAACCAACAGGCAAAAACGAACTTTTATTCAGAAGGCTTTTTGTTTCTCAATTCAACATGATAAGTGGTTTTGAACGATTGATAGAAGCAGAAATGACAAAGGCGAGAAGAAATAAAGGCGGAAGAATAAGGATAAAGGTGAACAATCTGGAAGAGCCGCACATGATCGCTTTGTTGTATAAAGCCAGTCAGGCGGGTGTGCGTGTTCAGTTAATAGCGCGCAGCATTTGTTGTCTGGTGCCCGGACTCAACAATCTCAGCGAAAACATTGAAGTAAGAAGGATAGTGGATAGATACCTGGAGCATACGCGCCTTTTTATTTTCGGCGATGCTGATGATGTGACGCTCATCACCGGCTCTTCCGATTGGATGACGCGCAACCTTCGGAGAAGAATTGAAGTTTGCACTACCATTGATGATCCCATTTGCAAGCGCGAATTGCTAGACTATTTCGAACTACAATGGATGGACAATGATAAAGCAGTAAGGTTGCTTTCCACGATGTCTCACGAAAAGGTTGCAGGTGGAGAGCATAAGCACAATGCACAAGATGAGATTTACAAGTATTTGCTGCAAAGGATATGAGTTTGCCACTAAACATAACCAAGAGGTTTTCGATTATAACGAGGTATCGCTACAAGTGGGTGCTTATTATAGCCGTTGCGTGGACATTAATTGATGTAGTGGGATGGGTGCGTTTTATGAGCAGACCCTATAATGAACGACCTGATTCGGTATATGTTTTTTTAACGCCGGGAGCTGTTATTTTTCGCGCTATAGTTGATTTTGCTATGGGCATTTTTATGGGAAATCTTTTGATTTTTCGTCTGCGCAAAATGTTTCGGAATTACTCGATGCTGCTAACGTTCATTGCCAAAACCATCATCCTCATTGTTGCCTCGTTTTTCATGAATTTCATTGTGCATATCTGTTATTCGATATTCACGCTACACGTCAGTTTTGCGCAAAGCCTATTAAATTTTCAGGGCGAAGTGCTGCACCGCGCGTGGATATTCGATAAAATGTCGAATTGGCTTGTCATCTTTATCGTCACACAATTACTTATCGAAATCAACGAAAAATATTCTCCCGGCGTATTCGTAGATATTCTTTTGGGAAGGTACATCACACCCCGAATCGAAAAGCGCATTATTATGTTTCTCGACCTTAAAGATTCAACTCCTATAGCCGAGCAACTTGGGCATCAGCAATACTTCCTGTTTATACGCGATTTTATTGCAGGCATATCTATGGCTTTGCTTGAAAATGAAGGGCGTATTTACCAGTATGTGGGTGATGAAGTTGTAGTGTCGTGGAAGTATTCGGAAGCTAACACCAAAACCTGCATCAACGCAGTGATTGCTGCGCGGCGGGCCATTCAAAAACGTAGCGAAGATTTTAGAAGAAAATACGGCGTAATACCTGAGTTTAAAGTAGGAATTCATCTTGGTGATGTTACGGTAGGGGAAATTGGTATTATCAAAAAAGACCTCGCTATGAGTGGCGACACCATGAATACAACCGCCAGAATTCGTACCGCCTGCACAGAACTCAATCATAAATTCATTGCCTCAAAAGATTTTATAGAAAATATAGACCTCAAAGACTGGCAGGCAGAGTCGTTGGGAGAATTTGAAATGAAAGGAAAAAGCAGCAGCATAGAATTGTTTGCGTTGAAGATATGATCCCGAAGATTAGTTTTTAAAGCTAAGCTCTGCCAACAGCGTCTTATTATTTTATGCTATGATCCTTTATTGAATTTCTTTAAAAGCCAATCAAGAACCACTTTTTGGTCTGCGAGGGTTGCTCTTCGAATTTGAGCCAGTAAATGAATTCGGTCTGGTTTAGGTAGTGCGGTATTTTGAAGTCCTTCGTTACAATTAGTGCAAATGGCTCGGAGGTTTTGTGGCGTGTCATCTCCCCCTTTCGACTTGTCTATAATGTGTCCCATGGTAAGACGGACAGTTCGTGTTGTGTAGAAGGGATCCTCATCTCCTGCTGCCAAACCGCACATTTGGCAAGTATATCCGTTTCGTTCTAAAACCCAGGCCCTTGTTTCTTTGGAGATGTTTCGTGTAAATGCAGGTTATCTTTTAGCCGTTTCAAGAAGGTACTGATTTGGCTTAAGAGTGGTTCTGTCTTTGTGTGTGAGTATCTGGTATCCTTCTTCATTACGGAGTTCACGAACTCTACGTGCCCATTCAGAAGCCCCACCGCTAGCTTCCTGAATTTGCCTGCTTTCCAGCACTTTTCCCAGGTTTGCCAGAAAGAACTTGAGTATTAGCTGTTTTGATCCGGGTTTTCTTGCCATAATTTTCGCTTTCTTCTTCTCCTACAAAAGAATGAAATTGGGGTTTAATTGAAGTCGCGCGTTCTTTAACGACTTGCGCATAAGCTGGGTTAAGTTCTATCAATATTGCTTTGCGATGAAGACTATTGGCAACAATTCCGGTTGTTCCCGAACCTCCAAATGGGTCGAGAATCAAATCCCCTTCTTTAGACCCAAGAAGTATGCATCTACGTGCAAGTTCACGTGGAAAAGCAGCAGGATGCCCATGCTTACCTGCTTCCTGGTTTAGTATCCAATAGTTTCGAAGGTTGGCACCACTATCTTCTCTTACTCCATCAGCATCATAAAAATAATTAGGAGATTTTGCAAACAAAAAAATCTCTTCGGTAGCTGTAGTGGGGCGATTTTTCACACTTTCAGGCATTGGGTTTTTTTTGACCCAGGTGATGCGCGAACGTAGAATCCAACCATCTTCTTGTAGTGCGAAAGCTACTCGCCAGGGCATTCCGAACAGGTCTCTGTCTTTCAATCCCCATACATCCGGAACTTTACAATTCCGTTTCTGAATCAATTTCTTCGTGTTACCAACAATTGCATTTGGCCCATGCTTTCCGACACCACCATTTCGTGCATAGCCATCACCGATATTCAACCATAAAGTACCATTATCCTTCAGGGTACGTTTCACTTCCCGAAATATGCTTACAAGATTTTGTACATATTCGACAGGTGATTTTTCAGACCCTATTTGTGCTTCGCTATCATAATCGCGTAATCCCCAGTAAGGAGGAGAAGTCACACAACATTGCACCGTACCAAAGGCAATTGTAGGAAGTAAAACCAAACTATCACCAACCAAAACTTCTAAGTCCTTCATTCCATTTGTTTGTGGCTGCAAGTTAGTAAGCATTCATAAGGATACAAGGTCTGTTAATGTGGTATTTGCCAGTAATTACTTATCCAATATCCTCACTTCCACGCGTCTGTTTACCGAGGCTTCTTCTTCGGTTTGCTCGTCCTGTATTATTGGTTTGCTGCGGCCGTAACCGATATAGTGTAATCGTCTTTCTGAAATGCCTCTTGCTTTTAGCCACTCATAAATAAAACGTGCTCTGTTTACCGAAAGGTCGAGATTGTGGCTGTCGAGATCCATAGCATCGGGCACATCTCTCACACAGCATACATGCCCTTCAATTTGAATCGCCATGTACGGATTTTCCTGCATTGCTAACAGGAGCATGTCAAGGTCTTCATAAGACGATTGCTTAGGAAAGTGCCTGCCCATGGGGAAGTAAATATTTTTTAGAATAAAGGTTTTTCCCTTTGGAATGGAAGTGATATCAAAACCAGGATCGTCGGTGGAGGGAGGAATAGCCAGTTTTTCACTTGGGCGCATGTGAATGACCGTATCGCGCGGTTTCGTTTTCGGACGTTCATATTCCATCACAATGTCCACGCGTCTGTCGTGCGGAATGCCTCGACTTTTTCCAGCAGTATCCTTTCTCCTTACTTCTCCTTTTCCAACCAATAGTTTTATGAAGCTCGCATCAATGCCCGATGACACGAGATAAGTTTTCACATTATTTGCCCGATTGCGCGAAAGCATAAGATTGTATTCATCGGTGTTTAGAAAATCAGCATAACCGATAATGGACATGGGAAACCCCTTCTTTATTTTATTGAGATAAGTCAACGAATCAATACGTCCTTTTGCACTGTTGCTTAGTTCGGCAACATCAAGATCGAAGTAAACCGAAAACGTGTCGTTCTTTTTTTGCGCAATTCCCTTCAGCGAAAAAAACAGCAAGACAATCGGAAGAAAATGTTTCATTGCGCAGGATTAAAAGTGTTACAAATTATCAAATCACATGGGATTTACAAGACATAAAGGGCACGATGTGGCAAAACAAGGCATACTTCGATAACGATATGTACGTGGGTGCAGTTTATAATGCAAAGACCCTTTTGTCTATAGAAGATTGAGACAGCCATTTCTGCATTTAATCTTTTTTTGTCGTGAAATATTTTCAGCTTAGTTAGAAATTGATAGACTTAATGACATTTATCATCAAGAGTCTATGCTATAATGGCTTGCTTTACTGAACGGAAAAGAATTTGGTGGGAACTGATTGTGAATTTAACTACAACTAACAACTAAAGATTAAAACATGAATCTCAATAATTTCACCATCAAAGCGCAAGAGCTGTTGTCACAGGCACAGCAACTTGCATTCAACCAGCAAAACCCCAATATTGAAACAGCGCATTTGCTGAAAGCAATGCTCAATGACGAGAACGGAACCATTCAGTATTTGCTGAAGAAAAACAACGTCAATGTAAGTTTCGTGGAGAAAAAACTGGATGAACAAATTTCCCGACTTGCTAAAATGCCATCAGGCGAACCTGCTCAAAGTATCAGCAGAGAAGTGAATAATGTAGTGCTTCGTGCGGGTGCTATGTTGAAGGATTTTGGCGATGAGTTTGTTACACCCGAACACTTAACGATTGCATTGCTACAGGTAAATGATGAAACTGGTAAACTGCTGAAAGATGCGGGACTTACCGAAAAAGGATTGACAGCCGCCATCAAAGAATTGCGTAAAGGATCTACGGCCAATTCACAAACATCGGAACAGCAATATCAGGCTTTGCAGCGCTATTCTAAAAATCTGAATGATCTTGCAAGAAACGGCAAACTTGATCCGGTTATTGGACGAGATGAAGAAATCAGAAGAACACTGCACATACTTTCCCGCCGTTCTAAAAACAATCCTATACTGGTCGGTGAACCGGGCGTTGGTAAAACTGCAATCGTAGAAGGACTTGCGCATAGAATAATTAATGGTGACGTTCCTGACAACTTAAAAAGCAAGATCATTTTTGCGCTCGATATGGGTTTGCTGATGGCTGGCGCTAAGTATCGCGGAGAGTTTGAAGAAAGATTAAAGGGTGTAATAAAAGAAGTAGCAGAAAGCAACGGTGAGATCATTCTTTTCATTGATGAAATACACACACTCATTGGTGCAGGAGCCATGGAAGGCGCGATGGATGCTGCCAACATTTTGAAGCCTGCCTTGGCCAGAGGCGAATTGCGTGCTATCGGAGCTACAACCCTAAACGAATACCAAAAATATTTTGAAAAAGATAAGGCGCTTGAGAGACGTTTTCAGAAAGTGTTTGTAGATGAGCCTACACCAGAAGATGCAATTTCCATTCTTCGCGGATTGAAAGACCGGTACGAAAATCACCATCAGGTGCGCATTAAAGACGAGGCAATCATAGCCGCGGTTGAATTATCACATCGCTATGTCACAGATCGTTTTTTACCCGACAAAGCAATTGATCTGATTGATGAAAGTGCAGCAAAACTAAAACTGGAACTGAACTCGATGCCCGAAGAACTCGATGAATTAGAGCGTCGTATTCGTCAGCTTGAAATTGAAAGAGAAGCGATAAAGCGCGAAAACGATGAAGAAAAGCTAAAACAACTTAATCAGGATATTTCGTTTTTCAATGTAGAACGGGACACATTGAAAGCAAAGTGGCTGGAAGAAAAGGAAATTGTTGAAAAGATCAACACATCGAAGAACAGTATTGAAGCGCTAAAACTTGAAGCAGAAAAAGCAGAGCGCGAAGGCGACTATGGAAAGGTTGCTGAAATACGCTACGGAAAAATAAAGGAAGAGGAAAAGCACGTTAGTGAATATTCTGCGCAGCTCCACGCAATGGATAGTTTGCATAAACGCTTACTGAAAGAAGAAGTGGATGCAGAAGATATTGCGGAGAACGTTGCCAAAGCCACTGGCATTCCCGTGCAAAGAATGTTACAAACCGAAAGAGAAAAATTACTTCAGCTTGAAGATGAATTGCACAAGCGCGTTGTCGGTCAAAATGAAGCTATAGTTGCAGTAGCCGACGCTATTCGTAGGGGACGGGCAGGTTTACAAGATCCCAGAAAGCCAATTGGTTCCTTCATTTTTCTTGGTACTACAGGGGTTGGTAAAACCGAATTGGCAAAGGCGCTTGCCGAGGTTTTGTTTGACGATGAACACATGATGACCCGGATTGACATGAGCGAATACCAGGAAAAGCATAGTGTGAGCAGATTGGTAGGAGCGCCTCCGGGATATGTTGGCTATGAAGAAGGCGGACAATTGACAGAAGCTGTGCGCAGAAAACCATATTCCGTAATTCTTCTGGACGAAATTGAAAAGGCGCATCCTGATACATTCAATGTGCTTTTGCAAGTGCTTGATGATGGAAGATTGACCGACAACAAGGGCAGGGTGGTGAACTTTAAGAACACCATCATCATTATGACCTCGAATATGGGATCGCACATTATTCAGGAAAATTTTTCTGATCTCGAAGGAAAAGATGTAGATCAAGTGGTGGAAGGAACTAAGGAGGAGGTAATGAATTTACTTAGACAAACCCTGCGTCCTGAGTTTTTGAATCGCGTGGATGACGTGATTATGTTCCATCCATTGATGAGAAAGGAGATAAAAGGCATCATCAGAATTCAGTTGCAACAACTTCAGCAGCAATTATTACAGCAAGGCATTGATCTTCAGTTTTCGGATTACGCCTTAGATTATCTTTCACAGCGTGGCTTCGACCCTCAATATGGCGCAAGACCTTTAAAGCGTTTAATACAAAAAGAAATAATCAACCTTTTGAGCAGGAAGATTATTGCCGGAGAGATTGATAAAACCAAACCGGTATTGATTGATGTGTTTGATGGCGTAGTGGTAATGCGTAACGACCAAATAAGCGCAGCGGAAAGTGTATAGTGTAAAAGCGTCTCCTCGGAGGCGCTTAAATTTTTTAGATTAGGCAATTTTTTTCCAACCCTTTTAGCATTTAAAATGTCTAATATCCAAACGCACTTACCAAATTCCATAAATTTCTTTTATTTTGTAGTGCCGAATTGTAAAATCAAATCAATACTCATAGAAATGAAAAAACTAGCATTAGTACTTGCGCTTTTTGTAGGAGTAGCAACCACCACAAGCGCTCAGGAAGCTAAAACGCTCCCCAAGTGGGCTCAACCTCAAAATGAAGCTGACAAACCAGCCGTAGAAAGAGCAAAAGCAAAGACCCAAAACATGGTCAAAAGTTTGAAGCTGGATGAAAAGCAAGAACTTATTGTATTAGAGATCAATGTGGGGTTGGAAAGAAGAATTGCAACCCTTGAAAACTATACCGGAGCCGACAAGCAAAATGAGCTTCAAATGATTGAAGAGCGTCGTACAGAAATGATGTCCCATTATCTTACGCCTAAGCAGTTGGACAATTACAAGAAGCAAAATAAGATCGAAAGACAATAGTCTTCTAATCTATAAAGCAAAACAGGCACTCATTTTCAAGTGCCTGTTTTTTTATTTTCCGCCTCCTGGTCCGTTATTATTTTGCTTTGAAGAGTTGCTCTGGCTGCCGGGTTTTCTCTTCTGTTCTTTCTCCGCTTCTCTCGCTAAGCGGTCAAAATCTTCGCTGGCAGCATTTGTTTTGGAGGTTTTCATTTCCTTTAACCTGATCACGGTTTTTGCTGTTGTTTTTCAGGGGAAATTTTTTGGAGAAAGCTATAAATTACATGCCGCCGCCACTTAATCACGCAACAATTTTCTAAGAATGCGCACCATCATTTGCTTGCTCATATCCAACTGCTTTATGACCTATGCCTGGTATGGTCATTTAAAAAAGGACACAACCAATATGCCTTTGTTCAAGCTCATTTTGATAAGCTGGGGAATTGCTTTTTTCGAGTACGTTTTTATGGTGCCGGCAAACAACCGCTTTGGATTGAAAGAAGGTTTTACACCTTTTCAACTTAAAACCATTCAGGAGGTTATATCACTTCTGGTTTTTTGCGTTTTTGCAATTTTGTTTTTGAAGGAACCGTTTAAGTGGAATTATCTGGTGTCGTTTCTTTTCATTTTGGGCGCGGTATATTTTATGTTTTATCCTGAAAATCGTCAGTGAGTTTTTTAGTGGTTCATAACCAATTCCATTTTCCCGATCATCTCTTTAAGCAATTCACTATTATCGGCATTGGAGTTTATACCTACAGATTTACCGCTATAATTGGCAAGAATCAAAAGGAACTGTTCTGTCTTGTGCATAGGCAGGTTGCGTGCTGCAAGCATGGTTTCTTTTAGCCGTTCGCCAAACAATCGAAGTGTAGAGGCTATATCTTTTTCCGATTTTCCTTTCAACGAATGAACTTGATAAACTACGTTCAGGTGGCTATAAAAAGACCCGATGACTAAGGGTAAAGCCGCAGATTTTGGATTTGCCAGAAAGTACGACAACATTCTATAAAGTTTGTCTTTGTTGCCTGTCGTCAAAGCTGCGGCAAATTCAAAAACGTTGTACTCTCTGCTAATGCCTATGTATTTCTGAATAAGATCGGCGGTGAGCAGTTTTTCTTCGGGCACATTAATCCGTACTTTCTCAATCTCATTTACAATTTTCTGAAGATCGCTACCGAGATAAGTTGCCAAAATTTGTGCTTCTCTTTCTGCAATGTGGAAACCAACTTCTACACCGTAATTCTGTATCCAGTTAGGTACTTGCTCATCTTTTATTTTGTCGGAAGTAAAATAGAACCCTTTCTCTTTTGCAAGCTTCACGAGCTTACTTCTCCCGTCTGTTTTTTTAAAACGATGCTCAATTAAAAACACCGTTGTGGGAGAAGGGTTTTCCAGATAACCGGCTATCTCATTCAGGGCGCGCATTTGGGCAGCGTCTTTCAATATCACCACCTGCCTTTCCGCAAACATGGGAAAACGACGGCAGGCATTTACTACATCTGCCCATTCTGCATCTTTGCCATAAATAACTATGAGGTTGAAATCGCGCTCTGAGGGTTGTAAAATTTTCTCTTCAAAAAAATTGGTGATGATGTCTATGTAAAAAGGCTCTTCGCCATCTACCAGATAAAAGGGGGCAAACTGTTTATTTTGAATAGACTGTAATAGTTTCTTTAGGTCTGAAGTCATAACATGAGATAATGCAACTAATCAATAATCTGAGGCTCCGGTTGTATTTGAGTAATGCCTTTCAAGCGCAGGAAAACTTTGGCAGTGGTAAGAACATCTTGCAGGCAATAGCGATTGATACGCTGTAGATTTTTTTCCTTCCAGTAAACTTCACTTACCATGCTGCCATCAATATCGTCCTTGGGTGATGGAATGCCAAGAACTTCGGCAAGCAAAGCCAAAGAAGTGTAGTGTTTGTAATCGCCAAAACGCCAGAGTTCTAACGTGTCGAGATGCGGCACTTCCCAGGGTTTTTTGCCATGAAGCTGCATACATTGGGGCAATTGCATTCCATGAATAATCATGCGGCGACAAAGAAACGGAAGGTCGAACTCTTTGATGTTATGCCCGCAAAATTTAAGATCACGAAACTGACTGTTGAATTTGGAAAGAGCTTCGCAAAAATTTACAAGCAATTCATGCTCATCATCACCGGAAAGCGCCTTCATTACCATTTTCCATTCACCATCTTTTTCGGTCAGGCAACCAAGCCCTATGCAAACCACTTTCGCAAACTCTGAAAAAATGCCCGCGCGGTCCTCAAAAAGAACGGACGGAGAAGTGTCTTCCCCATTTTTGGCTTTCAGGAATTTTGTTTTTCGAATCCACTGTTCCTGCATTCCTTCGCTCAGCATATTATAATCCGAAACGCACGATGCTGTTTCAATGTCTATGAAAAGTATATGCTTTAACAATTCAACTTTCAATTCAAAAATTATATTTGTATCCGAAAAAAGCCAAACACACAAACTATGAATGAGCAAAATACGGAAGTTAGGCACAGCAGCCAATCTCCGAAGCGAAATAAGGCCATCATCTACATTGCAATCATTGCGGTGTTGCTGGGCGTGAACATTTATTTGTTCATGAGTAAAAATAAAGTTTCAGATCAGCGCGATGAAGCCTATTCGCAATTGGATACGGTAGCCACCGACCGCGACAATATAAAGGCTGAGTACGATGCCTCACTGGCAAGACTTGATCTTTTGGTTGGAAAAAATGCACAACTCGATAGTATTGTTGCGAACCAAACCAGCGAAATCGGAAGATTGCGGAGCGAAATACAAGGCATATTGAGCAGCAGCAAATCTACTGCGGCAGATTATGCAAGAGCAAGAAGTCTGGTAACGCAGCTCAACAGAAAAGTGAAGACTTACGAAGAGAGAATTGCAGAACTGGAAAGCGACAATACACGTCTGAACAAATACAATGAACTATTGGTGGGCGAGCGCGATTCTACCGTCACAACCAACATTGCGCTATCTCAAAAAGTAAGATTGGGTTCAGTGCTTCATGCTTCCAATATTCGCATGATGCCGATTGATCTTCGCCGCGGAGGTAAA
>ENA-UOUJ01000704-UOUJ01000704.1-activated-sludge-metagenome-genome-assembly--contig:-NODE-704-length-20458-cov-17.637896_pt1 | contig 20458 bp, 16 predicted proteins | sample MGYA00249839_ERZ747224 | MGnify/ENA primary metagenome ERZ747224 (study PRJEB28782, sample SAMN03220277) | activated sludge metagenome | biome: wastewater; feature: sewage sludge; material...
CTTTGCATCCGTTTTATAAGTTTCGCCCGGCAAATTAACGGGATTAATTGAAATGGTTTGTTAAAAGAATAATGGTTTTATTTTATCTAATGCGTATCTGTAGCGGATTCCCGTTGAATCTGCCCGCCGGTTTTACCAAACCGTCTTTGTCTTTGTTGAAAGTTCAGGATGGCTTCATATAAATGTTCCTTCCCAAAATCGGGCCACCGCGTATCTGTAAAATACAGTTCTGCGTATGCCAGTTGGTATAATAAAAAATTGCTTATCCGGTATTCACCGCTGGTTCTGATCATCAGCTCAGGGTCGGGGAACGCGCTGGTGGCAAGGTAATGGCGAAGGGTATTCTGATCAATCTGGTCCGGCGATATTTTACCGGCCTGCACATCTCCGGCAATTGCTTTTACCGCCTGTACCAGCTCCCAGCGGGAACTATAGCTTAAGGCAATGATCAGTGTTAACCCGGTGTTATTTTTGGTAAGGTCAATCGCTTCTTCCAGGCCTTTCCGCGCATATTCAGGGAGCATTTCAATATTACCGATCAGGTGCAGCTTAATATTGTTTTTATTTAAAGTTGAAACTTCCCGCCGGATGGTTTCCGCCAGCAATTCCATGAGCCCTGTTACTTCAGGCTCCGGACGGTCCCAGTTTTCAGTACTGAAGGCGTATAAAGTAAGGTAGGCAATGCCCAGCTCGGCGCAGCCCTCTACAATATTACGCACACTTTCAACCCCCTGGTAATGCCCAAAAAGCCGGTCTTCCCCTTTTTCCTGCGCCCATCTTCCGTTACCGTCCATAATAATGGCAATATGCAGCGGAAGTTGGCGCTTATCAATTTTATCAAGTTGCGACACGCTGATATAATTTAAAAAAGTCAGACGCGGTCTGACTTCGGCGCAAAGATATAAATATTATATATAGAGCAATAATTTAGTTGGGCAAGAGGTGCATCCGGGATTGTGCATTTTATCGTGTAGCTGCTAACCATGTTTAGTCCGTCAACTATCTTTCCCTGTTATCCTTTACAATAACCACGGGGGAGATTTGTAGTTTACTACCTGAACCCGTTCCTACTTAAACGCATTCCAGCCCTGGGCGGTTAATGCGTGTTTATTGCCCGAACGGGTAATGATGTGCTGGCCTTCGGCTGCTTCTGTAATATAGCCAATTACGCTGATCTGCTCATTCAATACTATTTTATCATAATCTTCCTGCTTAATGGTAAAAAGCAATTCATAATCTTCACCACCGCTTAACGCGCAGGCTGTAGGATCGAGGTCAAGCTTAAACGCGAACTGCCGGGCTTCTTCGGCAATGGGTATTTTATCTTCATGCAGCACACAACCCACGTTGCTTTGTTTGCAAATATGCAGCAGCTCACTGCTCAACCCATCGCTGATGTCCATCATGCTGGTAGGAAATAGGCCGTTTTCTTCAAAAAAGGCAATAATGTCTTTTCTTGCCTCAGGTTTTAACAGGCGGCGCAAAATATAGTCCTGGCTTTCCAGGTCGGGCTGCACAGAAGGACTTTCTAAGAAGATCTTTTTCTCTCTTTCCATTAGCAATAAGCCTAAGTAAGCTGCTCCCAGGTCGCCGCTTACGCAAACCAGGTCGCCCTTTTTAGCACCATCGCGCTTTACAAAACGGTCGGGCGCCACCTCGCCAATGGCTGTAATACTAATAATAAACCCTTTATTGGAAGTGGTGGTGTCGCCGCCTACAAGGTCTACATTATACTTTTCACATGCAGCGTATACCCCTTCGTAAAATTCTTCTAAGGCTTCCACACTAAAGCGGTTGCTGATACCAATGCTCAGGGTTATTTGCGCGGGAGTGGCATTCATGGCGTATATATCGCTCAGGTTTGCGATCACACTCTTATAACCTAAGTGCGTGAGGGGTGTGTATACCATATCAAAGTGAACACCTTCAATTAACAGGTCGGTGGTTACCACGATCTGTTTACCAAAATGATCCAGTACCGCCGCATCGTCGCCTACACTTAATATGGTAGAAGCGTGATGTGTTTCATTGTTACGGGTAAGATGGTCAATCAATCCGAATTCGCCAAGTGATGCTATTTCTGTACGTGATGACATGAAAAAAAGTTAAAGATGAAAAGTTAATGACTATCCGCTATTTGGATTTATGCGTCTCTAATTCCAGCAGCCCGCAAGCGAGCTGATTTAAAAATACAACTTAAACCAACCACGAATAAAATGCATTAAATATTCGTGCATTCGTGGCATACTTACTAAGGAGTACGGGCTTTTGTTGTACAGCATGCACGAATTCGTATAGTTTTACTGAAAGCCCAATTAATAATTGGTGTATTCAACCCGTTTTATATTATTTTCCTCCGTTTATGCAGTCCAGCAGTTCATCGTGTATTTTTCCGTTGGTAGCCAGTATCTGCGGCTGGTAGGGCGAATAATAGTTACCGCTAAAATCGGTTACTTTTCCGCCTGCCTCTTCCACCATTAAAAAGCCCGCGGCGCTGTCCCATGCTTCTAATTTATGCTCATAAAAGCCATCGAACCTTCCTGCAGCAACCCAGCACAGGTCAATAGCGGCAGAGCCTAAGCGCCTTACCGGTATACCTTTTCTGATCAGCGTATCAAAAACATCCAACGGTCCGTTTGGCTCATCCAAAAGGCTGTAGGGGAAACCGGTAACCAAGCAGGAGCTGCCCATATCCGGTTTGGCGCTTACCTGTATAGGCTTATCATTTAAGGTGGCGCCTTTGCCTTTTTCGGCTACAAAAAGCTCAGTGAAAAAGGGATTGAATACCGCTCCAAGTATTATTTTTCCCTGGTGTTCAACCGCTATGCTTACACAGCAAATAGGAATGCCGTTAGCGTAATTTACCGTTCCGTCTATGGGGTCAATGATCCATTTATAATCAGAATCCATTACAATTTCACCCACTTCTTCACTCAGGATAAAATGGCTGGGGTAGTTTTTTTTAATGATCCCGATAATGGCTTTTTCCGATGCATGATCTATTTCGGTTACTAAATTATTGATCCCCGCTTTGTTGGAAATTTTAAACGCGCCGTTAAACGATTCCCGCATAATGGTGCCTGCCGCCGCGGCCGCTTCTAATAAAGTTGATTTTAACATGCCGCAAAGATAGGAACACAAAAAAGAATTATCTTTACCCTCAAACCTAAACACATTATTTATTATGGAATTATTTAAATCCGGTAATCCCACCCTCAGCGAAAAGATGTTTAAATCAACACTAACGCTGGATAGCGAAAATGTAATGACGGTAAGGGGAACCTTAAATAAATTCGGTTTCCTTTTTTTAATGGTTATGGCTACCGCCTTTTTTAGCTGGTACAGCTTTGGCAAAGGCGTAGATGTAACCTCTTATATGTGGGGGGGTGCTATTGGCGGACTGGTTGTAGCGCTGGTAATCGTCTTTAAAAAAACATGGGCGCCTTTTCTGGCTCCTGCCTATGCTTTATTGGAAGGCTTGTTTGTAGGCGCTATATCAGCCTACTATAATCATGCATTTGAAGCAACCGCACCCTATATTATTACACAGGCAGTAGGATTAACATTTGGAGTAGCCATTGCCATGTTTGTATTATATAATATGCGCATCATTCGCGCAACGGAAACGTTTAAATCGGTTATCATAACCGCTACTGCGGGTATCGCCATATTTTACCTTATTTCTATCGTGCTCCGTTTTTTCAGCATTGATATTCCTTTCATTCACCAGGGCAGCACGTTTGGAATTATTTTCTCCCTGTTTGTAGTGGCTATTGCCGCGCTTAACCTGATACTCGATTTTGATATGATCGAACGCGGTTCTGATGCAGGTGCACCCAAATATATGGAATGGTACGGCGCTTTTGGCCTGCTGGTTACCATTGTATGGCTCTATCTTGAAATATTAAGATTATTAGCAAAACTGAACAGCCGTAAATAACGGCATACCGGCGAACGCTATTAAAAACATTAGATGATATATAAAACCGCGGCTCATAACAGTCGCGGTTTTTATTTTACAATGGTTTTGCAGCTTTTTATCTCCCGTATGGCTGGTCTGTCGCGATAAGCACCCTGTAAAAGTCGTTATTGCCCATTCCTGAAGCCGGCAGCGCTTTATATCTTTATGTTGTAGAAAAAGATCCCTGTTGTCATTATCACCAATCATAAAAAATTATACTCATGGCAAGCGTTAGCACCTATCTTATTTTTTCCCGTAATACGGAGGAAGCATTTAATTTTTATAGTAAGCTTACCCTTCCGGATTGCTGCTGGCACGTTACCGGCCCAAATAACAGTAGGGAACAGCAGCGTTAAGCGAATTAAAACAATAGCATCTGTTCGGGTTTTGTATTTAATTCCGCTTTCTCAAAAAACCAAACGCGGCCATGAGCGCCATCGTAACCTGCAGTGAAATGCTTTTTGTTTTGACGGAGGCGGTCAATGGCAACAGATAGCTTAGGATGGTAACGGTGAATATCTTCTACCGGCGCCTGGTGTAAAATATTGAACTCGCTTCCAAAATGCGCTATTGCTTTTGCATACATGGCGGTTACTTTTAAGCTGCTTTCGCCAACACCGGTAATCTCAGATAATATTTCGGGCAATGGCAATACATATTTAAAAGGTTGAACCTGGCGGGCCGCTTCCTGTTCGTCCCGGTTGGCCAACTGTTCCACACGGTGTGCAACGCCAATAGTTAACGGCTTTTGGCACACGGGGCAAATAGCGGGGGGTGTTTCTTCCGTACCAAATGATATATTGCACTTGCGGTGACCATCGTTGAAGTATTTGCCACGCTGCGGATAATATTCCCAGGTTCCTGTAAAGCCCTGCTTTGTTTTAATGGCGGTGAACATCGCGTCATAGCTTAACGCTGTATCCAGCAAATTTACTTCGCGACCCAGCTTATGGGCAGAGTGGGCATCGGAGTTGGAGAGCAGGGTTAACCCGTCTAATTCTGTGTACCGCCGGCACATGAGCGGATCTGCCGACAGGCTTGTTTCCACAGCAAACAGCTCGTGCGTAACATCTTTAAAGCAATCCTTCAGCGAATCATGCCCGTTCTTTGAACCCAGCGTTGAGAACCAGGGCGTCCATATATGCGCCGGCACAAAAAAAGCCCGGAGAGAAATATCCAGTACAATTTTCAATAGTTCATGTGCCGGTAATAAAAGGGTTGGCCTGCCATCGGATGAAAGATCGCCATAGGGGGCAAGTGCTTTGTTGATGCGGTGTGCGGTTTCAAAATCCGGCGCGTAAATTAAATGATGGTTCTTATACTGCCTGCCGTTTACCACATATTCGCAGTTCACTTCTGTTGACAGGCAGAAATTAACGGTCCTGCCTTGTGGCCTTGCGCCAGGCAGCACAGTTAGCTCCGGCAGTTGCTTTAATGTAAAAAAGCCGTTACCGGCAGGCTGCAGCTTCTCTTCCAGCTCTTTTATCCATGCGGGATGCGTAAAGTCGCCCGTACCCACTACATCAATGCCTTTTATCAATGCCCACTGGTACATTGTTTCTAAACAAAGAAATTTACTCGTAGCCCCCGCGTAATGCGAATGGGTATGCAGATCGGCAATAAAAAACATTAACAAATATACTAAATAAATTAGTAAACTTCGTTCGGTATTTAAATAATTAAGCATGAAATTTTATTGAGCTTAAAATGTATAAGCGTAAACTAAAGCAGAAAGAATTGGGCAGGCTAATAGGGGTTGGGGAACCTAAGTTGTCGCAGATAATGAGTAAAAAAAGAAAGCCCGATGTTGCTTTTCTAAAGGCGGCTCACAAGCTATTGGGGATTGATGGTAATGTTCTGCTTGATTTTGCTTAATGGAATTTACATACAGTCGTACCCCGTGCTAAGTTTAAAAGATACTTACGTCAGATTAGGGTTGATCATTCCGGGATATATTGCCGGTAAGGCTATCCCACCCCGCCCGGTATTCATCAAACGTTATCTCACCTCTGTTATATCGTTCCTGTAACTCTAATTGTCTTTCATTGGGCTTTGTATCCGGGATGCTGCCTTTAGGAATTATCGGCGATTCTACGTCTTTCCTGGCTTCCCTAATTCCATTTCTTACGGCAGCTTTTACGATGTTGTAAAAGATCAGCAACCCAATCAGTAGCCCAATCAAATAATATATAATAGTAGATAATTCCATGTTTCAATACTTTTAGTTTAATCTCCCAACTTCCATTTTGTATCGTCCGTAAAGGCAACCTCATACAGGAATGCTATCATTATTTTTTCCCGCCTCTACTTAATACACCATACGTTTCGCGTTCGGATTTGCGGCAAGACTTTTAAAAGTTTAAGGATACCTGGTAGGGTGTTGATTATCTAAAGTATATAATTTTATTTTAAACTATGAAAGTTTTATACATAAGCCGAATAAAAAAGCCCGATGCAAACGCACCAAGCAAATAAACTAAACTGAAAAGTACTTCCACTAATTTAGCTCCTTATTTTTACACCTGCAATGCCTCTATATAAATTCACCATAGCACTACGGGATCAGGTAAAGCCCATTACGGGCGTCCGGGAGATTTCAACCATGATATAGATACGGTTTACCGCACCTACAAGCTAAAGGCAGAAACACAGTATAGCGAATACCGGATATCTTCTTTTGACAGTAAGCTATCGGAGGAGGGAAGAAGTTTTTTGACGCAGAAAAGGAAGCCGCTATTGTAAGTTGGCGTTATTTAGCTTTTTAAGTAGCTTACGTTTTCCTCTTTCAACCTTAAAAACTTACTCACATGGAAGACAGTACAGTTGCAATAGTTGTTGTCTTGGGGATCAATCTAATAATCTTGTATGCAATTATTACCAGCGCAACAAAAGCAGCCAAAAGGTATAGGTCAATGAACGCAATCTTTTACCTTATCGCTGAAATTGCAAAAGCACAGGGAGTTGATCAAGCAAAAATTGATGAATTGGTAAAATGGGCAAAGGATTGAAGCGGTAAGCTTTTGCATATCTAACTACCGGAGGTCCCGAGCGGATTCGAACCATGTACATCGGAATACAATAAACCAGAGTTCGACTCCCTGCAGCTCCACAATAAAGCTTTGACTAAATGAAAGTTTTTCGGTAGTTGATTCGTATCAACACTATTCGTCACCTTTTGATGTTGAGTGATGTGGTATTGTCGTTACGTAACGAACATTTTATTAAAAACTGTACCCTATCCTGTACCATTTAGGGGAAATAAAAAACCTCAAACACTTTACTACATTGCATTTGAGGCTATTTGTCAGGTGGTGTGGGTCGGCTCCGAAACTTCGGAGGAACTCCGACTATAGCATTTCTATTTGGAATTTTTGTTTTTACAGGCGAATGCGGTAGCGGTGTTTTAAAGACGACACCTTTTGGAGGAGTATTTTGAAATCTGAGATTAAACTTTTTTTCACTAGAAAGAATATAAACACAATAAGGAAGTGGCATTGTCATAGCCGGATGTTTGGATAGAAAGTTAAAGAAAAGCCCCGAAGCAGATGTCGTTCGTTCCTCCCCCATCGCTTCGGGACACAGTGAAGCGAAAATCCCATCAGCAAAAACAAAAGCCCCAACGAAACCGTTGGGGCTTTTCTGCTTCACCGTGGTGTGGGCCGGGATCGAACCGGCGACACAAGGATTTTCAGTCCTTTGCTCTACCGACTGAGCTACCGCACCATCATTTATCTTGCTCTATCCCGATATCACTATCGTTCATCGGGATCTTGTTTTTCTGAAACTCCTGCCGTCGCTTCGAAAAACTACGACCGACTGAGCTACCGCACCATCATTGCTCCTTTCTTTCAAAAGGGGCAGCAAAAATAGGGCTTTCCGGTTTAACAGCGAAAAATAAACCCTAAAAGTTATGGTTTTCTGTATTTCTGAACGGAAGGAAGGTATAAGGCGTAGGCTGTAAGGCCTTATACCTTACACCCTATACCCGGCACCTCTCCTACATTCCGTATTGATTCAAAAACTTGATGCGCATGATTTTTAACTGTTCCCAGGTAAAGTTCCCCTCGCTCAGCTCCTGCTGTGCTACCTGTAAAGAGGAGGTTTCGCAGCTTTTAAAATATTCTAAGATATCTTCCTGGTCGTACTCGTCTACCATTTCACCAATAGCATAATCTAAGTTGAGCTTCGTGCCGCTGGCGGCAATGGTTTCCATTTCTTCCAGCAGTGCATCTAAACGCAGGTCTTTGTTTTTGGCAATGGCTTCTAACGGAATTTTTTTATCGGTTTGCTGTATAATATAAACTTTCAAACCGCTCTTGTTCACCACGCTCTTCATCACAAAATCATCCGGACGCTCAATATTGTTTTCTTCCACGTACCGGGCAATCAGCTCTACGAACGGTTTGCCGTACCGCAGCGCTTTTCCCTTGCTTACCCCCTGGCATTTTTCCAGCTCGGTTATAGTAGTAGGGTACAGCGTTGCCATATCCTGCAATGAGGTTTCAAGAAAAATTACAAAAGGCGGCAGTCCCTTTTTCTTTGCTTCCTTTTGCCGCATTTCCTTCAGCATCTCAAATAACTTATCGTCTGTACTGCCGGCGGGTGCGGCTTCCGCTCCGTCATCGTCGTCATCGTCTGCTTCCTCAAATAAATTGTTCAGCACAATTTTAAAGGAAGCGGGCTTTTTAAGGAACTTCTCACCTTTTGCACTCAGCTTCAGTACGCCATATTCTTCAATGTCCTTTTCCAGCAAGCCTTCCAGCAGCATTTGCCGCATCAGTGAGTTCCAGTAATGAACAGGCTGGTCGTTTCCTGAAGCAAATTCGCTGATGGCTCCGTGGCGATACATATTGATCTGTGGCGTAAGCCTTCCGATAAGAATATTCACTACATAATCAGTAGCAAAACGCTCATCTAATTTTTTAACTACTTTCATAACCTTCACCGCATCATCTTTGGCTTCCACTCTTTCTTTCGGATGCAGGCAGTTATCGCAGCTTCCGCAGTTTTTATCGCCGTAATCTTCCCCAAAATAGCTCATCAGCACTTTGCGGCGGCAAACCCCCGTTTCGGCAAACGCCACCGTTTCATTAATCAACTGTGCGCCTACCTCTCTTTCACTCAAAGGCTTGTCGCGCATGAGGTGCTCTAATTTGGCCACATCTTTATGCGAATAGTATAATATGCATTTCCCTTCTAACCCGTCACGGCCGGCACGACCGGTTTCCTGGTAATAATTTTCAATAGACTTGGGGATATTATAATGAATTACAAACCGGATGTCGGGTTTATCAATACCCATCCCAAAAGCAATGGTAGCCACTATTACCTGCACATCTTCATTCATAAAAAGATCCTGCCTTCCTGCCCGCAGCTTACTGTCGAAGCCCGCGTGGTAGGCTACGGCCTTAATACCGTTGGCTACCAGTATGCCTGCAAGCTCTTCTGTTGTTTTACGGTTAAGCGTGTAAATAATGCCGCTTTTGCCTTTCATATTTACAATGAACCGTACAATATTCTTGATGGTTTGATCCTTGCCGATCTTGGGTTGTATTTCGTAATACAGGTTTGACCTGTTGAAAGAAGAAATAAATATTTTAGGATCCTTAAGGTGGAGGTTCTTAACGATATCGCTTTGTACTTTAGGCGTTGCCGTTGCCGTAAGCGCAATAACGGGTATATTAGGGTTGATCTCCGTCATCATGTCGCGCAGCCTCCGGTATTCTGGTCTGAAATCGTGTCCCCATTCGGAAATACAATGGGCTTCATCCACGGCAAAAAAAGACACTTCCAGGTCGCGGAAAAAATCAAGGTTTTCCTGCTTGGTAAGCGTTTCCGGCGCCACGTATAATAATTTGGTATGACCGTTCAGCAGGTCGTCATGCACTTCTTTTATTTCCCTTTTATTTAGCGTGGAATTTAAAAAATGCGCCACATTATCTTTGCTGCTGTAGCCCCGCACAAGGTCTACCTGGTTCTTCATTAATGCGATAAGCGGTGAAACGATGATGGCACAACCCGGGCTGATGATAGCAGGAAGCTGGTAGCACAGGCTTTTTCCGCCACCGGTTGGTTTAATTACAAAAGTATCATTGCCCGCAAGCAGGTTTTCAATGATGGCCTCCTGGTTGCCTTTAAACGCATTAAAACCAAAATGTTCCTGGAGACTGGCTTTAAGGTCTATACTTTTTGTTGCTGCTTTGGGTTTACTGTTTCCTTTGTTGTTCCGGGATGGAGATGCTGCTTTTGAAGCTGGTTTTTTTGTTGCTGTTGGCATGTCTGTCTGTTTTCCTTCTCACCTTACATGATTCTTTCTCATGTGTTTTAAAAAAGTGAACGAAGTTACTATATTAACCGCTATCACGAAAGTTAATATACACTTATGTGAGGGGTTAAGAATGTATTTAATTAAATTTCATAAGTTATGAAATATACGGCATATAAAAAAATATAGGGCCCCCTTTTGTAAAAAAGTGCCATTGCAACCCCTTGTTTTGTTAACCAGTATTTTTAAATTAGGTTTGCGGAAACTACAAATGAGATCAACTGATATTCAGGCAATTGCCAGACAAACAATTTTACTGGAATCGGAAGCCGTTAAACAATTGGCCGGGTTCATTGATGCACAGTTTGAGGAAATAGTAAAAATAATAGCCGGCTGCACAGGCAAGGTAGTGATCAGCGGTATTGGTAAAAGCGCGCTTATAGCTCAAAAAATAGTGGCTACCTTCAATTCTACAGGAACCCTGTCTTCTTTTCTGCATGCGGCAGATGCTATCCATGGCGACCTGGGCATGGTGCAGCAAAACGATATTGTATTAATTATAAGCAAGAGCGGCGAAAGCCCCGAGATCAAATTGCTGTTGCCCCTGATAAAAAATTTTGGTAACCCTGTTATTGCCATGACAGGAAACCTTGATTCTTCTTTATCTGCAAGCGCCGATTATATTTTAAATACCACGGTTAACCAGGAGGCCTGTCCGAATAACCTGGCGCCTACTACCAGCACAACAGCCCAGTTGGCAATGGGTGATGCGCTGGCTGTTTGCTTAATGGAATACAAGGGCTTTACAAGCGCCGATTTTGCTAAATTTCACCCCGGGGGTATGCTGGGTAAGCGCCTGTATTTAAGAGTAGGCGACCTGTTCATGAAAGATGCGCGGCCGCAGGTAGAAAAGCACAGCAATTTAAAAGAGGTAATTGTGGCGATCACTCAAAACCGGATGGGCGCTACGGCGGTAATAAAAGAGGGTGTAATTGCGGGAATTGTTACGGATGGTGATCTGCGGCGCATGCTTCAGAAGGAAGAGAATTTATCGCGCATTACCGCGGAAGATATCATGAGTAAAAACCCTAAGTGTATTGAAGAAGAAGCGCTGGCGGTTTCGGCTTTGGATATGATGCGAAAAAACAATGTCAGCCAGTTGCTGGTAACCCGCAACGGACTTTATGCAGGAGTGCTACATTTGCATGACCTGGTACGCGAAGGGATCATTTAAGGGTTCCGGATAAAAAGGATTTTTTTACGATTTTAATATTGCAGGATTAAGCATGAATAAAAATCATTACGTTGCTATTATGGCCGGCGGGATCGGAAGCCGTTTTTGGCCGATGAGCAGAACGGCTTTCCCAAAACAGTTCCTTGATATTCTGAATACCGGCAAAACGCTTATACAGGAAACCTTTGACCGTTTTGTTGATTTTATTCCCAAAGAAAACATATTCATCATCACTTCCGAAGAATATATACCTATTGTAAAAGCGCAACTGCCCGCCGTACTGCATGAAAATATATTAGGGGAGCCTTCACGCAAAAATACGGCTCCCTGCATTGCGTATATTGCATATAAGCTGAAAAGCATTAACCCTAACGGTTGTTTGATCTGCGCTCCGTCGGATCATTTGGTAACGGAGCATATCGCGTTTAAAAAAGTATGTTACGAGGCATTGAATTTCGTACGGCAAAATAATGCGCTTCTTACTTTAGGCATTAAGCCTACCCATCCCAATACAGGGTACGGTTATATACAATTTGAGCAGTATGAGGTAAGTGACAATGTATATAAAGTAAAAACCTTTACGGAAAAACCCAGCCTCGAAATAGCAAAAACATTTTTGGCCAGCGGTGAATTTTTGTGGAATGCGGGGATATTTGTATGGAAGATAAAGAATATTGTACAGGCATTTGAAAAGTACCTTCCCGAAATTCATGAGCTGTTTACCTCAGAGGAAACCGCGCTGAATACCCCTTCCGAAAAAGAAGCGATAGCGCGGATCTACCCGCAGTGTACCAATATTTCCATTGATTACGGCATCATGGAGAAAGCGGATAACGTATACCTGATACCTTCCAGCTTTGGATGGAGCGACCTGGGAACCTGGAATTCTGCATACGAAAACATGAAAAGGGATGAAAATGCCAATGCTGTTTCGGCATCCAATGTTATGCTGTTTGACGCATCAAAAAACATAGTGAATGTAAAAAATGAAAAGCTGGTGGTAATGCAGGGACTGGAAAATTATATTGTAATTGATACCGGCGATGTGCTCCTGATCTGCGAGCGCAGTAAAGAGCAGGAAATTAAAGAATATGTTTCGCAGATAAAAATCGCTAAGGGCGATAAATATCTTTAAGGAAAAAAAGAATTGCCGCAGATGTGCAGGTTAAACCTGTATAGCTGCGGCAAAATGAAGCAGCACCAGGAGTTTTTACTATTAACTCCTTTGTATGGTGCGATGTTTCTCTGCGTTATAAACGTTATGCAAGTACGGTGATTAGTCCTTTGATGACGGCGCCTGCTTTTACGGCTTCATAAACCTTTGCTTCGCTGCTGCCATGCTGCAAAACAGATTGCTCATGCGAGGATACGCACATTTCGCAACCATTGATGGCAGAAATAACGAGACTTACCAGCTCAAAAAACTCCTTACCCAGCACGGGATTCATCATTACGCTCATTTTTATTCCCGCAGGCTGATTGTTATAAAAATCTTTCTGCATAAAATGCCGGAACCGGTAAAACACATTATTGGTATTCATCAGCGAAGTAACGGCGGCTATTTCTGCCAGCTCCGCTTCCGTTGCTCCTTCTTCTCTCGCCTGTGCGGTAAAACTTTCTTTCAGTGGACTATATTTTTCATTGATCGCAACGGCCAGCGCCAGTAATAATGCTTCTTTTTTGCTCAAATATTGCGTGTTGTTCAGCGCATTGCTTACGTTGATCTTCAGATCTTTGATATAACGGGATGCGGCATTGTCCAGCAATTCAAGACTGGCCGATGGCTCATAGTCCGGGATCTGCAGGTCATGCAACAGGTTATTCAATGTTTCATTTTGTAGGGCTACTATTTCAGACATAATATTTTTTTATTAGCAGATAAATACAGCAGGCGAATTGCCCGGTTACTCACCATTCATGGGTGTATCCCAAATTTTCGGTTTGCATATTTTCCGGTACGTGAGACACGTGCCGGGGCGATCGCCGTGGTACGTGTCTCACGTACCACCAGATAGCGATGTCTGCCTGCGAAAATTTGGGATGCACCTCTCCTCTATTCACTATTCACCACCCACTAGTTCAAATGCAATTGCGTGGTTAACGTCTCTTCTCCTTTCTTCCAGTTGCAGGGGCACAGCTCATCTGTTTGCAATGCATCCAGCACACGGATTACTTCCTGCACATTACGTCCAACGTTCAGGTCATTTACGCTCACCCAGCGGATAATACCCTGGGGATCTATAATAAAAGTGGCGCGGTAAGCTACTTTTTCATCATCGGTTAAAATGCCCAGCGCTTCGGCAAGCGATTTGGAGGTATCGGCCAGCATCGGGAACTTCAGTTCACGAAGATCTGCGTGATCCTTTCTCCAGGCTAAATGCACAAATTCAGAATCTGTGGAAGCGCCGATCAGCACGGCATCCCTGTCGGTAAATTCACTATGTTTTTTATTGAATTCTGCTATCTCTGTAGGACATACAAAGGTAAAATCTTTCGGCCACCAGAATAATACGGTCCATTGATCTTTAGCTGACGCGTAGTCATGAGTAAGGTCAATAAATTCCTTTCCTTTTTCGGTTGATACTACGGCTTGTTTCTTAAATTCGGGAAGAATGCTTCCAATGGATAATACACGACTGCTCATATTGAAATTTGTTTTTTACAATGCATAAACAACGGAGTTGAACTTTTCTATGGCAGGAAAATTAATCGCAGCGGCTTATCGTTAGTGATGCAAATGTAGGGCTATTATCTATAGACGTTAATCATGATTATCTATAATCATATAGATTTAATCTATAGTTATTTAGAATAAGCTGCAAAGTGAGTTCCGCCAAATGGCGTGATAAATGTGTTATGCGTGTATCATTTTATCCAGCGCGACAATGGTATAGCCGTTGATGCGGCAGCATGGTCCGGATCAGTAAGCTGTTTGCATAATGTTTGGGCTAATGCGGGTCCGCAGGAAAATCCTTTTGTACCCAGCCCGTTAAAAATGGCTACGGATGGTATGGCGGGATGTGTGCCTGTTAGAAATTGTTGTCCTTCAGTGGTAGGGCGCTCCGCCACCACATGATCCACTACTTCAAAAGGAAGGCTAAGCCATTGCCGGAGGGTTGCTTCCGTTTGCATACGCCAGTTTTCATCGGGCAGCAGGTTGTTGAACTGCCACCTGTAATTGCTGCCGCACCAGAACAAGCCTTCCCCGGCAGGCACCAGGCGGATACCGTAATGATAAATATATGTTGCAGGCAAACCCGGAACAGACAGCAGCAAGGCTTCTCCGCGGTTTTTGGTAAAAGGCAGGGTAGTAAAAAAAGGATTGTTTATAGCTGCCGCTCCTTCGCAAAAAATTATTTTTTCGGCGCCGATCGCTTTATATTGTATGCCTTGCGCACTTAGCCGGCATTCCGCTATATTAAAATGCTCCTGGATGAGCAACCCTTTGCTTTTTAGAAAATGAGACCAGGCGGATAATAATTGTGCGGCATGTATTTTCCATACCCGGTTCACTTTTCCCATACCGTATTTGTTACTGAAGAAATGTTGGGCTAACGTAACGTCTGCACCGGCGGGCTGCTGTATATATGCAGGCAGCAGCAATTGCTGCTCATTATATAACCGCCGCTTCGTTTCATCTTTATGAAAAACGAGCATAGGCATGGCTTCCATTAAAGCCATGCCGAGTGTTTCTTCCATGCTGCTGTAGGTTTTCAAGGCAGCGGAGATATAATACTGATGGCTTGCCACCATTGTCCACCTGTTTACATTTACAGGGTTAATAACGGCCCCGGCCACTAAACTTGCTTTGGGCAGAGCATGCGGCTCATCTATTACAATGAAAGATCTGCCCTGCTTCCATAATGCATAACTAAGTAATGTACCTGCTATACCCTGGCCTATGATGAGGTACTGGGGGTGCATATAAAATGATCAACTGATGATGCGAAGCTTTGCGTAATTCAACATGATCTTTTTTTCGCCGTTATGCTCAAACTTTACTAAGGCAACAGGGTTTTGCGCACTGCCTTCCACTTTAATTACTTCTCCAAAACCAAATTTCTGATGTTCTATTCTTTGCCCTGCCTGCAGGTCTGAAGTATCGCTTGCCGCGAAATCGGGTGAAGGCTCATGCACTTTTACTTTGTTTTGAGGTATAGGACCCATATAGGCAGGGGTAGCTTCCTTCTTTTTACCGGGAGGCGCGCCATATTGCTTTTCGGCCTGCCATGCAGTTGACCGGGATGCTGTGCCAAAAGCGCTGCCCCGCATCCGCTCAAAGGCTGACCCGCCTAATCCGCTCCGGGCGCCGCTGCCGGCATAACTTCTGTCCAAGAACTCTTCAGGTATTTCACTGATAAAACGGCTGGGCTCATTTTGTATAAGGCTCCCGAACCGGTAACGCGAGTTGGCGTGGGTGATCCATAGCTTTTGTTTGGCCCTGGTAACCACCACGTAAAACAAACGTCTTTCTTCCTCCAGCTCTTCACGGGTATTAATGCTCATGGCATTGGGGAATAAGGTTTCTTCCAGCCCGGCAGCAAACACACAACTGAACTCCAAGCCTTTTGCCGCGTGTATGGTCATGAGCTTTACCGTATCGGCATCGGTATTTTTGTTATCGGCATCGGTTAATAAGGTAATTTGCTGCAGGTAAGTACCGAGGGTTTTATCTTCTGCCTCCGGAACCTCATTAGCAGGATCGGCGGGTACGCCCGCTTCCACCGTTTCGCTATCCTTATTGAATAGTCCCTCAGCCATTTCCTCCGCTGCCGGCTCTTCTCCTGTTTCCGTAATGCTTTCTTCCGGGGTTTCTAAAGGGCTCTCCACCCACTCTTTAATAGAGTTCAGCAATTCCTGTATGTTCTCGTACCGGGCCACACCTTCCGTGCTCTTATCATTAAACAGTTCCTTTACAAAATTGGTTTGCTTTCCCACATGCACAGCCACATCGTATGCGTTTTTATGCTGCAGCATGCTCGAAAAGCTTCTGATCATGAGTACAAACTGCTCAATAGATTCCAGGGTTGCACCTTTATAGCCAAATTCACGGGCACGTTCCAATACCTGCCAGAAAGAAATATTATTTTCATTGGCCGCCAGTATAGCCCTGTCTACCGAGGTTTTACCAATTCCCCTTGCGGGGTAATTGATGATGCGCTTTAAGGCCTCTTCATCTGTTGGATTTACCAGCACGCGCAAATAAGACACATAATCCTTGATCTCTTTTCGCTGGTAAAAGCTTATGCCTCCGTAAATGGTATAGGCAATGCCCATGCGCCGCAGGGCTTCTTCAAAAGCACGGCTTTGCGCATTGGTACGGTACAGGATGGCAAAATCCTTATTCTGAAAATGGTTACGCAGCTTTTGTTCCTGTATAGTATCTGCCACAAATTTCCCTTCATCGTTATCCGACATGGTGCGCACCAGCCTTATCTTTTCACCGGTTACATTTTCGGTAAACAGTGTTTTCTCAATTTGTCCTTTATTATTGCTTATAATTTCGTTGGCTACATTTAAAATGTTTTGTGTGCTGCGGTAATTCTGTTCCAGCTTTACCACTTTCACATCATCATAATCCTTCTGGAATTGCAGTATATTTTCTATGGTAGCGCCACGAAAGCTGTAAATACTCTGGGCGTCGTCGCCCACTACGCAAACATTTTCATGCATAGCACCGAGCAGTTTTATGATCTCGTATTGCGCGGGATTGGTATCCTGGTATTCATCAATTAAAATGTATTTGAACTTACGCTGATATTTGCTTAATGCCTCCGGGAAGTGCTTAAGCAGCTCATACATCTTTATCAGCAGGTCGTCAAAATCCATAGCGCCGTTCCTGAAACAGCGTTTGGTGTAGGCATCAAAAATTTTTGCGATGGCCGGGCGGTTGCTGCGCAGATCTTCCTGTTGAATACCATAATCATTGGCATATTCTTCGGCATTTACCAGTGCATTTTTTGCGCTGGAAATGCGGTTATACACCGTAGCAGGCTTATAATGCTTATCGTCTAAATTCATTTCATTTACAACGGCCTTTATTACGCTTTTCGCATCATCCGTATCGTAAATGGTGAAATGGTTGGGATAACCCAGGCGGTGCGCTTCACCGCGAAGGATACGGGCAAACACACTGTGAAAAGTTCCGATATATAAGTTACGGGCTTCATTGTTGCCGAGAATATGCTCTATTCTTTCCTTCATTTCTTTGGCCGCCTTATTGGTAAAGGTGAGCGCCAGTATGTTAAAGGCATCCACGCCATTGGCCATAAGGTGAGCTATGCGCGTGGTAAGCACTTTGGTTTTGCCGCTGCCAGCCCCGGCGATGATCATTAACGGACCATCTATATGTAATACGGCTTCTTTCTGCCGCTCATTCAAACCCTTTAAATAATCCTGCATGGGTGCAAGTTAAGAAAAGGATGAAAGCCGGAAAACTTTGTAGAGAAATAGCAATAAAAAATGTGCGCAGCAAAAGCCACGCACATTACCAGTGCGTTTCATAGGCAGGCATACCAAATTATAATAATTCAAAAATTTACGCAGCCTGTTTCCTGGCAGATATGTTTTCCAGCTTCCTGGCAATAATCATTTCCGCCGCCGGGTGAACTGCCGGATCACGCGCATCTTTCATGATTGCAAAACGATCCAGGGATTCATCCCATCCAAAAATACAGATAGCACTATCATTCATGCTCACGCGAAAACGTAATTTTTCCCTGCCGTTGAGGTAGGGCGTTGCTTTTACGATATAAGGTTTACCCTCTGCCATAATTTCAAATATTTCTGTTGTTGGTTTCATATCCATATTTTTTGATGATTTAATATCTATTGTTTTGCAAGAAACAGGCCATTTATAGATTAATAACCTGGTGTATATATATAGCATACTGTTTGCTAATGATTTATGGGGGATTTAATAATGCTGCAAAAGAAAGGGCACAGATCATTTTCCTGCCTGAAAATTGGTGGGGAATTGTAGAATAAAAGGGACGCTTAAGCACGTTAACAAAATTTTACAAAATGCCGGTTAAGAAAAAACTTAGTCTTTCTGTTGTAAATTTGCATTTCCTTCAGGCGCCGCGAAAGGTGATTTCATCATCAGGCGGTAAGGTCAACAATTGCTTCGTCTGTTATTTTAAACAGTAGTATATATGCGTAAATCACATGCAGGCGGTAACCCCGATGTAGTTTTGGTAGGAGCGGGTATAATGAGCGCTACATTGGGTGTAATGTTAAAAGAATTGCAACCTGACCTGGTTATCCACGTAATAGAGCGGTTAGATACAGTAGCTGCTGAAAGCTCTGACGCATGGAATAATGCAGGCACCGGGCATTCGGCGTTTTGTGAATTGAACTATACGCCGCAAAAGGAAGATGGCAGTATTGACTGCAGCAAAGCCATCAACATTGCCGGGCAGTTTGTGCAAAGCCGCGAGTTCTGGGCCTATTTGATTGAACAGGGGTACATCCGCAATCCGGAAGACTTTATCCGTTCCGTACCTCATGTTAGTTTTGTGCAGGGCGAAGAAAATGTTGCCTATCTCAAAAAGCGTTTTGAAGCGCTTACGCAATATGACCTGTTTAAAGGCATGCTCTATTCGGAGGATCATGCACGGTTAACAAAGCTGATGCCGTTGGTAATGGAAGGACGCGACCCTTCGGCAAAAGTGGCGGCTACCCGGATGAATGCCGGTACCGATGTTAATTTTGGCGCACTTACCCGCAAACTGTTCCGGTATTTATTTGACTTCCCAAGCGTAAAACTGCACCTGGCCCATGAAGTAAACGACCTGAGCCAGGATGCCTCCGGGTTGTGGCACATTAAAATCAAAAATCTTACTACCGATAAAAAAAGAACGATTACCACACCTTTTGTTTTCATAGGTGCAGGTGGCGGCTCCTTACCCCTGCTCGAAAAATCAGGTATTCCCGAAAGCAGGGGCTATGGCGGATTCCCGGTAAGCGGACAGTGGCTCATTTGTAATAATCCTGCCATTATTGAGCGGCATAATGCCAAGGTATACGGCAAAGCTGCGGTAGGCTCTCCTCCTATGAGTGTGCCTCATTTAGACACAAGGGTGATTGACGGAAAGAGGTCATTGCTTTTTGGACCGTATGCCGGGTTTTCTACCAAATTTCTCAAAAACGGGTCCTTATGGGATCTTCCCGCTTCCATTAAGCTGAGTAATATCAAGCCCATGGTAATGGCGGGTATCCATAACCTGCCGCTAACCAAATATCTTATTGACCAGGTAAGCCAATCGGGCGAAGACAGGATAGAAGCCCTGCGAGAATATTTTCCCAATGCTGTAGCCGAAGACTGGGATTTGGAGGTTGCAGGCCAAAGAGTGCAGGTAATTAAAAAAGATGAAGAGGAAGGCGGTGTGCTGGAGTTTGGAACGGAAGTGGTAAATGCTGCAGATGGCAGTATAGCCGCATTATTAGGTGCATCACCCGGCGCTTCCACGGCGGTAGCTATTATGATTGATCTTTTGCACCGCTGCTTCGCTGATAAAATGAAAACAGCGGAGTGGCAAAGCAAAATACAAAAGATGATCCCTTCATACGGGCAATCGCTAACAGATAATGAAATGCTGATCCGGCAGTCGGGGAAAAGAACCGCGGCAGCACTGAACCTGGCAGATGTGAGCACTGTGGAAACAGGAAGCCTGACAGGCAACTAAGACATGAGGCGTATAATCAATAATTCGCGAATTGCGAATTGAATTCACGGTCAAGTAGCTTAAATTCTCTCAACGGAAATCTTAATAATATAACGTGAATTTTGGATGCCCGGGAATGAAAACCAGTTTGTTATTGGTTCTGTTTCTGAATATCTATCATATGCATAAGTGCACATAGTTCTTACTATTGTGTTCCTATGTTTCTATTGTGCCTTTGTGTTGACCTATAACAAACACAGGAAACTCATGGTACACAAAAAAATCCATATCGTGTTTTCCAATGCCTGTGAAATCAATATTCCTGTACAATA